>Ga0163217_1087722_pt1 | contig 19621 bp, 10 predicted proteins | sample SynspAceP_FD_185933 | JGI IMG/M metagenome (GOLD analysis project Ga0163217, IMG submission 185933) | Saline lake microbial communities from Ace Lake in Antarctica - Synechococcus sp. Ace-P (PacBio error correction) | ecosystem: Environmental > Aquatic > Non-marine Saline and Alkaline > Saline ...
TGTGAAAGAATGCTCAATGGAATGTCCATTACTAGAACATTTTCATTGCCCTCAAAGCCAGATCCTCCACGGAATAAATTGGTGACATCTGCCAAATTGGCGTCTTTATCATCTGCAGCTGCAGTCTCACCATCACGCTTGCCCTAACATGGTAAAAGAAGGATTAAGCCCCCAGAATCCAATTGTGGCATTACTCCAGTTTCGACCTAGGTCAAGCAAGCGTTGTACTTTTTCGCCTGCCTGAATGCAGGTCAAGTGGTGCTTCAGTCCGAGTGCGGAGCCGCTAACTCGTGGACAACCTAGCTCGGCCACAGATGCCTATTTCTTTTTTCCATCCTGTATAAAACCAGTCTTACTCCTTCTCGCATCTGTGACAATCCAAGTCGGAAAGCCGATGCTAAATTCAAAAAATTGTAACCGGCATCAGAAGCAAGTTTTTTAAGCGAGGCAATTGATTCCCAGTTTTCCAGATAGGTGAATCTCGGCCTCCAAGGCTCGATTCCGTCACTACCAGCTTTGGCGCGCCAGCTCGAGTGAACTTGAGGTAGGAGCTTTAACTTTTGACCATCTGATTCGTACTGGTTATTAGCGAAAAGAGAAACATTCTTTCTTATTTAGGCCTTGTATAGCCAAAGTGCAGCACTGAGCGTAAGGTTGTCGCTTCCAATGCGAGGGTTTGCGAGACCGTAGTTTCGTCGGTTATCATTTGCTCGTCATAAGATTAGCGCTTATGATCCATTAAAATCTACTTAGCCTTTCAATGATAAGCTTCTAAAGATTTGAATCATTTCTTTCGTACTATCGTGGCAATAGTTTAAGATGTTAAAAAATAGGACTTGTGCTTTCGGCGTTCCTTTGATTTTTGGGCTTATGGTCGCTAAACGCACAAGAAGTCTCAGCTTAGATTCTTACCTCGAGTTAACAAAAACAGCTGTCCCCTTTTTCCAAGAGTGATTGAGTGGTAGGGCCCTAGCGCAGATTTCTCTTCGTCGTAAAACTTTTGATGGACATCCACTTCTGTCGAGACTCGAGTTTGGAAATGGGTACTTCGGATAATGAGGGTTAAACTATGAGGGGTTCACCTTACTCTATGAACTAAGCCAAGCAGTATTGGGTTGTAAACTTTCTCAATTCCTAATCCACAAATAAAAAATCTAATACAAATCGGAGAAAGTCGAATTGAATTTGAATCTTCAAGGATGGTTCGGAATTCAGTTGTAAACTTTAAAGGAATGAATCCTTATCACATCACAAGCATATTGGATTCTAATCGAAATCATTTCGGATGGGGTAGATCAAAGTTTTGGCAATATAGCACACAATATGAGCTAAAGCCAGTGAAGGAACCGGAGATTATACCATAAGTATTTGTGGTCCTATGAGATTTTGTTTATTCGAATAATGGAAATATTTGATCCGTGAAGAAGAGAAAATCACAGGCAAATCAGATCTGTTGGTGATTATAGATTAGAGAAGGGAAGCGAAGCAAGGCGCGATAGCAAGGTGGAACTAGATTTTAGAACGAAATATGGACAGTCATTAGCTATTTTTGGCAAATTGAGGACTAAGGGTTCGGGATACTTGAAGGATTTCGAAATGAGAAAACTACTACCCTCCTTAGGGCTTCTTTCCTTTTTATACTTAAGCGCTTTGCACTAAAAGGTAACCTTTGCCTAAATCCTTCAGGAAGTATGCTGGATGAGTTTTGATCGATTTGCCGCAAACATCGAATCGATACTCCCTTATCGCTTCTTTTTCAAAGAAAAGATGTTGCGGGCATTTTGGTCAATCTACAGTTACCAATTCGGAACGAAGAATGCCTTTTGGATCAGAGTTTTGCGAGAATACAGCTATTGAACCCTACATCATTCGTATAAATCTAATCAAAAGTGTGGATCAATCGAGGCTGTAAGACTGACCTTAAGATTTCCCTTCGATATTCCGATTCAAAGCCCAGCGCAATGATTCTGACAACTAGTGTTTCAGATTCCTAGTAAGCATTTTGCGAAAAATAAACGTGCTTCATAATAGGTAAGAGCTTCGAGATTAAACCTCCTAATTCCAAAATCGGCACGGTCTGAGCCGGAAGTAGTCAGTCAGCATCGGAATCAGGTCAGCCCATCACTGCGGGTGCGATTTGTTTGGAAAACGGTTATTACACACAAATTGTTAACGCGATGCTACTGGGAAGATATCGCTGAATTACCCAAGACGACCCTACCATCGTTAAGTCGCTCAGAATATCGGTGGATTTTCAAGGAGCAGCCGCCAGATTGATCTTGCGGTGATGGGACTTTGGAATGAGGATTGAGAGAAAATGTGCTTTCGCTAGAGCAATTTTGTGGTGAGTTACTGGAGTTTGTCCAATTATCACAATTTAGAATGGGCGTACAATCCATCAGTATTGCAGAGGTGAAAGCGATTTGCCGCATATATTGGGTGAAGGTGGATGTTGATTTCGAGGATTGCTGACGATGCAGGCAGTAAATACGATCCGGTGAAGCCAAAGCGTTGGATTCAATTGTCCGATGTGGAGCTGCAAGATCAAGAAATATTTGATCTATATCATCAGTCTACTATTTTCAATCCTTCACACGTATTTGGACATTCTTTTCTTGCCTTTAATCCAAAACATGGTTACTGAGTCGAGCCTTTATAAGTTCTGTCCCGGTAAACTTATGGCGGCAGACTTCCTCTGTACAATTACAGATTAACACTAAAATTCGGGAGCACTGAGAAAATAGAAGTGAAGCGGAACGGCATAGTGGACATCATGACAGGCCGACTAGCGTAAGAAGGTCCAATCAGTGATAAGACTACTTTATGGTCCGGAGCCGAACTTAACTTATTCCATTGGGCGGCTCATGCTTTTGGATCGATGAAGCAGCTCTGAAATGGCTCAAATGCTTCATTCTATGATTTCCAATGCCAATGTAAAGCATCAGATCAAATGACAAAAATCAGTCTGCGAATTTACCAGAGTTACTGCAGTATGCGATGAATTTAGCCTTGATGCCGATAACGACTTATTCTATCAAAATCGTACCACCTGGCACTTACTTGGAGACAACTTTTTCAATGATCATTGGAGGGTCAAATCACTGGTTGGCTACGACAGCTATGAATTTGTGGTTGCAGCAGTGGTCAAGAGAGTCCGAATTCTTTGAATTCTCAAGATAAAGTCAATCAGCTGCAGTGCTCGCGCCCGAATGGAAATACGGAAAAGTGATTCGACATATCCTGAAATTGGCTTACAATGTCATAGACTACATTGAACCCGACGAATATAACAAGTCACACAGCAAATTTAGATACCACAGATAAATCCTCATCATCAGAAAAAGATTTGGAGGATGAGCAATGCCAAGAGAAAATATCAAATCTACTGAGGAGGATGCAATCTTTATACACCAAGATAAATTTATACAGATGAGCTATGGTCACGATACAAATTCCACTATGCAACTTCTACGGGCTCTGTTGACAGGAATGCAATAGCCTGCCCTGATAGACAGCCGAGTAACCAGTCATGGTGAGACGCATTAAGACTTTTGAAAAAAGGTGATACGATGTGAAGAACTTATCCATGTCCGGAGTTTAGAGTCTCAGGAAAGGTATAATTAAGCAAGTCAGTCTCTATTAAGTTCGAGGTATCAATACGATAGCGTCTCATAACATATAACAATTCGCTTCCCAACACCGTCGGCCGATGCACGAACGACTCATGAAACTTAGGCGATACCTACATGTTAAGCCACAACTAGGACGGCAACAAGCTCTGTTTGAGTTATCATCGGAAATTTGGCTAGCAAATCGTGATCGAATTTTCCAACGGGACGGTAAGTTACCCGATACATGATAATCTAGTTGATTATCGGCGTTGGTGGAGCTCCATTGAGTAATTAAATGGAGATATATCGAACAGGATTATTGTCTCGAATTTATCGGGCAAATACCCACTATGGGGTCGAGCTACTCGCTACCGTCTTAAAAAGAATACAGGCAAATTGGAAGGTTCAATTAGCGTTATACCTATTCTAGGTCTTTGCTGAAGACAATCTGGACGGCCAAGTATTGAAAAGATCAATAATGGAGATTTCTACCTTAGTAATTTTGAATCGAACCACACCATGTGGTACCTCAGTGGCGAATTACGAATTGGAGTAAACGAGTCAATGCTTCAGTCAATGGTAATTAATTCGACAGGAAGCGCATAACTCTCCATTTCAAAAATTTGATACGCCGGCTCGGACGGGTATATTTTTCTCCGACCGAAATGCTATCGAATTCCAGATTACTTCGACTTGACTTTTCCGTGGAATGTGAAGGAAACCATAAAGTCAATAAGCTTGGCGCAAATAAGTCCTTTCGTGGTCGCTTTGAGGGAAGATATATGTAACTAACCAGGGAAGTAATTTTACCCTACTCACAGTCCTATTATACAACTCGGGACCCGTGGAAGGTCAACTTTAACTTGCGAAACACAATTGTACAAGAGATTTATTTGCTCCTGACCTGAGTCCAGTTTTAATCACTTTATAACTCAAATTCCTAATGATACAACATTTCAGCTTATGATCTGATTGTTATTGGTGCTTTGCTGGCCGGGTGTACACGGAGGCCATTTGCAGCCGGAGATCGAATCATCTGATTTGAATGTATATTGAGTGGTAGAAGAGGCTAATCTTGCTATGCAGAGTATATGGTTTATCAAGCATTTTTGGATCTAAGCTAAATAATGCTTCGGTCGAGAGTTATAATGATACTGGTTCTAAGCACAGTGGTTTTTAGGAGCAATCCATTCTATTGGGGAAAGTTCAGGAAGGGAGAGCGGTAATGGCGTACAGAAATTGGGCCAGTGGAAGCTATGAAATCAACCATGATGTGCCCAGAAAATGACACATACGTCTTCGATTTTTGTTCCAGAGATGGTCAACATTTATGCTACTTCTCAAATAATATGTCATTACATACCATTGGGATAACTCTCCAGGAATATTGATGTGGGTTTTGAGCAAAAGATGAACTTGAGTTGACGAACATTTTATAATACTGTATAACACCAGGAAATACGGATGCGGATGATTTTTTATGGACCTATGATTGAAACTTGGGCTTTCCGACCTCCGATTGATTCTCAGGTCAAAATATGATCCAGCAGTCAAGGATGTTAGTACTTAGAAAGCCCCCGATGAAACGTACCGATTATTGTTACATAAACGTTCGTAATTCAGATTTGGTCATTGGAACGTCTTTCCTTCTCGATTTGAAGGATCAGTTTGTATCAACGACACTCAATCAAATCATAAGGGCGAAATGGCGTCTTACTGGTCCGATACATATCCTGATTTCTCAGAAACACTGCCGAAAGCGCTCAGAGTCTGGAGATTTTAAAGAAAAACGGATGATTTAGGTTCAAATCTTTAGTCCACTTCCTTCCATAATCCGAGGGAAACATTAACCCAAGATCAAGAATTCCAGAGGTTCCGGTGATCGGGCAGGTAGGTTAGGGAAAGTGCAGACAGCGAGACTTTTTATCGATTATTAACCAGATTAGTCCTTGGCGAGCCGAACGTCCCGAGATATGACCGATGTATTCCTATCAGCGAATAACGGTTTTGATCGAGATTATGATTCCAGTATTCCTGGTCAGGGTTAATAATTCCTGCACAGCCCATAGTTCCTGAAGGAGAATTTAACCCAATAGGCCTAATCCCTATTCTTCTTTGAGATGCCGTGATTGTACCAGCGAGGCACTTAATGTCAGAGCCTGATTTTTGGAGATTAATATACTGAATCCAGGTGAAAAAAAATACATTCATTTAGTTCTAGGACTGCCTCCTAATACCTCAGTGGTAGGGTTTGGGTCAAAGTTCCTCGATTGAAGAAAGAGCTTATCAGTTTTCCATTCCAGAAAACATCTACTTTCGGGAGGAGAACAATCTGGATTCAGGCTGAGGTTTACTGAATCAGGAAGCTTCGCCTCCCAATCTTTTATGCAGAGTTGCTGAATCGTTAGCCAATGAACTCTAGTGATCACGCAACAAAAATGGCCTTCCGTCGAAGGGGTGTGGCTTTTAATATACTTGAGAATCCCCCTCAAAATCTCCCCTCGACCAATATTTGCTTCGAGTTTTACCCAATGAGCCTTATCCTTGGAATTTTGAAGTGGTCTGACCCAACGTTTAGTTACTAATCTTCACTCCATATGCTATCCCTCGTCAGTAGACATCTAACCGAACACCAGAGATCAGCAGTATATATTTCAAGAAGGAAAATACAGATATCATGATTCTCCTTGAATGACAAGAAGATCCGAATGGGAGGAGAGTTTCACGAGACAAGCTAGAAATGCAATTAATGGTATCAATGAGAATGAACCATCTCGCTATGCAATCCTTTTTTTTGGAAAAAAAGGGGGTAAGACTTCCGCTTCGGAGTATGAGGGCTACATAAAAAAGTCATACGCTTGAATGTCTAAGAACTGTTACCCAGAAAGGCGTAAAAATGACAGATCGTGGAGGCGAAAATCTATATTAGCGAATCGCAGATGACTACATACGTAAGCAACTTGTAGATTTTTATTATTTTCCAGGCAACACTGGTGCCCACTCTGCGCTTTATGGACTGATCGAAGTTTAATATCCAGGAGGCTTCGGCTCGAGTACTATCGATATCAGGAAGGAGAGAGAAGGGCAGTTAGATGAGTGACCCTCAGGCAAATATAAAATATGAAACCTTGAAGACGCACACTTATCGATGTATCATCAGCAAAATGAATAACGTCAGTACAAATCATGAGTCAAACTTCTCCGTTAGTTGAAGATCTCTCGGCAGATGAAGCACACCCTACAGACACCTTTGAGAGCGGGTCAGCGTAGTAAGGTTATTTTGTCCAAGAGCCTAAAGCAGTTAGCGCCACACCATTTCCTGTGTCGAACTGGGTTGTGGTGAAAGACATTTACGTGATAAAACTTAGACCTGACTTATAACTCGCTTATGGGTCTGTTGAGACAGTGAATTCAATTTAGAATAAGTGCCAGAACTGAGAGTAAAGGAGAAATCGTTTCAACGATTTGTAACCGAGGAAGGAAACTTCCCGAGTGCGTGATTACAGGTTAGCATATTCGATAGATATGCCCAGCTAATGCTGATCGATGCATTGCTCAGTAATTTTGTATTCAGTGGATTTTATTAGCGCTTTTCGAGTTCACTAACCGATTGGAAAACCTGGAGGTGTAAACTCGTAACTTCCTAACTCAATGAGGACGTCTTATCTTTCAATTGGATAATCAATCTTACCTCCTTATAAGATATGGATCTTACGGAGTTTTCCGATGCACCTACTGCAATGGATTTACCTAGACTATCAAGGGACCGTCCTAAGAGAAGTGTTCTTGAAAAATAGTGACACTGACTGCTGACACACGACAGATCCAATAAGTGAATCGCCTGTGAGACTGAGATCCTATTGTCCCGCAACTAAGATCCGCGGGTGAGACCGCTGCGAGAGAATAAACTTTCAAGGTAAAGCGCGGAGTAAGTTAGCGTGTATTATCAATATAGAGAGTTTTTACTTTCGTAGAACAAAGTTGGTATATGATAGTAGCAACAACATTCGACCATTTCGGTAGATTTAATTTAGAACTGATTTTAAGACATGTGATTAAGCCGTTAATCCTCCCAAAGGCAGACTTAAATCAACAAATTTTATGGTATTCGAAAATAGTTCTTTCTTTGAAATAATCATCTAATGATATAACGACGATAAAGACTTGTCCAGCTCAAGATGTGACCATTCTTCAGTCTACGATCTCCCCGCGATGTCACAGTAGAGCATACTTGCGCGAGTTTATGAACTGGTTGAAGTCTTCGCGTCCGAGATCTAATCTTTCACCCAAGGATTAATAAATTTGAGATTGGTTTCCCCAGGTGAACGAGTGACTTGCTCACGAGCTGCGATGACAAATTCGAGTATTACTGAATCTACAACTCTTCCGCCCGAGCCGTTAAGGCACTCCACGTTGGTCAGCTTAAGCTGCTCACCACATCTTTTGGACCACGAGATTTTTTTTCCCGGATGGAGTCCCGACTAGAGATGAATGAAGTTTCAACCAAGAATATAGAAACGGCATAATGAATATTTCGCTTAGGGAAATAGCCTCCGACCAATATCCAAACTCTCGTTTCAGGTTGAAACTTCCATGACTGGACGATATCCTAAGAGTGATGAGGTACAATTAGATGAATCATGAAATGCTCCATGTCCCTTTGACGTCTACAGATTATACATTGATTTTTAGCATTCCCAATCTGCAATAGAGCTCAACCCAGACGGTCAAACTGATTCGCAATTGTGTTTCGCTATACAGCACCAGTGAAAATTTCACGAGCGGACTTAAAGAGAGCAGTCTCTTGATTCATCAAATATGTTTTTTCTTTCCGCCTGCAATTTCGTAGAGAAGCTTCTCTGAGAATCGGATACAGTGCGCTTTAACCATCCAAGGGCGTTTCTAATTCTTGGCGCAACTTTGCTATACATAGGAATATACTCATCGAAATGAGATATGAGTTGAAACAAGTTTTGGCGCGATGAGGTTTTCGCCGAGGTAGTTTGTCTACAAACAAATTCGAAACACCAGTTCGAATGACGTTTGGCTATTCGGAATAAATTCCACCCGTGGATTAAATATTCGTCAGCCACATCATGTGTGACCGAATTTCCACCGTGCAAGTCATGAGAGGATAGGTTGTCCCGATTCTGAAGCTCATAGTACTTAGGAGCTTCTTTTCTCGGAATAAATCAATGGTGTTATTGGGGATCTTTATAGACGAAAAGAGAGCCAAGTGCTAAAGAGTGAAGGTCGTTGTTGAATCGATGGAGATTTCTTAAAGGTCTTTATGACAAAGCTCATCGTCAAACGTCTGCAGAGTCCGCGGTCTCGGATCAACCTTGAGGATCATTGTAATAAAACAGCCTTTATGTGTAAAGCTTCATCAGACACGCGCAAATGCCTTGTTTGATCCCTGCTCCACTAAGTACATTGCCAAGGTCAACTGAAGCTCGAAGTCCTCGTAAGGCTTTTTCGAAACAAATCACGTATTTGCTTAAATTCGGTCTCTATTGGATAATTTTTTTGGCGCTGATGAGAGAAGAGTCGTCACGCATAATATACAAAATCAACACAGCCTAAATGACAAGAAGTGAAAATGCATCACAGGTAGTTTGGCAAGGGGCTATCCCCTGATCTTTCATGGTCAGCCTTTCCTAAATAGGAGGAAAGGGACAAATATTAGAACTCTTAAGTCAAGCATAATACCAAGAGCAACGAGGAAAAAATGGTCCCATACAGATTAGAAATGATAAAAGCAGAAACTAAATCAAATAATCCCCCCCGCAATCCAGAATAAGTGCATGAAGAAGCAAGTGTGTGAGGTAAATCTCAATTTTGCTTTGTCGCCCGAAGCATAGTATTTGCCCAGCGGTAGGAATGCGTTTGCTTTGGGTATCAAGGTATTCTGTCGAGACCTCTTTTGGTATAGATGTGGTATTACGAATTGTGATCGAATTACGACATGAGACAGGTCATTTATCTTTCCCTAGTGAGCTGTATCAAGAAGGATCTAAAGAAAAATTCATCATCTCCATCCAAGACTTGGAATATGACCAAGTCCTTTTAAAGGCCCTTTCCACTTCCATAACAAAGAGAGCCTTTTGTCTGTAGCTATGAAGATTATCCAAGCGACCCATAATTTGTTGAAGCGCATGTACGAAGAGGCATTCGGAATTCCAAGTCCAAAAGACATGATATAGAAGCTCATGTGCGAGTACAGGAGTACGAAATTGGTAAGATCTCAAGTTTAGAAAATACGCATTTATGGAGCTCAATACCAGAGAAGCCGATCGCGAACGTTTTCCCTTGACTTCGAACGGGTTCTGTCATCTAATGATCCAAATGGTCCGTATCGAGGAATACAGTCAGCCGTCGGTACCAGTAAAGGATTACATGCGTGCTTTGCTACTTTGTTCCCTCAATTGTCAAGTGCACAGAGTCTCGAAGTAACATGAGCGGAGTAATTTCACAGTTCACCAATCGGAGCTGGAAATAGAGTTTCCGCATACTTATTTCTTCAAGCAGCAGTTCATTTAGTCACGAATTAGCGATCAATTGCGATCGTCTATAACAACATCAACATCAAAGACAAGAAATCCTAGTGCATACAAATTAATTTTTATGGCGACTTGATGAACTGAAGATTACTGGAATTTTCTTGTTGTGTAGCAATCACGTCATTCTGCGTCACCACCTCCTCAAAGGAAGCTAAGACTAGCGTTATGTGCCTTTTTTTTTCCTTGCGTAATAATGCATAAGTTCTACCGGAGAAGATATCACCATCAGGTTATCACTGAAATAACTACTCCCAATACCGCGAGAGTAATACATTAGCAAAGTAAAGAATAAGGTCGTCCCAAGGTGTGCAATGTTGCTGAGGCAAATGATCAAAATCACAATTCAGCATTCGTTTTAAGAATAAGGTATATTTTTGTAGCCTTTTAGGACAAATAATTAAAATGTCCAAAAATAGTAGCAAGTTATGCAAATTTACGCTACCAAACAGATCACAATACCAAGGCAAGAGCAGGAGTAGTAACTACTGACACACGTGAAATATCCAAAACCGCCTATTTTATGCCCTTGGGCGTATCTATGCAGGCTCTGTTAAGGCAGTCCATCAATCTGAGAGTTGAAGTATCTAGGACAAATCAAAGCTCAAATTATTCCTTGGCAATACTCTATCATCTTCTTATTTTGAACCAGGAATGGATAATATTCTTAGCGGCGAGCCAGTGCGGAAACTTCAAGCAAATTATTAATGGCTGGGAGGACAAATCCTAATACTGACTGGATAAGTAAGGGATACCAGTATTTATATCAGCGCGCAGGAATTACTCGGAAGTATATATATGGAAATATGGGTGATGATTGTTTAAATCTCATATTAGGATGGAAGAACGAAAAGCAATCACTTACACTCCAGAAAATGTGATGGATAGCCCAGCGCGACCATGGGGGCTGAGATTTTATCATCATCGCGCGTTTACTGAAATGCACACTCCTTTATCCATTAGCGATATACGGGTATGCCCTTCCACCCCAATAAAACTGATAATCAAGAAATAACTACCTTTACCTTCCCCAAGAATGGAATGAACACCAAATCTCAATCGCTTGGTGACGGCCTTGCAACGTCAATTTCTCTTGATGAGACTTCGGAAATAGGCTTAGCAAAAACTCGAAGAACTTTGTTTCGCGAGATTGTCCACATTGCATCAAGTATAATGTAAAGGATCTGAGAGTTCAGTCTCATGTCCGATTATCGCCTCCTGCGAACGAGAGCAATGCGAATCAGCGATATGGTCTTTCTAGGAGGCTTAACTTAGCGGAGAACTGATGTATGAAATGACGGCGAGAGTAGAGTAACTGCGAGATATTTGGCTGAAAGACCAAAACCAGCTGCAATTGACTGGGTTGGTAACCCAGCAATTAGCATCATTTTTCCTCAGAGTTGTATCGACCCTTAGGCTGAGATATGGTGTTACTGTGTGATGCCTATCACACAGAATTCGAGGTAATTGGTAATGCTTTTCAACTTCTCAGACCCAAGAAAGGCACTTTACTCAAATATTACGATAAACGAAATAATGGGATCTCAAAGAACTTTACAGGAATCGAACGCTCAGCGATCTGATGGCTATGTCAGCGAAGCCTTTATTCTCACAAGCTTACTTACCGTCATCTGATCATACTCAGTCAAATAGAGATGCTGGCACAATAGGAAAATATAATCAGGATTGTGAAGTATGCATAACTTAAGTTTCTAATTAATGGGTTAGTAACGAGCAAGCACGGGAACATATCCTTAGCAGAGCGATTTTAGAGAGCGTTTGGTAAAGATCAACATGGTGAAAAAAAAAGTCTAGCACTAGATTATAAGATGAAAATTCCTCGACAAACTGAATCATGTAAGGATTTGTTTTGAAGTAACACTACTTAATTTTGTAGTGGGTCCATGCTGATTCGATTGTATTGGTTTTAAGATTTTTACTGAAAAGAACGATACCTTCATCCGAAACGCTGTCCCTTCCCGTGAGATCCTTTAAATACATGGGTAAAGCTACGGCTGTATTTAAAATAATCTTATTGACTCCCTATTACGGTATTCATCTCGGGTTATTTTATTACTTCCAAAATGGCCGGAAGAACTGAGATCATCGCATTCTGAGTAGTGGGGTGAAGTTTCCGAGAATGCTCCGTCCTTTTTCTTTGCAGCAGCGATGATCGTGGAGTTTAGCTTCCTGATGAATGGCTTGGGTTTTGCCCGTTCGACTGCTGGGTGGATCTAAATTCCGGTTTGACCTATCTCGATAAAGACCGGAACCATCAAGTGAGCCTAAATATCATACAACAGTGGGGCCTGACCGTAATGCCTACCTTTGAGTAGGTTCTAGCAAACTGGCTATACGGTTTAATATTTTTAAATCCCCCGTTTTTTTGGGAAAAAAAAAACACTTCGTGATGGAGAGTTTTAATAGCCAAGCTTTCCTCTGATTCGGATCGAGTGGACACGCCAAAATTGTATGGGACGCTTCGTATGTGGAGACTGCGCGAATTGAATATGCGCGGGGGAAAACTTATACGTACGGTTGAAAATCTAGATACAAGCTTTTGTCATTACGCCTGAGGATTTGAATCTTCCAAAAAAATTCACCATGAAACGCTAAAAACTTTCCAAGCTCAGTAAAACAGATTCGAATCTTTGAAGACCGGGTGCTGGACATGTCAGTTCTATATGATTGACGCGGTATGTGCGTTTTTATGTCACATTTTTGCAGCAACTGATTTTGTACTTTTATAGGAGTGATCATGTGGCGCGCAAAACTCGGTGGCCTCAGGAATTTAGATCGCAATGGATTCCTTATTGGCCTTGTGTACATCATGCCATTTTTTTACTCTCGAGGACATTTGCGGAGAATGGGACCGAGATCCATACTTTGCAGTCTGGCTACCGAATATAGTTTTGCTGTCCCTGCTTATTCCTCTACAAAAACCGTTCCCTCGCTAGATGAACAGCATAAAATGAAGATTCTAGATAAACTGTCATTAAGGTATTTTTTGAAGACCTACTTTTTTGTAGTGGTCTCGCTGATTCTGATTTGTATGGTTTTAGATTTTACTGAAAAGAACGATAACCTTACATTCGAAATCGAATGTCCCTTCCCGTGAGTCTTATAAAATTACACTGGGTAACTACGCTTGTATTAAATAACTATTTGACTCCTATACGGTAATTCATCTCGGTTATTTTATTACTTCCAAAATGGCCGGAAGAACTGAGATCATCCGCAATTCTGAGTAAGTGGGAGTTTTCCGAGAATGCTTCCGTCGTTTTATTTTTGCGCAGCGATGTCGGTTGGAGTTTAGCTTCCTGATGAATGGCTGGTTTTTGCCCGTTGCGACTGCTGGAGTGACTAACATCCGGTTGACTTATCTCGAAGAAGGAGCGGCAAATCAAGTGAGCCTAATATTCATATCAACAGTGGGCCTGACTTCGTATGCCTACTGAGTATGGTCTTCATAACTGGCTATACGGGTTAATAATTTTTACTGGAAACAATTCGTGAGGAGAGTTAATAGCCAAGCTTCCTCTGATCGGATCTGATTGGGAACAGTCTGCCTTAAAAATGTAATGACGATTTCGTATGTGGAGACTGCGCGAATTGAGAGCGGGGAGAACTTATACGGTAGGTGAAAATCTAGATACAGCTTTTGTCCATTACGCCTGGAAGGATTTTTGATTCTTCCAAAAATCACCATGAACGCTAAACTCCAGAGCTCATAAACAGATTGGAATCTTGGAAGACCGGGGTGCTGACAATGGTCAGTTTCATAAGATTGAAGCGGATGTGCGTTTTTTAATGTCACCTCATTGTGCAGCAATGAATTTTGACTTTTATAGGAAGTGATCATGTCGGCGCGTCAAAACTCGTGTGGCTCAGGATTTCAGATGCAATGGGATTCCTATTGCCGTTGTGTACATTCATGCCTATTTTACTCTCGAGGACATTTTGCCTGAGAATGGGACCGATATCCCATCTTGCAGTCTGGCTACACGAATATAGTTTTTGCTGCACGGGCTTATTTCTCTACAAAATGTCCTCGCTAGATGAACGCATCGATTAGGGACTACTTAATGCTTCATTTTCATAGTGCGGATCTGGGGATTCAACACGCAATTTTGGGTTGTTTGATCCAGTTTTTGCCTGCAATAGAATTGGTTTTTTTATCAGGACCTTGATTGCTTCGGTTGCGTCGCTGGATGTATTCTTACTTAAAAAAAAGTCTTCTGATTCATTTTCAGAATGAAAAAGTCATTGGCGTTGGCTTCGTGGATTGCCTTGCATTGGATCTTGTTTTTTTGGTCGGGCTCGGGTTCACGGCCTCAGTTTGGCTTGCAAGGGATCACGCCACCACTTCACTTTGGACTGCATGTTGTTGAACCGTCTTTTACGCACTAAGATCAATGTATGAAGTTTGCCTTGGGTTTAATGGTGGATCTCTGGCTTGGTTGATAATGTAGTTTTCGAGACTGGGCTACTGGCTTGGAAAAGTATGGCTTTGGCCGCGGCATTCCTTGCCCTGCAGTTTTTTCGGTCTGAATAGCCGCCTAGCCATAAAACATAAGCCCTTTATCAACATTACTTTTTAATGAGATGGCGGGAGCCTGTCTTTTTCCCTGTTTTTTAATGCCTGTGGGTAATTCCTTATTTTATTGCTGAGGTGGCTAAAAATGATTGGGAAGGATATCGAGTTGGTTTTTGGGCTGTTTATTTCTGGGAGGAGTTTTGTAAAACCGTTTACGCTTTTTTGCTGTTTCAGGTAGAATTGATAACGACTTTCCGTGTTACAATCAATTGACTATTAATCTTGGAGCCGGGTAGGGGATAGTTCTCGCGGTTTGTTTTTTGGAGAAAGTGAAAAAATGACTCCCGTAGTTTTATATCGCACCGATTATAACTGGTTTTCAGTACTTACCCTATCCGGTTTTGAATTTTTGGAATAAAAGCGAAGACAGTGAAGGACTTTGGGTGATGTTTAATCTGGATTACTGCCCAAATCCAATCTAGAATAAAAGTTAGGTCCCATTCAAAACAGGTTGAATATAAACAAATAGGAATTCTATTTATAACGAAAAAAAAGTATGAACGATTAATTGGTATTTAAATTTTTTTGATTATTGTTTGTGACTTAACTCGTTAACTCCATAACAACATGAAACTTTTTAAAAACAAATTTCTGCAATCAAGAATCCTCTCTCTCTCTCGTCTCTCTCTCTTCCTGATTTTTGCTGGGAATAAATTTCCTGCCCAAGAAATCCTGATGCTAGTCAGGCAATGGATGACCAGTTGAAAGAACTCTTTCGTGTCCAAGAGAGCTGATTATGAATCAAAATTAAAAGTACTTGACCCTTTTCATGGGGCAAGTGTTTCAGAACCAGATGCAAGAGCTGAATTAAATTTGGATTTTCGAATTGAGGGAAATCAAGGTGAAATATTCCATCGACTTGGCAACATCTTTTTGAATCAGCGAGTTGACCCCTTTGCAAAAAAGAGAATCTGCTATAATTGATTGCCATTTACAAGTTAGGTGCGGCAAAGAGTTTTTCTCTGAAGTTGATTTATTCTGTTTGAAGAAGCTCATTGACTTTATTAGGAAAAATGAAACTTGGTATTAAATGGCACGTATTTTAGCCCAAAAACTTCGAAGAATCTTCCTGTTAAATGAATTACAGTATCTTGTGGACTCAGAATTTGCACCCGGGACTGGAAACTTGCCAAAGAATCAAGATTGGAAGGGGAAACAAAGCCAGAGTCATTTAATCTGACTAGAATATTAAGTGTAACTAGTGATAATCAAGGAGACTTTGTAAGTGACCGAATATGCGAAAAAGAAACCACTACTATTGTTTTAGGGATTTGTATTAGAGAAGTGAAAGTGAAAAAGCAAAAGGACTTCACTTCACAGGAAAATTTCAGTTTCACCATTTTGTCAATTCTGCAATGTCCAGCGTATTTGAATCAAATAGCGTTTGTTCGTATTCTAATGGCCCAATTTGAAGGCTTGCAAGTTCAATTTAGGCCCATGGCCATCATCTGATCAATCTCACTTTATATGTAGTACTTGGACAAAATCCTGGAGGTAATGATCAGTTTAACACATTATTTCACAGCCGTGGAGATAAAAGAAGTGATTGCAGGTTAAATCTGAGGACTTTCAAACCTCTCATTTTCTTATAAATAACTGGGGTTGATATCAAGTGTGATATGAAATTACTTCTCTTTAATAAAAGACCAGGAAATTCAGATGAAGTTCAGGTAGTGTTTATGTGAATACAAATTCCAAGGTAAAAACAGAAACTCAATTTGCGACTGTAGGGAAATGTTGCATATTATCAATACATTTCGCTCAACCTTTAATAAATACGGTACCTATTAAAATATCCCATTTAGTGATAGAGGTTTTGGACAAAGGTCCTATGTTAGCGAATTATGGAGTTGAGAGATTCGGGAAATTTGAATTTTATTAGTGCCAGAATTCTAAGAATCCGATGAATAATCTCAAAATATCCCGTGTTTCGACAATGTCATAGATTATAGCTGATTTCTTCTACTTTGCTGTGTATCTCGGGCTTAATCGAAAAGATCAAAGTATAATGCGATATGAAGGTATAGTAAGACAAACAAATAGGTCGACGTATAAACCAACCAATCAGTTTGGTGGAATAATCTACGTGGGCCTCAAGCACTCAACAAATCTACCAAAAAGCCAAATCAATCTAAGAATTCTCAAAGCTATTTTATTGACTAGGAAAGGAGCCAGAAGAACGTAATTTTAATAGTTATTTTATACAATGTGACACTTTATAGAGAGCTGTCAATATTTAAGCTGTAAATAACTTTTCCGATTGGGTGAAAGATTTTATCTTTTCCTGGGGCCCTGAATAACATTAATCAGTCATTGACTGAAGTGAGTTACAATGGCGCTAGCTTCGGAGTAATTTTAAAGCCATGGTTCCCGTGAGGATTTCCAAATTTTCCTTTTTTACATCACCTATGACTTAGATAACCTTAACATATTTTTGAGAAATAGTATTGGGAAATAACCTTTTCCACCGGAATTTCTAAAAATTTAGCGACAGAAAGGGAGTCAGGAAAATTTGGACTCCTTTTTACTTTTAGCAGAAGTAAACTATGGAAATAAAAAGACGAAAAGCCTGTAAGGACTTTGGATGATTTTTTTAAAGCGTAGTAATATCAGTCAAAAGTTGCCAACGCCTGCTTCAATTCGGACTCATTCAGTTTCCTATTTTGTCAATCAGCGGGTTTTTGAAACAGACCGAATGTGGAAAATCTATTAATTCCGATCAGATACAATCCGATTTTTGAAAGAGATCGTGAATTAAAAATCTATGGGTTTTCTGATAATCTTTTGATTTATTGAAGTTAAAAAGAGCGATGATACCCACTTCAAAAACCTTATTCCATTGTTTCAGATGTACGCCTACTTCAGAATTGAACTGATGCTGGCCATGGCGCTCTCACGTTCCCGCGAGATCTTGCTTCTTAGTAATCCATTTACCTAGTTGATTAAGGTCGACATAACCAACATTCTCACCTTGACTTCATCCTCAAAGACTGAGTATAGGTAGTCTTCCATTTCCTTCTTACGGCGACCGCATCATAATTGTCTGCTGAGAGAGAGCGGCTTGACGATAAGATTTTGACAATATTCTGCATCGCCTTGTAGATGATCGAGAATAAGAGAGTGCGAAAGTGCTGAGCCTTATCAATCAGCGAGTTATTTGGGAAGCTTCAGTTTTTCTTGCATAATGTCTGAAAGCTTGGTCGAGCAATTCATTGAATTGTCGGGAGTGTGCTAGTGAGAGAGTTGGAGCATTTGATGAAGTTCGTATTTAATGACAATGTAAATATAAAATCTACATTTGATCAATGTTATTCATACTGCTCAAAATAAAAAATAATTACCGACGGGCAGAGAAACCGCAGTTTAAATGGAATCCGGCTTTTTTTCTCAAATAAACCAAAAAACAGAAGAACCCGAACACGACATGGCTGCATAAGTAGGCCCGCCGCTTCCTAAAGGCTGCGAATTTGATTCCAGCGAATTTCTGGATGATTTGGAAAAATACTTGCGCTCAAAGTCATATGAGGCGAATGAAATCATGCTGCCACCGACTCGACCTGCACTAGCACTCTTTTGAGTTTTAAATTTGGAGCTGAGGTAGTTTTACTACCAGCATAGGCTCTTATGTGGTACCATTATGAATCCCTGGATTATCTACCTTACCGAAGTGGAGTTCCTTTGAGATACGAATCGATCGATTTCTAGAATCTTCTCCTCTGCCATTGCGATTGTTAGATCTTTTTCAATAAAAGGGAGACAGTACACTATACCTCAGGCTGGTTCGAGCATATCTTCCAAAGACACAACACTCCTATAGAAAGCAAATCAGAGATTAATTCATCAGGCGGTCAAGGCAAAAGCACCACTACCTGTATTAAAAATCCCCATCTACCCTCAATGCCTGCGCTCCATTAAGGTAAATGCTTTATGTAATAGAATCTGGCGTCAGCGGGAAAGGTCCGGCCGTAAATCCGTGCTTCATGGGCAGGCGAGCGAAGTCCCTTTAGGATTAATATGAGTTCGGTAGGACATATCCGCAGGTATTTCCATTCCGGTGCATTCAAAAGTCCAGTTAATTAGGGATCAATGAAGTTATTTTGAAGCATCATAAAGCGGAAGTGGGTACACTACAGATTAATCAATTCTCATGATGATTCCGACTTTCCCGTTCATGAAGTATTATGTTGAAGACGAGGTTGATTTTGCGTTTGGGAAGCAAATCATCTATTGGGAAGATGTTTGGACAACAAAAATACAAGGATTATTTAGCTTCGTGCATTACGTGGGAATGCTATTTTATAAAATTCCTCACTGAATCATCAATTTTTCTTGCAGCAACTATACTAATCATTATCGCCGATTTAAAAACAAGAAGGAAAATTTATTGTCAAAAAATTTGAATAATCATAATAATTCAGTAACAAAAATTTGCAGAGTTTGATGTTTTTAAACAAAATCTCAACGTGAATTTAGGGGGTGTTTAAAAACCAAAAAGGCAATTCATAAATTTGATAAAAAAAATATTTTTTTCCTCCAATATTTTATGTGAGTTGTTTATGCAAGTGTAAAATTTTAAATATTGTAAGTCTTGCTGAAACAGGAATTAAGTTTGGTTAAGATTTGTTCGATTCCAGAACTTTCAAACCTATTTCATTATATGTACCGATTGGTCTCTTGCTTAGCTTATTATTCTCATTGGACATATAATGTAAGCACTAGACTATTTATCATAACCAAATAAAAAATCTAAGTAGCTTCATTACCTGAAGGCTTTTTTATGTTACCCTATATCCTATGAACCTCAGAAGTACAGTTGGAATCAGCGGACAATGACGAGCATCCGGCAGGGAAAAGCC
>Ga0163217_1085714_pt1 | contig 19615 bp, 19 predicted proteins | sample SynspAceP_FD_185933 | JGI IMG/M metagenome (GOLD analysis project Ga0163217, IMG submission 185933) | Saline lake microbial communities from Ace Lake in Antarctica - Synechococcus sp. Ace-P (PacBio error correction) | ecosystem: Environmental > Aquatic > Non-marine Saline and Alkaline > Saline ...
GCAAAGGAGAAAAAAAGGGAGGGGGAATTTAGAACCCTTGGGCCCCCGAGCCCCGCTTCAAATCGCCAAAACCCCCCAAGCCCGCGCCATCGGCCCCTTGGCGCCAAGCAAGGGCCAGGCCCCCTGGCGCACGCTTTTGGCCTGCTCCGGCTCCAACCCCACCCGGACTGCCAGAACCCGTGCGTCAGGGGCGGCAATGGTCCGCTCCCCGGCCAGGCCGGCCAGCAAGGGAACCCTGGCGCAAGGCCTCTTTGGCGGCGTTTCTTCGAAATCAGCTTCGCGCCCCTTCCAGTAAAGAAGTCCCGCCGCGCAGGTTTCGCGCAGACGGCCATAGGCCCCAGGGGGGGGAGACGCTCGCCGTGGGGTCCCTTGAATCAGCCAGCCAGCAACTCCAGTTGAAAACAGGGCCGAGTTGGCACAGGCGGAAGTTTGGGCCAGGTCCGCAGAGCTGAAAAAGTGGCTCCAAGTCCGCTCGCCCCGCGCCCGAAGCCAGAAGCCGTGGGTGCCGCCAGCCAGACAGAAGGGCACAATCGGAAGCCGAAGTTTCCTGGCGCCAAGGGCCTGCCAGGTCGTTCGTCCAGTCAGCGCCAGATCCATAACTTGGTTCAGGCCCAGCAAGGTGGCGGCGGCATCGGCTGGAGCCCCCCGCCAAGGCCGGCGCGCCACCGGAATGCGCTTGACCAGGGCCAAGATGGTCCCCTCAGCCTCGGCCCCGTTGCACCCGCCGGCCGCAGGGCCTTCGGCGGCCCCGCAGGAATAGGTTGCTGCCATCGCGTCCGGCAAAAGGGCGGGCTGGTCGCCAAGACCAGGTGGAGCAGCCGCATCTGTCGGGCGCTCAGGCCCCACTCCATCGGCCCAGATCCCAGCTTGCAATCACCATCGCCAACTTCGGTGGAAACCGTCGGGCCGCAGCCGAGACAACTCCAGGTGCAGGTTGATCTTGGCCGGGGCCTGACGTGCAGAAATCGGCCAATCGGTGGGCGCCGGGCTGGGCGGGTAATCGCCCGAGTTCAAGCCCGCCGGCCCCGGCGTCAAGTCCAAGCGATGGGCTCGCCAGCCCGCGCCAAGGTGGGCAGTCCGCCGTCAAGCACCGCCCCCGGTACGGCCAGTTGAGGGCCGTGTCGGCGTGACAAGTGACGCCCTGCGCCCGCGTCCAAGCTCAGCCGCTGCCTGGGGGAATGGGCATTGGGCCAGGGCCTCCGCGAACGCGGGGGTCGCCCGGCCAGCTCCCCGGGACCTGCTTGGAGGGCCATCACCCCCTGGCCAGTGGCGCTGTTGTTCGTGTTCGCATGGGATCTCTCCCTTGTGATTCAACCAGGAACGGTGAATCTCGGAGCCCATGAGTACAACACCTGTTGTCCTGGCGGGGGGGGGGGGGCCCCCCCGGCCGTCCAGTGAAGGAAGATTGCCCTAGGGCCTCCATCAGCCAGCTGAGCGGCCAGGGCCACCCAGCGCTCCGGGCCAGGTCCTGGGACGCAGCTGCAGATCAATGCCCGCCTATCACGCCACGGCCAGCACTCCTCGGGCGGCAGCAAGGCCGGCCAGGCGTTTGCGCAGCTATCTTGTCGCGCTGTGGAAAGCAACGCCGCACAGCCTGTCCCACCGGCGGCGCGATGGCCTGGATCGAGCCGTTGCGCCGGCGCAGCGGCTCGAGTCAACGAATACCTCCCGATCACCTTCGGTGGCGGTGAAAGCAGCGGGGCGGCACGGAACAGACCGTGCGTGCAATGGGCCAGCAGCTGTGCATTCCGCAACGCTCAGGGCACTGAAGGCGCCTGCTGCCGGGCCCGGGCGGGGGCCGGGCCCGATGCGCTGCCCACCTCCTGCCTGCATCCAGCAGCACCCACCGCCTTGTAGTGGAACGGCGATGGGCTTCTCGAGGCGACGCGACCAGACGCTCCAGCAGGCGGCCGGTGATGTTGATCGAATGTTGGGCCACACACCTTGGTGGCGGCGGGCAGGGGCAAACCGGCCAAGCGCTCCGCCCTCGAGCAGCTGAAAGGGATGCAAACACCAAAGCGCTGGCCAGGCCCACCACCTAAGTCGCGGTCCGAGCTCCCACCGCCTGCCACCAGCGCCGCCGTGAGGCCAGCAACAGTTCGTCAGGGCGCCGCGCCGGCACCAAAACCCCAGTCACCGACTCGCCCGGCGCAGGTCGGCGGCGGCCACGATCGTCCAGCACGGCCCGCATCGTTAAGCATGCTGCCGAACGCTGCGGGCTCGGTGGGCCGCGAAGGTCATGGCAGCCAGGCGGGCAACACCTCCAAGAGTGCCGCCTGGTCGCTCAACGACCATTGATCCACCGCAACCAGCGCCACCGCTCCGCGCGCCGGTGGCAGGGCACCAGGGCGAACACCACTTCGAGGTCTCGTGTCGCGCTGTGACTGGGGCCGCCAGCCACAGCCTCAGGCGCGGCCATCCGGCCTTCGCCTTGCGCGGACCAGGGCCGGCCACACCCCAGCCGTCGGCACCGCAACGCCGCCGGCCCTTGACCTTCCACCACAGCAAGGCGTCCCGGCTTGGCGACACACACAGATCGAGTTCACCCCAGCGAAGGGCAGCGTCCGCGCCATACAAGCTGCCAGCCGCGCTGCGCCAACAGGCGCAGGCGCGCTGCTCGGCCCAAACTGCTCCGGAATCCGCCGCCGATTCTTCGACTGTTGCGGCGTGAGCGCTCCCATGGAATGGGTCCTGAACCTCTTCTTCTAGAGTTTCCCTTCTCTGTCTCACCGTTGCCATGCGCCGCCTTGCTGGTTCGTTGTCCTGGCCCTGTTGCTGCTGTGGGCGGCCGCTGGCCCCCCGCTGACGCGGCGATGGATACGCCAAACAGGTGCTTGATCGGCCGCCGATTTCCACGACAGCGACTGAACGGGGGTGGACCCTCAACCTCACCAACCTGCGCGAGCCAAATCCTCTCCGCTCTGACCTGCGCGGCGCCAGCCTGTTCGGCGCCAAGTTTGCAGGACGCCAACCTGCGGGCCCGACATGCGCCATGCCACGCTCGATCGCGTGCTGGAAGGCACCTGAACTGCGCGGATGCCGTGCCTTGAAGATGCCCTTCGCCTTCAACACCAAGTTCGAAATCAGTGGCGTACGACGGCGCCGACTCACCAACGTGCCCTTGCGGCCGATGTGCTCAAGAGCTCTGCGCCCAGCGGCCACCGGCAACCGAAAATCCGTCCACCGGCCGCGTCACCCGCGACACGCGGACTGCCCTGAATATGAGCTTCGATTCGCGCAGCTGGAGCGCCTCCAGCAACTGGGCCGGCAGTTGCCCAACCTGCTGCCGGCGCGCCCCGCTCAAGCCTAAACCAAACCGCCGCGCGGCCAGAGCGGTCCACCCGATCGAACCGACAGGATCCCGACAGCTGTTTCCGTGAGCTGAGTCCGGGCCAGCCCGTGGCACGGTGCCCCCCCACCGCTGCAGCGCCTGCAGGAACTGAGGGCAACCGCAGGAGCAGTCAAGCGCCCGCAATCGGGCGTGGCCCCTGCGCCGGCCCGGCAAAGGCCCCCACGGCGACCACCAAGCGGCAAGGGAACGCTGCCGGCAAGCCCTGCGGCGGCCAGCGGCGACAACAGGAGCTGTACAGCGAATTCCATCACTGCTGCTTGAAGCGACGATGACTGAAGGGACAAGGACTGAGGGGGCGGACTGATCCGCCCGCAGCGAACCACAGCTCGAATTAAGCGAATAGAAAACGCACTAAGGTGGAGCCCGCCCTCTGCCTGCCCCATGTCGGTTGAAGCCCCGCCCCGACTCCGCTGCTGACCCGCTGAGCTGCTCGCCCCGCTGCGGCCCCGCCTTCCGCGGCCTTGGCGCTGCCCCTGCGTGAGTCGTGGCGGCTTGGTTTTCCCTCGCCGGCCGACCGACTATGTGAGGTGGCATCGACCTCAACGACAGGCTGATCCGCCCACCCCAGCAGCACCTTCTTGCTGCGCGCAGCGGTGACTCGATGACCGCGCCGGCATCCAACCTACGGCGATCTGCTGAATCGTCCGATCGCAGCGTCGAGCCCCCGCCCGGCCCGGATCGTGGTGGCGGTGCTGGAGGGGGACTTCACTCTCAAGCGTCCCTGGCGCTGCAACGGGGCCGTTGCGGCTGGAGGCCGCCACGCCGCTATCCCGCCACTGGAGGCTCAAGCGATGCGACGACCTTCCGCCTCTGGGGCGTGGCCATACCACGCCATCCACTCCGCTCTGAGCGCCGCCGATAGACCTTGCAGCCGTGCTTGATCGACGGCAACAACTTTCTATGCCCCTGCGAGGCGGGCTCGATCCCTCCTTGATCGGCCGGCCGCTGTGGTGCTCTCCAACCAACGACGGCTGCAATCGTGGCCAGAGCGCCGAAGCCCCGCGCCCTGGGCATCGCCATGGCACGCCCTACTTCTCAGGTGCGCCGCGACTCGAACGTCCTCGGCGTGTGTGCGCAGCTCCAAACTAACGCCTTCGGATACGCGACATGAGCCGCGGCTGATGCCCACCCTCGAACCCTGGGTGAGGAGCGGATCTATTCGATCGACGAGGCCTTCGGCCGCCTGCACCGGCGGCCAGTAGCGATCTCAGCGCCTGGGGCCTGCCCTGGCGGCCGCAGGTTGCGGCGCACCTGGGGCTTGCCCGGTGGCGGTGGGCATTGCCCCCTCCAAGGTGCGCGCCAAGCTGGCCAACAACTGGCCAAGCAGGATCCCTGCCATGGCGGCGTGTCGATTCGAGCCGTGGCGATTCCCGACCCCGGCTGGCCGCCGTGGCGATCGAAAGACGTCGGGGCATTTCGGCCGCAAGCTCTCGCGCTGGTGCCGCCTGCGCGGCGTGCCAATGCCTGCAGCTGCGCAGCTGGCCAGCGGTGACTGGCGGTGCCGAAGGCCGGTGTGGTGGGGTTTTGCGCCCTGGGCAGCAGACATTTGGCGCGGCCGCAGCTGCCTGCCCGCTGGTGGCGGGTGCCCGGCCCGCCACGCAGGAAACCTGCCGTCAGCCGCAGCTTAGCGAACACCGATCCCGCGAGCTGCCCAGTTGTCGTGAGGCGATCGCCACCTACATTCAGTTTCCGCGCCGCCGAGAAGTCTTGTCGCCGCCAGCACCAGCGCAGCGGACACGATCAACGGTGTTCGTGCGGTAGCACCCGTTCAACGGCACCACAGTTTTTACAGCATATGGCCGCCACCCGTCACCTGCGCTGGCCAACAACGACACGGCCGTGCTGCTTCGCGCGCCCTGCCCCTGGCCGAACGTTTGCTGCGGCCCCACAAACCACTGGCGAAGAAAGCGGTTGTGCTGCTCAGAAACCCTGCAGCCCGAAGGAGCGGCTGCAGCACCCACCTGTTTGCCCCCCTGCGCCCGACCAGCACGTCGCCGCGAGGCCTTGAATGGCTCACGGTCCGATGGGCTTCAACGCGCGCCTAATGGCCGTGGCAACCGGTCCATGGGCCTTCCTGTTGGCCTGCGCGCGGCCTGGGCGATGAAAGCGGGAGCGCCTCTCCCGCGCCGCCACCACCGCGGCTGGATGAACATCCCGGTGGTGCAGGCCTGAACCGGCGCCAAAGGCGCGGCCGGTCGTCAAGGAGCGAATTACAACGCGCTGGCACCGCTTGACTCCGAGCGCAACTGACTCCGCCAGCGGTTGGTTTGCCATACATGCGCCGCCGCCGCGCAGCCAGCAGCACCGCGACGGCCTGCCGCCAGCGAGGCAACCCCACCAGGCCGCCGCCCGCCAGGGGCCAGCGCACCAGGCCAGCGAGCAGTGGGGCTGCAGCCTGCTTCAGGCGGCCGATCAAGCGCCGCGGCACTGCGGCAAGTGGCGGGTATGGCTGTCGTAGCGGCTCCAAGCAGGGGCCCTTCCCCTAAAGCGCCGGGCCCAGGGCTTCGGGCATCGAAACGGCTGCCGCCCACCTGGCGACCGGACCGCAGTCGTGCAGGGCGCGCAGACATAGGATCGAGCTGGTGGCCATGTGGCAGGCCTGGGCCGAGGGCCGCGCTGCCGCCGCGGGCCCCAACGCCCGCTCCCTGCCATTGCAGGAAGGCCTGTCGTCTTCGAGCACCACATGGTTGGAGAGTGCTGGCAACCAACTCGGCTCCGCGCTCAACAGCCGGCGGGTGCAGGGCCGACTTAAAGCGGAACGGGAATCCGCGGGCAAAAACAGGCGGCATCACCCGCGGATCGGGGTGGCCGTACACCACCGTGAGGAATGCGGGCAAAGCCCTTGGCGTGAGGTCGTGGCCAACAATCAACGCGGCGCCCAGGAAAGTGGTGGTATTGGCTGCCGAGCGTGCGCGACGGGCCCTCAGGCCCAGAGGCCGGTGAAGCCTCCGCCCGTCTGCTGTCATTGCAGGTTCACGGGGCCGGGGTGTCGCGCCTGGCCGACGGTTGGCGTGGGGGGTGAAGGGCAAAGACTGACACGTGAGCACGTTCTCGCAGCAGGGTCAGGGCGTCGTAGGAGATCGCGAAGGTGTCCTGCAACGCATCCAGAGCTCCAGGCCCTCCTCCAAGCGACGGGCAGCACGCGGCATGGGGACTGGCGATGGCGGCTTCGGCTGGATCACCGCAGAAAACGTAAAACATCCCCTGAGCCGCGACGTGTGGCGTAGGCGTGGCAGCGGCTGCGGCGCGTTTCGATCGTGCGCGGCAATCGGCCTGGGGGGTGGCGGTGCAGTGGGCCGGCGCCATCAAACTCCAGCCGTGATATGGCACTCCCAGCTCACGCGTTCGTTCAGCCGCCCCTGGAGAGGCACGAGCCCGGTGGGGACAGAGATCGGCCAAAAGCGCGCCAACTGCTTGGCGGCGGTCGTACCAGAGCACCAGGTCATCGCCGAGCAGGGTGAAGGGGGTGGGGCGGCGGTGCTCAAGTTTTCCTTTTGAAGTAGGCGACCGGGTTACGCAGCTGCCGGCGCCAGGGGGTGGTCTCGCTGGCTAGGGGGCATCGATGAACGGAATGTTGCCGATGCTGGCAGTCTCAGGCCACCGCCACGGCGTTTCAGCCAGGCCGCGCAGCGCTGCTGGTCGAGGTGGCCGATTTTTGCGCTCGTTGAATAGAGCCTGCCTGAAAACGCAGGCGTCTTTTGTGAGATCGGCGAACTAGGTTGTCGATGCCGGGTTTCATGTTGATGGAGACAGGCGTTGACGACCTGGGGTGGAAGCTGGCCTCTGCTGCCGCAACCTCTCGTCGCTCCTCCTCCAGCTAAGCAGCATGCAGCGCTCGACGTTTCCAGCCGCTGACCGCCAGGCCATCGAGCAGGTGCCGGCAAACCGCTTGAGGCAAACGCTGGCGCTCCAGCACGGCTGTTGGTTCCACGGCAACTGCAGCACGGGCGGAGAGTCATGGTCTGGAGTTCCGGTGGGCTTCCAAGCAGGGGGGTGGAGGCGATCGAGGCAACTCCTCTGCTCCACCAAAAGCAACTGAAAATCGGCGAAGGAGCCGGCAAGATCGAGAATCGGCGAGTCATCGCCGGTCCCGTCGCCCGCGGTTGTGGCTTCAAGCCGGCCCGGCACCGAAAGGTTTTCCTCTTCCCGTTCGCGTGATCGCTGCCCAGAGCAGGTCGATGGGGCTGAAAGGCGAAATCGCGAAGTTCGCGCAGGCGCACTCACGCCGAATGGCGCCGCGGTGGCGGGCGGCGTGCCAGAAGAGCCGCAACAGCCTCAGCCCTCGGCCCGCTCGCGGCAGCTGCCAATCGCCGGCTTCTCCAAGCGCGCGCAGCGCCATGCGAAGCGCTCGCGCCTTCCAACCTGCAGGCGCAGTTCTTCCTCGAGTTTCTGGCGAGGCGGGCCTGACCGCCGGGAGACGTTCGGCCAACCTGCTTGGAAGTTTAGTGGCTGCGCGACGGCGCTCTGGGGCAGCTTGCCCAGCAGGCCCACCAGGGCCGAAAACGGCCCTGCTGGAACTGCGGAGCGGCCAATCCTTGCCTTCCAGCGCCTGCTCGATGCTTGCAGATCACCAGAGCGGCGCTTGCTCATGCAGGGCGCGTAGTTCCAACCTGCGCGTTCCTTGAGGAAGTCCCTCGGGTCTTGCGCGGCAGGTGCAGCACCCCAATTCGAGCTGGCCCTGCAGGGCCAGCCGTGCTTCCACCCTCGCCGATCGCCGCGCCTGGCGGCACGCACGCCGGCGCCATCGGTTCGAAATTGAGCCACGAAGCCGGCGGCTTCGCAGCAGCGGCAAGAGCTGGTGATCTGCTGGCTGCTCAGGGCCGTGGCCGAGCGAGGCCACCGGCATTGTGAGGTCCGGTCGGCGGTGGAGGCGAATCACATCGAAGTAGCCCTCCACCACCACCGCTGGTCGTGCCTTGCGGATGGCGGAGGGTGGCGGCGAATCCAGGCCGAATAAGGTGCTTGCCCTTCTCGAAACACCTCGGTTTCCGGGGAGTTTGAGTATTTGGGTTCACCCGCCATCGAGGCCTGCGCCCGCCGAAGCCGATCACCTCGGCCTGGCGGTCGTGGATTCGGCACCATCAACCCGATGCGAAGCGGTCGTAGACGCCTTCGCCCGCCTTGCGTGAGACCGACCAGGGCTCGGCGCTTCGAAGCAGCTCGGGCGAGAGGCCTTCCACACTTGGTGAGATGGCCGAGCAGGCGTCCAGCATCGGGGGCGTAGCCGTCTTCGAAGCTCTCGAGGGTGCCTTTTCGCTGAGGCCGCCGCTGGTCTTGAGGTAGCGAGGGCAGGGCGGCCCGGCGGGCTGTGGGCGCCAGCTGGCTGCGAAACAACCGGGGCCAGGGCGAGGGCCGCCAGCAGGGCTTCGCGATGGGAGAGCTGCGGCGCAGGGCGCCTCCTGCTGGGGCCCATCAAACGGTTTTCGACCGCCCCAAGCTGGTATTCTGGGGCCAGCTCCAGCACCCCTCGCTGAAGCTGAGGCGCTGGTGTTTCATCAGGAAACTTGATGCGTTTGCCAACCGGCGCCACAGAAGAAGCAGGTAGTTTAAACTGCTTGCCGTGACACCGTCATATCGACGGCGATTTGTAAGGTCGTGGGAAGGGCAGATCCACGAATTCCCGCCCTTCTTCTGAGCACCAAACGTGCTCGCCGACCACATAACAATGTTCCGCGCGCTCCTTGACGCCTCGATAGTGCGGGGTGAGGCGAGGTTTGGGAGCGTCGGCTGGCTCAAGGGAATGGAGGCAGGCACCAGGACACTACCCGGTGGAGTCCGGCAGGATCCCATTTGCGGAGAACACCAAGATGGGGATGCTGTGAAATGCCACCAGCGCCCTGGCCTTCAGCCTGATGGCGTGTGCGTCAAAGGCCGTGGTCGCCTGCCGGGTGGGCGAGGTGATCTGGCCCGGGCCGTGGTGAGCCTTGACGATCATAAGCGTCTGGATGCTGGCGCGCCGCCGGCGTCTCCCCTGGGGCGAACGCCGCGGCCTGCTGCTCGCAGCGGCCTGCCCTCGTCAGCGCGGGGCTCCTATTGCGTCTACAGCGCCTTGCAGGCCTTGCCGTTGGCCCGCCGCCACGGTGGTGCAATACCTCCATCCACCCTTCACAGCCCTGCTGGCCTGCGCCCCTGCTGGGTGAGCGCCTGAACGGTCGGTGCTGCTGCAGCCGCCGCTGGGCTGGCTGGGTGTGGCTGCTGGCCGATCCGGCCCTGCTGGGCCCAGCTTCGCCGCAACGAAGCGGGGCTGCCGCGCTGCGACTTGCTTGATCGGCCTGGCCGGCGCCCTGTTCTCCGCCCTTGCTTACGTGGAGTGTGCCGCAGGCCTTGGGCCGCAAGCGAGCACCGCGCGGTGATCGTGTTCCTTCTATTTCCCCTGTGGCCTTGGCCGCTGAGCCTTCCGTGCTCGGATCGCATCCCGGTGCTGCCGCACCGCCGTGGAGCTGGCTGCTGCGGCGGTGGGACTGTTTCACCCAACTGGGCCAGCTCGCCCTCACCCGCGGCCTGATGGCCCTACATAAACCGGCCGCCCGCGCCACGCCGTGAGCTACGTGCAAAGGTTTGCCTGCTGGCCGCCCTGTGGGGCGTGCTTGGTTTCGGGGAGTAGTGGCTCGCAGGCCCTTTGATGCGGCCGTTTTCTGGTGTGAAATGGCCACGTTGTCATCTTGCGCAGGCCGCGCACCGCGTAGGCAAGCGGGCAGTTTCAGTGGGAAAGCTATGCATCTTAGTCTGGAGGGAGCAAACAACGGCAGAATTCCGGACTGCAAGGCAAAGCACAATCATCGATATTGGCATGTAACAAAAGGGAGCACCTACGTTGGGCCGTTAACCAGAGCGCAGCAAGACCATCCCGTAATGCTTTGGTAACATGTGGTTCTCGGACCCGCCTAAGTTCCCCTCGCCTATTGCCAATTGCGAACAGACGGCCTTATGCTGTGAAAGGTTCTCAGCCCAGGAAGCAACAGCCCGGTGCAATTTTATGCGGGGACATAAATCCGCCGGACAACGTGGGTGGATACCGACCCGCCGAAATAACTGTTTGCTGACCGGCCGTTTCTACGGTTGTTCTAAGTGCGTAGAATACTTTGCGCGGCATAAGCAACACTTCCGCGGAAGCCGGACACCGTCTGCTACCGAACGTCGTTCGGTAGAACGGCGGTGCGGCTCAGCTCCGTCCATTAAGAATGCACAAACAGTAAACAAGTTTAAGCTAGGGATAGGGCAGACCGTTCCACTGCTAGCGGTTTCCGAAGTAAGGAGCAGGTGACAAGCTAGAAACCTTACACCAATTAATTAAAGAGAGATAGGATCGAGATCCTCCTAGTGCAGTTTCAGGCGTTTTTGCGCCTTGTCTAATTTTGCCTGCTACTATTTTGTAATTGAGCCAATAATGACCTGGTCTATCTACTTGTTGCCTGTTATGTTGCAAGCGCCCTGCAATGTAGTTGGATATTTAAACAATGCTGGGAGCCTCAGCAAAAAACGAAATAAAAAGAGATCTAAGATATTTAGCGAGATTTCCGTCTTCGGAGAAATATTGACCAATGTTTTTCAAAATATGACGCAAAGGGAAAAGGGCGAGAACTTTAAGAAAGCAATATCCTTGACAAGGCCGAAGTCAAAAGATCTTGAAGAAGCGCCTTGCAGTCGGAATGTTTCACGAAAAACGGGAAGTATTTTGTTTGCCGCATTCATGCGTATGGAAATTGTGCAGTCAGGGATTAACGGCCTCGATTGGCTCGGCGTAAAAATGCTCTGCTCCGATAAATCCCTAAGAAATGGATTTTACTTGAGCAAGCTAAATCACCGAGCTCTCGTCAATAACTCACAATCATCCAGTTCATAATGGGTCTACTAAAACCATCATTGACAGACATAAGAACTAAGGAATGATTCAAACCCTTCTTGGGCTCAGTCAAACAAACTCAAAAGCTGATAAATCTCTGGAATCCTCATCAAAGAGTGGAAGCTACTTGAGTATGCAGCGAATGGCAATATGGATGAGTTCCAATAATTGATGCTTCAAACGAATGCGAAGCATCCGTCTGGTCAACTTTCTCTAGAGTTATAACGCAGAGGGACATCCTAACATCAGAATCCAGCGGAGGGGGGCTAAGGAAGGAGCTGGATGCCGCAAAAGTCACTACCCCGCTGATCTGAGCGTTAGATGCACGAGTGAGCTCTGACAGGCGGGAACGTAGAGGTTGCTGCCCTGGCAGCCACGGCGTTGAATGGGATTGTTATAACACGAATCAGTATTCAACTACTGACATGAAAGAAGAACGGAAGGTCGCAACAAAAGAAGCACTTGAAGTGAAACGAAAGCGACTTCAGCCAGCAATTAAATAGCATAAAAATTATAGTTTTTCTAATGTCCATGGAATTACTGCAGAGTAATTCTAATTGCTGTACGTTCATATATATTTGCTTCGAAATGTCGGGGCGGTCACAAAGATCAACACGCCCCAGTGCGAAAGAGTCGCAGACAAAGTTAATCGAAGTACATTAGCCAAAGAAGTAATTCAATCCTGCACAAAAGGTCAATACCTGCACATGCATCTAGGCACACCTGTAACTAGCCCTTCGTCCAACACCTGCACCAGTTGCATACGTGACACGCGTCAACGGTGACACAGGTCGAGCAGGAAAACCTGCCAGGTCCGACCCCTTTCAACCACTTCTCCTGCGAAGGGTGAGATCCCGCTGGAGCAGAGCTCTGGCAACTAGATGCTGCGCCCTGGAAGCTGCCTTCAGCAAACGCATGTTTGGCTCTCCCACAGGCCGAGCTGTGCGGCCTGGATGGTCAACGGCCGTGTGCGGGTTTGGCGACCCACCTGAATGGCGAAATGGTTGCAGGCGTCCTTCCCCCTGCTGGGAGAAGGCGGTGGCACATAACCCTGGGAGCCCCCGCCAGCTTGTTCTGGAGGAGGCCATCCCGGCAACCATGGCCCCAGCGGTCCCCATTTGCTGCCCAGCCCTTGCCGAGTCCCATGCAACCCCAATTCCTTCCCCGTGAAAAACAAGCGTGGAATGGAGCTGACCCGGTCCTTGCCTATCCGAAACTTGAAGTGGTAACCTCCAGGCGTAGCAATACATCGAGACACCCAACATCAATTACGGAATTGAGCTGAGCTTGATGGGCCCAGGGATGTATCAGCGCCTGACAGGATGTGGGGCCAAGCGGCATGTTGCTTTACCTACTGTATTCCGACAGCACAGTGCGTAAAGTTGGAGTAGAGAGAGCCTGAAAACCGAGATAAGGATCAAGGCAATAGAGAGAGTGGTTCCTGAATGTTAAACTTGTGGAACCGAGTATTTACGTCAAGACAAAAAGCATTGACAATAGCAAGAAAGTTTTTGAGAAAATTAAGAATAACAATACCATGGAATTACGGGAGATACCGCTGGATTCATGAAGGATCAAGGTTAGAACCATCTGGCAGCCCGACTTTACTGCTTCCCGAAAAAAGTAGAAAAATAAGTTTCAAGAAGATACTCATTAGGCCTGCACAGTCATTAGAAAGACCAAGAACAAATACACCATTTACTAGTATTCCAGAGATAAAGATGCTGATCTAGCCAATTGGTGCTCTAACAGCCAACCTCGAAGAAAAAATTAAAAAGCCAAAAGAAACAGCCACGATGCTCCCTTTTGCAAGATTAAGATCGAGGAGTCGCAACAAGTAGAAGAAATTACAAAAAAAATGAAATGATGGAAGCCTGCACCATAGTTAAAATGGCAGGCGTGACGTATGGAACTGGTGCCACAATTCCCCCTGTATCTAAGGGCATTTGAAAACTGGATAAGGAATGGCATTAAGAAGTGATACAAAAATGATCATCTAACCACTAGTGCCACCGCATGGGCTTTGGCTCATGTGTTCTTGTTTCACTGAGAGATGTAGCTTTTGGCTGCGGTCTGATGTAATCACTTCTTATGGTGTTATTTGTCAAGAATTGCGCGCAACCAAGACCAATCATGAGAACTTGTTTTTTCAAATCAGCCCTAACGGCATAGCTAGCATCCTCGGGTGAAGCCACTCACCCATGGCCGTGGTGTGCTCAGTGCCGGCGTGGGGGCCGATAGATGTTGAAGCTTGAGGGAGGGCCTGCACAGCCTATGCTGTTCGCATAAAATGTCAACTATCCTGAATTTCATAATCAACGGTATTTATCTCGTCCGCAATCCATACGCTTAGAGCCCGAATGTCCAAGCATTAACGCGGATTGCCCTCAATGATTCAATCTCTGTGCGCATGTCTTTGAACTTGTCTAATATCTTTTCCACGATCAGAGTCCAGAAAAAAGAATTCAAAAGTCAATTGACCGAGAGATTGAGGCAGTATTCTTGAAGGGCACCTCGAAAAATACCGGTTTACCCTGGAAGCACCGATTGAGACTCCAATGTCTCCTGCTGGCGTCGGCTTGGCCCCCAAAACGGTCGCGGCAAGCCAATTTTCGTGGTGCCACTTAAGCTGGCATTGGGATGACTTAACGTCTTGTCCAATTTTGGTAGTGCCCATTGCTCAATGTTTCGGCATCTAACATCAAGATCCAGCGGGCGGGAAGCGCTGAAGGCTTGTTAAGCTGTCAAGAATCCTCCGCCGCTGATCTTTGAAGTCGTTATCCGCACAGCTTAACCAACACCCGCCACCGATGCACCTATCTATTGCACACTGAAGACCCAATGACGCGTACCGCTCGCTGCCTATCACATTTTTACTGTTTGCAGCGCCTGCAGTGCTATTCCTTTAGAAAAAGCTGCTTCACTCTCGCTCAAGAGGAGCTGTGTAAGGATAAGTGAGGCACAGTTACGCAACTTGAGGTTAAACGGTGACAGACGGCTGCTTGTCGCCTTTAAATCGGCAAGCGTACCACTGGAGCGAATGCCTATCAGCATACCCTTCAGAGCAAACTGCAACTGTGCAGTAATAAATCGGTGTTTTGCCCTGAGAAAGAACTGCTCCGATTTTGTATCCAGAGTTTCAGAAGAATCATCCGCATTCCATACGATGAGACTGCTCCTTCCCAAGACTGTCTATGAATCAACACTCTGTAATGATTCAGCGCAGAGAACAAGATCCTGATCAGCTTTTTTTAATACGGCATGCAAAAGAAGTTTTCCTCGCTATGAAGGGACGTATAACAAGCCCCTTGTGTGGACAGGCGCCAACGCATCTTCTGTCCCTAAGCCTTCCAGCCCTGCCACTCAGGGGCAGTAATTAGCCAGACATAGGACATGAACGAAGGAATTTGGAAGATTCCACAATCCAGGCCATGCCCGTCGACCACAGTTTGGCGGGCAATGGAGAAGACGCTGGAAAGCGATTGTACTACCAGCTCTCACGGCTCACTTACGGCTTTCATCGATAACATGGCTATCCTAGCCTGCAGACGAAAACCAGAAAGTAGGGTTCGCCTCAAGATTTGAACGTTGGGTTTTAATGAACTGGGATGCTTCGCCGTGGGAAGCTGAATTGGTAAAAGCGTGCGATCTCTATGGGCCCGATGTGCTGTACTTCACACATGGTCGCGATCATCCATGAGCGAGAAGGGAGGCAAAACAATATTCTTTACACTATGGAAAGCCAGCTCCGGCCCATTCATGAGCTAGCCGCCGAACCCTGGTCATGTATATTGTTTCATTGATACCTTAAATCGCGGAGAACCAGAACAGGCGAGTCAGCTTTATGTAGCTTGGATACCAATGAAAAGCTTCGTGAAAAGGGTTCTCAGCAAGGTCGATAAAACCTCTATGTGTCACCCAGCCACATGGCTCAATCCTGAAGTGCACAGACTCATGAAGCTGGCTAACATCCAGATCAGAAGGCGGATTAGGGCCCTGATCCTCACAGCAAAAGCACTTGCCCGCTTCGAACTGGAGCGCAGCCCCGTACTAAAATGCCAAGTCCACCAAAGGCCTGTCAATGCGACACGAACAGAAGGCTCGAGGAACTCTGGAGCAGTGCTGCACCAGCGAGCATTGTTTGATCCGAATTCAGTCAGCTCGCAACCTCCTGTCGCCTCGAGAGATACCTGAAGATGCCCTTTCCCCCGGTGCGGAAGTGCAGCACCTGGCAAGCTGAGCCAAATGACCAGGCACGATCAAGCTCAAAGCAGGTTGGGTGCAATTGGAACTGAACAGGTGCTGCGCTGGGACCCGTTTCGTATGGGCGGCAACGGCCAAAGTGAACGGCTTTCCCTGACCGGATTGAATCGCTGGTGATGTAAGTGGGGGCCATGCGCTGAAATGCTGGGGCTTTCCTGTCCATCAAGGCCGATGGCGCAAGAGATCGCCGCGCCGGCCGCAGGCCCGCCTCCATGCGGAGGCCATCTGCTTCCGGCCGCTCTGCTTGAAGGAGGTCAGCTTGTCGACCGGGCAGTGACCATACCGTCCGCGATTTCGATGCCCATGTGGAGCATGCCGACTCGACTTGAAGTTTCCCCAGCAGGCGCGCCTTTTGAGTTTGCTGCCTCTCGCGCTGGGCGATAGAACACGGGTGTTTTCGCCTACCACCCATTCGGCGGAGCGGCTGAGCAGGAACAATCCTTTGCAGGCGTGCCATCCCATCCCGTCCTTCGTTTGGCTGCTGTCGTAAGCCCGCCTTCGAAAGCGAAGGCGAGTCTTCGCTGCACTCCCATTCAAGTCAAACCGCTGAGAATAGCGTCACTCCTAATGGGGCAACATGGTACGCCTGGGATAGATGCGCTGTTGCGCTGACCTCCAACGCCGAACATCTCACCTCCCCTAGTCACTGAACAAACGTGGTGGGAACTACACAACATAGCTGGACGAACTCCCTTCATGCCAGCGTTCAGCAGTGCTGCAGTGCTTCATGTTCCGAGCCTAGTCACCGAGATCGACGCAATCCTCTACCCGCCCCGCAAGCGCACAGGTAAGCGACTGCATGAACGCCGTGCCAAGTGACAATGATACGGCGAAAACGTCCCTCGGTGTGATCGAAACCACCACTCAACGAGCAGATTTAATTTTATCTCCCTAGTTTCTTCATCCTCCTCGTCAACGGTCTTGAGCGATGACTGCGGCCAAAGCGTCACGGATGTCTCTGTCCTCACTGATTGGCCGGTCCTGCCGCATCAGCGGCGCTCAGGTTATGAAGCCAGCCAACCCGCTGAGACAACGAGCCACAGCCACAGTGAGCACCGCGCCTTCACCCTGCCGATTTCGCTTGGCTTCTCGCGGCCTGTGGGCAGGGTTCCTGTCCTGGCGTTACTGAGGGCTCCCCCGCTCTGGCAAACCGTCCTGCAGGCACTGGTTCCAACTCCAATCGCTCTGCTGGCCGTCCTCAACCACTTCCTCCTCCAGCCTGCCCTGAAGCCAACTCACCCCCACGACAGCGGCCTCGATCAACGATCCCTTGGTGAAATCCTGATCAACGGCGCCCGCGCCGGCAAAGGGAACGCGCTCCGCTGCAGCCTTCTGCCCGTCCCTGGTGCCCAAATCGCCCTAACGCCCAATCCGTGCTGCGCAAAGCGTGATTCCGCCACCAAGAGCCTGCGACTCAACAACCTGCCGGCCTGGCAGGCCGTTCCAGGCCACTCTACCGGCTCCTCGGAATGCCCCCCATGCAGCGAGTGTTCTGGGTCTCCCGGAGCAAGGGGCCGTTGGAAACCCTGAGCCGTTTGCTCAGCCGCTGCTCGGCTCGCCTCTTCACAACGACATCTCTGAAATGCCCCCCGCAGCCAAGCCATGCGCCCTGTGTGCAGCTGAGCGAGCTGGCCGCATCGGCGTCCTCTGCATTTCTGGGTGCCCAGTGAGCACAGGCCACAGTTTGACTCCCCATGGTCAGCAGGAGTGGATCGGCCTGGACTCTGAGGGATCAGGGTCAACTACGTGTTGGGGCGGCGCCTGAGCTACCCCTGTGACGGTGATCGTGTCCAGAACAAAGAGAACCCACAGATTCTTCTCACGTTCTTCGTACCCGCTTGGCCGTCAGCAGGCTCACGCCCCCCAGCAGCGAATGCCGATCCTGATGTTCAAACGATGCAGGGCGCTGTAGCCCTTGGCGTCGCGCCCGTCAGTTCCTGCTTGATCCACGCACTGGCAAGCTCCGTCCTGGCCGGGCCTGGAGACCCGTCACTGCGGCACCCCTTCTGGAAGGGTCGCTCTGCCAAACAGACCCTTCACCGCTGCGGCGCAGAGCTTGCTCCGAGCGCATCGCGCGCGCGCTGGTGGGTCTGAGGGCCCTTCCTGCCCGATGGGTTACGGATTGAGGTGAAGCGATCGGCCGACACGACGCTGATTCATCACTAGGGCACGCGGGCCTCTGCGTCACCGTCCTGGGGGACGCCCGGCCAGGCGTGGATTGTCCTGGCCAGCGCCAGGCGGGGGGCGGGGCCGTTGCTCGGTGGAGGGCGGTAGGCCTGGCGACGCATGGCTCTGCGCGAGCGGGCCGCCAGTGCGGTGTACCCAGCGCTTTCTCCCCAGCGACCGAACATCCGATGTGCGGCGGCCCCGCTGGTTCCCTCCCACTGCTCGTACCGATTCCGCACACCAAAGATTGAAGGCCAACCTGGTCAAAGCGCTGTCTGTTCTCGCATCAGCGCTTCCGGACGACGATCGCAGAAAGCTATGGCGTGGACTTTTGATCCCACCATCCGTCTGGGCCTGCGCCCGCCCTCACCTGGCTGGGTCGACGCGCTGCTGGCCGATCTGATCCCACCGCCTGAGACGTCTCGATCGCGACCTGCCCTTTTCAGGCGCCCTAATGTTGGGCCGTGCCGGGGAATGTGATCGACATCCGATCACATGCCGGCCATGAGGCGGATCTCCGCCGCATGGCGTGTGTTTTTTCTGCAACGCGCTTCGAGCTCCAGCGCAGAATGCGGCTCGCGGAATCGTGGTGGTGAACTGCACCGGCTGGGTAGCGCACGCTGTTTTGGTGCTAACGAACTGTGCCGATCAAGGGCCCATTGACGATCCTCCCTCGACCCCACTTGCGCTACCGCTCTCGGCCGATCTCTGTATTTACATCACGCTCCGAGGAACCTGCTGGGGTTACCTACTCCCATGCGACGCCACCGACCAAGCTTCGACACAGAAGCAGAAAAGCGGATCCTGGCGGTTTCGCCGAGCCTATGCTTGCCCCTGGCCGCGATCGGCCACACCGCAGCAAGAGCCCAAGCGCTGAACAGCACCAGGCTCTGAAGTGCAGATGCTTGCTGCGAAGTACATCGTGGCTTGGGGAAAGGAGCTTGAACGTCAGACAGCGCTACTGCGCGCTCCGGCTTCGTAATGCCCCACGTGTTCCAACGAGCCTCAAGATCCGGATGCCGGTGCGCATCCTCTCCAGCAATAGCTCCAGCTTGCGGATCCTGCTCACGTAAGCACTCCCAGGAAGCGGCAGGGGGGGGGGGTGTGGGGGGGGGGGGGGGGGGGGGGGGGCCCGGGGGTTTTTGTTTTTTCCAAAAAAGAGGGCCCCCTCTCAGGAAACGTACCAGTACCCCTGAAAGTTACCGCTTGGAGATCTGCCGACACACCGTGCCATGTACGACAGGCGCGTTTAAGAGTATCCACAACGCTGGGGGCTGATAGATAAAGTTGCTGGCATCAAACAAGAAGTGGTGTGGATCAAATCCGCCACACCAGAATTGCCAAAGGAAACAGCTTACGTTGCCATGCCGCTGATCAACACTGCAGGCGCCAATCATCTTTTCCTGCAAAGTCACCGGCCGCCTTCGACAGCGAAGGCGGTCTTTCGCTGCACTGCGCCATTCAGTCCAATACCGCTGAGGGCAGTGATTGGATTTCGCGGTACAGGGCGTCTAGTGGGAACGCAGCAATCGTCTTTCAATTCCTCACTCCATCACGGATGGTATGGAATGGCTCCAGGTGGCTTTCAGCTTTGCAACTCTGGCTGAACTATCTAGCCTTCCTACCGATGCAAGCCAAATAATGCTTGGCCTCTACGCCCTTCAGCGACCTCCCAGATTGGCAAGTGGGGACGCAATAGGGGCACTCCTTTATGGGTTTTCCTCCCGCTTTGTCTACTTGCTTCCACTACTCTTTACGCATTGACGGCCCACAATTCCCACCTTACGAGCAACTCTGGACAAGCCTCGGTGGGTGTACACAGCGCATGGCGCCGTGATGGTCATGGAGGTCTTTGCTTTGGCTTCGCTAACAGCCGTTCCTCAGTTGTTTCCGTGGGAAAACACGTTTCCTGAACGGATCGTGCTCCAAATTTCTGCTAGCTCTCTGTCCATTTCCCGGCCTCCAAACTTGGCACGGTGCTGAGTAGATGG
>Ga0163217_1001757_pt1 | contig 19614 bp, 18 predicted proteins | sample SynspAceP_FD_185933 | JGI IMG/M metagenome (GOLD analysis project Ga0163217, IMG submission 185933) | Saline lake microbial communities from Ace Lake in Antarctica - Synechococcus sp. Ace-P (PacBio error correction) | ecosystem: Environmental > Aquatic > Non-marine Saline and Alkaline > Saline ...
CACCCCAGCAAACAAAGGGAAGAGATATGTACAAAACCGGGATAGCCGGGGTACCCCCTTGGGAATTTAAACTTCCCGCTTCTCCGCTTAAACCTTCAATTTGCAAAGCAATGACTTTTTTTTTCCCCTGAGGCCCTTACTTAGTCAGCAAAAACTTATTGGACTCCAGCCCAAGTTTTGGATGGAATGCAAAATATCAAAACCACCTTATTTGCTGTTTTCTGTTAGGGTTTGCCCCCAATTTTCCAAATCCGTGTCCCCGTTTTTTGTATAGGGTGAAACTTCGACGGAATTCCCCAGCCTTTGAACCAAGAATCGATCACCCCAAACTGGCCCACCGAAAGAAGAAAATCATCCGTAGCGATTTAACATAAACATGGGCCGGAGCAATTTTTTGGGAAACATCTCCCGACTCCATGCCTCCATAAGGATCGGACCGATAAAGGCAGCTTCCTTGTTTTGGAATGGAGTGTAAAGCATCATGGGTCAGTCCGGCAACTGCCGAAAAACCAAATCATTGCCTACTCTTGGAAGGAATCCACGCCCAATTCCGGCTGGGCCCGAAGTTGACAATCATCGCATAAGCAGCCTCGGCGGGTCCTCAAGTTTGGTTTGGAAGGTCTCGTTGTTAAGGGAGAAGCGTGAGCTTGTAGCGGGCTGGTCCGTCGCTGGCAGGAAGGCTGGAAGCAGGTCTGGGGCGATTCATCCAAGCAGAAAATCAATCGGTGTCCCTTCAGGCGTACGTAAAGTCTGTATTTCAGTAAACAAAGGCAAGTAAATTCCTGCTTTGCCAGTGCCTCCGCTACTTCCCAGCCTCATTCCCATAGACAGCCACTGAACCCGCCTTCCCGGTGCTTAATGAAGGCTGTTTTCATTCCCTTTTTGCCAGGTTCTGGAAGGAAAGGAGTAAGGTGTTGCGATGGAGAATGTTTTTCTGGCCATCGGAATCAAACCCACTGTCCGAACCAGGGTCTTCTGGGCGGGTTGATCTTCTACCTCGCCTGTTTCCGAAGTAAGATTGCTTTTGGCTGATCCCATTGGGTTTTCGAGGGATATAATGGTCCGTCTTGTTGCGAATAGCTTTGGGCGCCAAAGAAAAGGCATGGCTGAGCATAAAGCGGTTTTTAGATACGGATTGAATAGGTTCTGTCAATGAGCTTTGTTGGGTGTAAGATATAATGTCAATAGGTTATGCGACCTGATAATTACAACAATCAAGGTTCAAATTTCAGTGATTTTAAGAAAAGGACCTTAGTCTGGTTCTCTTCCTTTCCCTGCTTGCCAAGACCTTTGGCTCCTGCTATGTACCAATGAATTTCGCTAGCTCAAATAACTTTTAAGATTATAATACGGGGGGGCTACGTCTCACGGTAGACCGGATCTAAGGTACACGAAGCATCGTGCACACCTACTTTCAATTATTCGGCGTCCTGTAAGCCCTTGATATTTTTAATCGTCATAGTATTTATCTCCGATAGCCTAAAATTCTTTTTCCAAATGCAGAGACTAATCAGATTGCTGATGCTACATTCTGCACATTTCAGCGTTTAGTTTTTTCTACAGAAGCCCCACACCTAGATTGCTATTCGCTTTCTATCTTGGATATTTTTTCACCAGACAGAGGTTTTGGCCTGTTTCTCAAATCTTCAAATTCATTTAGATATTTTAATCCATTAATTCAACTTTTTCTAATTTATCCATGGTTTCAGTTTTTTAAGATTATACAGATTTACTACGGCATTATAAGATACAAAAATTATTGGCTACATAGAAATTTGGAAATGACTGACTTTCTAAAACTGTGAACCATTAATCTCCAGATTCTAACTTCTTGTTTTTGGATTTTGTGCTGCATTTTCACATACATTCAATTTTTAAAAATCCAGTTGATAATGAATAGTGTTGGAGACACATAATTATAAATGGAATCTTCAGGGGCCAGAACAAAAACCAAGATTAACACCCGAGTCTATAAATGAGCACAGCTGCATAAAAGAAATCCCCCCTTGCCCTTCGCCGCGCGGAAGAGAGTTTGATCTAAAGCAAATTCAAAGTACGCTAAGCCGACTGATTCTCAAAAAGCCAGTAGATTAATTTTGACAGCGCTTGAGGGTTAATTGGTAGCGGGGTGGCAACTTGGCATGGTGCGGAGGAAGAATGCCACTTTCTTGACATTTATGCTTGGCCCTTTGCTATATATAAAATGTCTACAGGGAATTTGCTCACGTAGGCCCTCCTGTTTGGCTATATCCAAAAGAACATGAGAAATATGGGTAAAATATTTGACATAATTTTTCATTGATCTTTTAGAATTTTCTCCCTGCGGAAAAAAAAATATTTTCCTCTTTCGTGCAAATTCCGTTTGTTTTCCAGATGGGAATTTTGGTGGCAGGAAAAGGTTGTGTTTCAGACTTAATATGATGTTTTATAGCTTTTAATGGGCTTAAAACCTCTACCCAATTCTTAACAATGAATTTTTCCTGTTTTTGTGAAATCTATAAAATCCATTTCAAACCCTATTAATCTGTCATTCAAGTACTGAAAATCTTTTTTTTTAAAAAAAAATCGGTTAAATTATTTTTACATAAATCAGAATGTTGATTTCACTTACCAATAGGAGATTTAACTTATTATCAGTGGCGAGATAAACCAACCAAAGTTTAATATCCTTCAGTTGATTTTTAATTTTTTCAAATTTTTAACGTAAAAAACAGAAAATGATGAACATTAAAAAAACCAGATTATCACATCTAGTTGTGGTGACAATCTTACCTGTTTGCTGGATGTGAAGTGTATGAAATGCAAGTTGATGATCCATCGACGCGCAAGCTCTGAAAAGGAGCAGCCACTTCGAGTAAATTTCAATCTTTAGTGAGTTAAAAGAAATAACCGATTTCTCCAATTTAAGGCAGGAGATTACACAGGTTAGATTTTTGAATTATTTAGTAAAGGCCACAAATCTAATCGAAATACCTAGCTAGCTAACATTAAAAAAGCAGTGGCGAATATTAAAACCTATCCAGAAATCGTGTGGGGCAGTGGCAAGTTTCCAGATCAAAGTGTTTTATGCAAAGCACAAGCTATCAGGAAATTGAATCCATTACCGCGGATATGATTTTTAACAATACACCGAAGAGCTGAGGCCATCGGAGGTGAGGAGTTCCCTTTGAGCTACTGCGATAGGTACACCGTTTAACTTATCAGGAACGCATTTTTTGAGGGTTTTTTTCAATGGCTCCTGCTTCTATCGATGCTCCTGCAGCATGGATGCAGGATATACCGGAAGAGGGTGTCAGAGTCGCTGTCATTGATGGTGGATTTCAATTCAGTCCATCAAGATTACGCCTAATAATGGATATAGCTCAGCTCTAGATCAACAGTTCCCGGTTTTTGGGCCTTCAATCAGATGTAGGTACATTTTGGATGGAACCCTGTGGGCAGGTATTGTTGCTGCTGCAGGAAATGGTATGTTTGGTATTGCCCCAGAAGCTTACCATTATTGGCGTCAAGTCGGCTTCATTAAATGGATCCGGGGCATTTGAATGGGATTAGATGGAAATCCTATATGCTGGGCTACGTCCTCAAATCGCAGGAGGAGCCTGTGCCCAAATCATCAATATGAGCTTAGGTTGCAACTATTGATTTAGCAGAAATAACTGGGGAGATAAGGATTTCAGAGATTGGCATTAGAGACTTTACAGAAAATCTATGACAGAGCTACCGATATGCCGTATCAAAATGGGGTGACGGTAATTGCGTCGCTGGTATGGTGGAAATAATTATGATGATGCTAAGGAATGTTTCAACTCCCGCGCACAACAAATCAGCAATGTATTATCAATCAGCTCTACTGGTGCTAGGGTTTTGTATAGGAAATACTAACTTTTCTCAACCAGCCATATTAAACCAGATCATGGTAAAATCTCTAGTTGATTTTGCCCTCCGGGTGGCATCAGTAGGCTTGCTGTGGTAGAAGGTAATTTTTGACCATGCACCTTGAAATAGGTACAATAGGTCTATTAGCACTTACTATTGTGCGTTTTTTGACCAGGTTTTAGTTTCTTCCAGAGGCTCAGGCGCATCAAGGAGTAGTTTTATCAATGGGCTGCCAAGGAACTTCAATGGCTGCACCAGCTGCAGCAGGGGTCGCGGCATTTGAGATCATACAAGCTTAATGGCGGCAAATGAATCCCTGCTCAGGGTGAAGCTTAAGATGACAATCGGCCACTGATCTTGGCAAAACCTGGAAGGATGAGTTTTATGGAACGGTTTTTTGTAAAATGTGCTAAACAGTAAGGAGTTAATTAAAATCTATGTAACTGTTTTTGACTTTAGTTTGGAAATTTCACTTTTGATTTAATTTTAAAAGCTTCGGTTTGGCAAAAATCGAAGGCTTTTTTAATTTAGATTATTTGTCCTTTTCTCAATAGGCCTTAACGCAAATAAAATTTTTATGAATGAAGAGTCGATTTATGTTTTATTAACAATGCAAAACCGCAAATCGGGGCTTTTAGAAGTAACTTGCCAACTAAATGGATCTGCAATAGCAGCTATAAGATTAGATTATCCAAAAACTAAAATAGCATCGAGCGCGACACATGCTATCTAAATTTTTATTCTTCTTTAAAAATATGCTGTCTATTCAGGGGTGGTACTCTTTTCTGCAAAGCCTTGATATTAATTGTCAGTGTAGAATTTATCTCGATGGCTTGAATTCTTCTTCCGCGCGGCGAACTAGCTCCAAGTTTACTGTTTACATTCGTCACATTTCAGGTATATTCTTTTCAGAAGCCAACACCTAGGTTTGATTTATCTGGCTTTATCTTTGGTTTTTTTTTTCAAAGACGGAGGTTTGACTGTTTCTCAAATCCTTCAAATTCATTTAGACTTTTTCCCATTGTTTTCTATTTATGACATGGTTTCTCGATTTAAATAAGATTTATAAGATTTAAACTACATCACAGACACACACAAAATTATTATTTCACTAAGCATTTTTCCCCCTTCTTCTATACTGCTATCCTACTGATTGGCAAGACTGGTGTTCTTCATTTCCACGCGACAAAATCATTTCTCTTTATTAATGCCTGCGTAAATTCCCTCCCATGAAGAATCAACCCGAAGTCTGGCTGGAGGACGCGATTAATAGCTATCCGCCTGAATTAACAGCCTGTAGTTCATGCGCTTTTTGCAGGGCTCAGGGAAGAAGTCCATCAAATGTGATAAGCCTTTTTCCTTCTGATTTACTTTGGGAAAAGGACCTGCCAGGATTGGCTAGTCCAGCTTTCCATCTCCAGCATATTGTCGGTGTAACTGGATTGTAGGCTACTTATCCTAAAGCGGAAAGTTTTGAGTCGGCTCCAGTTTGATATTTGGAAAAGGAAGGAGCGATTAATAGTGAGTTGAGCACAGAAATTCTCGGGGGGTGGAATATTTGGACTGTCAGATCGCTGAATGTTTTAAATTTTCTTTCTATGATTGATCAAGCACGCTGAAAGATTTTCGAGGAGTTGGAAGAGCTCAATTGCCTCTACAGTTGTGATTAGTACCTGCTGCCGAGCAATACACAGCGACATTTTCGGCCATGCTAGTTTACTGTGACAGGTTTTGCTCAAGATTGATTGACTCATTGGCAAAGTAAGGTCTGATTCAATGATCCGCTTGGTTCCTTGGCTTTTGTGTCCTCAGACTTGAAAATTTTCTCGAATTAATCAATTTAAATCAATCTGGTTTTGGGCGACAGACCGAATTCCCGATTGCCCATTCCTACGCCAAAACTCAAATACCGGGACGACTTTTTTTTCTTACAAAGGTGTCGCACGCTCTGGTGCTTTATTTGAAAATTTTGATATATCTAGGTTCCGTTTGGTTTTTCTATGTGGTAAAAAATATTTCGCCGTGAAACTTCATGCTCTCCTCGGCTCTAATGGGTAAAAAAACAAACTTAACCCGTTTTGGCGGTTGACAATCCCCGATTAACCTTTTTCCTACGCCAAAACTCATATACCGGACGACGCTTTTTTTCTACAAGGTGTCGCAACCTCTGGGTGCTTTAATTGGAACATTTGAAAAAACTAGGTAAATATGTTGTTTTTATGTGGTTAAAAAATATTCGCTGTGAAAACTCCGTGCTCTCTCGCCTCTATGGTAAAAAATGCCTTAACCGTTTTGGGCGGTTGACCAATCCCCGATTACCATTTTCTCGCCAAACTCATTACCGGACGGACCTTTTTTTTTCTAAAGGTGTCGCCACTCTGGTGCTTTATTTTGAAATTTGAAAAACTAGTAACTATGTTGTTTATGTGTTTTAAAAAATATATCGCCTGTGAAAACCTCGTGCTCTCGCTCGCTCTAATGGTAAAAAAACAAAACAAGTTAACCCGTTTTGGCGGTTGACCATTTGCCCGATGCCATTTCCTACGCCAAACAAAAAACTGGATCGACTTTTTTTCTACAAAGGTGTCGCACCTGCTTGGTGTTTTAAAAATTACCACAATTCCCTAGAGTGTATCCATGTCAGGAAATTGTAAAGCAAGGTTCCGAAATTCAGGTAGATTCGATCATGGTTTAGGATCGCCCCTTAATATAGCTGGTTCTGGGGGAAATCCGGGCCGTAAAGAAATTTGCTTAGCTCCTTCGATGAGAAGGAGATCCAGCAATTTTAGGAGCAGGAATAAGCCCAACCAGGAAATCAAATCGACCAAAGAAGGGCTTAATTCAATTGAAGAATTTGACGATTTGAAAGCTGATTTTAGGGCAAAGCTTTTTGGTTACTTTTGGCCCCAAAAGTGACAAGAAAAAAGAAAAAGTAAGGCCTCAATCATAGTGAATGTCACGCGACTCATCTAAGCGTAATCAGTTTACTTCGGATTTTAACCGCTTTTATTATCTTGGAGAATTGCCTTAATTAATCTTTTCTCCTCGGCTCTATGGTAAAAAAAAACACACTACCCGTTTTGGGCGGTTTGACCAATTCCGATTGAAATCAATTCGGCAAAACCCGGGATATTTATGAATTATCATTTCCATTGGCTATGGCCATGGTTGATATATCTCTTGCCGTCAGCGCTTTATCTACATTTAGCAGTGCCTATATTATAGGTGATTAATTATATAACGTTGTTTTTTATGTGGTGAGAAACATTTTCTGTTGAAACTTCCGTCCACGCTTCGTTTCTTGGCGGTAAAAAATAATCCTTTAACCCCTTTAAGAAGAGGGGATTTAATCCAAAACCTAATTAAGCATTCTAGCCAATCAGATTATCAAACTACTTTTATAATAGAACTTACGGACTTAAGTAATTGGCTTGACTGGTTCTCATCGACAATCTCATCCTTGATCGCTTTGTAACTTACCATTTTTGATAAATCCATATTTTTAAAACATAAATTGATTATAGGGAATTCCGATAATGAACTGAAAATTTAAAATATATTACTTATTGGTTTTGTTATATATAATTGTCAATCGGCCATTTTTTTATTTTTAACAAAATTAAGTCTCCATTAACATCTTAAAGTCAAATGTTTTTTTTCAAGAATCATTTTGTTTGTTTTCGCGTGTGGCTTCACCTTGGCAGTGTATCTGGTCCAGCGAAAATCTTTAGTCAGTCAAAAATGACACGATCACTTGGTTCAGGCCCTACATGAACTTTATTTGACTCAAACCTATTTTGAATACGCTAAGTAATGACCGGGTTTCAAAATTCTAGCTTTTGAAAAAGATGCAATAGGCCAAATCGCAGACAGCAACATTTGTCAACCAAAATAGTGACGCCTATAACTTTCAACTAAAGCGCTGTTTTTTTCATAACCAAAAAGTTTTTTGTTTTCAGACTAGAAGGGAATTAAATCGGAATGTCTCAAAGAATATAAAAGTATTTTTTTTGACCAAGCCATTCAATTCTTATAACGTTGCAAATATTGATGATTACCGAAACTTTTAAGAGAGACAGAAATGAGTTAATATGAATATGCAGCTTTGGATTCGGGATCTAATTCAAAACTAAGAAATGGATCTATGTCTTGAAGACATTTTTTTTTATTTATTCTGATTTAAGAAGATATCTATTCTGATTCAGCGTAATTTTCTATAAGGCCAAGAATCAAATCAATTCGATTTGAATTCCTAAGCTAATTTTCGCTTAATCTATATGATAATGCCATTTAAGCAATGGCTATACTTAGAAATCAATTAGAAACTCGAAATAATTTTTTTCAATAATTCTTATTTCTACTTAATTATACTGCTGATAATAGATTGGAATTGATTCCAGATACATGCAGTTAAAATACTTTTCCACACTAAGAGAATCAAGAAGTCCCGTAATTTCAGTACTGAAATTCTCTATGGAGCTATGAATGATCTTTATGGAACGTCTCGATTTGAGGAGGATGAATTTATTAAGAAACAATTCAACCCAGCTGTCTGTGATTACTGCTCAGGCAGTTAATGGAGCAACTCATCCGAAAACTGAATCTGAAGAAATCCTAAGATTCTTTATAAATTTAATGGGGGGAGGCGCACCTAAGGAGGAAGATTTTTATTTTTTTTCCCCATCCGGCGCCGCTTGGATCAGCAAATTTCATTAAATCTAAACTTTTAAAATCAGAATTAAACCAAGTCAGTGGATCTTTTATTCTTCCGATCTAGGTTTGATAAAACAGGCTATAAAGATCAGCTTCACACTACTATTATGATATGGGATGGCCTTTGCGTTGACAACAAGTTTTTGCGAAAAATTCAACCTAGATGATCCAAAGTTTTCCCAGCCGATAAAAGGTTTTACCGAATTTCGTGAAGATGGGAAGTTTTCATATTATGAAATCTTCAAATCATTGTTTTTCAATATAGAATCAGAATACAGATGTTGCATTCATCATTGCATCTAAATCCGCTAACGATAAGCAATGAGGTGATGCTGCAGGTTTTGCTGGGACAATCCTTGAAAATAGCCTACAATTTCGCTTCACTGTAGGTTTGAAAAATATAAACTCTTCCACCAATAAAACCTATCAATTATTTCTATCAATTTTCATCAAATGATATACGGGTGAGACAGTCAGAATTAAGACTTAAAGTGGAAAAACTTTCATGTTAATGATCATTTTGATAAATGCGATTGATCAAATATTCGATAATACCTACACGTGTATTTATGCTGTTTCAGATTCTATCTGAAATGAATTATTTTAGAGACAGGGTTGACGTAAATAGAGCGTTTTGAGAATAAGAACTAGTTTTCATTTGCCCAATCTAATGATTTAGAATAGACATAATTTAATTAAAAGTCATATATTAAGTTAAAAATAGATCAAGCTTTTCTTTATTTTTTTATTCAATTAAAATCAAAGGTCAATGAAATTCCGATTAACTGGATTAATTCTTTTCTTTCCATATTTTTTCTTCCTTGGGTAAGGTAATAGCCAAGAATGCCGCTCCGGTCAAAAATGACTCATCACTTTGGCTCAGGCTTACATCCAATTTGAACGCTAAACAAAAAGAAATATTTTGAAGGCTTAAGTAAGATGAATCGGGGACAAAATTCTCACCATTTTGGAAATCAACAGACATTTTTGAATCATCTCAGACAACCACTATTCTAAGTGATATTGCTGGCTTTATGAATTTTTTTCCTGGTCACATTCTCTTTATTCAACCAAGCGATTTCTCTTTCGAACTCAAAAAGTCCCTGATCGGAAACAGAAACTTTATTGAATGGAAAAATGCACTCGAAAAGCGATTAATCATTTCAATGTGGCTTAAGTCAAAATCAACTTGGAATCCAGGAAGTTTCATTCATTTTTTTTTTTTTTTTTTTGAGCTCATCAAATTAATTCACCAAAATCACATTCCACCCTTCACGGAACTCTTTACCCTGAAAAGTTCTCTTCACTCTAACTTTAACGGGATATTTATTCCAGATTTCAAGCGAATATTTCTGAAAGTAAACACAAATCGCTTTGAATAGACTCTCTTAGCCTATTTCGCTGGTCTTTATGAGCTGGAGTTACCACTCCATTCGTAATAAGGAATACCAGTCCTACATTTATGAATTTCGGACCAAAATACGCTCCCTTTAAGTCCTTGAATATAATCACGAGGAGCGAGATTACCGATTATCAATCCATATACCTGATCAATAGAATTACCTATTTGCTCGATGAAAAACTAGAACCTGATTTCCAGATATGTACAATTGAAAAGCTTGGCGTCCAAAAACTATATAAAGAAAAGCTTAGCTGGGTTTGAAGCTAATAGAAATGTTCAATGACATATTACCTTTTCAAAGACGCAAGCCATTGATAAGTTATTCATCAATAAAATCACAAAAATAGAAGATCCGTTTCTTAAAAAAGAGTTGGAATATGAAAGGAGTTTGATTCGATTTATGCTCGGATTAAAGAAAAAAACTTCTCTCCTATGCTTCCTACGCCACGGCACAAGGCATTTATCAAATCTTTCCTGACTGCAGGCTCATTTGAAAACACAAAGCCTAGTCAAATCACCTCAGTCTTAGCCGCAACGAATTGAAATTAGTGCGGTAAGCGACACGGCGTTTTTATGCTCAAAATCCGGAGCTCACTCTACCATTTTACCTTATTCACTTTTGTATGAAAATACCGGCAGACTGCCTCTACCGAAACTCGAAAAATATAGATCGAAAAAGGCTGGTAGAATGGAAAAGAAACACTAGAAAAAGGCATGAACTTCCTTCAGCCTATCGAACGCTGTAAGCGAAAACAGAACGAGGAGGTTCGATTTCTTCGGACCTCAAATTTAATAGTAAGGATATAGATGTGCAACAAACCAATATCCAAGCTTTTAAAAAGAAGACTTTACTCCTTATTTTAATGAGCAAATCTACCAGATTTTCAGCGGCATTTTTTACCAAAAGCTAAAACTCAGAAATCTATGATTTTGAGGGTTTTAAAAGCATTTGCAGGTATTTACAATATCAGACTCGATATGTCTGTGTTGAAAATACAGCGAACGAGAATGGATTATGGATCGTATCGAAGATATAAAGTCAAGAATAAAGATGCTTCCAAAACTTGATTTAACCTCAAAAATTCATCAATTTAAAATTTCTTGGCGTCCATCCAATTTCAGCTATTCCTCAATCAGGGTTTTGGACGTAGATTCTTGTTTAATGATTCCTTATATAGATCTTTCTCAATGGTACTTGAAGACGAAGAGGATGCATTTAATCTGAGAGAATTAACATGAGGAGTTTTATTCAGACTTTATTTGATCAATACATGGCAAAGAATTCCATATAATTTTCAAAGAAGAGGCTCTGATGGAAGATGGCGTTCCTGACAATTAAGAATAAAATTCCTTCGTATCCAGGGTGCTTTCCAACAATAAATTATTTTCTTCCCCGAATTCGCACCTCTCGCCTCCGAGTTTTTTTAATAAAAAGTAACTTCAAGCCAGAGTTAGAACCTCCTTGGCAAAGTGGATGATTTTTACGTTAAGGAGTTTATATTGCGGCAGGCGTATAGAGATTTGAGCTTCATTATATTATGCCTCGATGGATTTGCGAATTACGACGAGTTTTGGAGCGGTTTACGCTTGACGGATCTGCAGTACCGCGGCAAAGCGTTTTTGGTGAAACATACGGATTCGGATAACTTCTCCTATTACGAAACCTTCAAATCCATGGTTTATGGACCTGGAGTTCGACTATAGAACAATTTGCTTTCATCGTTGGGGCAAAAGCACTCAAATGAAGCAAGAACGTCCATGACCTCCTGAGTTTGCGGGAGCAACTATTAGAAAAAGTTATGCTCGTCTGCCGGCTGATTGACCAATATTAAACTTGAAATAGACGTTATCATTTTTGTCTATCATTTCCATCTCAATATCAACACGGAACCGTACAGCCTTGACCTCGTCAGGCATAACTCTCCACGCAGGAAAAAAATTTTAATATTTTTGAAAAAAAAATGCTGGAGTTACTGAAAATACTCATTCAGTTAGGATTGCTTCCCCAGATTAAATTGAAAGAGGGTTTTTCTTCGAAAATATTGCTCGAAGAAAAAGTACGATGTATGGTATGCCTTGAAATCTAAATAAATGTCGTTTCATAGTAGGGGGGCAATATCCAAATTCCCTAGGTAACACATAGAAAAAGAGAGCTCGGATCTGTTGAGATTGTTTGAATCGATATAACCCTCTAAGAATTATACTGAATTCTTTATTTCACTCTTTTTCGTAAAGTGGAATCTCTAACCACATGGTGTAACTTCCGATTGTTGCCACCAGCATTAGAGGGACCCTGCTGAGGCTTTTATTTCGGATCAAACTGTCTAGGGGATAATTCCTCTCTGAAAATAATATCCTCAATCTGCGCATTGGTCAAAGTCTTTAATATTTCTCAGCTGCTTCCAACACTCATTTCAGCAAGTTCGAATAGATGTCTTATTGCTCTTTTTGCAGCACCTTTTCTAGTTTGCTGATCATAGCACTTCGCTTAGCTTTACACTCAAAACGACAAAGTTCCAGCAATCACCACAATACACCCACAAGCGATTTTTCAAAAAACATAGACTTTTTTAAACTTTTTCACCAAATCAAATTCGTACTTCTTGTTTGGCTTCTTTTGGCTTCTTCCTGTTTTTAGCGCTTCCTTGCTTTTGGCAATCCAGTTGAGCTTCCTCTCTGTTTGCTTTAACTTTATCCAGATATGGGCTCGATATAGCTCAACTGCTTTTTCCGAGAAAAACTCCCGCTCAGCCTTCCTCCTAAATCTGCACTTCTTAATCAACCGCTTGATCTCCAAGCAAAGCGTTTCTTCCACGTTTCGCTTTTCCGCAATCGGCTTAGCTAGCGATCATGGGAAATCTCGTAGGTTCCGTAGACTCATTGGTAAGGCGGAGAAGTCCGGCCTGTTGGAAAAGCCTTCCACCACTTCAATCAACATCTGAATTGAGCTAGATCCGGTAGACGCTCGTATAGCTCTTTATTTTAGTAATCGGGTCTTTCGTTTCGTCTAGTGTGGCAAGGGCGAGGAATTTTCCAGTAATGCTCAGAGCTAGATTCGAGTAATTTTTGTTAATTCCTTGAAATATCCGTCCATTGCTTTCCTAGAAAATTGCTTAAAATAATTCCAATCTCGTCCCATTTCATTCACTTTGTCCAGCGTTAAACTCAGCGGGCTTCCTCGCGGTTTTTTGTCTCCAGTGATAGTCAGATAGAGCTTGTCGAGCAATCCTGCAAAAAGGGCAAACTGGATCGTGGAAGTGACTTCTTTCCTCCTTTTGGATCTTGTGAAATATACTTTCTGCCACGGCATCTTCTTCGCCGCTTTGATGGCTGATGTTAGATGACTCATAAGCCGCCGCGCCGGCTTGATGACCATTTTTCACCTTTTCCCAAGTTCAATCGCTCCACGCGTAGCTTTTTGCGAAGCAGCCCTTGGGAGGAACGCGTTTCGAACTCGAAAAGGTGGCCTAGGTATCTTCACGATCGAAAAATCACAACGTTCACCGGTAGCTCTGACCGCAAACCCCTTGGATGGGTCCCTCAATAAAACCTGTGCTCTGCGACTGTTCCCCAGAATGAAAAGCTCTCAAACTGGTCAAAAGATCAATAGACCGGGCCGAAAGCCCTTTGATAGACTGCCTTGATGGAATCGGGCCGTATGGGGTCAGTTCTTTCAGCGGTTTTCCCAGGCTCGTTCTTCCCATTTTCGTCCAGCCATTTGGTCGATGATTTGGAATCCATTTCCTCTGCTGCCTCAGGGACGCGGCAATAGGAGTCGTTGATATTGTACCGTCTTTCGAATCATCAATCAGCCAATTCGTGGCGACTGGAATTTTCCCGAGTCCCGCAATTGATCAACTGTTTTTCCCGGTGCCGGAGGCGCATAGACCAGCACGATTGCGACTGAAACACCCAATCTCGTACGGGCGTTGATCTCCTCGTCTCTCCCAAAAAATACCCCTCGATCTTCTCGCTGTAGAATCTAGAAATTTGAAAGGATAGGTTTCAATAGTATCTCTTTTTGAACTGGGGATTTTGAGATCTTGGGAAAAATTAGAAGGATCTTCCGTGGCTTCTTTTCGATTCTGTGGAGGATCTTTTTTGCTTGAAAAAACAAGCTGTAACCTTGTCGAAGTTCATGTCTTTGCGATTTTCCTTTTTCGACAACCAGCTATGAGGGAATTCAAGGTTGGATAACATTCGGCTTAGGGTTGGTCTGAATTTCTGACGATTTCCATGCTGGTTTGTCTTCGATAAACTAAAGTCTGAGTCCAGGTTGGCCGACGGTGTGCAGTGGAATAGAAAGCAGATTTTTGAGCCGCCGTAAAGCGCCAACCATTGAAGCAATGATAACGATCGAGATGAATGGTTCTGTCGCTAGTATGTCTTTTGAACAGGATGCCGCGGTGAGAAATCAGCGCGTGAGGACTCACGACGAACTTGCTTTGGCTGTCGTCCGAGTTTTGCTTTCGCCTACCAGTAGGGTGTAATTGTGGCAAGATACAAGGCCTTTCGCTGTCGTATCGCTGCTGATTGTAGTCGATCTCGGTTTGCGTAGAGATCATGCGGTATTCGGCAAGAAGGCAAGTTTTCTAATAGAATCGTAAGGCTCGTCTCGGCGGCTTAGGCATTCTTCAAACTGAAATCCGGACTTTTCATCCGGGCTGAGGAATCCTCGTTAAACTGTTTACAGGCTGGGAAAAAATTAATTTCTGGTGAGTTTCCGAAGGAGTCCTGGAGCTTCGGGAAATAGGAAATCAAATTGTTGGCAGCGAAAGCTTCAAGGAGATTTTTTCAAATGAAGCTGGTCAATCAAGCAAATCCTCTTCGGTCAGCATTTCGAAAGAATTTCACTAAGGCCCAGATTGGGCAGGGGAAAAATTTCACTTTTTCGAAAGCTGATGACCCCACAGAGTCGAGAATCAAAAACTGTAACAAATCAGCTGCAAGCTCCTTTTTGCTGTAGCAATAACTGTTTTCCAAAGTATCAGCTTCATCTTGCTTTTCAGAGTAGTCGCTGCTCTCCGAATGGATAATTAGTTTCCGGATTTGACAACCGATGAGCCGACATAGCGCGTTGATGATAATTTGCTTCGCATTCGGGTTCATGCTAACATTATTCCAGCCCATCCGGATTGGAGGCCAAAATCTCCAGCCATTTCTGTTGTGGTTGCTGATGGCAAAGCAGCACCTGACTGTGGAGGTAAGTCATTAAATGTATTTTTTTTACTGCACATTTTAACTTTCCCTCAGGTTCGTACCCCCGCTTCCGCAGTTGAGCCCGAATGCAGCTTCTGCCTCAAGCCGGCATAATCTCGGTCCATTTGGCTGCCGATACGATTGATAGATTGGTCGGTAATTTGGAATACTCGGTAAAGAAATGACCGAGGCCACCAATCCTTCTTTTTGAACTCCAAAAGTGTGTTGATCTCCATCGGTGATCGACAGGTTTTGAATATCTGCATTTAAAGTAAGTCCCAAATACGTGGCTTTCCTGTCCTTTGAAAAGTCTCATATGCATGTATCAAATTCCTCTGCGGTATTTTCCAACCTTTGGTAAAAAAGAGACATAGGACGAGTGGCAACTCCTAATCGCGTTGTTTTGTCTCACCTGTAGGCGGAGGTGTCGGAAGATCGCATCCAAAAAATAACTTACCCATTGCAACCAGCTCCAGGTAGATGTCTTTTTGTGTTTGCTCAGGCGATCATTTTCGGTGCTTATAAAATTTCTGATTTATCCATCGTCCTCTTTCAATTCTGAGGAAGAAGCCAATAAGATACGATCGTTTTCCATAGGTTAACTATTGACTTCAAACTAATTTAATTAAGGTTTTCATTGTTGAATATCCAAATTAAGATTTTGTGGTAATAGCCCTACTAATCACACTATTCACCTCCTCTGAATAACTGGGGAGTTGAAGACTGATGGGGAGCTTTTTCATTTTTCATGTAAGGTTGTAATAGGATCTCCTGGTCGACCCACAAAGAGCCAACTCTGGTACTTAATAAAAATCAACGTGAAACTTCGCTCCTTCATTTTCTGCTATGTACGTGAAAATAATATGTCATTTAAATTTTCTTAAACTAGCATCCATCAACACCCAAATTAGTTGGATCCAAATGATCTCTCAGGTTCGAATCTAATCTTCAGAGTAACTCATTAATTCCTTTCATTTACGGTAGCAATTTAATCTGAGTCTTCCCGTCTTTGAATGAAGCCAACTCCAATGGCATTTTGAATAAACTTCCATCTTGTTGAACTGATTCAAAGAGTGATTTTAACTTCCTGATTTTTTTGTGCATTGTATTTCCAACCCTTCATAGACCTAAAGCACCTGACTTGTATAGCATTGCTCAAAAACTGTCTTAAGTCCCAGACCCCTGAAGCTTCTTCATTTCTATTCGAAAATCAAGCTGTACTTTGCATTCATATTTTTGGTACTTGGCCCGTAAATAGGCTCGGACTTCCTTTTCAGAAATTAAATCCGTGCCCATCACCCCTCTCAGCATATTGCAAGGTCCAGGCTTCTTTTGGTACGTTTTGGGAGCCTGACACCTTTTTCATAATCGGTAAAGGATTATCATGGACAATTCTATACTCCGGATTTTTTTTTCGATGAGAAAATCAAGCCACTCTCTTTTTGCTGGAAGCAAAGTCCTCCATAAGATCGTGTCCCATATGCATGCTCGTATAGAGCAAGGGAATAAGTAGGCAAAAGCCTTTCACTTAACAGAAACCTCATCCCATCATACTCTCGGTTCACAGAATTACAAAACGCCTTGAATGTGCAATCTAATGGAATCACCACATTGCGCCAGGCCGCTCATTACGATTCGCTACCACGGAATTTTTCACTGTAGAATATGGCAAGAGGCATTCCATCCCGCCCGCTTACACTGTTGGATTGAATATTAGCCAATTTTTTTCGTAAGAAAAAAGGGCCCGAATGTCATCAAACTTGTAAAACTCCGTTTACTTTTCGTGGGTTCGGCAAAATCATAAAAACCTTTTCCCGGTCTTGATAATACACCATGTTTGATTGACTTATGGTCAACTGCTCGACTCTGAACTGCAAATCGAGCAACACTAGCGTATTTACCAAGAGGCGATCGCCACAGAATTGCTTCCAGTGGGTCAGGCGGTTTCCCATTTGCCAAGTCTGTTTTCTCAATTTTAGGCCGTTGGAAACTACTGATAGTGAGCAGGGTGCTTTCCCCACAATTCAGAAAGTGGCTTTATCGGTAAGGATGATCGATCACAGAAGCCATTTCTACCTTTGGTCAGGCAGTTGTGCTAAATGAAAGTCCGGTCACCGAATATTTGGTTTATCGGCATCTTAAAGCCTGAATGCGGTAACACCAGAATGTTGATGGTTGTTACTGAGTTCGTTGATTGATTTTTGAAAGGCGGTCCGGAAGCCTTGATCTTTAAGCTTCATCACCTCGTGGCTATAGTCGCAACCTTTTTTCCCATCAGAAAAGAATCCCCGCTGACGGTCATCCTTTATTCCAAGGTTTTCGGATGCTTTGACCAAATCCAATCTTAGACTTTCTATTCATGCCTAGGTATCGTTACATCGATTGGTTACTTCACATTTGTTTCATCCGTAGCATCCCCGAAAAGGCTTCGAATTTTGAACTGATAGTTCCAGAACAAATCTATTTAGAGTTTTTGGGGATAAGTAATCGGTGAAGGCAAAGCTGCTATGACACGCAATAATGTGAGTAGCGAGTTAAATTAACAATTTTAATAGTAAGATTTTTGAAAAAGAGGCTGAGGATTTAATTAGTTTTTAATGGAGCTTGGATGTCGTGGGCGATCTAAATTCGATGAATCCCTTTTTCTTGATAGTTGGCTTCTAACGGTCTTCTAAAGAACGATGGAACAAAACTGCTTAGATTTTCCACTCCATTTTTCATTACTAAAGCACATCCTCGATGCGGATATAAGCCGCTCTCATGCAACAGATCATTGGATCAATGGTAATACATTCCAGCTTCCAACGGATTCCTCGTCCCTGCCTAATCATGAACAGCCATTCACGGGATGCTGGAAATGCCCCGGAAATTTTCAATGCCTCCTGCACGGCTTTCAAATGGCTTTCTTTCACAAAGGTTTTATCCTTCAGATATTCTTTCATGTGGCCTGGCAGCATTGTCTAGGACTTCATAGCGTGACAGCCGGGTTTTGATGTATTTTGAAAAGTGCATCTTCTATAAGCTACAATGAAATTATTACAGTGCTTCTGTGGTCTTCGCTGAATTTAGTGCCATGACAAGCCTAGATTCTTGTGACATCGCTGTATAGAAATTCATAGTCTGGTGCGGTAGTCCATTGGGGGGGGTAACCAAGATCGGCATCTTTTAGCGGATCTTCTTATGGATATAATGCCCAATAAGGCATTAACGTCCTCCATATAATCGATGGATCCATCCCCTGTGCCCCCAATACAGGTAGAAAATGTAATTTGGCAGCGGCATCTAATTTGATCTCATAAAACACCTGGGTTGGGTGGATTCTCATTGCTCAATAATTGCCATCCAGCGATAATTTTGTGGCTTTTTTTTACGTACTACTGCGATTTCCTCGGCACTTTTGATTAAGCGCATGCCATCTAGTGTTGGAGTGAGATACGGATTTCATGAGGAATCGCCCCTTAGTTTAGCTATAAATTCAGCTTCCCGGGTTTGTCCCCTCCCGTTCCATGGATCAGCCGCATTTCGTGCTTGCCAAAAGTATTTCGTTCACGGGCTATCATTCCCGATCTCTTGCTGGGCTGAATTCCGTGTAAGGACGGTCCAGGAGGTTTGATTAATCCTGATCCAACCAAATCAGCAGCTAAAAACTAATGCCTTTTACTTGATCTATTCCTGTTAAGTTCTTGACCACTCGCATCTTCCGCTGAAAGATTTTGCCCAGATTGCTTTCATCTTCATCTCGATGCGGAAAGGTATAGGGTAGATCGTTTTGGGGGTTTTTTGGCCGTTAATGATAGGTAAACGCAGCTGTTTCCAAGCCCCCTGAGAAAGAAAAAGGTATTGGGATTGTCGGAATACTAAATCCAGGGATTCCACTTGCTCCTTGAATTACGGCTATGGCATTGTCACCAATCTCATCATAGATCCGATTTCCTTCTTTTGGCGAATTCCTCTTTCGAAAATTCTTTCTGAAAATAGTGCTTGTCTTGGAGCCTGCGGAGAAAAAGTTAAATGCAACAAAGAAAAAATGATAATTGGGTAAGCTTTTTCATGCGATTTTAATTTGCAAAAAGATAATTAAGATTCTTGATTAGTCCCAAGATTTGGCTTTTTGTGGAAGCTGGATTTTAAAGGGTTTTAAGGAGAAAATAATTGGTCTATTTATGCAAAGAAAGACTAAGCAAGGTCCACGAAATTCAAAGAACGGAATTTCTCGGAGCATTCATCAACAATGACATTGAACCCATTACTAGGGTGTCATACCAAATCCCGATACGCGACCCTACCCTAAACGGATACCTAAAATTGCCCTTTTTAACCGCCGTTCGAAACCGTCGGGTTGATAATCAGGAACTAAAGTAAAACCCGTCTATGCTTAAAAAAATACCATCTTTTTCAGGCGAGCTTGATCTAATCCTATTTCA
>Ga0163217_1022636_pt1 | contig 19612 bp, 14 predicted proteins | sample SynspAceP_FD_185933 | JGI IMG/M metagenome (GOLD analysis project Ga0163217, IMG submission 185933) | Saline lake microbial communities from Ace Lake in Antarctica - Synechococcus sp. Ace-P (PacBio error correction) | ecosystem: Environmental > Aquatic > Non-marine Saline and Alkaline > Saline ...
AAAAAAAAAAAAAAAAAAAAAAAAAGGGGGGGAAAAAAAAAAAAAAAAAAAAAAAAAAAAAAAAAAAAAAAAGAAAGAAGAGAATCCAGATTTTTTTTTCCTTTGCGATTTTTTTCAGATGGCTTTTTAAATCAAACGTAGCTCAAAAAGTCATTCGCGCCATCCTGCCAAAACGGCGAGTTTCTTTGAGATCTGATTCCTGAATTTTAACTGTTTTTGGAAAAAAAGGGAAGAACCTCTCTTCTCCACCATTTCATAAGGGCAAATCCCAATAGCTTCCCCGGGAAATCACCAGAATAATCTGAAAAAAAAATGGCAAGCATCTACGCCCAAAGCAAAAATCAACCCGGCTTGAAATGGTTTACCTCCGCAGCCCAAAATCGGGTTGTTTTATTGAGCGAGTTCCAAATGAATCACCGCTACACTGTCTCTTACTGCCCGGTTAATTCCGGTAAATTCCTTCCCTGCCTGACGCAAATCAGCCAAAACGGCGTTCTTTCAAACTGATTCCTTCCCTTTGCTGCTCTCAGCAGCAAATCATTTTGTAAATTGCAATAGCTGTAAAGATAGAGGGAGCAAAGTTTTAATTGACTCCTGATAAACAAAACATAAAAAAACAAGAAAGAGATTTCTCTTCCTGTTTTGTGTAATCAGTTTGGTTTAGCTAAATGTCTTCCTTTGAATTCTATTACTTTGGTCAAGTCCAATTCCGTTTAAAATCTTCATTTTTTAATCCCAGCAGTGCGGTCACTGCTTCAATAATTAGTAAAGTCGATTCATTGGAGCCATAATCTCCTGGAAAACATCACTCGAAACAATTTATTTTTAATTTCCCACTCTTTCCCCTAAGGTTTGCAGGATCGATGGCTCCCATCCCGAAAGAGCCTAAAACTACCCTGGAGAAATCGTAATTATAAATCCAATACTCCTCCTTTCCCCAAAAAAAATTTGGAAAAAAAGGGAAAAAAAAAAAAAAATTTAAAAAACGGTTTCCCCCTGTGGAAAGAGCTTCTCCATACTGATTTCCCCCGTCGAATTCCCATTCGATAAAGGCCAGACCACATCACTTTTTACAATTGCGGGGCTAAAATTGATTTTGCTCGCTGTAATTGTTTCGCTTCGGTGAAAGTTGGAACCGCTCAACTTCAAAAACCTCAGATACAATAATTTACCTTCCATCAAGGCCATCGAGTCCGGGAGGTCCCGCTGGTCCTTTCGCAGGCCTGGAAAACAAAATTCCAAAGAGGGAATAGGCTTATTGCTAGGAGCTTTTTTTGTAATAGTGGTTTTTTAAGTATGACTACTTTCACGTTAGGAAATGCTTTATGAGGTTTTAATAAAAAAAAAACTGATGAGAAATTAATTTGATCGGTGCGAATCACGTGGACTTCATCTTCTCGAATAAAATCTTATCGATGAGATGCCAGTTTAGCTTCAGATTATTTTCTGCGGCATACTTTCCAATCAGCTTTGATGGTTTTAGGTCCTGGCATCACCCAACCTGCTGCGGTGTTATAGCGAGGAAGATACACGATCTTCTTCAAAAGTTTTGAAGCTCAAACCTTCCTCAGGTAAAAGTTGAATTGAATCCCGACAAAAAACCTTCAATGTATCCAACTTTTCCACAGGCTCTATCTCGTAGATAGTGTGTAAGAAAGTCCCGGTTTTCAAGGCTTTTTGAGTTAGGGTCTCTTCGAACATCTTTGCTAATTGCAGTGTCCTGAGGGATTGAGAGAAAGGTGGTTGCCCCAGAAGCTTTCTGGTTTTTTTATTTACAAGTTTGGATTACCACGGGATTATTTCCGCCCAATTGATCAAATTCCCAAATATCCAAGCCCACGAAGAAAGGTCAGAATGATGTTTACAATAAGAAGTTTCTTTTGCATGAATTAGAAAACTATACGGATCCCGATTCCTCCTTGACGCTTTGATGTGGCCTACACGATCCAATAAACTCCAAGAACAGCCCGCTCCCAAAAATGTTAAGACGGCAAATCACTAAAATAATCTTCCGCACCTTACAAAGCTTCTCCGGTCCGAAATCCCACAATTTGTCCGAACTCCTGCTGGATTGGGGATGAATTTTGAGGGTAACCGCCTAGAATATTATAGGTGACATTGGGTAGTTCGTTTGAACCTGGACTCCAGCACCGCCATAGCCCAAGAGGTAGCCCTTGCTCAATACTAAAAAGATATCTGTTTATAATCTTCATGGTAAGCCATTCGCCCATTAAGGGAGATACCTTTTTTTGCTTCCATGTGAATGTAAAAAAGAACTGGAGTTTTGGAGGGTTTATTATCGAAATGCTCGCTGGTAATAACTGTTTTCCATTTCACTTCCAGAAATCCAAGCTATGACTTCAAAGGAAAAATTCGTCATGAGATAAAATCTTTGTAAGTGATGGCAAAGGCTCACCGAGTTCAAACGCGACGCTTTCGGCTTCTTGTGCTTGACTCAAAAAGGCAAAAAAGATAAATTAGGATGATGATTTTTTGTACTTCATGGGTAATTCCTGAATTTTTTTCAAAATCCTTTGCAAAACCGCAGGCTAAGATCCGCCATAGTCTTTAATTGCATTTGATGCAACCTGGGTATAATATCCGCCAAAGATCAAAGCAAAATAATCATGGCTGCCTGACTCTAAGCGATTTCGCCTTTGTTCAGGACAATAATCTTATCGGCTTTCTGATTGTGGACAGTCGTGAGCGTCACGATTGGAGGTTTCGGCCCTTTCATCATGTGATCAATCGATTTACCTTGAATCAACTCTTCAGTTCGGTATCTACTGAGGAAGGTGGCCTCATCCCAAATGATTATTTTCTGATTGTAAACCATTGCTCGAAACAAAATGAAATCAGCTGAAGCTGGCCTACAAGAAAAGCGTTGCGCTCTCTTCCATGACATTATAATCCAAACCGCTGGCAATCGCTCGAATTAAATCGCTTTGCAGCCTGCCAAATCTGGCGCATACATCACTTGCTCTCGAGAATGTCTGGGTGCCCAGCGTGATATTGTATAAATGCTATTCGAAAACAGGAAGACGTCTTGAAGTAACTCCCCCGATGTGCTTGCGCAAGATTCCAAATTCAAAATCTTGAACCATCACGTCCATCGATCGTGATGGATCCCTTATTTGATTTCCGTAAAACGAGAGATCAAATTGATAATGGAGGATTTTGCAACCGCATCCTGTAGCGCCTACCAGAGCGATAGTTTCTCCAGGTTTTACTTCAAAGCTGATATCTTTCAATACATAGTCCTCATCTACATAGGGCCAAAGGAAACTATTGATTCGATATGTCCTTTGACTCGCTTCCTGGGGCAAAATCACTTCGATCCGATATGCCTCCTTGCTATCTAATAGCTTGAAAATTCTGGAAGACTCACTACGCCCCCATTTGAAGGGTGTTGAATCGGTTCAGCAATCATTCGAATCGGGCGGAAAAAAATACTGCAGTACATGATGAATGAAATCAAAACGCCGATTTGCAATTCCCATTCCTAATACTACTCCAACGGCGCCATAACCACAACCACCAAAAACCAATCCGATCGCCTGAAATAATCTCAGTACTGGAACAAGTTAAATTGAGTAGTAAAGCAACTGACCTGATGTGTGCTCTCGCATGCTCCTTTATTGATAATCCACCTGAAATTTTTGAAACTCCCGATCTTCTCGATTGAAAAATCCTGAATGATATTCATCCGGTGATGTTGCTCTTGAAGAAATGAATTCAAATTCGAAACTGCAATTAACGGAACGTCATTGAAGGTGATTTTTAATCTTTTCTTTGACACACATAAAGTCCGAAAATCAACATCAGGGGGCAGTGTACACAAGCTGACCAAAAGTGAGGCTTCAATCGATGTAAAAACATGACTCCTAAAAAAATCGTGACTAGCTTCGAAGCAAATCGCGCGATAATCGCTGCTTAAACCCTTCGCTAAAACATCATGCTAGCGTTCGATATCTGAGAATTATTTCTGGTCACCAGTCTTTCCAATGGAGTATTATTCAAAAAACTTTAATCGAGGTTTTTAAGCAAATCTTATATAGAGTTTTACGCCGAATATCCCTCCGAATAATCACCTGACCTATCCAGCCGAATAATAGGTATGGAGCCCACTGCACCTAACCGCTTGAAGAATCATCAAGCCGACTAGTAAATAGATATCGGAAGGAGTCCTAACAGTATCAAACCTAACCCGTAACATAAATCTCTATCGCCAACTTGGATATAATAAGGCCGAGTTTTGGCGCAAGTATGGCCAAAGCAAATGGTCAAGAAATATCAAAAAATAGAATTGGGGGTTTTGTAGGGCTTTACAAAGTGTAAAGCGTTTTTAAATACTTGGGTGTCAAACAAATCTCCCCTGAGGATTCCTTTTCATTTAGCTAAGCTCAAATGTAATTAATCTAGATAGATTCGTTGGGTAAAATTCGATTCGGCTTAAAAACAAGCCCTTTGCTGGTGCAGAATTTCCCCGCATTAACCCGCTTTTGTCATACATTAATTTGTTTTCATCTCGAAAGCAGGGCGATGGTGGTATCAATTTCAATTAAGGTTCCCAACTATTGCTTTCCACCATTCCTCTTAAGAAGCCGGTTTCCGCGTTATATGCAATACAAATTCCCCGTCTTTTTTGTTCCCAATAAGACGGAATTTTATTTGACATCGAAACATGCTTGACTTCTGTACGAATCTTCTAAAAGCACTCAAAATCATTAAATTCAAGCAAGTATTCCTGGGGCTTTAATTCATTCGACCACGTCGGGATTGTAGAAGCCAATCTCCACGCTATATCATCCCAAAGGGGTTTTTCCTGAACAACGATTCCGATAGACATAGGAAACGCGATCTGGCCATGAAATCGAGCCATGATCATCTGCTTTCATTGTCGGATCCAATGGTATTGCTATTTCTTTCTTTGGTAGATACCGTTTATTGCTTTAAGGAATTTTCCCTTCCCAAACGGTAATCAGTGTCAAAATGACCAAATCCTGGCAATCTTGCATGAACACCATGTCAGTTCGTCACTGCCCTGAATGACGATAGGTACCCGAAAAAAGGTGCTTAATGCTGATTCAATACATTTCTTTGGATGGTAAATGCATTTTGCCTGAATCTGCCAACCATGGAAAGGTGGTTCCCTTATAACTAAATTCCAGAAAATAGCGCTTAATTTCCAATCTTATTCGACATAAGATACTATTCCTCATCAATTCAGGGAAGAAAAATTTGAATCTGGAAAGGAGGACAGAACCGCTTTTTCTTTGCAAAAAATTAACAGCTATGATTCACGTGGTTCAGACCATATTCTTGTTTTTAGTAGTGATTGCGATGGGAGCAACCATCGGATTGCCGATCTGGGAGCAACTTCAAAACCAACTCGGGATTAGGGGATTCTTGGATGCCTTTCTGCATTACTTGAGTATCTGATTCTGCCGGTGCAGAAATCCAAGTCTTCTCCAAATTGGTAATAGTCCGCTTGCGTTTTGGCAGTTTCGCGGGTCTTTTTGGCCTTGAATCTCGAATTTTCCCAATTGCAATAGAGGTCGTCAAGATGATGATCAATAATGGTGAACAGCTTGATGATTGGTCGGTCTAGTCGTAACTGTATTTTTGACCACTAATTGGGATAAATTCAGCCATTAATGCTGCCTGAAGCGGGGAGTTATCAATGGGTTTCTGGGCCAAAATTTTAGTCGCATGGTGTCTATATGTTAACGCCAATAGATTTATCCGTAAAGATTGAAGCTTGGTAAGATCGGTGGATCGGATTAGAATAGTAAAAAAGTAAAGGTAATTAGGTCCTCAAGAAATGAGATCTCAAGAGCCGAGAGATCGGATTACAGCATCTGATGTGCGAGATTTTTAGTATCGAGATTTCTGAGCCAAAGAAAAAAATAGCCGGTGATGAGGCGCGGCTATTTTTTTCGTTTACCGATCTTATTCCTATTGTTGGATAGAAGGTTTTAGAATTTTCGGTGCAATGATTCAGCCTGAATCGAAATGTTTTTTGCGCGATACCTCTTCTGTAGTATACCTGAAATCGTTAGTTCCTTGGAAAAATCTGGCTTTTGGCAGGATTAATTAAAAATTCCATGCTCCGAATGTATTTGCGGAGTTAGATTTTGGGATTACTTTCGGTCCCATCGAAAAATCCAAATTTGTAAACGCAAAATTGCCTATTTACGATTACATTGTTTTCCGAAGCGTTGAGGAAAAAAATAGATCGTGTTTGTAATTGAGGGGCCGATGTCAATATTTTTTTTCGGAAATTGAACATGACTTTTGCCCCAAACTGAGGCGTGAAGTCCACCTCCAGTGAAGTCCATACTATGAACAGCCCCAATTCAGAGTTTGATCCATATGGGGAAGATATTTTTCCGCTCCAAATTCCAAAAATTAATCAGCATCTTGTTTCGTCTTCGCATATTCCTCACTGATCCGAAAAGTTTAAAGTTCTTGAAATTCTGGAAAGGCGTAGTTTCTTTCAGAATTTTGGTAATCCGATTTTCCTAATTCGCTATGTTCATATTCCATCGGAATAAAGAGGAAGGAGAAGCAATTTCCTTCATTTGGGAAGTCGAAAACGAGTGTGTCTGTGACTGGAAATTCAAATGAGTTTTTCCATTTCATTTGCTGTGAAGTTTTATTTCCTCACTTCCTGTGCGAGACTGAAAGGGAAAGAAGCAAAGCGATTGCCTGTGAGAAGCGTAAATCTTTTCAATTTTGGTAGTTTTTTAGGTTGGTATCTAAATTTTTTTGACCGATTCGAATCCGTTTTGGATTTTGGAAAATGCTTCCAGTCTGAACCTGTGCGTAATTGAGTCTGGATTCTTGTTTTCCCAAATTGGGGTTTTGACTTGGAAAGTTTTTCTGTTTTAAAACCCCAAGAAATAGCCACTTTAATGATAGGTTTTTGGAATCTGCTTGTACTACTGAATCTAGTTGCGGGATTCATTTTTTCTTGGAATGATCAATTCCGAATTCGAACGCGATAAATTCCTAAGTCTGGAAACTTCAATTGATATTAGTGGGATTTCTTCAATCTGATTTTGAATTTTTTCTTCCAATTTATAATTTCCAACTTTCTGCCAAAGTAGTTTGCTACACTTTCTTTTTCGTGGGTTTAAACTTCCATTGAGAAGTTCTTAAATCACCAAATAGAAGTCAAGTCATTCCCCACTGAGGTGTTTCTGGGAATTTCCTTTTCAGAATTTGAAAAATGATGGTAGCAATTTAATAACCCACCGATACAATGCAGCTGCAAGAACCAAAGTTTGGCCAGAATGTTTATTTTTCTTTTTAAGTTTTTCAATCAATATCACCAACTACTCTTTTCTGTCGGCTCAAACATGGGAGAATTTTGGGATTGTGCCTTTCAAGCTGGACTTTCGAAGCTCATTTTTGCCAAGAATTTTTTTCCCAGCTATCCCTCCTTCGGCGTATGAGATTATTTGGTAGATTTTTTCATGCTTTGGAGGAGTGTTTTATATCCTTTTCTTCAGCAAACCTTTTGGCAATAGTTCAAATTGTGACTTGGAGGTGCTTCTCACTTATTCCTAAGCATCTTGCCAACATTCCTGAATGTACCATATCCCTCAACCAAAAACCAGTACAAATACAGCTCGAGAACCCATGCTGGAAAGACTTCCAGAATGGCTTGATCCAAATAGCTCCGCGTCAACCAACGAATTGAGCTCAATCGTGAGATTCCTCTGGAATGCTATCTAGAGTTTCGAAATCGAATTCGTCCCTTTTTTACTTCTTTGGATTGCTTTTCTTACTGTAAATTGTTTTTATCCAAAGAAATCAACGCATTTGCATGACTGAGTTTTTCTGAATCTGTTGAAAGATTTCGATATACGTATCCTGCAGTAATGCTTGTGCTCATCCTCGTCATTCAAAATTCTAAAAGCAAAGGAATACACCAATGCGCTTCGTCAATTCCAAATAGCTGGAATGTTGCTTTCGATCATTTTGCGATGACTTTGTCTATTTTAATTCCTGATTGATTTTGGAATGAGACTCATTTGTTGGGGTTATGTAGGAAGAGGTCCATTTGGGTACAAAGGTTGGATGACCCCTAAAAAATTTTTCATTGAACTTGGTCATTTTAACAAAAAAATCGAGGTCAACCGATTTATTGGTAATTTTCAAACCTTAGCCAATTTGTTGGAATTATTAATAATCAGAACATGAAAACTCGAACCCCTCGCAATCCACGGAGGAAATATTGTCCACCGATTCAGAAAAACCAGCTATTCAGGCCTATCACTCTTAGTACTCACCTTTATTCATCAGGAGGGTTCGAATTTTGGAAATTTTTTATTGCCAGAGCCAATAATCCGAATCGAAATGCGTTTGGAAAAAGGTCCTAGCTGGACTTGGAAAAGGGTGCCGATGCGGCGGCCTTTTCATCACGGAAATGCTGTCTGAGTTGCTGTTTTTCAAAGCTTTGGCAACCTGGTTCACGAATATTATTCAGCGCCAGAACGATATGTACCATGGGGCTTTCAAAAATGCAATACCCAACTTTTTAAATGGGCATCCTGAAAGCCAATTTGTTCGATATGTACAGGAATTTGAAAAATTGTGGAAAGAAGCATCCGATCCAATACAAAGTTGGTTTGGGTGGAGGTCCTTCCAATCCGCTTTTGAAAATCACAGATATTAGAGGTGTTCAGTCCTCGCAAAAGCTCATACAATGCCTTGCTAGCCTTGTGACAATACCTTTGGCTACTCCATCTTTCAGAATCCAAATCGATCTGGGAGAGATCTAGTGATGCACTCAAGTATCCCAAGTTTTTGAGGCCATAGTGATATTCTTGGGGAGCTTTGATCACCAAAAAAGCGAATGAGTTTTGGGAAAAGAATTCGAGTAGTTGGCAGCGAGTTGGTGGGGCGGTTCCATCTCCTTTTGATTGCTAACTACCTATGTCGAAGCATCAAGACGTTGCCATATCCGTATGAAGGTCATGCAGACATGCGGGTGTTTTGGCAGATTACTTGACCCAACATGCTGGCGTCGAGCAGGTATATTATCCCGGATTGAAAAAATCATCCGGGCTGAAATCGCAGCTAATCAAATGACAGGTTTTGGGGGTAATTTTAATTCTTTTCAAGTAAAAAGGTGAGCTGAAGCTGCAAACAATCTGAATTTCAAAACTTCCATTATTTCAATGCTACAAGTCTAGGTGGTGTTTTTGGAAAGTCTCATTGAACGAACGGAGCGGGCTCTGAAGGTTCCGGAATACGTAACTCCACAAACCTAATTCGTGTTTCTGTGGGATTAAGAGCAACTTTGGATGATTTTGTGGGAAAGACTTAATCAAAGCCTTTCGAGCGATCTGAGCTCCACTCAAATTCTTAATTCTCTAGCGGGAAAATCAATTTTGTATCCAATCTCGCAAGGCCACCTTGAAGAGAATAAACTGAAGTATATCCATTTGGAAGATCAGGTATTGCGCTCAGCTTTTGCCACTACCGCACTCCGGCAGAGCAATAGAATTAAAATATGATTTTTCTTTAGGTAATTGGTTTGACTTTTGTCCCAAAATCCGAATCGTAGATATCAATGCACAATCGCATTTGGATTTAACCTTGTGCTAACTTCTTCAGGATTCGAACATCGAGAATAATCGAATTTGCCTCTTTGGACCAATTTCCTGGAATTCTTTTGCTCCAATAACTTTTGATACTTACTTTTTTTGAAATCACTTTCCTAGAGGAGCCTGTCAGCAGTGGTTTTCCGGTTGAACAAGAAACAGAAAGAATTGAAAAAACTGGAAATGAGTAGTTCGCTTTCATGGGAATTTTTAAATGTTTTATTCAAAAGTAACTTTTCTAATCCCTAATAAAGTGATTTTTTTCTCAAAGGGAAATCCAAGTTTGGTCTTAAAGCCTTCAGATAATCAGCTGGTAAAAAGGCTTTTTGAAGGGATAAACTAGATAATATCGCTGATCCTTTTTAACTAGACCTAGCTAAGTCGTCATTTCTTGGCTACCTTATTTAAAGTTTCATATTGGGATAGAGTGATTGAGTCCTATTCAGTAGTTCAATCCAATTCCTCAGATAGATTTGATCGTTGGTGCCCTTGAATGTTAAAATGTTCTTTTCACAAACTTTGGGATGTTTTGTCCTTGCCGTCAGATACCGAAAATCTCTGCTTCGCTAAAGGGTTAAAGGTCACGTCTGAATAGACAAAATAGCCTTCGGGACTCTAAATAAATTGGACTGGTGTAGAGTATCGTTACTTAAGTAAGGTAATGGGTTTTTCCTCAGAAATTCTAGTGTATAATCATTAATAGGAATATTAAAAAGTTACATTCTGTCCCCAGTGTTTTTTGCGTTTGGGATTTTCAATTGGGCCTTCTCCTCGATCAATTATAGTAACAAGAATCTTTTTAATAAATAATAAATTAGTTATTAAAGTACCTGGATAAAATTATTTGGAAATTATAAAATTATTCCTATATTCTAACTTTGTGTTTTTAAGTTTAAAATAATAATAACCCATGCAACCCAGCCTATTGAGCTAATTCTTGCAAGGCAAGTTATAGACAGTTTTGGTCTATGCCCGGTATTTTTGGTAGATACTGAAGGGACATTATTTTTATAAATGAGCCAGCAGAAAGTATCTAGGAATTAGATTTGGAGAACAGGTGTATGAAAGGTTGAAGAATGGTCCTACATCTTTCAAAGCCGACGGATGCCGATGGCAATCCACTTAATCTCCCTTGGGGGGGAAAAAAAAAAAAAAAAAAAAAAAATAAATTAACGCATTAGTCCAAAAACTGACCCATCAAAACAAACCAGCACAGGATGTTTTATATTGATAATTTGGCAAAGGCGAAAGACACTTGATCAATGTTAACGGCTATTCCAATCGAGGAACGACCAAACGATTTTTAGGTGCGATGGCTTTTGTTTTGGAAACTCAATTTTTCATGAAATTAAAGTTTGGGGTTGCCGAGGTTTCCGCTAACCATCACCCCGGCCCTGAAAAAAATATTCCCGATATGGAGGAAATACATCATGTGTCTCAGTGACGCAAATAAGGCGACACCTTGGATTATGCTTGATGGAGGTTCAAAGGCATTTCACAGCGATTGGGCAAAAGTCGTCACGGCTGAGGTGAAGGAGCTTCATTCTTACTGCTATCTTCAATATTGAATCATACGATGGATTAGGTTTTTTCACCCATTCAATCCAAAAATTCCAAGTTACATCTTCTGGGTCCTAGTACGACCATAAGACCACTGCTCCACCGCTTAAAGAAGGTAAACTTTTTCCCTCCGTTTATTTCCTGTGAGAATGATGAATTGCCCATCATCCATAATTCATGAAGGTGGGAAATTCAGAGATTAGCATCGGGAACTTTCAATTAAATCTACTTACATCTGTCACCCTGGACCTACGCTAGGTTACGTATTACAGATGGGAAATGCGTTTTTTCCGGCAACTATCCCATCTGTAAATACGGTAACCTAGCGTAGGTTCCAAGGGGACAGATGTAAGTAGATTTTAATTTGAAAGTTTCCCCGATGCTAACCTGAAATTTCCCACCTCAGAATATGGGAATGATTGGGCAATTCATTCATTCTCACAGGAAAATAACGGAGGAGGAAAAGTACCTTCCTTAAGCGGTGAGCAGTGGCTCTATGGTCGTACTAGAACGCCGAGATGTACTTGAATTTTTGGGATTGTACATGGGTTGAAAAAAAAACCTAAATCCATGTATGATCAATATGAAGATGAAGTCAGTAAGACATGAAAGCTCCTTCACCTCAGCCGTGACGACTTTGCCCAATCCGCTGAATTGCCTGAACCTCCATCCAAGATAATCAAGGTGTCGCTTTGGTCACTGAGACACATGAATGTATTTTCCTCCATATACGATTATTTTCCAGGGCCCGGGTGATGGGAGGGAACCTCGGCAACCCCAAACTTTAATTTTCATGAAAAATTGGAGTTCCAAAAACAAAGCGCATCGCAGCCTAAAATCGTTTTGGTCTTTCCTGTCGATTGGAATAGCGTAAACATTTGATCAAGTGTCTTTCGCCTTGCAAATTATCAATAATAAAAACGAATCCTGTGCTGGTTTTGTGATGGGTCAGTGTTTTTGGACTAATGGTAATTTATCAAGGAGATAGTGAATTGCCATCGGCATCCGTCGCTGAAGATTGTAAGAACCATTTCTTCATCCTTCAATACTAACCCTGTTCTCCAATCTAATTCCTAGAATACTTTCTGCTGGCTCATATATAAAAATTAATGTCCCTTCAGTATCTACGCAAAAATTACCGCATAGACAAACTGTCTATAAACTGCTGCCAAAGAATTAGCTCAATAGGCTGGTTTGCCATGGGTATTAAATAATTTTAAACTTAAAACAAGTAGAATATAGGAATAATTTTTTATAATTCCAAAACTAATTTTATCCAGGTAACTTTAATAACTAAAATATTATTTTATTTAAAAGATTCTTGTTACGAATAATTGATCGAGAAGAAGCCCAATTGAAATCCAAACGCAAAACACTGTGACAGATGTACATTTTAAATTTCCTTATTAAAGATTAAAACCAACTAGAATTTCTGAGGAAAAACCCATACTTACTTAAGTTAACGAATACTTACACCAGTCAATTTTTTATTTAGCAGTCCCGAAGGCTATTTTTGTCTATCAGACGTGACTTTAACCCTTAGCGAGGCCAGTAGATTTTTCGGTATCTGAGGCAAGACAAAAACATCCAAAGTTGTGAGACATTTAACATCAAGGGCATCCAACGATCAAATCTATCTGAGAATTTGATTGAACGACTGAATAGAACTCAATCACTATCCATAATGGAAACATTTTTAAATAGGTAGCAAGAAAATGAACGACTTAGCTAGTCTAAGTAAAAAGATTCCCGCGGATAAATATCTAGGTATATCCCCTTCAAATCTTTTTAACCGAGCTGATTTATCTGAAGCTTTAAGACGCAAAACCTTATGGATTTCTCTCTGTGAGAAAATCACTTTATAGGAAGATTAAGAAAAGTTTTACTTTTGAAAAACATTTAAAATTCCCATGAAAGCGAACTTACTCATTCCAGTTTTTTTCAATTCTTCCTGTTTTTTCCCCTTGTCAACGCGGATAAAAAACCCACTGCTGACAGCTTCCTCTAGTGAATGTGATTCAAAAGTAAGTATCAAAAGTATTGGAGCAAAAGAATTTCCAGACTTTGTCAAAGAGGCAAATTCGATTATTCTCGATGTTTCGAACTCCTGAAGAAGTAGCACAGGGTAAAATTCAATGCGATTGTGAATTGATATCTACGATTCGGAATTTTGGGACAAAAATCAACCAATTACCTAAAGAAAAATCAATTTTAATCTATTGCTCGCCGGAGTGCGTAGTGCAAAAGCTGGCGAATACCTGAAATCTCCAATGATATAACTTCGTTTATCATGCTTCAGGTGGCCTTGAGATTGGTACAAAATGATTTTCCCGCCTAGGAAATAAGATTGAGTGAGCTCAGATCGCTCGAAAAAGCTTGGATCTAAGTCTTCCCAACAATCATCCAAGTGGCTCTAATCCCACAGAAAACACGATTAGATTTTGTGGAGTAACGTATTCGGACCTTCAGAGGCCGCTCGTGTTCAATGAGACTTTCCACACACCTAGACTTTGTCGCATTTGTGAAATAATGAAGTTTTGAAAATCAGATTGGTTTGCAGCTTCAGCTTCCACCTTTTTACTTGAAAAGATAAAATACCAAAACCTGTCATTTGATTAGCGCGATTTCATGCCCAGGATGATTTTTTCAATCGGGATAATAATACCTCTCGACGCCAGCATGTTGGGTCAAGTAATCTGCCAAAACACCCGCATGTTCTGCATGACCTTTTCATCGATATGGCAACGTCTTGAATGCCTTCGGCATAGGTAGTGCAAATTTTCAAAGGAGATGGAACCGCCCCACCAACTCGCTCACTACTCGAATCTTTTCCCAAAACCATCGCTTTTTTGGTGAATCAAAGCTCCCCCAAGAAAATATCACTATGGCCTCCAAAAAACTTGGTACTTGACGTGCATCACTAGATCTGCTCCCAGATCGATTGGATTTCTGAAAAGACTGGAGTAGAAAGGTAATTGTCACAAGCTAGCAAGGCATGAAGGCTTTGCGAGGACTGAACACCTCTAATAATCTTGTGATTTTTCAAAATGCGGATTGGAAGGACTCTCCACCCAACCAACTTTGGTATTGGATCGGAATGCTCTTTCCACATTTTTCAAATCGTATATCGACAAATGTGGCTTTTCAGGATGCCATTAAAAAAGTTGGAGTAATTGGCATTTTTGAGCCCATGGGTACATATCGTCTGGCGCGATAATAGTGAAACCAGGTGCCAAAGCTTGAAAAAACAGCAACTCCAGCAGCATTTCCGGATGAAAGGCGCCGCATCGCCACCCTTTTCAAGTCCAGCTAGGAACTTTTTTTCCAACGCATTTCGATTCGGATTTTGGCCTGGAATAAATCATCGACCCTCCTGATGAAATAAGGTGGTACTAAGAGTGGATAGGCTGAATAGCTGGTTTTTCCTGAAAATCGGTGACAATATTTCCTCCGTGATTTGCGAGGGTTTCGAAGTTTCATGTCCTGTTATTATAATTCCAAATGGCTAAGGTTGAAATTACCAATAATTCGGTTGACCTCGATTTTTTTGTAAAATGACCAAGTTCAAAATGAAAAATTTTAGGGGTCATTCCAAACCTTTTGTACCAACTGACCTCTTCCTTACATAACCCCAACAAATGAAAAGTCTCATTCAAATCAAAATCAGGATAATAGACAAAGTCATCGCAATGATCGAAAAGCAAACAATTCCAGCTATTTGCATATGACGAAGCGATTGGTGTATCCTTGGCTTTTTAGAATTTGAAATGACGAGGATGAGGCACAAGACAATACTGCAGGAATAGGTAATATCGAATCTTTCACAGATCAGAAAACCTCAGTCATGCAAATGCGTTGAAACCTTTCTTGGATAAAAACAATTACAGTAAGAAAAGCAATCCAAAAGAAGTAAAAAGACGATCGATCGAAACTTAGATAGCATTCCAGAGGAATCTCAACGATGAGTCAATTCGTGTTTTGACGCGGAGCTATGGATCAAAGCCATTCGAAGTCTCTCCAGCCAGTTCTTCGAGCTGTATTTGTACTGGTTTGGTTGAGGATATGGACCATCAAGGAATGTGGCAAGATGCTAGGAATAAGATGAGAGCACCTCCAAGTACAATTGAACTATGCAAAAGGTTTGCTGAAGAAAGGATTAAAAACACTCCTCCAAAGCATGAAAAAATCTACCAAATAATTTCATTCGCCGAAGGAGGATAGCTGGGAAAAAATTCTTGGCAAAATGAGCTTTCGAAAGTCCGCTTTGAAAGGCACATCCAAATCTCCCATGTTTGAGCCCGAACAGAAAGTAGTTGGGCTGAATATTGATGCAAAACTGAAAAAGAAAATAACATTCTGGCCAAACCTTTTGGTCTTGCAAGCTGCATTGATCGGTGGGTTATAAATTGCTACCATCATTTTCAATTCTGAAAGGAATTCCCAGAAACACCTCAAGTGGGGAATGACTTGAACTTCTATTGGTGAATTTAGAACTCTCAATTGGAAGTTTAAAACCCAGAAAAAGAAAGTGTAGCAAAACTACTTTGGCAGAAAGTGAAATTATAAATGAAGAAAAATTTTCAAAATCAGATTGAAGAAAATTCCACTAATATCAAATTGAAGTTTTTCCAGACTTAGAATTTATCGCGTTCGAATCGGAATTGAATCATTCCAGAAAAAATGAAATCCGCAAATAGAATCCATAGTACAAGCAGATTCAAAACCTATCATAAAGTGGGCTAATTTCCTTGGGGTTTAAAACAGAAAAACTTCCAAGTCAAACCCCATTTGGGAAACAAGATTCCAGACTAATACGCAACAGTTCAGACTGGAAGCATTTCCAAATCCAAACGGATTCGAATCGTCAAAAAAATTAATAAACCAACCTAAAAAATAACGCAAAATGAAAAGATTTACGCTTCTACAGGCATCTCTTTGGCTCTTTTCCGCTTTCCGTTTCGCACGGAAGTTGAGAAATAAACTTCCCAGCCATGAAATGGAAACTCCAATTTTGGAATTTCCATCACGACACACTCGTTTCGACTTCCAAATGAAGGAAACGCTTCTCCTTCTCTTTAATTCCGATGATTGACATAGCGAACTTAGAAAATCGGTTCACCAACAATTCTGAAAGAAAACTACGGCCTTTCCAAGAATTCAAGACTTTAACTTATCGGATCAGTGAGGAAATAATGCGAGACGAAACAAGATGCTATAATTTTGGAATTGGAGCGGAAATACTTCCCATATGCGATACTTGAATGGGCTCGTCATAGTATGGACTTCCTGGAGGTGACCCTTCACGCCTCAGTTTGGGCAAAAGTCAATGTTAATTTCCGGAAAATTTGACCATCGGCCCCTCAATTACAAACACGATCTATTTTCCTCAACGCCTCGAAAACAATGTTAATCAGTAATAAGCAATTGGGTTTACAAATTTGGATTTTCGATGGGACCGAAGTAATCCCAAAATCTAACTCCGCAAAAATACATCCGGGAGCAGGAATTTTAAAATTAATCCTGCCAAAAGCCGATTTTTCCAAGGAACTACGATTCAGGTATAACTACGAAGAGGTAATCGGCAAAAAACATTTCGATTCAGGCTTGGAAATCATTGCACCGAAAATCTAAAAAACCATTCTATCCAACAATAGGAATAAGATTCTGGTAAACGAAAAAATAGCCGGCCTCATCACCGCCTATTTTTCTTGGCTCAGAAAATCTCATACTAAAAATTCTCGACATCAGATGCCTGTAATCCGATCTCTCGCTCTTGATCTCCATAGTCTTGAGGCTAATACCTTGTACTTTTTTACTAATCTATCCGATCCACCGATCTTACCATGCTTCATCTTTACGGAATAAATCTATTGGCCTAACATATTAGACACCCATTGCGACTAAAATTGCCCAGAAACCCAATTTGATAAGCTCCCCGCTCAAGGAGCATAATGGGCTGAATTTTATGTCCATTAGTTGGTCAAACAATACAGTTAACGACTAGACCGACCATCATCAACTTGTTCACCATATTGATCATCAATCTGACGACCTCTATTGGCATATTGAAAAATCGAGGATCAAAGGCCCAAAAGACCCGCGGAAAGCTGCCAACGCAGCGATATCCCCATTTGGAAGAAGACTGGATTTCTGGCACCGGCAGAATCAGATTACTCAAAGTAATGCAGAAAGCATCCAAAGAAATGCCCCTAAAATCCCGAGTGGTTTTGAGTTGCTCCCAGATCGGCAATCCGATGGTTTGCTCCCATCGCAATCACTACTAAAAACAAGAATATGGTCTGAACAACGTTGAATCAATAGCTGTTAATTTTTGGCAAAGAAAAGCGGTTTCTGTCCTCCCTTTTCCAAGGATTAATTTTCTGAATTTGATGAGGAATAGTAAATCTTTGCCGAATAAATGAGTGAATTAAGGCGCTATTTTCTGAATTAAGTTATAAGGGAACCCTTTTCCAATGGTTTGGCAGATTCAGGCAAATGCTTTACCATCCAAGAAATGTATTGAATCAAGCATTAAGCACCTTTTTTTTCGGGTACCTATCGTCATTCAGGGCAAGTGACGAAAACTGACACACTGGTGTTCATGCAATAATGCAGATTTGTCATTTTGACACTGAATTTACCGTTTTGAAAAAGGAAAAATTCCTTAAAGGCAAATAAACGGTATCCTACCAAAAGAAATAGCAATTACATTGGATCCGACCAAGTGAAAGCAGATGCACATGCTCGATTTCATGCCAGATCGCGTTCCCCTATGTCTATCGGAATCGTGTTCAGGAAAAACCCCTTTGTGGATGATATAGCGTGGAGATGCTTTTCTACAATCCCGACGTGGTCGAAAATGATAAAGCCGCAGATACTTGCTTGAATTTAATGATTTTTGAGTGCTTTAGTAAGATTCGTACAGAAGTCAGGCATTTTCGATGTCAAATAAAAATCCGCTTTGGGAACAAAAAGGACGGGAAATTTGTTTATTTCATATAACCGCGAACCGCTTCTAAGAAGGCATGGTGAGAGCAATAGTGGGAAACCTTAATTGAAATTGGATACCACCATCGCCCTGCTTCGGAGATGAAACAAATTATTAATTGACAAAAGCGGGTAAAATGCGGGGAAATCTGCACCACAAAGGCTTGTTTTTAGGCCCGAATCCGAATACCCAACTGAAATCTATCTAGATTAATACATTTTGAGCTAGCTAAAAGAAAAGGAATCCGCAAGGGGAGATTGTTGACCACCCAAGTATTAAAACAGCTTTACACTTTTGTAAAGCCCTACAAAACCCCAATTCTACTTTTTTGAATATTCTTGACCATTGCTTTGGCCAATACTTGCGCCAACTCGCCTTATTAATATCCAAGTTGCCGGATAGATGATATGTTACGGTAGGTGACTAGTTTGACTCCTTCGAATTATCTATTTACTAAGTCGGCCTTTGATGATTCTTCAAGCGTAAGTGCATGTGGGCTCATACCTATTATTCGGGCTGGATAGGTCAGGTGATTATCGGGATATTCGGGTAAAACTCTATAAGCATTTGCTAAAACTCCGATTAAAGTTTTTTGAAAATACTCCATTGGAAGACTGGTGACCCAGCAAATATTCAGATATCGAAACGCCTATGCAGATGTTTTTAGGCGAAGGTTTAGCAGCGATTATCGGCGATTTGCTTCAGCTAGTCACGATTTTAGGAGTCATGTTTTAACATCGATTGAAGCTCACTTTGGTCAGCTTGTGTAACACTGCCCTGAATGTGATTTCGACTTATGTGTTCAAAGAAAAGAGTGATTAAAATCACCTTCATGACGTTCGTAATGCAGTTTCGATATTTTGAATTCAATTTTCTATCAAGAGCACATCACGGGAATGAATATCATTCGTTTTTTCAACTCGAAGAAAGATCGGGAGTTTTCCAAAAAATTTCCAGGATATCAATAAAGAGCAATGGCGAGAGCACACATCAGGTCAGTGCTTTTACTACTCATTTACTTTCCAGTAGGCTGAAGATTATCCAGGCGAATCGGATTGGTTTTGGTGGTTTTGGTATGGCGCCGTTGAGTATTAGGAATGGAATTGCAAATCGTGCGTTTTGAATTTCATTCATCATGTACTTGCAGTTATTTTTCCGCCCGATTCGAAATGAATTGCTGAACCCGATTGCCAACACCCTTCATGGGCGTAGTGAGTTCTTCAGAATTTTCCAAGCTATTAGATAGCAAGGAGCATATCGATAAACGAAGGGGATTTTGCCCAGAGCGAGTCAAAGGACATATCGATTCATCAAGTTTTCCTTTGGCCTATGGTAGATGAAGGACTATGTATTGACGATATCAGCTTTGAAGTAAAAACCTGGAGAAACTATCGCTCTGGTAAAGGCGCTAACAGGTGCAGGAAATCCTCCATTAATCATTTGACTC
>Ga0163217_1081407_pt1 | contig 19610 bp, 7 predicted proteins | sample SynspAceP_FD_185933 | JGI IMG/M metagenome (GOLD analysis project Ga0163217, IMG submission 185933) | Saline lake microbial communities from Ace Lake in Antarctica - Synechococcus sp. Ace-P (PacBio error correction) | ecosystem: Environmental > Aquatic > Non-marine Saline and Alkaline > Saline ...
AACGTTATTAAAAAAGTCACCGCTGTATCTACAATGAAACCTTAACCCGGAGCTCGATAAAGAGGAGAGCAACGGTCAATACAACGAAATATCCGATGAGGTTTAAGCTAAATGTTTGTCTCCCGGTTTACTTGCAGGAAACATATTGGACAATATAATCTTCCCAATGCTAGATCAAATATAAGAAGCAGGACAACTCCCTCCTATATATATAACTACAGCCTGAAATTATGTTGCAGAAATTATACGGTACTAAGTTTGCAAGATCACGAAAAGGGGTTTGGACTTAAAAAATATGGGACTCCACAAAGTTCATTCGGATGGTAACCAACCTTCCACGGCAATGCCGATGCCAAAGGACTGGGACTATACATTGCTAAAACTCAACATAGAAGCACTGCATAGGTAAATAAGTGCTCTACAAGTCAGGTTTGGAATTGGGAGTAGCACATTTTAACATATACTATTAATAGAACAAATTATTCCATATTCACATGTGGTCGACTGCCGACCCGGATTTAACCAGTTCTCACGTATCTAAAATAAATATTGAATCCCCGTATTGCCACTTTGTGTAACCAATTGTTTGAGTTAAAAATGAGGACAGATGGCTCTTGAACGAATAAAGAAAAATGATGATTTAAAAAATACGGAGCTTCCACGATTTATATTTTTCTAATGCACCATCACATGCCCCATTATGGATGGTATGGGCAGTTGATTATTTGGATAGAAATTTTAATAAAATTGCACGGGTCTAACCAAAGCATCAACATTTAAATATTGGATACCTCAAAAATCCTCTCACTTAGATCAATAATGACAAGGACACTTCATAAGGTTGAAATTCAAGTCATTGCCACACACCCCCAGTACATAACTCTTTAATAGCAAACCCTATTCGAAGATCCGCCATGAAGAAATTTACCACTCGCCATTTTTCCGTTTTAATACCCAAGTTTTTTCAGCTAAACTTTGAGTTTTTTGAAATCATTTTGGACTTATTTCAACAGCTATACATCCAAACCGCAATATCGTTTCGATTATCTCTAAAGTCCCCTTTTTTGAGTTTTAAAAAACAAAATTTCAATGTAGCATGAATTATGGTAAAGACTATTTTTTGTATTGCTTTGTCTTATTTCTTGCGAGACCAAAAAAGCCAAAAAGAAAATAGAAAACATTAAACTGTTTTTGAGCGTAGTATGGAAGAAGAAACAGCCCCTTATCTACAAATCAATTGACCTTTTACCTTCAACTTTGCCAAAAGATTTCCCGGAAATAAAATATTCTAAGATTTAGGTAATACCGATAGCGGCTATCCAATTGCATATGGTCACCTACAATCCCCGATGCCGACCTTTAATTTTCAAAATAAAGTAGAAATAAGAGTATCCTATTCATAAAATACATGGTATCCATCCCGCGGAGAAAGCGATGGTATAGATGCACATGCTTTTATTTAGGGACTGGCTTCTGCTGGCAATGAACCAACTTGATCCTGAGGACCAGAAACAACACAGTTCCAAGTCTTAGTTACCTTATATCTCCGTATTCTTAGTACAGGTCGAGTTGGTGGGCACCAGTTTAAAACAGGACTCTACTTCCGTCAGGTGTACATCACAACCGCACACTCTTATGAGAGTACGCTCTAGCCACATTTAAGGCACTCAGTTAAGTACTGGTTGTCTGTGATATGCCGATCAAAAACATTAGCATAGATACTTATCGGTGTGTATTTATTACAAACGTGGGATCCTCAAAAATGCACATAAGTTTTGCTCCAATTTTCATTTAATTAAACCTTCGCGTATGCTTATAGATAACCAACGTTAGGCAACTGAGTAAGCGGAACTACCATCACCTCTGCCTTGGACCTACTTATTTCACCACAACACAAATATAACTGGGTCGTGTATAATTAGTGAAACTACCTTCTATTTAAAGAATGATGCCAGCCTAAATAGTTTCATTGAGCACGTCCACAAGCGGCACTGGGACATATCGCTCCTTTTCCTGTAACGAGTGTTCATTGGTAATACCCAGGTCCCCGAAAAAGGATCTTCCAGTTTATCAGACTATCCTAGGTATTCTCTACTGGGCTAGTAGAGCCCCTCTTTCACCTGTGAATACCTTGGGCATCAATGGTCGAAAAACACATGTACTGTCTAAGAACTCTATAAACAGAACGAGTGGAGCGGTGTCATCACATGTTTAATGACAGAAAGGAGTTTTGGGACATATCCGAAAGGAATTATCAAAAAATTACGGATTTAGGGAGAATGCTTTTTTGCAGGACACTCTAGAAAGACTAAAATTTCCAATCGCTTGCATTTGATGAGAGCTCTTGGAACACACTTTTAAAAAAGTTACTCTCATTAATTACAATTCAAAGGGTTTACCGAACGCCTGACGAGTATACTAATGTGCAATAAGCGGGTTTTCCCACGGCTAACCATATGATAGCGTTAACAGACTTTTTTGAAAAAGAGTTTGATATTCAAAATTATTATCAACACCGTCATGAGGTAGAAATTCCCTAAGCATGTTAATAAGAAAGGGTTTTGATAAAATAATAGATTTGTTGACCAGCCCAAACCAATAAGTTATAAAGACCTTTAATGGAGATATCCTCTCTAGTTGTAGAGTCTTATAAAATGGAATTAGTCTCTAAGCACTATTTCAAAAACTTTCCTATGAGAGGGCCAATTACCCGCAGTTAACATACACCGAGAGAGTTTCTGCACGTAGTAAACAAAAAAGCATCAATGTTGCCACTTCTGGCGATATACTCTAGTCCCTACCTCATGACAAGGAAGGGTTTGCGCCTAGATTGTTGGTTCTGGAGCCATGGAACCTGAAGCAAGCACGGATTCGTTCTTTAAAATTGGAACATTTTTTCGATGCATATTACAGCAAAGGAAAGCTTCCCGCCCTAATGGTCTTTCGAAGATTTGCTTGGAAATCCTACTATGAGAATAAAGAAATCAAAACCCAATTTGAATAGGAAACCAAGGATACATTGGTACCAGTATGGCTTCTTCGGAGAAGGTGAGCTGGTTACTTGCCCAATTAGAGTACTGGATAATCCAAACAGTCTCAAATACGTAACTGAACGGAAGTCATTATGCAATATCCTATTTTATCGAATCTATGGAGAGGATTAATCAATTCAAGCGGCTCTTCAATCAGGATGTGATGTTTCCGCCCATAGAAATGTTATCCCGAAGCTTTTTTCTAATTTTACCGGGCCCTTTCCATTTCTACTTTATTCTATTCTTTCATTCCCGGTTTCCAAGGCTAGGCCTCAGCCTAACCAAAATCCCTTCTAAAAATTGGTTTTCATGGAGAGCCATGCACACTTCTCTTTAATTATATAATCCTCCGTTCCTCTTAAAGTGATGAAATAGGTATCCAATTAAGAAATTATTTCAATTTCTTCAAGCCCTTGTTACCCCCGGTGGTTCATCCTCAGACTGTCGCGCACACTTGCACATTCTTTGCTATCGTCTCACCTTATCCCATTTCCCTTTCGGCAGATCCCATTTATCCGTTTACGTTGTTAAATTAAAAAGCCCCTTTACACCTTGCTTTATTGTCTACCCACTGCCGCCTGCCTGGCTAACCGACTATCGTAATTCTTTTCTGCGACAAAATTTCTTTAAGATCTCTTTCATAGGTTTTGCGGCATGATAATTATAAAGTGCTTCACTAAGTCTCTTATTAATTCGGCCAAAGAGTCGATTGCTTCGTAATATGCAGATCGCCGTTCAACAGAAAAATCTTTATTGGATTTTTGCGAGTCTAGCGATAATTTATTTGCTCATACATCAGAGAGTGTGACTCCATTACCAAAACTTTCATATATTCATTTTGGTGGCGGGTCATGGTTTTATAGATCAAAGGACACACTTGCCAAAAAACTGCAGAGCTTCTGCTACAAAATTAATGACACATTCACGTTGAACCTTGAAAGATCCATCTATACATGGGCTTTCAGGTTTGGAAATCTTCATTTTATGCGATATACTAGATATTCGCTCTCATATACCAAGCATTAAGAAATTATGTCGGGAACAATGGGAAAGCCAGTAGAAAGCCTATATCGGCAAGCCAGATGTGATAGCGGTGGTGTAGCTACGGAAGCTATCGGCATCACGGAACCTCGTTGGTTGCCGAATATTTTAGGAGTTTGCTTTGCCCTTTAATTTATGTTGGTCGGGATGCCAAGATCGCCACGGGCGGCAAAAGCCACAAATAGAAGGTAACTGGAGGCAAATTCAAAGGTGGTTGTCAATTGAGATTTTGAAGTCAGGTCCCAGCCCAATAACTGGAAAGAGACGTAGCTTAGAGAATGCCGGTGAAGCCTCTACAAAATCAATGCCGCACCATAGTAAAAGGAAATGCTTGGCCGCATTTTTTTACTTATGGATTTGCGTAGCCAATGAAAATTTTAAAAAACCTGGTTCTAGACCTTCATACATTTGAGCCGATGACGATTTTTATCCATACAGTGCGCAAGAAACAAACCTATATAATATATTGAGAGACATCAATAAAAACCACTAAGAGTGGAAAAGCAACCCTCTAGGCTGGCAATCATACACTTGACTGTATTTAGAAAACACCACGAAAAAAGTAAAATGAAACAAGTAAGTCAAGGGTTTTTTGGAATTTCTCCTACGAGGTGAAAAAATTTTGAGACTTAAATGCCTCAAAAAATACTCTAGTAAGTTTGAGGTATCAAGTGAAAAGACCCGCGCTTTTATATTTTGCACTAACCGGAATGCCGGAAAATTGTAACTGCAAAACAACAGCAAACTCCGCATTCCCCAATTAAGTTTTTGGAGCTGCCAGTGTTTAAAAATTGCCCTTTACCTTAACAGCCGATATTCAACTGAAGATAAATGATACTGAAAGTGGAAGTGCCGTTTAGTTTTGAGGAGAATTTCAAGTGCCATGAATGGGCCATGATGAATAAAATCGCCTATCAAACACATTTCCATTGGCCACTGTCCGAATAATCTTTCCAATTTATAAGTTTTATCCCTATGTTTGGCTTTAATACAAAAGTTTCACCTCGCTTTAAAATTTGAATTCTTTAGGATATTATCCTCCATTAAGGAGTGCAGCTTGTTTCCTCGCACTCAGAAGCCGGCAACTCCTTTTATAAGAAGCTCCATAAACCATTTCCATTATCTTGATTTGCTGAAAGTGTAAGGCTTGTCTTTTTCTAAAAAGCCTGGTCTCATCCTAACAAATGGCCCCTCCAACGATCCTCTTCCCCACCTGTTTCAAGAAAGCCTTTTAATATTACTCCAACAATGTTTAAGGAGTCAGCGCTGATCTTCCAAATTTATGCTGTTTGACGCGAGGGTGTAATGAGGATTACGTTCGGTCCCCCAGGTTATTACAAAACGTTAATTGGATTAACATTAAACGGCAATTCCAATCATTGGAAGGCTAGGATATGTTGTCCGGAAAACAACCATCAATATTACTCTGTTTGCCCCCCGATCAAGGAGAGGCATTTCCAACTAAATCTGGGAGAATGTCCTGACATACCATATGCTCGTTAGTGCGGGTCCATTTAATCTCAAATTTATATGGTTACTTGTAAAGCTGTTTGGCAGAACGATGAGGGGTTGTCGAGTAAATTGGCCAGATGAGCACCAAAAACTAGTATTCAAGGAAGGCAAAGTTGATCCGTAACTTTTAATGCTCCACGTAGAACTTAAGCACATTACTCGTGCTACATGTCAGGTCTTTTCACCTGTTGGCTCTGGCAAGCTCCTAAGTAGTGTCCGCCACATTTGTGCCCGGAGGCGCACCCTTGCCATTGGGAATGGGCCACTCTCACAACCGAGTAAAACCCCAGGGATTCTTGTTGCCTTCGTAAATGCTCCTTTACAATAGGTAATTTGTGGAGTCCGTTATGGCCACTAAGTTTGATTAATTGCAATAATTACTATTACTTATGATTATTAAGTTATAATGTATTTTCGCTTCAAAAACAATAGTCTAAAAAAACAAAAATATTATACTTTGTAAAAAATTTTTTTAAATAAAATTTTTGAATGCATTAACGAGGAAAAGTAGCGCAGATGAGTTAAAATTGCCTTATTTTTAGAGGAATAAGCAGGAGGTTTTAAGGCACAATGATATAATTTAACTTGATCTAAGTAGATATAGGAGAATACTGTTTGTGACTACTTTATTCATTTTGTGTAATGGTACTTGGATGCCATCAACACATGTAAACGCCAAGTCGGCTTCATCCAAAAGACCGTTAGTCAAACGGCGCAATTCCATGCCAAATCTTGGTTCGGCTGTAGAAGGTTGGCGGCCATAATGCTGATGGGTTTTTAATGACTACGTAAACGTAGTGGTACATGTAATTTCCGAAATAACTCAAAGTACGAGATATAATTATGAATATAGTCGGAAGAAGGCTATGGGGAGATAGCCAAACGTAACAGCAGTTGAAAGTAGCTTCATCAAGTAAAACAATAATGGCCAAAGAAAAAATATTCAAGTCCAACAAAAACACCAAAATCACTACTTGTGCTATTTAATATGTGCTTACTAGCATTATGTTATGGAGGTTTCACAATTTCTCGAGAGGTCATGTCGGGAACTTTGGCAAACACCCAAAAAAGCAGTACACTTGATCCGAGTTAACATAGAAATATTCCCTTCAGCAAATGGGGATCCATAGAAATAATATTGTTATCACCATACTCCTATAGACCAACGACAACACAATCTTCTTACAGAGAGGAGCTTTCTTCAATAACGAGGTTCACCAGGATGTTTTTCCGCGCATACCCTTTTTTTTCTCAACTCTTCCGGCTACTGCTCGCACCCACAGTACATAGTAACTTGGGGATCCAGCAGACTTTGTGAAAAGTAAACGAGATCAATGATATCACATCCGCAGCGGTAAAAAGGGAACATCTGACACGCATCGAGCGAGGGCTTATGCGAGAGAGCCAGGATACCTAATGTGCTACCGAACTTCTGTTAACCTATTGCGCTTTTGTGTTGATCTTTTCAGTATCCGCTGGGACTTTACTTAACTGCGTCGTATGTCCGGAGGTGCCGAGGTGGTGCTGGAGGTTCAAGGTACATAAATATTGGAGCAATATACAGAATCCGGAAGCTCCAACTATTTTGAACCAGAAAAACACGGAGATAACAAGTACTCCTTTAAGGATGTTAGCCAACTAGGACTAGGAGGGTGCAAAGGCTGGAAGTAGGCGAGGGAACATAGTAGGAATTCCTGTTAAGAATATCGGATACACCATATCCCATCTTTAGGTATGGGAAATCCCTAAAGGGTACGCCGTGTCTAGTAGGACTCCGGGAACTGGTAAACCTTATTTGCGCCAATAGGAGTTGCAGGAAGAGGCCAGAAGTTCCTTTCGTTTTATTTCTTTTCTGGGATCAGATTTTGTAGAGATTGTTTTCGTTAGGTAGGTTGGAGCCGCTAGGTGAAGAGCCCTATTTAAATCAAGCCACATTGCAAACAGGACAAATCACCTGCGATTCATTGTTTTCATTTGAGATGAGCTAGTATCGATGCGTAGTGGAGAGGGCCAGCAGGAAACATAACTTCACAGGCTCATATGATGCAAAGGGAGAATGCACTGACGCAATTAATTTGACAAGAAATGGATGGTTTTGGTAGCCGGAACACAAACGTATGTATTGGCCACACCAACGCATGGCCGAGAGATGTATTGAGCCAAAGGCAATTACTGAGCAGCAGGACCGAATTTGCACAGACATATATAATGTTGATAACTTACCCAGATAAGACACCAGCGGACCGTAAAGACTTTCTACGAAGTTCGACTCTTAAGAAGCCGAAAAAACAGCGAGACGGTGGACAACTACGATTTATTTCTAGCCAAACAAGCCTGGTATTTCACAAGGTCCGATATTGCCTAATGTTTGTAACTGAAGCGCGCCTGATTCGCAAGAGCACGTAAGGAAAGAAAGCAGTAACCAAACCAGGACTTTTTGCGATGCGTGGAATCGATCGTTGCGTTTAGAAGAAAAAAATAAGAAGAGAGTCTCACATTTATTTCAAATTGTGTTCCTTTTCTTGTCACCTGGTAGAAAAGAAACACTATTGCCTATTCAGAAGCGTGGACACGCTCACCGGTTAAGTCTGGCTGTGTGGAAACATGCCAAGTTCTAATAAATAGCCACCATTTGTAAACAGAGGCGAGAAGTAGCCCTAGAGGGCAAATCTTTTTGTTGCAAAGCCTGGTATTTTCCTGAGAACGCCTTTAATTGTTGTTCTCCAGATCAAAATGATTACTAGATGAAATATTTGTGCGGAGCTACTTAGGAGGCAAGGGCCTGCTGAAAAAAGTCTCTTTAACCAAATAATCATACAAGGATGCACATTAGTCGGATTTGGGAACAACAGTTACCAAACAATGCTAGGGCCAGTGGGATAAACCTCTGCATTTACTGGTTTGGAAATGAATAGAGATATGGAAATCTCCAGCCTAATTACGATTCATCTGGTCATAAATGCATATGGTTTCGCAGAACCGTATACGCGAACAGAACTTGCATTTGACGAGAGACAAAACTGAGGATTTCCAGTCTTATTGATGTTTGAGTGCAGTGATGTCAGAGAGCGTTGAGTTATTATCAGAACAACAAAGATAACTTAACCGAACTTGGCAGAGCGATTATTGAAAAAGCCCCTAATAAGTCTATATCTTAAGGGAACGATTTTTGGGAAAAAAGATGCATTTCGGGTCTCAAACGCGCTTTTGTGAAGAGATATACGAGGATGGAAGCTGCAGGAGCCGCAGAAATATGAAGAAACACGAAAGAAAAAAGCAAATGCGGCCGAAAACAGCAGAAAAAGCCAAAACAAGCGATCTTTCGGATCGGAGTCAGAAATAAAAAAATAAAAAATACATAATTCGTTGTTACTTTATTGACCATAGGACCGCAAAAGTGACGTTTATAGATATTAATGGGGTTATTTGATAACTTTTATTTGGGGGGGAAGGGAAAAAAGGAAGTTTCTAAAGAAACGTGGAACATTCGAAGGGCTAGCTATAAATAGCCACTTAAATATTCCGTTTGACCGAAAAGTATATAACACCATTAATTTTAAAACATAACAGGTGGCAAGTTCTTGGTCTTGCGACTCCATTAGCGCGGTTATTTAGCAATTGGACAATATTGCTCATCTGAGATACAACGAAATGGCAAAGAGCAGCACCTTCTTTTCAAATGGACAAGAGCTTGGAAGATACATTTGCCAAACCGGAAATACATTTCACCGACCACACCATTAGAGAGAGGAAATAGTTTTTTAACCACCCCTGTGAACAATTTATGCATCGCGCAAATGGTCCCATTGTTTAGTCTTGCTCCATCCAAGCTAAAGCGTAAAGATAAACTTCACGAATTTAACCATCATCTGTTATTGTTTTTTTGCCTAGAAGTCAATATGGTAGATTGATCCATTGGGAGGGCGATTAAAAACAATTAAGCATAGATGGTACATAGCACAGAATGTAATTCCCTGCGAACATCAAACCATTAAAACTTTTCAACCCACAGCCGACAATTCAGATACGATTTCTTAACCCTACGGAGACACAGTCGTGTCTAAAATCTTTTTATTGTTACGTCTCTTGGAACGACTTTATAACATGAGAGATTTTAATGAGAGCTTACACTGTACCGGTGCGGTTATCATGTAATTTTTTATAACTTTCCGCCGTCTTTCTTGAGTCTTGATGCTTTGGTCTCTTGACTTTTTTGATTTATGACTCTTTTGATTGCTGTCGCTAAAATCAAACGGATGGTTAAACTTTCTCGACTATCACAATTTTTTTGACCTGTATTTGGGCACTGCCGTGGTGGCCCATTTTATGTATCTGATCGATGATAAGCAATCTTCATCCAATAATTTATTGATGTTTATTAGCAATAACCATTAACTGTTAGGAAATTGGTTTGTATTACACATCACTCTTCTTTTTCAGGAAAGGAAAAATGTTCAACACATTTCAAAATTTTATAATACGCGAATTTTTATATTTTGGGGGAGGTTGTATTTTTTCCTCTATGAATCCCTAATAAGAACATGATTTGCCCAGTTTCACTGATTACTGGGGCGTATTGTATCGCTTATCTTGGTAGAGCGAACACACATTGCTTACATTGGTAGGGGCTGCAAAAGTATAGGTCGCAATAAATTGCTATTCCGCTCCCACTCTTTCCGCGAAAAAAACAATTGAGCGAGCAATAAGGAGGATTCTGTTTTTTGCATTGGCCGCAGCCTATCAGTCTTTTCTTTGTCGGGAGATATAAATCCGTCAAAGAAACATGCAATATTTCATTGATCAGCAATGGTTAACTTTCTAAGGATCGGTCGTCTGTATTGAACAGGTGGTTTGGGCGATCCTAATAGCATCTATAATTTAAAGTTCCGCCGGGGTCAAAGATTGTAAGGGCATTAAATGTTACCTCTTGGATCATGGTTGAATGTGGTTCGCGCACAAGTTGGAGAACAGATCTTTGGGTTGCTTTTGCAGCAACCTTTTGCATATTCTAACTTTAACTTATTTTTTTATCACTATGTTTGTGATTATAAGAGAGGACAAAAAATATTATTACAACCTATTTATCTATAAGTGTTGTACCATTCTCTAATCTGGGAGCCAATTATTTTGTTAGATTCTAACTTTGGCTATCAATCTTGGATCTTTCAAATAATTCTCACTGCTTATTACTCGTTTTTAATTTTGCAAATTCTTATAGAAACGCGCTAAAAGGGAACGCCAACTAAAAGCATGTTTGAGTGAATATTGGCACCGCGTAGATGGTAAGGTGGTTGTAAATTGAAAGAAGTAGAGGAAGGAATATTTTTCAGGCAAAACGTATTCCAGTTCACTCTTTTTTTATTCCCCGATAAATGTTCCATGTAACAAGCTATCCGGTAAGTGGACCATATTAAGTTTCTAAATACCAGCTGGACAATATCCTTGTGGCCTGGCATCCTACAGGGTACCAGTGACCGAGAAACGAAAAGAACTACTGGTTGTTTCTATTAGGTCAAAATATCCTCCGAAGTGGGGGACCTAACTATCGCCACATCTGCAGGAGCTATGGCCGTCGTATTGTTAATTATGGCGGGAAGTTTGGGGAAGTTGTTCATCAGGGCGAAGATGGCAGGATTCCATTAAATTTGGGCTTCTATGAGTAGATTTTTGTTCTTACCTTTGAATAGTGCGATAACCTAAAAATTTGCTACCAAAAATGTAACAGGGGCGAAGATCATGTATTTGCAAACTACAAGGGTACAAAAAGAAAATGAAGAACTGATATACTACATAAAGAATTTATAGCGGCGGTCGGAGTTTTCATTAAATGACTTACAAAGCACACCGAGCCTCTCCCTGCCGATCTTTTATTAAAATCTATATGCTTATTTAAAAATTGCAAACCGCAATTTTCGCTCCTCCAGGAAGCAGGCGCACCTCCCTTAATAAATGCCTTTTAAAGCCAATGCCACTATCCAAGGTCAAAAATGTAAGCATTGCAGAAGCTTATGGAACGCTTATATTGAATTAGTGGACATAGAAGTTCGAAGGCTCAGAAATAGAAAGGAAAGTATCATAATTATTTTAATTTTCAAACTACAAAAGTAAAAGGTATACTCACTTCAAGCACGTTGTTTCAAATTTTTAAGAAACACTTTCAATTCCCTTTCGCTCCCCTTTCAAAAATAAGGTAAAAGTATGGAGGGCAGCTCCCACCAAAGAGAATGGTCATTAGGAAGTAGAACTTCCTACCTGCATACATGGCCGCAGCAGGTAAAGGTAGCGAGTTTTAGCCGCAACCCAATCCACCAAAATAAGCTATCCACGATATTCCGCGGCCCAACCCCCTGATCAGCTCTACATAAGCAACACGGCATTACTACTTTTCCTATCTCATGAGCAGGCGTAGTTCCATAGAATCCAACAAAAATACAGCCACTGACTTCCATTAGACCGCGCTCAACAAGCCTATTTCGGAATAATTAACGAGCATAAATCACATTAATACCAAAATTAAATGAACTCTGAAAAATAGCATATAACTTGATCCTATGGTAGCACGGGATTCATATCTTTTAAAAGTGGTACCACACTCTTCGATATGGTAATGTGGATAGCTTTGTCCTTCTGACATCAGTCGGTCCTCCAGCCATGTGGGGCATTGACGAAATACGAAAATTTTGTTTCCCGAAAACTTTTATTTGTACGCCAATGGCAGTCAGGCCTATGCCCTCCACAAATGTTGAAAATTGATAATTACGAGGATTCCAAGTTCCGGCGGGCTTCAACAACTCCATATTGGGGAGTTACCCTCGTCCAACTCTCCTGAAAATGTGCCTGAACATAGCATCCCAAACCACAAAGTAATCTGCCCTAAATTCTTTATCTATGTATTCCGGATTTATGGCATGGTGCACCCTCGTGCTGGAAGTTCGGTACCTAAAGAACAATATTCTAAGACAACAACGCCATTTTTTCCCAATAGTCTGGTATGGTACCAAACCTGGGCAAACAAAATGTATGGGAGCCAAATAGCTATGACTAAAATCGGGGAACCCCAAAAACGGCGCAGGAACCAAACACCGAAACTGCCTAATTAAAGTTACTAATTGGTTGTCTACTGTGCGCATGCGCCAAATTCACAACTCTTCTCTTGCTGTGAATGGATACATCGCCTTGATTCCAAATATTGACGCTTATGACTTAACTATGGTTCCAGTAACCGCGGCAAAACTCGAGCACTATAATAAGCAATGGTCCCAACCAAACCAGGTACCTTAATTTCTGTAATTTGCCGGACATGTCTCCACAAGAACTGGATAAGAAAACCACAATCAATGCAAGCGTCCTAAAGTTCCTTGCTTATATTGGTAGGCTCCCAGAACTAATACTGGAAACCGTGGTCCATAACCTATGCCCTTTGGTTTTCTTAACAAAATAGCATTAGGTTATCTTCTATCGTCAAAGGATTACCAAAAGAGGAATGGCATATAACAGTTGCCGTGGCGTCGGTTTTCCCATTAAGTCAAGTTAATTTTTATAAATGGCGCTCAGCTCACACATATAGCTTAAAATGGTTAATTTCTACTTTCTTTCCATATAGTCATTACTCCCAACCTCACAAACCGACTCATAATGTAACTTTTAAAACCATCAGGTTTTTTACTTCTAAGTATGGATAAACCAGAATTCTCCCAATGTTCATCACCAAAGGAAGGTTTTCCACAAAAGCTTTTGTTTCAATCCAATAAAAGAATAAATTATTTATAATACTTTTATATTGGCCATTAAATGAAATTTAAGAACTTCCATAGTAACCCGTTTTGCCCTTTTTTTACTGGTCTAATTCCTTTTTCCTCCATTCTGCTATCTGGGTCATTTGTTTTCCAGAAGGCATTCCCAATGTTAGGTAACGGAGCACATCAAAAGAACGTATGTGCAAGAGCCTCTGACATTGGCCGGAACCATCGTTCTAGATTGCTTCTTTAATGAGTACCGTGACAGCTTGCAGTCTATATGCTAATTGAGGGTCCATCTATACAAGAGCATTCAATGACCCGTCCTTTAATGTAGAAACTACATAGCGATATCAGATCAACTGTTTTCGTGTTATTCTTGAAACCAAGAAACTATATTTCAAATTTAGATTGCTGGACGCCGATGAAATGGAAGAAATGTATTCGTTTTGACAAGCGAAAACGGTGCAGAAGTTCAGAAGTCCCAAACGCAACCCTTACAACAAAAAGGAGAATCGGGTGAATATTTTAAGAGCCATCCAATAATAAAGGGCGAGCACTACTTTCCAATATTTAATTTTAAAACGATAGAATCCGGTGTAATCAGTTTCTCCAATAAAAACCCTATACCAACTAGCGAGTCCAAGTCCCAACTTTTACAGTGAAAACAAAAAAGTTGGTATCCTTATTCCATCAATCTTAACCTAAATCCGTTATATCGTAACTTGGATCTCTAGCACGGTAGTGACAGTGCAATTTAATCTAATAAGATTCCAAGGCCAGTACTTATAAATCCCATGACAGGTCTCAGCAGTTTGGCCTACCGACCAAAGAATTGCAAACTTTTATCTCCGATTATAATACTGGAGACATTCCATTGAACCCATTAAAAGCAGGGTTTTTCATCCACGTAACAAAATTCTCTTCCCAGCCAATTTATTTAGTTATCTTCAGGAGTTTACCGTCTTTTCGATGGAAAGCGAAAAATTATTCCTGATTTCCACTATTGAACAGAATATTTTAACTAAAAATGTGCTTACAGTTCCGCCACGCCACAGTATACAAACTTACTATGGGTATGCTTGTTTTCCATTCTGCTTTCTCTGGTTTTTCACCATCTATTTTCTAAAAAAATATAATAAAATTGCCCAAAGCGATCAGCATTACTTGACCTTGGTATTCCGAAGGACATCGCGTGCACTACCAATAGAAGGGATCGTAAATACGGAAATTCTTGCGCCATATTATTTAGCATACTAAAATGAGGGTCAAATTTGAATGCAAAAATGTACTTGACTTGCAAACCTGCATTAGAAAAAGGAAACATACTGCAAGAAACAGCGAGATGACTTTTTGCAAAATATCGAGCATGAATTGCGGTACACTCCCTTAACGCCATGTTAGGCTTACAAAACTGTTACAAAAAATGCATTGCCGATTCTCAAATTACCTATAATCCATGCTTTGGAAAAGAAGCTCCAATAGTTTGGCCGGTTTGGGTTTTTTACGACGTTTTAGACCACCAAAAAATTGGTTGAAAAGGTAAACTTCAATTGAATGGGAACCCCCAATATTGCAGAACTCTTGAGCGATAATTCATTCTACTTATTTATACCGAAGCAGTTCAAAAAGGATTAACCATTCAAGCCTGCATTTGAGGAATACACTTAAACTGGGCTATTTCAGACTGATGCTTTGAGATTACACAAATTATCACAAACCTGGTGGTGAATGCCAATAAATATACCAGAAGGTACATAGACTGTCCCTGCCTATATTAATGGTACTGGAAAGTCAAGTGGTTAAATATTAACAGTGAATCGATACTGGTCTGTGGTACTTCCAAAAAAGCTTAATAGGATCAATGACCGTTTTTTATGGTTAAAAAATAATCTGTCCGGAAGATATGGTGTTATGGCCTGGCCTCTCCATTTGGTTAAAAAACAATTAAACAACACTGTTCGGACACGGTACCCAAAGCCTCTTCACAAAAAGAAATAAGGGTCTACAATTTTGGATTAAGCCTACCCACCCTTTCCACCTCATCGCTAAATTGGCCTACCTGAACCTTTGTCAGCGCTTTCCCCTGCCGCAACTAGTGGCAATACAGCATTCTGCAACATAAGAGGCGATGCATCCACTTCCGAATTAATAAATATGTTTTGAGAAAATCCGAGGGAACAATTACTGTTTATTCGGCAGAGAGCCAATTCTTTGAAGGGGGCATTTGAAACAATACTCTAATGGCAGATTCTTCGCTGAAGATTTATACTAAGTGATGTCTAATGCTAGAGAGAAATGAAAAAATACAGGAGACTTGTAAACGACTGTGGACAAAGGAAAATAGCATCACAAACGATCACAACTCAAAAAAAATAAAAACTAGTCCCATTCTTATTGTGTTCAGCCTTAGACCCCCATTGAAGAAGGGCTTTAAAGTGTGAATATTTTTCCAACACCCTTCCAATAGAGCGCTTTAAAAGGAATACCGATATAAGAGCTTTTGGCGTAGCAATGAAGTTTGAAATCCCCAAATTTTTCAAGTATCTATAAGAATTATGCCAATGCTACCCCAAATTGATAAAGGTCCTTAATTACTGGAGACCAGAATTCAAAACTATATCAACCAAATAAAACAAAATACGGAAGGCCCAAAGAACCAGATTATATGGGAATCCATAAGCACAACTAATCGCCCTATCAATATTCTTGGATTAATACTCTTTCAAGGTACTTCCTGGAAAAAAATTATTTCCTTAAATGGCGATGACCTGGGTGTCATAATATGCTTTTCCATTATTTATGCCACGCCTTTAGAGTCGAGAATATAACCTTCAATTTAAAGATCGACCAATCTTCCTAAGGCAACTCCTCTGGCATAGCCTTAAGACTTACGGGTTATGTTGGTCCATATTTATTTCCACGGCCACCTGTGGTTGTAAAATCACGTTATATATTGACGATTTAAGGATATAAGAGCGATGCACACGTTTGAAAATAATGGGAGCTTTGACTCTAGATCTTTCAGGGCCATTAAGGTCAATATTTTCTTGTTTTTTAAAAGACAATGGATATGTAATGCGTGGGCCCTCTTTGACTTTTACAATAGAGACTTCCTTTAGAATTTATTTCACTCTAATTTTCCCACCCTCCTTTAATAAATAGACGGGTCGTCTTTTTCAGGCTGCTTCCTTGGGCGGAAATGTAATCTTAGCCTTAGAAATCCACTTATAGACCTAGGGAATCGCTAGGTTTTTACAAATATCCACATATTTTGGGTAATTAACTCGAATCAACTAGGTCAAATTCCTTGTTGGAGGTAACCATAATCACCGCAGGTTGGGATTCAGGGATCCAAAATATCCTTTCCCAGAATATCCGGTACAATTCAGTCCGAGAGAGTAAATTAGATCAAATGAATGATGCTGGTTAATCAAGATTTCTATAGATTCGAAAACCACGCTACTGTTGTGGTTACACTTTCAATTTCAGGATCTTACTGGCAAAAGTGCTCACGTAAATCACAAATCAATCGATGGCATCTCATAAATTAAACCTCATGGTTCTTATCCCATAAATTACCATTTCAATAAAGCATATAATGCATTTCGTCTAAAAAATAATTTTACGCCATCTAAAATTCCTACTATTGTTGTGACATAAAACCCACGTTCTCCATGAACTTAAGTCACGTTTTACAAACCCATACTTTTAATTTTATTTTCGGATTGATGGGCTGTAAGACCATCCAAACAGTCTAAAGCCATGGCTGCACAATCAGATGGAGAACCATGAAACCGAGACGAATCCACGGGGAAAGGATATATGTTGCCTCATGGTCCTATATGGCCTCGGAAGGACTGCAAACACCACGATTCGCTTTTAACGCCAAGGGCCACAGTTAACCTCAGAGATATCTGGGATTAATTTTACGGCTATGTTTGAAATGCCCTGGACACGTTTCGATGAAAAGGCGCACCCTGTAACCCTGAAAACAATGTGGGCGTTTTTCCCCATTAAAAGGACTATGATAACTGCAAGGATAGAGAAATAGCAGTGAGTTATGCTGCTAGTAGCAGAGCCTTAAATGAATGACTATTAGTTGCCGACCACGCACTCTGTTTAGAGGAAAAAATGGTGGCAATTGGAACATACCCTGATAAATCCCCATGGACCCTCCACACCAAGGGAGAGTTATGATGAGCATATAATGGATGATCACAGGCCTCGTAGAGTTGACGGTTCCCAACCAATATGGAGAAAGTAAGAAAGGTTCCAATGGCACGGCTTACTTGAATTATACCATATAACTTAAATCATCATTGATCAAAAAACATTGACCTTCAACAGAATTGGCACACCCTAAACAATATTTTATCGATGACGCGGCAACACATACAATCCTGGGTTTGCTTAACCCCTTATTGGCAAAAGGTTAACCTTTGTTATTGGAGACAGCTGATCAGTTTAGACCAGGCCTCCCCCTATGGTAGGCTCCAAAGCAATTGGCAAGATAGAATCTCAGCGAGGTGAATTGACCTCAGGCAATTTAACTCCCGAAACAGGCGTGGTAGCAATTCATGGAGAGACGGACCCAAATCCTGACAACAAGCAGGGCGCATGCTAAATTTGCCAAGAATGACGTCTCTTCAAGGGAAACACTACATTGGACCAGGATTGGAAAATGTATTTCCTAGTAGAATCGGCTTAGCCGCACATTGTATGCTTTTTTCTCATTGTTGGAGATTCTCAACACCTGTACTATGCATTATGACCGTCCTTATGCCTTAAGTACACGCCTTATTTCAGGAAAAAGGTCATCAAGGCCTGGGGTGGCCAGCCGATGAAATAGGTATGATTGAAATGAGGGTGTAAGGATTGGCGACCTTATTCCCCTGATGCTTTTTCTTTGTCCTCCATTCCCCTAGCCCTACGTAATCCGTCCATAGTACCATAAGTGGTGGTTTGTGCAGAAGCTCTACGTATTATTTCCCGGGGATGAGTTAGTTTTGTTGCAGAAGTGCGGAATCTTGGTCCCAGGAGCCCTACCAGAAATTTATATGAACCTGGATGACCCTTAATACATCTAACTCTTCCGAGACTTTTACGCGAAACAGCCCGAATGGCAAGGTTTTTTCAAGGGTTAATGGGAGGATATCATATTCAGGTCCGATAACGTTGACCGGTTTGGGCGTTGGGTAGAAAGTAGCGAGGTCATCATTATAAAAAATAATCTTCAACTTATAGGTGAAGAGATCGATTAAGTGAATAACAACGACAATCCGTACAATGTTCTTATAGAAGTCATCTTTATCTATTACCCGCGGACATTTCTATCATGACTAGACAATCAATTCACCACAAATGTAAAAATGTGAGATTCAACCCAAAATGGCAAGAATGCTCATGTCTAAGTATTGTGTATGTCTACCTATGGTTGGCGGTCTAAAAATTTTTCCGGCTCGGATTGAAGTCTACAGCGGATATCTGGCCAAACGAACCATTCATTAATTGAGATCCATTTAATGTTATATCTAGACCATGTGGCAATATCCCTGTGTGATTGTGCGCTGGCAATACATATGCGTTAGGGAATGTTGGCAGTTGCTCCTGTGCCTACTTTATTAATAATTCAATCAACACACTAAATTGTTGTAGCAATATGTGCCCTGTTAGTACCTAACATTTATCCTGTCGTGGTTTTTTCCGGAAATTTCCTTTTCAGGGGTTCCTTTTCCCTCACCTTGGTGGGCAGTATATTTATTCTTCGCAGAATCCTCAAAAGTTCAATTAAGCTGCCCTGCATTTTTGATATCCAAGACCTTTTATAATAGATTCCGTGTAAGATCAAAATATGTTTTATCCCTCTACATTGCTTCCAAAAAACAAAAATAACCTGTCAATCAAGTACCCGAACTCTGAAGGAAACCTTTAAAGTAATATTGCTTATTACCAGTTCTATGGGATCGTAATACCTTTTAGAGTGAACTTACCGCACCAGTGCCTCACTCAGATGTTAATAGCCCGTCTATCCAAACGGATCTCATCCAGACTAGCAGATCACCTATCAACAAAATATCCAAACGGTGGGTTGAAATGCATTTTGGATTTTCCTTCTACGTGTAGGAGCACAATTCTATAAAGGATCCTCGTGCCCGTTTAACCATAAGCCACCGGTTATCCACCAGCAATTTTTCATATACCCCTCCATCCTTGGACAAAATCCAATGCGGAAGTAATGTGCATCATGTTCAAAAATGCTGCCAGTTGGCCATATCTGGTATGTTGG
>Ga0163217_1063098_pt1 | contig 19609 bp, 32 predicted proteins | sample SynspAceP_FD_185933 | JGI IMG/M metagenome (GOLD analysis project Ga0163217, IMG submission 185933) | Saline lake microbial communities from Ace Lake in Antarctica - Synechococcus sp. Ace-P (PacBio error correction) | ecosystem: Environmental > Aquatic > Non-marine Saline and Alkaline > Saline ...
AAAGAGAGAGATGTTTTCCACGGACAATAATCCGGAAATTTGGAAAAAATCCCCCCTTCTGGCAATGGGTCCCGCCCCGCAGGGCAAAAAAAAGGGATTGCCCGCCCTTGTTTTTTTTGCCCTTTCGGTTTTCGGCAAAAATCACAGTCCCAATGGCCCGCAACAGGCCTCGTTCACTACCAAAAAGGAGTTTTCCGGATCCTGCGCCAAGGCAACAAAATGCCGAAATTTTTTCGAGCGCAACTTGCCTTTTTTTGACCATGAACTGAAAGATTTGCCCCGGCCTGTGGGGTTTCCGCGCAGTGAGAACAAGCGGAATCGTATCCAGAATTTTTTTGAACGAATGGCGCCTTCCCCCGTTTTCAACTGCGGCCGGGTTGAAACAGCGTGGCAATGACGCCTCGGGAACCAGCCGCGCCAGAAGCAATTATTGTTTCCCTCGACCGTAATGGCCTTCAAAACCGTTGGCTTTTTGAATTTTCCGGCCAAATGCCCCCCCATTTGTGGCAATATGGGCTTCATCATGCTTGGTTCAAAGAATCAACATCGCCAGCGAAAATCACATTCGCCCAGTGTCGGGGACGATGTCTTAAACCGGTCCATGAATGTCCATCATGGTGGTTTTTACCCGGCCCCCGTTGGGACCGATTAATGGCGCGCATTTCACCCTGCTGCGGCCACCAGCGGACAGCATTATGTGATGGCTTTAAAGCCCGTCAAATGAAAACGGACCACGCCGTCCAGAATTACAGCAATGAATTGGTTTTCTCGGTCATGACCTACTCCGCTGCCTGAGGCCTGGCTCCTGATTATTTTCAGCTGTTTTTAGCTTTGGTCATCCTGTGCGTTTCTTGTTTGGCCGGGCGCAGCTTTGCCCAACCATCACCGCCACTGTGCCGACAATGCCTTTTGGCAACAGGAAGCGTTACCAGAAATAAACAGGCCCCCAACGCGAAACAGCCACATATTCGGGGAAAAGCGCCGGTAAAAATCCAACTCTTTTGGCCAAGCTTCCCACCAAAGGCGCCAATAATGGGGCCAAAATAGTTTTTACGCGAACCGCAACCGCCGTCCAGAACAACCAACTTCGATGGAGTTGGGCCGGGGGCAAACCTCCGGGTTTGATGAATGCCGACCTGCGGGCACATAGAAGCGCACCAGCAATGCCAGCCATAATGGCTGACACCACGAAAGGCAAACAGCTTGACCATTTCAGGACGGTAAATCCCAAAAACCGTGGTCGGCGGCTTTCCGCATCCCGCACAGCAATCATCAACTTGCCGAATTGCGAACTGGTAATGGCCGCCGTGATCAGAAACGCCCAGCGCCAATGCGGATGGCACTTTGCGGAAAACAGTCCGGCCGCGGGTTGCGCTGGTCCGAATGTCATAGCCCAGAATATCCTTGAAATCAGTCAAGGGCATTATTGCCGCCAAAAGCCCATATCAATTGGCGGAAGAAGGCCAGCAGCAGAGCATAGGTCACATGGCTTGGGTGAATGATTGGACAGGTAAACGCCAGTGAACTCGGCTGCGGAAAGCAAAACCAGCGAAGACAAAGGCGAGTGCACCTGGCACCAGAAACAGATCATCAAATGCGGCAAACCAGAAAATTAATCAAAGCCCTGCGCCAGAACCCGGGCAGTTCCTGCCAATTTCAGGAAAGACGCATGAAATGGGCAGGATCGGATCACCATACATCGCGCGGACCAAATCTTGGCGCATGAAGATACATGCCCATGGCATAACCGCCCAGCGCAAAAGAAAGCGCCCATGACCAAGCGAAGAATTCCGCAATAAGCCCCACGACCAGTCCAAGGCCAGGGCCAGAAAGAGCAATAGGTGAGATATTTTGCCATAACAACCAAACCAAGATGATTGGGGATATGCAGCGGATGAGCGGTATCGAGATAAGAGGTCAGGAAATGGAACCGCAAAGGCCGACGTCATGAATGACCAGAATGGTCAGCGTGATGCAGGTGAGGCCCTTTTTTGAGGAAATCGTTAATCATGTCTCTATTGCCCGTGCCCTTAAGTGCAAACAGGCCGCGCGGTTTCCTTCTGAATAAACCAGAATGATTGAAAAAAACCAGCACCACCGGATTTTAGCCAACACCCGCGCCTGCATAGGGTCCAGGAATTTGTTGAAGAACCCCAAGTGACAAGGCACCCCACAAAGCGTTCCCCACAAATTTGCCCAACCGCCGCAAAACCACAACCATGAAACTGTCGATGAAATGTAGCTTTGGCCCAGATTTGGGCGACAACATTGTCCCAATCTGGCTGAGCGCCAAGCCGGCAATCCGGCGATACGGAGCCAAGCATAAAGGTCAGCGCATCACCCATGGGGTGCGAATGCCCATGGCAGATGCCATCGTCTGTTTTTTGCGTAACAGCGCGCAATCTTGCGGCCCAGCGATGTCTGTTGAAGGCCCAGAGCAATATGGCAAACACGCAAAGCGCAAAAATAAGAAATGTACAGACGGTTTCCAGGTGATCGTTATCAAGACCAACCTCAAAGGCGCCGGACATCCAAGGGGGATTTGAAACCTCCTGATTGCTTGGCCAAACAAAGGTTCGGACCGCCTGTTGCAGAATGAGAGAGACACCCCATGTTGCCAGCAAATTTTCCAGTGGTCGGCCATAGAGAAGCCGAATAACACCACTTCCAGAACCAGCCGACCAGAGCCGACACCTAAAGGCAGTGGGCAGCGCGATTCAGCATGACCAGTCCATGAGTTCCGGCATCGGTTGCGGGATAATTTCCCTGCACAAGATACGTTTGTGTAGGCGCCCAGCATAGACCATCTGCGCCATGGTCCATGTTTGTGACGCCCATCACTTCCAAATGTGATGGGCAAGACAATGGCTGCCAACAGCAGCAACGGAGGCCAATAGCGAGCGTCCCGTACCAGATATTCCTGCCCATGCCCCAAAGCTTGAGCGATTTCTCAATCTGGTGATACCGCTGCTTGCAAGGGTCTTCAGCTCTGCCGTCCGCCTGTGCTTCAAAGCGGGTCAGAAAGCCAGTGCCTCCCGATTGCCGAGCGTGGGTCATTGACATTTGACGGCGTTTCGTTTTTTCTTTCAGTGATCGATCCGGAAATCAGAGTTGGCAGCGGCTGAGCCTGACGCAGCGCATGGCAAACGGTTTTCAATCGTTTTTCCTTTTTCCAACGCGGCCTTCCAATGGCCGCAGCGCAATCCACATCCGGGTTGCGCCAGTGTGTTTTGGCAGCGTTCAGTTCGGACCGTCGGATCTTCTGGAGCCAGCGTGAGGCCACCAATGGCATCCCTGATGCTGGCGCTAAGTAATTTATTGCTCTGACCTTTTTAAGTTCGCGTTTTCCAGCTTCAACACCGGCCGCCTCCCCTGCAATAGGGTCAAACAGCTCCAAGCGTATTCCCGCGTCCCGGGCCACGACACCTGCCCGTCCAGATTGCGGAAATAACACCGCACCTTCTGACAGGGCGTTCAGGACACCAAGCTAAACGGACGCATCACCCGGTCTCGGCAAGCTCCCGCCACAATGGCTTTGGTCTGATGAAGTTTTTTTGGAATTGTTGTGCAAAGTTTTTTTTGACAATTTGACTTGGAGGATCAGGCTCTTGGTGCATTTGCGACAGCGCAAGAGCGACAGACACCATAACAGTCAGCAGTGCAGAATTGAGTTGCGGTACACGCTTTTTTAAGACCTTCAACATGGGAGGTTTTGGGGTGCTTCATTTTTGAAGCGTTTTCGGCGAGTGGGAGGGAAGCGCCGCCGGAACTGGATTGCAGAAAAATGCCAGGTCGCGGTCAGGACTTAGTTGACACCTTTACCGCCGCACTGGCCTGGTAGCAGTGTTGAAATTGGGCCCGGCAAGACATTGGCGAACGCCAATCGGGAAATCAGATCCTTGGAGTTCTGGCAGATAGTCAGAACTCCATGCATCGCAACAACGAGACCGGAGGTTTCCCAAACAAGTTTCGAACTGACCGTCCTCCTGGATTTCGCCAATAAGAACAGGCTTGGTGATGTGATGGTTTGGCATCATGGTGAGAGCCACCGTCAGGTTGGTACGGAGACACCTATGAATTGCATTCGATAACGGCATCAGCAAAATCAGTTTTGTACCGGCTTTTTCGACAAGCTTTTGACCCACATGTTGAAGCCCGATGTAGTGAGCATTCCATGGATCGTTGGTTACTGCGGTTTCATCACAACCCAATGAAGGTCTTCCATTTTTCCGCCTGAATTCAGCGTTTTCTTCTGTGTCCTGCGGACGGAAGTAATTCCAGGCAGCAAGGTGCGACAAGCGGTGTTGTATCGAGACCAGCCAGTTCTTCCTTCACCAACCGAGAACGCAACAACCGGAATATTCTTCCGCTTTGATGCCTGATTGCCTGAGTTCCTTGTAGAACGGAACATTGGCTCACCATTGGATGGTGGAACAACAGCTGTCTTTTTACGGCAGAGCCAATGCGTTGATGTCAAGCAACAATCGTCCTGCCCAGTCTGAATGACCGAAAGGCGGTAGTTGATCATGAATGTTCTTCAGCAGCCACACCTTGGACTGCAAATAAGCTTCAAGAATCTTGTTTGGTTGTGCGCGGATAGACATAGTCAGTTCCGGCCAAGAACGCCAACGCTTCAAACGCTTTCCGTTCTCCATCAGATAATCGACCGCAGAATATGCCTGCTGGGTTCGGCGCAAGCGCCCGTGTATGAAAACGTTGCGCCTGGCTTTTCTTCACCTTCGTACTGACAGGGTAAGAACAACAGGCGTTCAACTCTTTCAAATACAGGCAGAAACTGATTTACGGGACACAGATGTCAGGCGCCAAATACGGACGCAAACAACCTTCGCCTTACGAATCAGCCTTCACGTGCTTTTTCAAGAAAAGAGCGGCCAGTTCAAAGAGGCCGGATACAACCACAGCTTCCAGCTTTGCATGCCCAAAAGACCCGCCCTTTTTTGTTCTGCTCGTCAATGAGCATCAACATTGCGTCTTTGAGGGTTTGTCTCGGAATCGCCATTGTAACCGGACAGTGAATGCAGGACGCCGACTTTAATCGTTTCCTGAGCACTGGCAATGAAGGACGCCGTTGCATTACAGTTGACTGCCAGGGACGCGCAAAGCGAGAGTTTTTAAGTTTACCAGTCCCAGGATACCTCCGACAGGTTTGTTTACACGTACACACGCTCTAAAGATTGCAAGTGCCATGCCAACACAGATCAAAAATATCGAACATAATTTTTTAATACAATAAAATTCAAAATACTTAAATGACTTGGTGATTAATAATGATTACCTGATTGCGAAATATTCGATCGCTCAAAAACTCCGGAACAAAGCACAGCGCCGCATATTTATTGAGCCAACATTTAAACTGCACATTATCTTTGGCAATCGATGAAAATTTCAGCGAATCTTTGGCTAATTTTGCAGCGACTCTATTATGGCAAATGAGCCCCCCCTTTGAAATGGTCCGCCTATAGTTAGGGAAAGCGGAGGACCAGAGATGGCCATTAAAGAAAGACCGAAAGCCCGAAGTAGATTGGTCGTGAAGTTACGGCTAGGTGAAGTTTTGATGGGGCAAGGCATGCCTCGGATTGACGCAATCCAGGACAGATCAGCGTGACTGACAACAAACGTATTAATCGCGGAAGAAAGAAAAGTACGGGGGAAATGGGCACAGATCAACTCAAGGAACTGAAGCGACCTGGCAGAAAGAGAATGAACGCCTCCGGCCGTGCAGTTTCTGACCTGACGCTGGATAAGTTGATCTTGAGGGAGGCGCATCGAGGGAAACTTCTGAAGCCTCTCGCGCCGACGTGCCTGCATCAAATCATGTGCCGTAGTCAGTTCAAGGTTTCTGAACGTCGTGTGTGCGCGTTCCTGGGTCAACACCGATCCACGCAGAGGCAGTTGCCCACACGGGCCGTGCTGACGAAAGAACGTTGGTCGCGGACATGATTGAGCTGAACGAGCGCGTTGCCGCCAGTAACGGTCGATTATGGCTACCGTCGGATCGCAGCCTTGGTTTGAGAGATGCTGGCTAGAGAGATAAATGACAACGTGTGGAAACGTCCTGTGGGCGACGTGATGGGGCCTTTAAAGTACAATGAAACAACTAAGAAGGGCGGCTTGGCTGAACGAATGTTCGTGCGTCGTTTGCGCCCTGAGTAATCGCAATCATGTTTGGTCGTATGACTTGTTCATACCACCGGACAGAGGACGGTCGTGGCTTTAGGACGCTCAACATCTTGGATGAACATAGCCGAGAATGCTTAGCGACGCGGGTGAAAACGGAAGCTGAACTCCGGACGGAGGTTATCGACGCTCTGACGGACTGTTTAATCCTGCGGGGTGGTGCCTGCTTATATTAGGTCGGACAATGGGCCGCAGAGTTTATCGCTGAGGCCCGTCAGGATTGGATCCCAAGGCGGTTGGGGCAAAGACTGCCTACAATCGACTGGGGTCACCCTGGGAGAACGGGTACTGCGAAAGCTTCAACGGGCCGAATGAGGGGGATGAATTGCTGAATCGGCGGAAATCTTCCTATTCCCTGCGTGAAGCCCAAATCATCATTGAAAGATGGAGGAACCATTACAACACAAAAACGACCCACACAGTGCCATTGGGTTACCGCCTCCACCTGCCGCCAGAAGGCCATCGTAAACGATGGACCAAAGGCCAATCATGCACAAACTTTCAACATGGACCACTCAAGTGGGGCCTGCTCAGGCCAGGCTGCAATTTTTTTGCGGCAGGTTGTTTACACGCAATTAACCTAGCGCCTCCGCTTCAGGCGGGGAGCGGCTGCAGCCCACTCAAACCGGCTAATACTCTGCTTAAAAGCCCGCCGGCAATCCTGTAGAAAAATCCGAATCACAGCTTCCCAAGTCCCTTTGCCCACTACGCAAGTCTGTCAATGGCTGGGTTCGGACGACGCAACTGCGCGATTTTATCGGGCATCTGCCTTCCAATTGCGTCAGATCACACAACATAGGGTTTGCCAGTTCTGGTTTTATTGATGATCAGCAATCTGAAACGCGTGATCGCAGGGCCGCCTTTGGGCGCGGGATATTCTCGCCCATGACAGACAGAATGACATAAAGCGTCAATCCCCAGTTCCGGCGAAAAGGTTAGCCGCAGATTTATCGCCGCCTAGATTCAATGGAAATGACATCCAGATCAGGGTGGCGCTCATTCATCTCACACGGATGGCATGTAGATTGGATGGAGGCGTCTTCAGGAATGGCCGTATGCGGGAGCCGCCGGTTGCCACGCCCATAATGCGGTCCGCAGACAGCGCCTGCAGTTGCACCAGAGCATCTGCATCTTCAACTGTATAAATATCATTGTGATTGACGCCGATGGACCATTTATCCCCGCATGGCCTTGCCCACATTCGGCAGTCAGTGTGGTTTTGCCGGTGCCGGACCGGCCGCCAATACCAAACGCGCAACGGACCATTTTGAGAGTTACTCATTATGTTTTCGTCCTCGAAAACTTCCAACGCAGCGTTGAGCGCATTACCAGCGGCCGAAAAGCCGCCCATACAGCGCCATTTGCAGATACTTCGCCAATTTCACGCTGGCTTGCTCCAGCTTTCAAGTGCGCCTGCAATATTGACTTCATTGGGGGTTTGGTCCTGGACTTCCAAGTGCTGTGATGTGCCCGCAATGGTTGCCAGTATCGAGTCTTTGAGATCCAGACGCTCGCGGGCAATATTTGTTGGCCAAAGGCGAAATCCACGACCGATTCTGCCATGCCGGGCACAAGGTGGCCATAACGCTGGGCGCAAAAACCGCGTCTTCATGCCTGGAATAAGGCTTTCGGACAATTCCTTGGCCGATTTTATAGTGTCATCACTCATAGAAGCGGAACAATCTAACCCTTGTGTTCGTGGTTCATGGAGGCGAATCGGCATTGAAAATGGTTGCAGTTCCAAGATCATCCAGTCGTTTCAGCGGCTGCGGCTGATAAAAGAGCCATATCGGGCTCCATGCGCCGCCAAGAATACGCCGCGCGCGCAAGACTGTCCCAGTAACATGATAAGCCGAATAGCCGCTTTGTAACTGATTGGATATTATTGCCTGCATGATAACCGATCAGAGCAGTTTCAGGTCTACGCCCCCGCACGGCACAAATAGGCGCCGACAACCACGGCAGAGGAAATAATTCGCGAAATCCGGAGCGGCGTTTTCAATTCCCAGTTTTTTCGACGGCCACACGAAGGCTTCACCCTGCGCGGTCAGTTCAGATGCCCGTTCTTTACTGCCAGCCAGCGCAATTGCCAGTCAGCAACGGGTTGGCAGGTCTGCTTGGCTGCAAGCCTGCCGCAGCTCTCTGCCAGGAATATCGAATCATTCTTGCAGATCCGTGGGTGATGATGCGCGCAGCCAGTCGCATAATTTTCGCGCTTCGCTGCTGGCATGGCCATCGTGAACGGCCCCGTTCCAAGCCGATGCTAAGGCAAAGCCCCCTGTTGGAAAAACCCGGCGACAGCCACTTAACAGGCGGATCAACACAATGCTTCAGCCGACATTACAACATCTCAATCGTGGCTGTGGGCGTGGGTTGCCCGTGATGTGGGCGTGGTGCCCGTGACTGTGGTTCGTGCGTGTTGTCCGCTGACCATAAGCGCCGCTTCCCGGATCAACGGCGCTTTATCTCAAGTAACAATTTGCGCCAAGGCCTAATCAGCATGCCTTGATGACATGATCAGCGCGAGCGCCGAATACTGGTCCCGCAGCAATCTGGCGCTGGCAGGTGCCGGTTGCCCAATTGCCAGGCGAGTTTGCAGAAGGTGCTTTTCCGTCGCGCGCCCGCACCTCAATACAACTGTTCCGGTTCGGCCTGCACTTCAATCACCCGGCCGTCTTCCAGCACCAGCCCCTCACAATTGCCGCAAACAAGTCGGCTTCGGGCAGATCGAGCAGAATTCCAGTTCCAGCTATCTGACCTGAATTTTGACGCGGCGGCCTGTGCGGGCGGTTTTCAATCCAGCGTGATCGTATCTTGCTGCATCGTGAACATGATCGATGTGATGGGTGGCGCGGAATCACAGAGTTTGTTCTCACGTAATAACGTTGAAAGAGCCTGTTTGCAATGGCTGTGCGGGACTTTTTTTTTCCCGATGATTTTCGAATCAGCATGGTCGATATTCAACGCAAAAGACATAATTGGTCATTCTGAAGCTCAGCCACCCCACATACCAGCCAATGGCCGGTTGGTGTTTATGGCCCAGCCTGTCTTTGGCCCGCAGGACCCAATTGTCACCGCGATCAACCTTCGAGAATATCGATTGTGGCTTCCGATTGTTCCTGGCGCAAAGGGCAGATGCGCGCTCAAGCGCTTTAAAAATCAATTTGCTCAAAGCCCGAAATCTGTAAGAGGGCCCTGCAGCCAAGAACATATCAACCACACGTCGCCGGTTTGCTGATTGCCAAATAGCCTGCTTTTCGCAACATAAAGAACGGCCATCTGGCCAAAGACCCAATGCGCCGTGCCCAAGTTTTCCTGATAAGTCGGGCACCGAAGACACACCATGATACCGCTGCGCAGACTGTGAGGCCTTGTTCAGCTTTAAATGCGCCGTTTTTGTGCCATCCCCATGGCACAACTCAATCACATTGGCGAGCCGTTCCGGCTTCCAGTGCAAACAGGCTGTTTGGTATTTTAAACGTGAACGCGGGGTGTTTTTTTGGCTTGGGCCGCCCGCGCTTTCATTGTGGACCCAGGTTTTTTGCTGACCAAGGCTCTCCAAAACAACAGTGTACGGTTTGTTTTCCTCCGACTTGAAATATAATCGTCAAACTGCAATCCGCAAGCCTGCACCATTGCCTTGATGGCGACACAAAAACAAGGATCAAAAGGCATAAGGCACCCAAACAAGTGCCGTCGGCCCGCACCTGATGGCTATTCATTGGGCCAATTGGGTTACGCACTTCCTTACATCAGCAAGCGTTCGATATATTTTCGAGCTTCCCGCCCAGAAAGAAGGGTCTGCCAGCTTTTCAACGCCAGGCAATCAGAATTGTGGCTCCTGAAAATGTGCATCCAGTGCCGCTTGTCTTTCCAGCGCTCGACAAACATCAATGTGGTTTTCATCTGTCAGGCTTTGACCAGATCATAGGAAAATACACCGGCTTCCTGCCGTGTTTGCTTCTTATGCAGGGCGTAACGCTTCCATGATTTTTGAACAGGGAACGGGTTTGATTTCCAGTGTGGGATAAGAATAGATCAAATTTTTTTATCCGTCAATTCAGTTGGTTACATTTGCTTGTGGTGATAATTGAATAATCACCAACCGCAATGCAGACTACATCTGTTTACAGCAATCAGGGCCAATGCCAAATTCCCGCCACGGTGCCCCTAAAAACAGGGAAATTTCTTGCCATTGGCAAGCACGTCCGCAGGCATCGCAGGTCAGCAACTCGCCATTGGCGCGGACTTCATAGGTCTTCCGGGTCAACTTTCACATCCGGGGTGGCGTTATTATGGATCAATGGAGCCCTTTGAATGCCGCCTCTGGTGTTGATCAGCCGCAGCAATTTGCTTTGGCAATGCCCAGTTTTGCCTGCAAGCCCATCCTCAATGGCGGCCTGCGAGACAAAGGTTGCCGAGGAATTGGTGAGTGGAATTGTTTCCAAAATGCGGCCAAACATGGGCGGAAATGCACGGGTTGCGGGGTTGGGATCGATGCATTCGGATCACCCATTGATAGAGGCAGTCGATGGGTGGGCCGCCGATCAGAATCATATCCGGGTTTGACCCCGAAGAAAGCCGGATTCCCCCCCCGCCCCCAAAAACAAAATCACCAAATCAGCGCGTTTGCCGACTTCCAGTGAACCAATCCGGTAGAACATGCCATGAGCAATTGGCCGGATTGATTGTGTATTTGGCGATGTACCCGGCGCACGCGCATAATTGTCATTGTCACCAGGTTTTCTCCGGCAAGGGCCCGCGGCTGTCGATTCATTTTAATCAGCGGTCTGCCAACGTGCGGATGATAACCTCTCCGACACGGCCCATGGCCTGACCGGTGTCAGAATGCGATGATGAGACGCGCCCAATATCGTGCAGGATATCTTCCGCAGCGGATGGTTTCCTTGCGGATACGGCTTTCAGCAAAGCCACATCTTCCGGAATATTTTGAATCCAGATGGTGAACACACAACAAGTCGAATGCTCGCAAAATGGGGTTGACCGTGTATGGCGGTCGGATTAGGGGGAGGACGGAATGACATTTGGGCAGTCCGCATATTTTGATGATGTCCGGCGCATGAAATCCGCCACCCGCAACCCTCTGTATGGAACGCAATGAATGGTGGCGGCCCTTGAAGGCATCAACTGTACTTTCAACAAAGCCGGAATTCAATTCAGCGATCGGTGTGGATCATGAAACTGCAACATCAAAATATTCATCGGCCACTGACAGACAGCAAATCAATCGCGCCAGGTGTCGTGCCCCAATCTTCAATGCAGTTTTTCATAAGGCGGCGGCTCCACCGAGCAGCATTTTGCCTCCAGCGACACGGGTTGAGAAGGCAATTGCCTTTGCCGCAAAGGCAGAATTCAATCGGAAATGCGTCAGCGGATCAATCATCCGTGCAATAAATGCCCATGGGCCCGGTGTGCAGGTTTGTTGCCAGCGTCCATGGCCGGACCAAGTTCCACCACCGAGCATGGTGGGTGAGGCGGACATCAGAGCTTCATCTATTTGTTGTGGGCAGATGAAATGAATGTGGCCTGTCAAAGCCGCCAGCCGTAATGATCTTGCCTTCAACCAGCAATGGCTGCTGGTGCCAAGGGCCAATAATGATATCCAACTCCTGCTTGCGTATCCGGATTGCCAGCTTTGCCGATGGCGGAAAGCGGCCGTTCTCGCAAGCCAATGTCGGCTTGGTAAATGCAGTGTTTTGATCCACAAATCATGCATTGGTGATGACTGTGTCCACCGCACATTCGCGCGTGTCACCTGAGACTGGGGGCATGCATCACGGATGACTTGCCGCCACCAATTTGACCTCTTCACATAAGTGGTCAGGGTCTTTTCGCACTCGATAAACAATTCTGTATCTGCCAAGACGCACCTTGTCACCGGTGGTGGGGGCCGAACATATCTGCATAGGCAGCACGGGAAATCTTTGGGGCATCTAAAGTGCTCCCATATTTTTTGATTGGCCATAGACCGTGCGGGTTCGGCAAGCGGCAACCAGAGCACTTCCCGCGTCTGTCCCGGGTTCAAAGCGCACCGCTGGAGCCAGGTGCAATGTCCAGCCGCATACCGCGCGCTGTTTTCCGTTCAAATGACAGGCTCTCTTTGGTTTTCAAAAAAATGATAATGGCTTGCCAACCTGAACCGGACGAATCTCCGGTGTTTTGGAAACGTAATGGTTTGTCGGCTGAACCGCATTCACATCTCAAAATCTCACCTGCGGGCAGTAATAACTTCTTCCGGGATCATGGCGTTTCCTTTTACTATGCGTGTGTCCTGCGGGTCCCCGAGAGCCGATCCAAGGAACGGCGGCTCCGATGGGCGCTTTCACTGAATTTCGAAACATGTTTTTGCAGTTCCAAATGGGAGACGGCCTGCAACGTGGCCCCGTCGGAACAAGTCCCGAGGTGACGGAGAGGTGGAAGTCTTGTTAGGAGAAGTCAGGAGAGTGCTAGGGCAAAATGCGAAACATGTAAGCCAAACCACCGTCCCATCCTCGACCTTTGTTGCGAGGATCCATCACCGTCCATCTATCCCGTTAAGCGTCCTCAATACAAATCATACCAATTCCGGGTCAAACTCTTTCTATCACGGTTTCAATTTCCACTGGCGGGACTAGTGTTGAATGGTCTTCTCGCGCTGAATAGCCCGCGGCATCGTGTCATGTGCTTCATGCCAGCCAGCAATTTTGCAGGCAATAATGTTCGGGTAAAAACCCAGGTGCAGACCTTTCACGGTTGTTCGTATGCGCGTCTTGGCGAAGTCGGATGTTAACGCCAGTATAGAAGAGTGCCTTTCGTTTTGACGCATCATATAGACACATGGGGGTTCAATCGGTTATTCTGCTGTTGTGGACCCTCGGAACAAGTCCGAGGTGACGGAAGGGCCGGGCGGTTCAAAGGTGTGTGCCTATCACACATCCCAACTTGATCCTAAAACTGGATGAGAGGGCCACATCGCCTAGCGGATGGGCTCATGCACGGTGACCAAGCTTGGTGCGTCGGGGAAAGTTTGCCTCTACCTGAATGTCGTGAATCATTTCCCGGATCGCCTTTCCCCATGACCTGTGCGCTGGTGAGAACGTGGGCGCCCTCTTCCATAAGTTCGGCAAACTGGCTCTGGCACGCGAAGCGCCTTCACAACAAAATCAGTTGATCCGGGCAAATGGCTTCAGGGTGGTTCAAAGACGCACGTGATGCCCGCGCAAGCGCTTTCGGCGACTTCAAGCGGCCATCGATATATGCAGCTTTGTTCCCTTTTTTTCACGAGGCGTTAAATTCATTCCAAGATCCCTTAACAAGTCCACGTCCTGGGCTCTTAAATTGGACAAACTGTTAGGCAAGTCCGCCTCAAAATTCATCAAAGGTGACCAGAGCAACAATATTTGCGCAGTTGAAAACTGTCTTCAGCATGACCCTAGCAAGAAGCCTTTGCCATTCCACACCAGGATAGATGCGCCATTGGTCAATCAACTGACGGGCTTCGTTAAAAAAACCGTCCGCGCGGGCGACACAAACAGGAGTGTGGCAAAAAGCGGTCTGGCCCACCGTGAAATGCTTGCCTGCGACAGACAGAGACTATTTCCACCGATGAGGCGGAAATCCTTGGCGTGATCAGTTGGCCATTTTGCGAAATGCGCCACCTGTCCCGAAGAATCGGCAAAACTTTCAACGCGCTCTCGTCCATGGAAAAGGCAGACCCCAAAAACTATTGGCTCCAGAAAGAGCGCTCTGAAACTCGCAAGGTCAGCCGTGAATGGTTTCGGGGAAAAAGACCGGCGCGGTCAAAGACAATGCTTTTCGTGGAAGCCAGGCGAGGCGCGCTCCCTGAATCAGTTTTCAACGTCACTGTGTTTGCGGCAACACCACCAGAGGTTTGTAAAAATTTTCTCGCAGGCCTGTGTGGTCACCATCAAAATGGTATTCGGCACCTCAAAAGACCAACTCATACGGTCTCCCCCGGTTACGCCATCCGATGTGTTGATGAATGAACGGTTCCAGAGCGGTTCCCCCCGGTTGAAAAAAAAAAAAAAAAATAAGGTTTTGGGGGGGGGGGAAAAATTTGGGGGCCCCCCCCCCGGGGGAAAAAAATTCTCGCGCAGCCTTCCTGATTAGAGCCGATTTGATACGGGTTCTGCCATCCAGTTTGCTTGACCGACAGGCCGACCGACACCCGGACCGGCGCGCTGCATTGCTGGGCTGAATTTCATTTGAAAGGGTCACGTGCTGGGCCATGCTGTATTTGTATGAAGGCAATTATGGAAAGTAAATTACTGAACACAATTGGTGCGACTCCTAAATTGGCCTATTTCGGGCATAAACAGACAGGCTTTTTTGCACCATGTCATAAACCCCAATTGAAGATTGGGCCAAAGGAGAAAATAAGTGGTTAAACCCTTGATTGTTTCCTGGCTCACGCGGACAAGGCGGTCCTTCAACGGGCCAATGGGCTGGAGGCTTCCCCCGCGCAGCAAATGCGCGCGCTTGGGTCACGAATGCGAAATGTTATTCTCGTCGCCATCGGGATTTGACCCGTGGAGCGGGCAGATCATTATCAACTGCCTCAAAATGGATGCCATTTGATGTTCTGCCGTGCGCAGGAAAGCAGCCGCTGCAACCAAAGAACAATTACCGCATGATGTCGCGAGCGAAAAATCGCAAAGATTGGAAGCGGCTGACTCGGCATCATTTTCCATTTTCCAATGTGGTGGTTCGGCCACCAGCCCCATCATGAAAGGGCTGGTTGATCGGGTACTGGCCATGGCGCAATGCACAACACCGATGAGCGCTTTGCACGGTCGTTGGTCGCACAAGAACGGCATGTTTTTGCGTGACCCACCGGTTCATCAGCTGTGCAGAGCGCACCGGATGGCAAGGGAAGGCAACGCACAAATGCTGCTTGGCCACTTTCCCAGGCACTGCGTATCTGGGCTTTTCTGTTTACGCCCGCCTTCACACGGTCAGTGGCGTGCATTAGTTATCAACAAGATATCGCGGAAGACCTTGGCTAGCGACTCAGCAAGACACTGGCAGATAGCCTAAAATCATTGGCAGATACGGTACAATCAACCGCGTCTTCCCAGTTCACAGTGACGACGATTTTTACAAAAGAAGGCCAGTTGAAACCAGATGCGCCGAGCATTCAGAGTTCATGCCGCCATGTTGCGCGATAGGAAAATTGCGTGAAAACGCCGCTATATGAATCGCCAGCCCAATATCAGCAGACAGGATACATATTAATTGAGTACTTCGAACGAAACGATTGGCTTTTGTAGGCGGTAGGCCTTGATGGGGCATGGCAAAATGGCGAAGAAATATCGCCGAAAAGGGCTATGCTTTACCGTTATTCGGCCAATCGCAACGGAGCCAGATTCGAAGACCTGTCAAACGCGGAGCAGCTGAGGCCGGAATCGCTTAAGAGCTTGTGGCGAAAAAATCTTCAATTCGTTTTCAATCTGTGCGCCCGGCTCGCCCCTCAAGGTAGAGGCCATTGTGCGTGAGTTTGGAAAAGAGGGTTTAAAACTCTGGCTCCGTTATTGAGTCGATTGCTCGAACCTCGGACCCGACATCCCACTGCCAGTCCTTTCAGCATTGGCGATTTGGATTCGCTTTGACTGATGCGCCCCTGGGCCGGCATCGCCAAGTTGCAAGGCGGGAAGCCAGGTGAACATTGGGGTGCGAATGAAAATCGGTCGCAGCGGATGAGGTTTTTGCCCGCATAAAACCCGTGGTGGAAGCCTGGGCCGGAAACAATTGTGCATATTGGCGGCGTGGGCGACGTCAACCGGCATGAAATTGCTGATAATTCCTGTCGCTTGGTTATGGCGGCGAATTTACTACTGAAGCCTTGGCTCTGGCCAGCAAGGTGGGTCTGTCCACCAAGCGAAGTTCGACAGTGTTATTCGCGGCAGCCGCAAATGGATTGCGGCTCTATCAGACCTTCATGGTTTTACATGCATGGAGGGTAATCGCGCCGAGGCGCATAAATTCACCCTGTCCAATGCCATTTCAAGGAATATGCGCTATCTGGAATCCATGGCTGACAATGCTGGCATGGTGAACCCCGTCGGCAAATGCGGTTAAGAACCTTTATGCAGACGCGATGCAGCGGAGGCGAACGGCCCGGAAGACTATGGTGCCGATGCTGCTGAATTGTCGGGCGGCTCCAGCGGCCAGATGGTCAAACGGAAAACCCGTCAAATAAGACCGATCTCAGCATCGTTCTTTTCAGCCTCTGCTTCCAACATCGTTCTCAATGTGGGCGGAACCCAGCCCGCGATCAGCGCGGCTGTGCAAATGCCTTTGATTTGCCGCGCATAAAGGCTTCCTGTTCCTGCGCCAATTCTTCCTGGCGGCGCGCCACATAGGCCTCGTTTTGGTGAATTGGAATATCCGATCATAAACCTGCGCCAAACTGGCGTATATGCTTCTTTGTCACCCCTCAACAAAAATTGCGAACCGACGCTCGGCATCATAAGGATGAAAGCCAAGTGCGTCGAGCGCGGAGCGCCGCACGGAAGAGCTGTCAATGTCTCGCGAATGATCATGCACGGGCACCAGCTGCGTAGAGTTCAAAACGTGATTGCGGTCACGGGCCCGCGGACCACAAATGTGGATGTGGGGTGAACGTTTGGGAAATGTAGTGGCACCAAGTGCGTCGCCTGCTCTCTAATCATCGATGGCAATAAATCAGCATCTTGGCTTCAATCGATGCCCGCGGCATGCAGCAGATCAGGGCGGTGTGCCATCGCCGAAAAATACTCGACCCGAAACATGCCGCAGCATGTCCAACTGCGCAACTGTGAATCCCAGAATCCACTGTGTTGAAGCCCGTGGGGGCCCATGAGAATGCGGTTTTGATGATGCCACCAATCGACATGGCCAACAACGATAATTGGTGCCCTTCTCGTTGATTATCATCTGGCTCTTTTGTCCGCGCAACGGCATAGCGCGGCGCAACACTAACTTTATCGTAGAGGATAAACCCCAGTGCTGGTGTCAGCAAGCATTGACAGGGCAACGATCAGAAGCAGTTTGATCAGCAATGTCTGACGGGATGACGTTGTTGGCCCCGTTGAAAGACAGCAGCACAAAGCCAAAACTCGTCCGCCTGCGCAAACAGGCCGAGCGCAAACAGCCAGCGATCAGAAACTGTCCCCTATTTTAAAGATATAGGACAGCGCCAAAAAGCACGCCTGCCTTTAGCGCCAATCAAGGCGATTGTCAGACCGATGAATCGCGCCAAGATTGTCAAAAAGCCAGGCCAAATTGATACTGCACCGACCGTCATGAAAAACGGCCAAGCAAACAATCCCTTGAAGGATCGATGTCACTTTCCAACTCATGACGATATTCCCCGCTGTTCGCCAAGAGACACCCGCCAAGAAGGTCCCAAGAGCTGGGGAACAGGCCACCAATGTCATCAACAGCGCAATGCCGATGACGAATCATCAAAGCGGTCGCGGGTGAACAATTCCCGCAGTTTTTGGCCCATGGCTAATGAAGCGGAAGAATCCAGGACGGGTCAGAGAAGGAAACCGCGACAATGACGGCTGCAATGGCGGCTTATGGTGACAAAAGCACGCCTGGCACCCCGGCAGCCCCTCCACCAGATGATACCAGACCCGTGATCGCCATCATCTGCGTGACTGTCAGCACCAATGATCGCGCCCGCAAGCTTCGGTGCCGTGGCCAGTCCATATCGGACGTTTTGAGCAAGTCTGCCAGTTCAGGGCAGGGCCAGCAAAGGATGAACGCAGCATGGGGATGACGGCGATATCCTGAAACAGCAGCAACTGCAAAGCTGGACTGTCGCCATCGGAATTTCATGAAGCCCTTTTGTTGAAGGCGTCTGCAAACGATGGCCGTGTGAATGAACAAGGCACACCAGACCAATGGGCAAGGGAATGGTCCAGGAAACAGATTCAACAGCATGGCGAGGCCATCACATCACAGGGTCGTCAAACCACTTGAAGACCGCCAAGACCGAGCAGTTTGGATTTCATCTGCCCAAAGCAGGCGTGGCTCCAGTTCCAATTCGCCACCAGAAAGAGCATCATCACCAACCGAACTCGGCGAAAATGCTGAAAGACTGATGACATCAACACCCAGATTTTGCCAGCAATGGCGCAATGACAAATGCCGGCGATGAGATAAACCAGAAACCGAACCAAGGCCGAGACGGGAGGCAATCGGCACAGCGATGAAGTCCCGGCAAATAAGGAAAACGAAGGAGAGAACAAGAAAGCTTCCATGTTCTAATGCCCGCTTCCCAATTAATCGGCAGCGTTTCAAAGGACAGCAACATCCTTTGAACCGCATCTGCATAATCAAGCCGGTCATCACGACCGCCTCCACAATGAGCGATAGCCTTTGGCATGAGGGATCAAACCAGACCTTCTTTCGGCGCGCGGCAGTGAAGCAAACAACACGTAGGGTGGCGTAAATTCGCATTTGCAGAGCCCTGCTGTTTGCTCCAGAGGCCGTCAGGTAAGGTGCGCAGAAAGCGGAAATTGCTGATGAGCCGGTTTGGAATAAGCCTCTCGGGGCCAGCTTGCCGTGATGGCAGCACAATGGCGTTTGCCGTCCAGCTTGTCCAACCACCTTTGCATAGGCAAAAACCGTGTTCGAGCACAAATCCTAGCAATTCCTTGATCAAGGGACGGTTGGAATACCAAAACAATGGAAACTGAAACAGGATTACATTATGGTCGAGCAGGCGTTTGCTAGCTCTTTTGTCAATGTCAATGTTGCCCTTGCGCGATATTCCCGCATACAAATCCACAAAGGTAATACGTCGCACAATCCTGCGCAACTTTGCCATTCCCGAAATTTGTGTGGGAATGCCGCTGTCCAGGATGGGGCCAATAATTACGATCAGTTTTGCAAAGTTCGCCCCTTGGGCCTTTTTTTCAAAACAATAGGGGAATATGGCTTTTCGGAATCAAGCCAAAACTTAATTTTCGGATGTGCGAACAAATGTGCTGGCGATTGTCTTTCTTTTAATCAGGGCCAACCAAACTGACGTTCTGCATCTGAAAGCGCTTCGTCGACAATGTTCAACGCGTGATCCAAGCTCAATCTACGCTTTTCAGGCATTAAAGCGGGGTAGGGTCATTGTGTTGCCCATGGAAGTTTTGAACGACAGGCCTTATCCAGACAGCGATAAAGCAGCATCTCTGCAAGTTCATTGGCGGGTTCCTTGCTAATCACGGCCCAGTACAGAGTTCGGCAACCGAACAGAAAACCGCGCCACGTACATCACCTATGCTCGGGGTGTTTTTTGGCTGCATCTCCGCAAACGTTCAACGCATGGGCGCCCAAAGTTGGCAGTCAGATTTCGACAAGGGCCCTCAATCCTCGATAATCTCGATTGTCCGTCGCGCTGCGCGTGTTT
>Ga0163217_1081758_pt1 | contig 19601 bp, 12 predicted proteins | sample SynspAceP_FD_185933 | JGI IMG/M metagenome (GOLD analysis project Ga0163217, IMG submission 185933) | Saline lake microbial communities from Ace Lake in Antarctica - Synechococcus sp. Ace-P (PacBio error correction) | ecosystem: Environmental > Aquatic > Non-marine Saline and Alkaline > Saline ...
AAGAATGTTTCCCATTTAAATCCCCCCCCCCTTTTTTTTTTCCGCTACCCACATCAACATTTGGGCAGCCTGGTCCAGGCCCGGTCCTGGAAATCGTTGCCCCCTACCCACGCCCTGGCCCTCTTATTCCGCCTCTTTGCATTATACAACGGATTATCGTATAATCTGTTTTTTTTTGTTCCTTTGAAAAATTTTTTCCGTGGCTGGGAAATTGTTCTTCCTGGTAACATCAGCCAGAATATCCCGTGAAATAATTCGGCTCCCACATCCATCCAAACAACCAATTCGTTTCCACTTTAAGTTTTAATTATTTTCAAATAATAATGTAAAAATACAGCATTGTTTACTCCCTCAAACAATTAGAAGATAACCCTCGTATTCGCAAAACGTAACTTGTCCTTATAGACAAACTCATGTACCCCTTTTGTATTTTCCCATTTCGGACATATTGGTTGCATGGCCTTCATCACCTCTAAAATTGCCCACGGCAAAATCTCTACGCCTTCTTTAACAGCACCAAATTTCTTCCTTGTCTTAATTTCCCCTTGGGTATTCCATTAATTTCCTCTAATTTGCGCTTTTTCAAAGATTATTGGATTTTCAACTGTAAGGCATAAACCCCTTTCTAATTTCTTTACGTGGATTTACACAATGCACCGAACAAAATCAACTAAGTAATTTATCGATTTTAATTCTCATAATAAGTTCAAGTACTCCCTAAGTTTGAGCTACATTTGGCAACTATTTTCTTACTTCAGTAACCTGAATCATACTATAGAGCTGTTGTTTAGTGGCGTTATAATCAGATGGCTTAATGGATTTCTCTTAAAAACTCCCTTAACTAATCCAAAAATACCGCAGGTCATCATTATCCTCGAAATCCATTAATGAAATCGAAAAAAGCACATTTTCAACTTGAAGAAATCAATATTCGGAATTAAAAACTCTTCGGCCTTAAAGGCCAGTCAAACCCATTGTTTTTTTACCCCTTCCCTCCTAGTCGTTTCCGTTTCATTTCCGCTTTTTTCATCACGCTTTGGCGTATAGCACTTCGTCATTTCCATCCCATTATTATCGCTTTTGCATTTTCTGAATAAAATAAGCAAAGGGAATTGGGCTCTTATAGCTGTTTTTAAAATAATAAAAATCCGGATCTTGATGATATATATAAATCCACATCATTGCCTATTCCTTTACCGGAGGCGGCAAAAATAAGAATACTATTTGGCAGGCATGGCCTACTACTTCCTGACGCTTCCTTTATGAAATCCGAAAGGCAGAAATCGTTTGGACTCCTGGGCTTGGAAAAAAGAAACACCAAAAAGAAAAAAAGAAAACACTATTAATTTTTTCCCATAACATTAATAAAATTTAAGGTTTAAAATAATTCAATCCAATCCATATCCACTGACCGTTTAACCCTATTGGAAAAAAATAAACCCTTTCAACAAAAGTAGGCATTCATAAATGTACAATTTCACAATTGGAACCACTCATAGCTAAACATTTAATACCCAATTAACAATAAATTGTGCAACAAAAGTGTATAAATTTTCAAACATCTATTAATTTTCGATATTTTACCCTTAAAATTCAATGAAAATAACAGCAACTGACTAAAATTCACGAGGCACTAGCCCCCCTCAAAAGGTGGCCTTTTGCAGGATTATTGCCTGTTCCTATGAGGGGTTAACATAGAGCATGAACAGTCCCGCAACGGGGTGGCTGTTTGATGTATCCCAAATATGGGTGGAATTTTTAATAGTGCCATGCATTGACCTATACAAAAAGTAACCTCCAAAATGATGCCTCGAATTAACATAGAAAGGCCCAATAAAGTTGTTTCCTAACGAACACGAGCATTGTAGATATCTTATGTCTATAAAATCAATGAAGAACAAATCCTGTTTGGTAGTAAATGCTCCAATATTGAAAAAGATTGGCCATATAATAAAGCAGCTACACACTGACTTTGGGAGCAGATATGCGCAATATATCGGAAGGGTAATCCTTTTCGGCCATACAGGGTCCAAACCGTGGAACATGCAGCCTTACTGCAATAAACTTAAGCGCATCAAGTTCTATTCTTTGAGTAAGCGCGACTTTGAAGGAATTGAGAATGTAATTTATTTCAGCCACAGGATATACAGGTTCAGGGGCTTTGGAAATATATATGTAAGAATGAAAAGTAGAACAGATATGGAATAAGGTTTTTGGAAGTTGGGGCTCTTTTAATAAAGCCATTTGGCCTTGGCTGCTAGGGACACCTTAACGATTGGAAATGGGATTACTGTTGTACGGTAATGAATATTAACGTTTCACCTCGCCTTTGGAAGCCGTCTTGAGATAACCAAATTCATAAGGATTTGTAAATAGCGAAGCCTTGAAGAAACAGAAGGAAGAAGGGTAGCCAAAAACTGGTTTGTCTTGAATTGATGAAAAAGAATTGCCAAGACACGATTAGGATATTGTTTGATCAAGCAGGCCCAGAAAGTAAAGGGTCTAACATCGGGAACCATGTCTCCATCCATGGGAAAAGGAATTGGAATGGAATATGACCCACTGCCATCTCAAAATGGAGGTAAAAAATCTTATTCAAATTAGGAAAAATATAGTTCACTGCTACCATTGTCCAAGCCCCCTTTTTAATAGGTATAACATAGTTAAGGTTGAAGTTTGCAAAAGGAGGGATAGAATGAACAAAATACTCATTTTAGGAGCAAGTGTTTTATAGGTAATGCCATTTATAAGGAATACAATTCTTATTTTGACACTATAGGCACTATTATTCGTCAAGAATGGAGCTTCGAGAACAATCAATCATTGTTCTTTTCAGGTTACTATCTGGAAGAAGATACGTTTTGATAATCTTGATAGGGTAAAGCCCCGATCTATTATCCTTGCCCTTAAGGGGAAATTTCCAAGCAACGAAGGTAATGGCCCATCAACATATGGTAGATATACATTCAAAATGGGATTGTAATTGTATTTTAAAATCCTCTTCCAATGTTTTTGATGCTTACAGAAGTATCCATCCTATGAAATAAAACAAAACCTTGTCCTGAAAGTATCTATGGTCGACTCCAAATTTAAAATGAAAATATGCTTTTGAGGCTACCTGTTTCAAAATGGCATTCTAAGGTTCCTAGGTTTTTTGGCAATAATTTCACCAAGATCAAAGAAAGAAATGCTTGACCAATATGAAATCCTATTGGAAGTATTCCCGAATTGCTCATAAATGTCCAACAATGACGACAAACTAACACAACAAATACATTTACCTTATAAATCATAATAAACTGGGGTTTTTCCATGGGAAGCATAAGATTTAATTCAACCATGAGAATTTTATAAAAAGAAATTATAAAACCGATTGGGCAATACAGTCTATCTACACGAGGTCTTTTACAAACAAATGAAGACCGTTATTCTGGCCGTCACTATCTACCAAAACAAACGGCCTATACCAAAGACTAATATTTAATTTCCAGGATATAATTGAACCATCATATCTTAGTGAAATAACCATTTGAATTCTAACTGTTTTAAATTAACTTAATAAAAAATAGCGACATGAAAAATTATCATGAAGAAGAATTGAAAAAACGATGATAGGAATTGGATGGATTGGGAGTAATGGTGGATGTGCCATTGAAACTTCAATTTGAATTTAAACATTTCAAGGACGCCTCTCTGTAAATGACCAGAATTGCCTTTGAATGTGAATCTCAAAATCATCAACCAGACTGGAGCAAGCTATAATTCCCTAAACATACGCTATCCACCCATGATGCTGAAGCAGTTAACCGCTGAAAGGATTTTAAGTTGGCACACAGTTATTGAAGAAATTATTGTAAGCAACTACAGGTTTAACTTGCAAACAGATAAAAAATTATTAAATTTTGTTTTCAATTAATACTAATAAAACCAAAGAATGGGAAGAGCTTTTATTTAGAAAAGCACGTAATGAATAAGATGGTCGCAATGTCAAGGCCTTACCCAGAATAGGCCAAAGACATTGTTATGGCGTTAAAGAAGGAAGGACCAAGACCGGTCCAAGCACGCCTAAGGCAGTAATTCCAGAAGCCAAGGCAGTAAACTGCCCAAGGTAATGTGAAAGAGCCATTAAAAAGCCCAGACAAAAGCTTTGGCGACTTTATAAAGAAAGTACTTTTTGAAAGGATATGCCAACGCACGGTTTGCAAACGTTGGTAGATAAACGCTACGGATAACAACACAGACTTGGCGAATGTTAGAAGTTATTTAACAAATGTAAAACGGTAGTTTTGGACTCGGATCAAAGTTGGTTTCATGTTTGACCATAACTTGCAACTTTAGAATCCCAGCGAGGTATCGGACCCAGAAGAAGTTGGAATTAGAAATTATCGACTTTGTGCTGAGATTTTTGCAGATGAAGGAGCGGTATTCTTTTTATGCCTCCCTATCGAAAGTTTTTGGAGCCATTCAGAAAGAATTGGAAAACAAAGGAAATAGAAATTCTCTCTTCCCGGCTTGCGCGTATTCCACAGGTAACCAAACCTTGAGCGAAGAAAAGCCTGCCGACGTGAAAAACTATTAGAAAAAATTGAAGAGGATGATGATGTACACAATGTATATCACCCATCAGGAAATATTGTTTCCTTTCAATAAAAAACTAAAAAGAGGCCTTAATAGGCTCTTTTTATTTTTTTGGTTCAATGCTTTTTATCCTTTGTAATTAAATTCTAAACTTTTTGAATGATATCCAAATTTTAGTGCAGTTCTCGTCAGTTCTATCATTTCTGATTTGTTCAAGTAAGAAAAACGTGCTGTCCCTCTTCCGAATGGGGAAACCGTGCAATAAAATTTGTTCTGTTGGTTTCAGAAAATGCTACAATAAGAATTACCATACCCACATATTGCCGTTGTTTTACAAAAATGTTTATTCGTTTATAGTAGTTTTGGAATCAATGTTTAAAACCTCCACCAGTATTAAATAGTTCCTGTATTTTTTCTTGAAATACATTCCTATTAAAAAGGTATTAATAGCCCCTAAGGTTCAAACGCCCCACGATGGGTATCATTATTTACTAGACAAAGGTAACGCAGAACGGCCTGTTTGCTTTACAGAGGTCGAGTTTAAATCACCTGGTAGCGGTTAACCCTCTAAAACTGCAATTTGATCGTAATTCCCCCTAAAAAAAGTACAGTTATCCTATTTCACATATCGCTCCGTTGAAAAAATTAAGCCCCGCGAATGTAAATAAAGTTTACCCCGTTACCGTAAATCCTATGGTATACACACTTTTCATTTTCAAGATGTAAAACTTGGAGTAGACCCCAATAATCTAAATAAGGTAGCAGAATTATTTTTTTAAAGATGGAATTGGAAATTGTGATGGTTAAATTGTCTCCGTTTAGACCAAAACGCAATTGGAATCAATACCCGTAACTTTATCTCAGAGCATTAACGTGAAGCCGGAATACAGCGAGAATTGGTTCCATTTATTATAGTCATTGCACATCCGTCAAAGGTGAATTCCTGAAAATATCCAATGTGAACCCAAGATTCAAATCAAAACATAAGGTAATTCACTACAGCAAAATAGTAACCTTATCACCCTGACCCTTAATAACCATGTTTTATTTGTCAGCATCGGCAGGTTTTCGCGTTTGGCTAAATGGTTACCTTAATGCTGAATCAAAAATAATTACATTGATTTTGAATCTGTATTGGCGGTATTTATAAGCACGGCGCAGAGTTCCTTCCATATTATCACGCCAGGGATGATACTTATTTCCCCTGTGCAATGGATACTGAAAAAACGACCGACGGCAATCAAGAAAATATATTATTTGAATTCTTTCATTCTAGTGTAATTATATTATCGCTGCAGCTATATAAAGCTCTAATTGTTATAAATAACGCTTGTACAATTGTTTCCTTCATAACATCTGAAATAAATTAGTATTTCAAACATTATTAAAAGGAATTATTCTAGCAGCAAAGATGTATATAGTGTTATAAAATGTTGTGAAAAGCAGCTATTAGTAAAGTCTTGTAATTTTTTAGGATTACTGCCACATTCCATGCCAAAAGCAGCTATCAGACTATAAATCAAGATTTAGTATTTGGTCATTTCTTTAATAGAGTTTCGCAATTCTTTTTATACAAACTTATTCTTTGCAGCCTTAAAAATTTGGGAGAAACTGCTTCTATTTCCATATCAATATGACATCAAAAAAAGGGGCTATTGCTATGCCAATATCCCTTTTCACGCTAAGTTTATACTTTGGCCTGTTAAAACAAAAATCGAACCAAAATTCATTGGTTTTTTGGCAACTGGCCAACTCGCTTCTATACTTACCTCATAGGCATATCCCAATAGCAGTCCTTTTTTTTAATACTGAAAATTTACCAGTCCCGAACGCGCCATCGTCCTATAACTTTGCCTCCGAACTCAAAGTGTCACGTCCAAAGGAAAGCCATAGCGTTGAAATCTACGAGACGGGTTGCCCCGCTTACAATAACGCCTGACCGAAGTCTCAACATAAGGTGGAGGCAAGTCTAACGGACACCTCATACCCGGCCTAGCGTAGATATGCGTTTGGCCATGGCGGCCGTGCTACTCCATTGCATTAATCGGCCGGTTCCCGTAACCAGGAGACGTGGTACAGCGAGGGAAGCGGTAACCACTTGCGCTCTTCAGTAAGCCCGCCACCCCCACATAGGGATTAAAACGGGGATATAGAGGATGCCTGACTGGGACTGATTTACATTATAGGTCTCCAGTCAGAAGTGTTAGCTGTACGAGTACCGCCCGCTTAAGCCAGGTAAGATCGGTCCCTTGGGACAACTGCAACTATAAGAAAATGATGCCGGTAAGGGTCTGGGCTCTCTACAAAGGTATTGCTGTTGTAAAATGGAATATCCCTACTATCCCCAAATTTTTGCCCAAGGTGGTCCCAAAGGATACCGCCTCTGGCACTGGGATTCCGGATGCCGTCCATTGTGCCTGAAAACTGGCGTCACCACTGTTTCCCGTCCACTCCAAAACATAGTGCCGGATTATAGGAATTCATATGGTTACATATAATTTGTGACCACCCCTTCCTGTTGGGCAAAACAAATTTCGCTCACCACTAAAAGTGCGCCTAAAATAAATCCTTATTAATATCTTGCATTTTGTTGAATTGGTCTTTGTTGTATTAATGGTTGGTTAATGTGAAGTGATATAGATCATCCGTCTGGTCAACTTTTCCGTCGCCCTCAAACGATCTGGAAATAATACGAACGGCATTCGGGACCAGTTTGCTCCCAAAGATCCTTTGTAAACGGCGTTCCAAGTATTCTGGTAGTTTCTGCCGAGAAGACTCTTTTCCCCCCAGAGTTTTGAACACCCTCCTAAAGAATGGGATACGGTTCTCAATATTGGAATCACCCAGTAATCTTTAATTCCTGTCCCATTGGTGGGTAAAGGCTTGGAAGCGTTCAGCTCCACCGTATCGCACATCCCAAGGCCATCACCGTCCCGATCCTTCCTGCCGGATTCGCAACCGCTGGCATTGTCCATGGATCCTGAACTCCATCGCCGTCGGCATCCTCTTTTGGGAATCCCGAACAACCATTTGATCCGCTACCTCATCCGCAGGGGGTATTTGGAACATTCGTCCAGATTGTCTGTTTAACATCGTTATCATTGTCTTTTGACTATCGTAACACCCTTGAAGCATTCCACGGCCTCGAATTCAGGGGAATCCGGGCATTGATCTTCCGCATCGTTACACCGTCACAATCACTGTCCCTTCTGGAATCCGAACACGTTGGCATCCGCTGTTTCTCCAGCTGGGGGTAATCGGACAAATCGTCCATAATCATTATAACGTCCATCGCCACTGCCATCTTTTTGAGAGGCGGAACAGCCCGTTGGCATCCGCAGCTTTCCCCTGTGGGATGTATGTTAGGTAACTCAACATCGTCATAACACATCGTTATCACTATCCTTTTTGGCTATCTGAACAATCCGTTAACATTAACTGTTCTTCCTGTTGCCCGTGTTTAGCACAAGTATCATCCAGCAGTCTGCAACACCATCCATAATCGGCCATCTTTCCTGACTGTCTGAACATCCATTGACATCTCCGTTTCTCCTGTTGGGGTATCAGCAAGATCAATAGCATCGGAGACACATCGTACGTATCTTTCTGAACTGTCCCCGAACAACCATCGTTAAATTCTGCCGTTTTCCTCCCTGTTGGCGTATTGGGCAACAGTATCAACTAGCATCTGAACACCATCGTTATCCATCATTTTGGTATCTTTGAACAACCTAACATCCAACTGTTTCTCTGTTGCGTGTTAGCACAAATATCAATAGCGTCTGAAACCACATCATTATCTGCATCCTTTTGACTTGGTCCCTGAAAGCCAATTGGCATCTGCGGTTCTCCCAGAGGGAGTATTTTGCACAAATATCAATAGCTCTGAAACCACATCGTTATCGGCATCCTTTTACTGTCCTGAACAACCGTTGGCATTACTGTTTCTTCCGTTGGGTATCACCGGACAAATATCAATAGCGGTCTAAAAACACCATCATCTATGGCAATCTTTTTAGAATCTGACAACCGTTGCAATCTACTGATTCTCCTGTTTGAGTATCGGCACAGGTTCAATAGCATGGAGACCTATCGTTATCGGCATCTTTTTGAGAGCCTGAAAACCCATTAGATCTACCGTTTCTCCTTCAGGATGGCCCAAGCAATTTCCAAACTATCTTTATTCGATCGCTCATCTCTCTGGACTAGGCGTACTTCTTTCAATATAAAACCACCACCGATACCATGATCATCCCATGATAAAAATTTGTTAACATCATATAGATATCCATCTGTATATAATGAAGTTACAAAATCTCTATTTTTCAAACAAGGTGACACCACTCTATAAACGACATATCAATATGCCCAAGCGTGAAAAAATTAAGTGCTCCAAAATCTGCATGGTACCCTGTTGCCCTATTCAGTAATCTATAGGAGAATTGGTAATTAAAAATCATGTACTTTGGCTTCCTTGGCAATATTTGACCAGCTACATTAATTATCTTTGTAAATATTACATTATCCGTTAAAATCCTGATTCTCCGCCTGAGTCCAATCAGTATTCGGATATTTTTTTCTACAATGAGTTTTGGCCCATCCAGATAAGGGCAATGTGGTACCATTGTTAATTATTGACCTGAAATCACTTTCATTCCCCGCTAACTCATAGGCCCGATTAAACGTAATAGTAAGTATGTATTGAGCAGTTTAAACCCTGTATGGTTAAATCATAATAGCTAATGTGGAAAGGTCTGCAATCAAAACAAGGAGTTTCAATCGTACCTCGTATAAATGGATAATCTCTACTGTATATTCCTGTATTGGAATCCCCTTTAGATGAATTTTTAATATGGACAGCAGTACTTGTGATCCAATGGGAAGCAAGTGGCTCTGGTAATATCTGTACATCCATCTTCTCCACAATCACCCAGCTGTTTGTTTCAGGACAAATATCCTCGTAATTGGCAACCCATCTCTCGCATCATCCAAAAAATTTAATTGATGGTCACCATATCTGTGCAATTACTGCTCTATTCCATCTACATCATAAATAGAAATCTCATCATAATGGGAATATAGTTAACTTCCTCCGTTCCGTAATAAGTAACCCCACAATATCTATCCTTAAAAACATAGGTATTTCCACTAATAGAATATACTAGTCGGTGAATGAAGAGCCCAAGTAGCATTGCCACTAGAAATGGCAAATTGAAAGTCATTGCCTCCAATGCAACCAGTCCCAAATCTGATAAAACGGGCCCTTGCTCATAGTACCGACACCGTCCCCTATTGGTGATGGATAATGGATTAATAAAATTTGACAATTAGTTATATTTCCAGAAACTATAAAAACAATGGGATTCCCTTATTTTATGTTATTTCAATTATTTTTCAAAATATATTTATTTGTTTTTAATTTGTTTGGTTTTATTGTTCATTGTTAGTACTCCACCAGGATTAATAATGGTTCCCGTATTCCGTAAAAGTATTCCCGTCAAAAGCTGTTATTGTGGTTCTAAGGTATTGCGCCCAACGTTAATTTATCGCAACTATAAAAAGAAAATAATTTGATAGCCGTAATTGTTTTGTAAACGTAGAGTTTAAAACCTGATACCTATTAGTCCTCTAAAAGATTCCTAATTTGATTGGTATTTATCCGTAAAAATACAATCATCTATTTTCCCATATCGCTCTGTATTTAAAATATGATAGCCCCGGTTTGGGAACTATAGTAGATCCGTTTACAGTTTATATTCTATTGTAATGTCCGTTCTTCAATACGGAGGTTGTACTTAGGTGTAGAACCATTAGTCACTGTCTAAACAAAGTGCTGAATTGTCACTAATGTAAGATGAAATATTTAATATTGAAAAATGCTTCCCTAGACTACAAATGGTTGTACTATTGGTTAGCCGTAAATACTATATACTTGCATTTACAGTTGACCTAGATACGATGGAAAATGTTTCCCGAACAGAAGGACACTTGCGCCTACTGGTCCCAACGGTAATCCAGAGATTCCCAGTAAAAAGCCAGTCTTGACATAACAAACATTTTAAACTGATTATCTCCCGAAATTTTAAATTGCTGAGGCCCAGACCTTAATAACCATATTAACTGACATACAATTTGGAAGGTTGGAGGTCAATGTATGTACCTGTTAAATCCAGCATCCGAAAAATAATCTCATTGATATTGACATCGGTATTGGCGGTAGTCATTGCCCAACGCAGGTCCATGGCCACATCATACGTAAGCGAAGTTGACTGTGGCAGTAGTTTGTGCCCAGGATGCCGTAAAACATAAAAGGGCAATTAAATAATTTAAAAAGTGTCTTTTTCATTCTCAATGGTTTTTTTTAATTAATAATTAATTGGTTTTTATTGTAGTCTATTTCTTACAATGGATACCAACACTCCACAGATAAGATTAATTACAATGGGGCCAAAGTAGTATTATATCCGTTATAAAATATATATCCCAGTCAATGATGTAAAAATGTTAAAATAGTTGTGTACTATACTATTCCTGTAAAGTCGGAATATTTGTAGGAAAAATTAATCTCGTACTCCCCGGGATTGTAGCTGATATCATGCCATAATCAATGCCTATAAATAAATTAATATCTATATTCTGAAATGAGATGGATAGAATCCAAATAGTAAAGATTTAGGAAACAAAAATGAATCCTATAACAAGTGGAATAAATAAAATTTAGTTAATTAAAAACTATTCGCAGGAATCTTGCCTACCACTCCTAAAAAGTCCTATATGTTTGGCAAAATTTCCTCTTGTTATCTGTAGGATAATGTGCTTTGGATATTCTTCAATCTGTTTTTTACAAAAGTGAACGCTTACCATTACTATAGGAACTTCGCGTTTGGCATAAAAATAAAAACCATTCTCCATTCGTTAACTTTTTTTTCTGTCCTTCAGGGAAAGCGCAATGTAAATGTTTGTTTTTTGATCAAATTTTTGGTGATGGGCACAAACGGTAATCCAAATTTTTTAGTTCTATCGATTAGGCGCATCGCCCATCCACGAAATACCAAGCCAAAATGGTGGCTGAAATAAGGCCTTCTTTCCCTATAAAATGATTCCTCATTTTAATACCTCTAACAATATTCCAAGAAAAAAAATCGACCCAACTCGTTCGCGCACTACAATAATCAACACATTTGTCCAACTGCGGAAAAAGAGCCCAGCAAATTGTCCCATCCGCTAAAATTGTTAAAAAAATATATAATTTTGCAAGTGCCCGCATAAACCATCAAATTATTAAATATTAAGACTAAGTTGTTCAAAAAAGTAAAACTATTCTAATTCCATTGCTATTAAGCATAGCGTTAATATCACAACCAATTCGCTTTATTGAATAACCAATTTATATTTTTTTTTATAAATAGGCCTTTAATTTTTCGGGGTTATAATATTTCGCCCATTCACTTCCAATGCATTTTCCCATAAAGCACAAGGCTTAATGCTACATTGATATGAGTATCAAAATCGCTATTGGTCAATTCCTTGCAGATGTCCTTGGAAGTTGGAATGGTGGTTTTTCCTTCCATTTGATTTAAAAGTTCAACACCTTCCGGGTAAAATTTCCTTAAATGTTGAAGAAACCAAAAGTTGCCAATTCCAGTATAACCCCAAAAATAAGAACAAGCCATAGTCATGGCATGGGCAACACCAACTTGCGAGTAGCTAATACTCTCCTAACCATGCCAGAAGCCATTCAATTAATTTATTTCTGGCATCATCTTCCGTTAAATCTCCAAATAACTTCTTTGGCACAACTTCCAGTGACTTTTCCCATAGCTCCTGGCTAAAGGCATTTAAAAAAGTACCATTATGATCTTATGCAATGATATACAATCCATACGTATAAAACATTGCTCTTTAGAACTCCAAGGTTAATCGGGATCTAGCAAGCACTTGGTCAAAAGTGTTATAATCGGAGTTAATTTCAGCATTCTTCTCTCCGGCAATAACAGCACGGTTGTTCCTGGAAACCTCCGCTCAGTCCTACTAATTGTAGAAACCCATATTATATGGATGGTTTTTTTTACCAAATCCCACCTTGATATTCTATAACATTGCCCTTTATTGGTCACATGTAGCTACTGCCGTTTCCAGATCCAACAGGGTCCCAACCCCCCTATTCCTATATATTCCGATGCATCGGTGAAATCATTGTAAATTTTTCGCGACCAAAACATCCACGCTTTCCTCTTTTGGCTCTTCATCTCCGAATATAAAATTATCTGAATCGTTAATAGCAAAACGGTATCTAGAATTAATGCTGGCTCTCTTCAAACACATCATCGACCCCAAAAAAATAAATGGGCCTCGGATGTTTTTTCCGTTTGGGCATCAAAAATCTCTGCCCATTTGTCCAAAACACCAGGCCACAAAATACTCCGGGCACGCATTGGAAGTTCTTATAATTCGCATCAATCCAGGTGGCAATTGGTACTATTATTTTTACTCTTTACGTTCATAGATCTAGTTTAAATACTCCAATAATATCCGGATGTACCTAACGGTAGATGGACATTATATGATCTGCCTGCTTTACCTCTTCATGTTTGGCCATGTAGTATGATGGGATATAACAGCTTGGCACCAATATTCAAAATAGGCCAATACATCCGATTTCAATGAATTTCCGATCATCAAAATTCGTCAACAGGAATCTCCAAATGTTCAAGTAGGTTCTTATAATTTCTTCCTTTTTATCATTAAAACTTCTACGTGGTGAAAATAATTGGACAATCCGGATTTTTCCAAATTTTCTTTCTTGGTCCAGACAAATCACCCTTGTCAAATACGTCATCAAGTCGATATTTATCCTTTAAATTTTTCCAGCAAACTTCCTCTACAACCAATCCAATAATTTCTACTGGCTGCCACAAACATTTCCTTTCCCAGATTCAAAATTTCCCAAAATCTCCTTGTTGAGAAATTCCTATTATTGGACAGATCAGGCTGAACTCTATCATGGAAAGCATAAACCCTTTAATTCAATAACCGTATAATTCCCAGGGTTCTTTAATCTCTGTTTTAAAAAAAGTTCCCTGATCTATTTGAATTTTTGGTTCATAACATATCCAGAAGGCCTGGCATTTTCTTTCTTGCATTCCTAAACCATAGTTCGTTACCCAGAGGGTAATAACGGCATCAAAACCAACCACTAAATTTTCTTAAAATCTATTTCCATACTTTCTTGGCTTTTTTTTCCAAATCTTCGGAAGTGTCATTTCTATTCCGCTCACATTGGGTTTCTACACTTTAATTTTTTTTCCATATTCCGGTAGCGAATGGCTTCTATTTCTCAGTAGCTTCCAAAATAAGCATGGGCAGTCTCTGGAAATCATGAGCGCACTTTTTCAAAGGCAATAGATTCCCTATGCTTAAAGTAGGGGTATCCAATTCCCTTGATCTAGGATAGGAGGTATAAGGAAGCTGCGGAAAAATAAAAGAGCAAAATTCTGATTATCAACAATACCTTTACCGTATTAGGGTCATTGATTCCACCCAATCGGAAATTTCTTGTCATTAAGGAAAGCCAGATCAATCTCCTTTGCTTACATCATCTTAAATTAACTTCAATTACGCTAACTAGGCTTTCCATATCGGTAATGCTCAATCTCCTTGAACATTAAACCAATAATATCCACTCCATGAGACTCCACAGCCTCGGCAATACGATCACTCCCACATTCTGTTGCTTTACACTATTAATGGTCTTTGCCACCCAATCTTTTAATAGTGTCATATATAGTGGGTACTATCCGTAACTACATACACTCTTGAAACCAGCCCCGTTTAATGCTGCTTCATATGTCTTTGTATACGCGGTTTCCTTGGAGGTCTTGCATCAGCTTACCTGGAAAATCTTGAGGCTGCGTAACGCGCCGGTATCAATTTGCAATGATTTTAATATGTATCAATCTTTATGCTTTTTAAACGTCATACCTGCCCGACTACGCCATTTAGGCGGTGTATACGCATATATTCTGATTTTTTGCGTACAGTTTAGGGTCATGCTAATTTCAACGAAATTTATTTTAAGATTAATTTTGGATAAGTTTTAGGTCTAAGTTTCTATATATCCTAAAAAAACGATCATTATTATAATACACCAAGAAGACAAGCCAGAATGGAGAAAAATGAGGCATAGCCACTAGGCTGCGGTACCTGTTTTCAAACCAAACCGATAACGAATTACTGTTCACCATGGTGACGGTTTGAAGCCAATCTCCAGTGAAGGGCCCCTTTAAATGGCAGAAGCCGTTGCCACCTCCTGCAATTATAGCCAAGGTCCAGGTATAATACGGTCTAAATTGGGATGCAGTAGAAACCATAAACTGCTGTACCCCCAAACTGCGGCCATGGGTATTGCCTTAAGATATCTTCCAATATAATTTGTCTAACCAAGGAATAAATAGGCGAAAATCTCTACAGAGTAGCACCACAAGTGTTAAAAAGGGCTGTTAAACTAACCTATCCATTCCAATTTTCATTCTAATTCCCATACAATTATAATAAGCTACAAACTTAATACAAACAAGGTAAAAAAATTCTAAATCCACAGAACACAAAGCCCAATACCAAAAATATGCTTAAAAATGGTATCAAAAAGTCATATTCCTTAATTATAAGGCAAAATAGAACTATTCCTAATTCAACAAAAAAAATCCGTTCTAAGCAATTAAGTTACAATTTATGCTTTGCCCTAGTAACAGCTGTATACAAACCGAAGATTTCCTTATCGATCCGTTCGGTAAAATTAAGGCTGTTCTCAAATACAAGTATTCCATGCCCCCCCTTGGATTATGACAAGTAATTGGCGTATGAAATTAACTTGGAGTGCATTAAAAAAATTTATTGTTCTTTACTCCAAAAACTTCTTGTATTTGGATTTTTCATCGGCAAAGTCCTCTCATAATTCTTATAAAAGTCCGATACCCTCTTATCATAGGGTAAGAAGGGTCCTGCATACATATATTCCAATATAAGTACCGGTTTCAAAGTTGTGATTTGGATAATATCCCCATTTTCACCTTGAACCTCAAGCAAATTTAAAACCGTCTAATTCCAGTTTATGAAAAATATTCTCCAATACTTCAATGATAATCCGCATTAGCATGAAACCGAGCTTCTGAAGTCGCATTAACCAAAGTAATTGTTCTTCCACGACACATGGTAATCAACCACACGGCCAACTCATTCAAGGTATAATGGATTCTATTCCTAAATATCTCGTATATAAAATTAGTCTCTCTTGTTTGACCGAACAATAAATGGCGGGTTTTCCTCCTTGCCGGTTTTTGCGAATAGGAATCATCTATGGCCCTTGAATATCATCTCCCGTATACCAAAGAAACAATATCGCTAAACCGACTTTACAATAAATTTAAAGTCATTCGAAAAATTCAAACCTTGTAGCTGCCCGAGATTGGTAGCATTCACTCAATATTCCGAATCCTCGCTGCCTTCAACCTCAATCCAACCTCCAAACATTCATCAACTTCTTTTATTATAATTCAATGATAATTATTTCGTCCAAGGCAGGACTAATATTTAAATGTACCGTGGAAAGCTGCGCGTATCACCTATTAAGATCAGCTACATTATGCCCGGAATAAAATGAACTAATAAGGTCAATCAAAAAGGGACCCGTCTCAAAGAACAATTTTGGAATCTGCAGGATATCGGAATCATTGATGCTTCATCCACAATAAAAAATATAAATTCCTCTATGCTTGTTGTGCGACAGAACGAACTGTACCGCTCCACACTGCGCTTTTTGGAAAATAAATTTTTTTCTATAATCGTAAAATCCCTGTGTCCGGAGTAATTGGACATAAACCGTGGCCGCCCGACCAGTGGACATTAAAACAGCCTTCATGTGGTCTTCCAAAGATTGGTGACTATAATAGTACCAATATGTAGTCTTTCCCAAGTACTGCGAACCCTTTTACATGAAAACTATCCTTTTCCTTGGATCAAACAAAATTCGATTTTCTGCAAAAGCAACTGACTGCAAATTGCTGTTGATCATTGCGGGAATTTGTCTTTCAGTAGTTAAAAAAAGTTAAGCGTCCGTTATTAGAAGTCATAGGTCATCAAGATAATCAGTAATTTTTAAGGTCCAAATTACTTTTAACCATTAAAAAAAAATTGTAGATTTTGTGATAACCACTAAAAACAAATAACACTTAAGAATGAAAGACAATATTACAGAATTTCTTGTGGATAGTAACTAATCGTGTTGGATATTGGATTATAATTCCGTGAACGGCCCTAATGACCAAGTTTTAAAAAAAATTAAGAAGAGGTTATGCTAAAGTAAATATCCAATTTAAAGGACATCAGGAAATTCTCAAGAGCCTATAAATACTGTAAAAATGGTAGATATGGACGAAAGATTTATACGCACTATTATTTTGTAGATACCGAAAATACACCTATTTAACCCGACAAAGAGAATTCCTCCTATTTTGGAATACGATAAGAATTTTGTAAATGTATGTTTGCAAGGAAGTTTAAAATAGTGAGATACACTTTGGTTACTTGTTTCTGTAAGGATTTCCTTATTCCAAAAAGGACGACTCGTTCAAAAAACAAATGATGAATGTACCTTCTGCCGCTAATGTGAAAACATTTGAACATGAATCTACCATAATTGAAAAAAAGCGGATACACAAGCTCCGGTTTGAAGCAAAAAGTCAGTAAGGCCGCTGTAGTGCTACATGATCACCCAAAACTTTGTTAGCCGGAAACATGTCCAGATCAATGTTGATGAGGTAAATGGTATATACAACAAGGTTCGGATCTTTGACCGAGGTAAGCACCAGCCGGAAATTGGCCCCTATATATGACAAACGAAACGACCAAATAAAATTTTAGAAATTCTAAACTCGAATATTCAGAAATGTCCATCAAGTTAGCTGAATGACTTTTCTTTTGGTGTCTGGACACACTTTCCAACACAATTTCTGCATCTGAAAGGCTGGTATTCGACAAACGACTAACTCTATGCGGTTCAACAAGAGAATAAACAGCTTTTTGAGAAAATCAAGGATAAAAGATGTAAAAGTTTTCCAGCGGTTGTAGTAATACAAGTAGGAACAATCTTTTTAGCTTGTCCCGCAAGCGCTTTTCAACAAAGAAGACTCGCCAACTACTGTAACAATTTATGCCGATATTAGCCAACGATCATATAGAATATGATGAGTAAAAAACTTGGCAGGTTAAGTTTATTCCTTTTTATGAAATATAACAATGTACATCTACGATTTTTGGCGAGTTGAATTTATGCATCATGGCACTATCTTGAATCCATCCTGGACAACAGCCATGGCAACCTTAGTGAACCCATTTGTATGTTCACCTAATAGAGGACATATTGGACATAGCGGATTTCCCATAAAAGTTGATAACTAATACAATAACTTTAGTTCAATACAAAGAAGATTTTATCTACTACCTATTATTTACTTTAGAGAACAATAAAATTAGATACGGAAACTACCAAACTTATACTTTTTGGATCCATTGAAGAAAGCGTGATGAATGTATACATATGTTTGTCATGAATACGTAATGGGACTATTTCCATTTATTCCTCCAACACATCACTTTTATCATTTCGGGAAATCGAAAAGGAAACCTATAGACTTACACTGCTAAACAGCACCTTAATGCGAATAATATCTTGGAAAAAACAAGGTCAAAGGCTTACGGCCCCCAAAAACACTCCCTGTTCGCCTACAACGGAATATGGCCAAGGAACCTTGTTAACATTCCTTAAATAATCCCAGTTACCACTTTAAACGAGGTAAGTTATTGACCTTTTGCTGGTACCGGAAATATAAGTTTACGAAGTTGCATCAGGAGGCTCTGAAACTAACGGCTTGTAATGCGACCTAGGATGCATTAAATATATTACCAAAGACATCTACAGATCGAACTCCCCATTGTTGCACTAAAGAAAGATGTTTTTTCATTATTTGGAAACCAATCCCATAAAAAGCCATATTATTTTTTTTTGCGGACCCACCTTACGACTTAGCACCTTGAAGAATTCCGCTGCAATTCCTAAACTTAGTTTGAAAAACACTATTGTGAAAATGGAGTTTTAATCATTGAGCATTCCAAACACACCAATCTATTCAGTTTGAAATTTCACCAACTCAGAAGGTAAGGCCGCGGTAGTGTATTTAGTTTTTTGAATGGACCGAGGGCAATTGAGTATAGCCCAGAGTAATCAACCAATAAACTTTAAATCGACCAATTACTGATCATTATTGCATCATATGCAACTTAGCTTTTGGGATAAATCCTATTTAGAAGTGAACTCTCTGAGAGACTTAAGCGGAAAAAATTCTGCCTCTCACTAGCATTAATCAACACGATACCAGGTTACATTATACCGCTTCGCGGCATTAATTGACTAGCGCATTTACTCCTCCGCCGCATTAATCACTGACAACAGTTAAATCATTAATATCCGCCTTCGCAACATATATATCTCTATCCGCCCTGCGGCGGCATTATTCGACTACGTCATTTGCTGGCAAATCTGTCTCATTAAAAAAAAGCAGTCATAAGCCGGATTCTGTTAACCTTGAAAAACATTCAAATCTCCTTATCATTTACTAGCCAAAGGTTGCCCATGGCTTCAACCGCCTACCCTTCACTCGAGCGTGCAAGCCCTCAAACACTGATTACATGGCTTTGCACCGTATAGAGTTTACTGGTTTCACTACACATAACCTTGTACATTCCTTTCTGTTGCACTTGTCCTCATCTCTCGACGGACGGGCGGTTACCCGCCAATACTGCACTATGGTGTCCGGACTTTCCTCCCCGCAAATACGTGGAGCGATAAGGCGACCTGCTGCCAGCAAAGGTAATTCATTTTATACATAAAGATAAAGAAATTTAATAGGTCGCTTTAATGCTATCAGTATTTTTATATTTGTACTTCACCCGTACGCGTATTTTTTTGT
>Ga0163217_1053010_pt1 | contig 19590 bp, 20 predicted proteins | sample SynspAceP_FD_185933 | JGI IMG/M metagenome (GOLD analysis project Ga0163217, IMG submission 185933) | Saline lake microbial communities from Ace Lake in Antarctica - Synechococcus sp. Ace-P (PacBio error correction) | ecosystem: Environmental > Aquatic > Non-marine Saline and Alkaline > Saline ...
ACGAAAGAACGGCCGCGCCAGTTTCGTCTGCTGTAGCCAAACCCTTGTGGCGGCCGCGGGCTGAATCCACGAGTTCAAGCTTGTTCGATATAATCGGGCAAATCATAGATCGACCGCCGCCGGGGTCGGAAATGCCTGTCACGGATCGCGATCCAGTGGTCAGGTCGAGGGCAGGGTAAGCGTCTCAACGTCTCTGCGCGCCTTCGGCGTTCACCCGCACTTCCACGGACCATGACTTTGACATCCGCCAATATCCAGATTCCGTCTTTCAAGCGCGGCGCTGCCCGCTTCGATCCGGCCGCTCGGGCCACCATCCCGGCGCGTAGGTCAAGGAAAAGTCACGTATAAAGCACCGAGGCAATCTTTGTTTGATCGCCAAGCACGGATCACGGTTTGCCATCGTCGCTCTGCCTTGCCGCAGCACAGCCCTTCGCGCTGACCGACAAACAGAGGTCCCGCCGCGCGATACTGTCGTCATCTGGGCGTATTTTTTTCGCGGTTGCCGCAACGATCGGGTTTCAAACATGCCCACGGCCATAACGCCGATAATGAAGGCACCCAAATCGGTGCCTCAACGCGCTAAGAGCCGACCGACCGGCGGCAACGGGTCAACACCATTCAGACGAGCGGCCAACGACAAAAACCACCACCGTGGCGAGGCCCTCTGATAAAGCAGGATCAGATTCATCGTCTCGGTGTGTTCCAGCAAGGTCATCCCGAACCCCGAGGCCAGCCCGATGTCATAGTGCTGGAATTTTTTCCCGCCCCCCGCTGTTCAAACGCATGTCGACGAGGACCAGCCAAGGTAAAACAGCACGGCAGAGATCAGCACGAAAAGCCCATGATGAAACGGCGGCGGAAATAGAGATGCAGGATCAATGCGACGCCCTTTGTACCCAACGTTTTGGTTCAGCCGGGTGCGCCGTTTTTTGGCACCAGATCATCCCGATGACGATCACGGCACCGATCAGGCTGGGCAGGAAAACATGGCCCACGCGATCTGCGTCTCCCGCACCGTTTTCGACCAAAGTGCCACGCAGCGTCAATCGCGATCACCAGGCAAAGGCGATCACGGATTTCGCGCCAGACCCCGAACCGGAAAAGCCCCGAGCACAAGCGTCGCATAGCCCAATCATTGCAGCAATCATGCAAAAAGCGCAACAAAGAACTATAAAGTAAAAAGTAGGCAAATAAAGCGCGCGGTCAACGTCTTCTGCCGATGTCTCGCCCGATGTGGATTTCGTGGCGGGTCTCAAGCTGGGTCCCAGTCCGCGAACAGCTGTGCTGTGTCATCGGTCGCTGGACGTGCTTTTCGGTTTTGCTGCTGACCAAGGCCAAATATCAAATGAGAAATCGCGGGAACTGGCGGTCGACAGACGCCGTGCCCGCCACTTCAAAGCCGCTGCGCCATGCGTCCAACCATGATCAAGGTCGTGCCGTCGCCGTGCGGATCAGATAGGCTTCGGATGCGGTAATAGATCCACGCCCTCGTCGGGGTTTTGCGGCGGTCCAAGATAGAAACCACATCAGCAAAACCCCATCGCATCGATCACCGCGGGTGTAGAACGTCACCTTTGACGTGGGGTTGCAGGAATGTTCCCTTGGTGAGCCCCCAAGCCGGCGCCGTCACACATCTGCGAAATCTCGGCCTCGCGTTCGACAGCTGGGCATTCGACAGGGGCAAAAGCAATGGGTCAAACACCGACATCAATCAGGCAACGCACAGCCATAGACGAACACAGGCCCGTGCCAGACGCCAAGGGCTTGGTGCCCGTTGCCTGCCCAATACGGTCAGCCTCGGATTCGCTGGTCATACGGTTGATCACATAAACCGACCGCGAAGGTCCGCCGATTGGCAGCAACCGTGGTGATCAGCTTGGGCCAGTCCAACCGGTGAAATTTCAAGAAACACCAGCGCGGTCTGGCCTGTCGCCTCGATCAGCGCGTCAAACAGCACCACAAGCGGGTTTGATCCCAGAAAATCGCCACCAGAACCAGCCGCCCAAAAGCTGAACAGGATCAGGAACTGGACAACAATATAGCGGTCGAACTTGGCAATTGCAATCCCTTAGGTCATCAACGCGGGGTTAACTTTGGCCGGACGTTAAAGGAAATTTCCGCCCGCGAAAACTGCTACTGGCCTTACCCGGCGCACCAGGATACGTCTAAGCAAAATTCAGACAAAAGGGGTTCATGATACCGCACTGAGCCAAATGACTTCACCAAACCGATATTGACCAGATTGCAGGCCATACAGGCGCGGTGCTGGTCACCGTGGGCGCGGAATGGCACGCTGACCTCGGCGGCGACGCATCAACCAAGCTTACCAAAGGCGCACTGGAGCGGCTTCGTTGCCAGTGATAGCTTCACGAAATTGTCAGCGGGCGATGTCGTCAGCTAAGGGTTTCCGACCGGCATGGCGGCAGAGGCCGTGGATGTGGTGAAGTTGGAGAACATGGCCGACCAAGAAGCGCTGCGGGCTGCGGGTGCGTCGCGTCGCCAAACGCCGTGGCACCGCTGATCTGCTGGTCCTGACCGGTGCCTGCGCAAAACGGCAGAGTGTGTTTTTGGTCTGGGATGCGTGATACACACGTTTGAAGATCGTAAAAGCAACGGCAAGCGCGCACGGGGCAAGTCAACGATCATGAATCCAGCCCGAAGAGTCGAGGCTGCCGCAGCGCGCTGAATGGGCAATCGCAAGACGGCCCACCTTAATGACCGCGACTGACCAAAGAACCCGCAAATATCTGACAACCCACCGAATTTGCCAACCGTCTGGCCCGAGATGGAACCCTTTGGCTCGAGTCGAAGTGCGGACGAACCAAGCTCGAAAGCTGGGGCATGCGCACCCTTGCTCAAGCGTCGGGCAAGGGTCGGACAAGCCCCGTCCTATTGTTGTGGTGATGAAATGGAACGGCGGCGGAGAAAGACGCGGCGCTGGTGGCAAGGGCGTCGTGGTTTGACACCCGGCGGGATCAGCCTGAAACCCGGCGCAGGCATGGAAGACATGACCATGGAACATGGGCGGCGCGGGCGTCGTGTCCGGCCGTGGATGCGCAGCCTGGCGTGCGCAAGGCTAAGGCAAATGTCGTCGGTCTTTGTCGGGATTGTAGAGAACATGCCATCGAGCACGCAACGCCGCCCCGGTGACGTCATCAAACAATGAGGGTGACACGGTCGAGTCATCAACACCGACGCCCGAGGGGCGTTTGGTGCTGTGTGACGTGCTGTGGGTACGCGCAGGAACGGTTTTAATCGCGGCGGCGTGTGATTGATCCTGGCGAATCACCGGCGCGCGATCATTATCGGCTTGGGCCATGACAATGCGGGCGTCTTCTCGAACGGACACGCTGTTGCAACGCATTTCTTAAGGCAGCAAAAACCGAAGGCCGAAGGCGCATGCGCTGCCCATGGGCGCGGGCTACGACAAGCTGCTGGAAAAGCCGCATCGCTGATATGAAAAAACAATTGCGGTCGTCCTGCAGGGTCCGATCACAGCGCGTCAATTCCTGCAACGTTTATCAAGACGGTATGCCTGACCACCTTGAGATCGCTGGCGTGCCTCGGTTAAATCTGAAACAGCGCTCGCACCTGTGGGGGCGACGGCTGGGGCGTTCCTCGGTTTGAACCGTTTGATTTAACCCTCTACGGACAGAGTAAACCTGATGGTGCCGCGTACTTCTACCCATCTGACCCAGCGACCACTGGTCGAGACGCTGACCATGCTCTTGGGCAAGGCCCCAAGGCGCTGGTTGGGCGCGTGGCGGTATCGTGGCAACCGATCAAAACCTGCTCGAACAGCTGGATGTCGCCCTGTGGCGGGGGCCGGATGACGGTTTTCACGGCAAATGGGTTGGGCGGGCGGTCCCCCATGATGCGGATGCAGCCGGTGCTTTTTTGACCACCCACAAACGCTGCACCCACCGTGCAACCTGCGTGTTTTCGATCCACGGAGCCGCCCGTATCCGCCGAGAAGTTGCCGCGCTGGACCGCGTTGGCATCCTGTTCGAAACGGGTTGGACGAGCACGCGTTGAACGTGGCACCGCGACCAAGGAAAGTCTCTGAGGCCGCGGGAGCATTGGCGCAATACTGGTCCGCAAGAATCGGGCCGGTGGGAAAAAAAAAGGCAGAGACCTAAGGGCTTTTACGCGCACAATTACCTTCGCGTGAGGATTAGCTCTCCGTTGGTAATCTGCGAATCCCGGCCCCAGCGTTTGCAGATAGCCATCCCAAGCAGCGATTGCCGGCATCTCGCCGCGTTGACGTAAACAGCAGGCAATTGGTATCCGCGCACCCGCCAGCTTTCAACCTCGGGCCAGCCTGAACATAGGCGGTGCGCACTTCGCCATTGGCGGTGCTGGCGCGCCCGAGATACTCAGATCGCCGGCTTTTAGCCCCGCGGCCTCGGCATCCTTGCGGGGTGGAGCACCATATCGGTTTTGCGCCCCGTATCCACAACAAAGCGCAAGCGGCGTGCCATTGATCGTGCGGGTTAAGATAATAATGAACCGTCGCGCGCGTGCGCGGCAGGGTGACGCTCGCCGGTTCCCGCCTGATAGCTTTGGCGCGGCATATCACCGCTGCGGCTGATATCGCCCCAAGCCGTATCCGCTGCAACGCCGATGAAAATCATGGCCAACTGCGACCTGCTGGAGCGTTTTTATTCACCCCTGACGGCTTTGCATAAAGAACCAGCCCGCAACATCGCCACGAGCAAATCAGGTAGATTCAAACGCCTGTTTCCAATATCCGGCATCATAATATCCTTTGGCGTCTTCCAAGTAATATGGGGGCAGGGCAATGGGAATGTCGCCCGGCCCGGCCCGAAACCAAAGGCGCTCAGGCATCTAGCCGAATTCACCGAAGGGCGGCCAATAGCATCCCCAAAAAGTCGGTGATCACGTTTTGATCCCGACCTTACCCAAGGCGTTTTCAAGATAGCGCGCTTGGCCTGCATGGTGATGCCATGATGAGCAGCAACGGCAGGTAATGGCGACCACGGTCGGCCAACCCTTCGAGGCCCGGGCTTCCTCGCCGTCAGCAGGATCACGACGCGATAGAGCCGGGAACGGCGACTCAACGAATGGCCAACGGGGAACACCGACGGATCGTCGTGGTCATCATCCGCTTCGGCATGGCCTTCGCGGCGTTTGGTCCGGCGATCGAACAAATATCAAGGCCTGTCAGAGAAGCAGCACGCCACCGCCACGCCGAAAGGGCGGGCATGAGATCCGCGATGAAACCCAGCACGGCCTCCCCCAAAAGGCGGCAAAGACCAGCAAGATCAGTCGGCAATGATAACCGAGCGCCATGCAACCATTTCGCCGCTGGTGCGGGGTCATGCCGTGGGGGTCAGGGCCAGAACATCGGGCCAAATCGCAAAGGGGTCAATGATCACGATCATGGTCGCGAACGCCGTGGATCATGAAGCCAGATCAAGTGCCATCATAACTGCCACCAATTGTGGGCAGCCCCCGTCCCTTTATGCCTTTAAGTGCTTTGTGTCAACGGTGGCTATCGCAGCAGCAAGACTCCCGCGCACTAGTTATTTCCCATTCATATTTCCATCTTGCGGTGTGCAGCCATGCATGAATTCAGAGCCAATGCTGTGTGCAGATGGCAGGCACACAGCTAGTTTCTTTGGTGCGCGGTCACTCTATCTGGTCGCAACGGGGATATCTTCGAGGTGACGTATCGACCTTATAATTACGCCTCTATATATCGCGATCAAAGAGGTCGAGGGTGCCGCGGAACTCTCCATCTTCTTAGGGTCAGCGCCCATTCATATTGATCTAAAGTCACCACCGCGCGCCTCTGCGCGCGTACATACCATTTCTTGTCAGGGAGCAGAGAGAGCTAGGAGAGAACGGATGGTCTCGCAGAGTGGGGCGAATCGGGGTTTCTATGTGCGCGCCTGGAAATTTCTTGGTGGGCTTTACTGTACGTGACAAGCGGGTTTTAGCGCAGGGTTTATATCCGATCTGGTTCCGATATCGCAAATATTGCGGATTCCTCGGCAGCTGTGGCGATATTCACAACCGCAGTACCTCGCGAAGTACGATTCTCGGTCATCCTCATTACGAGTGCCGCGCAGGTGTGGTCGCTGCGAGAGAAAGGCTAACTGACGCAGGTACTTGAGCGCGCGCTCGCTCATCGAATTCGGCGACTGGTGCACATGTGTCGTCGCGCGAGACTGCCACGCGTTCGAATCAACAGCGACCATGCAGAGCAAAGACTTGGAAGCGAGTTCAGTGCCTCGACGAGCCTTCAGCACGCCCGCGACGAACTGGGTGGCGGCGGTATACCGATTATTAGTGCAGATAATAGGTGGCGCCTTTTCGATTTTCTATTGCTTGTTCTCTCTCATCACGCGGCATATACTAAGCAGGCGAGTGCGCGGGCCGTATTCAATCCAGCATGTCGCGGCTTTGGATGAGGTCTCCGTCGCGCGAAGCGCTTGCCTGTCGCCCGCGTTTAGGCTGCAGCCCCCGAGTCCGCGCGCCGACCAACTTCGCGGTGGTGTGCGGTGCGGACAGGCCGAGAAGCCTCTGGTACCGGCCGCCACGAGCACAAAGCCCGGGCTTATTTGGAGCTCGCCGCGCACAGCTTGAGAGATATGAGCATTACACACGGGGCCGTGGCGCGGCTGCATCCATTAACGGTGCACTAGTAGACGAGTGCGTGTTGTCGAGCGAGACACAGAGCTGCATTCGACTTCACTCGTACCGGTGTCGCGCGAGTGAGATGTACGCCGTCGGTTCCATTTTTCCGCTCTCTATGCGTCTAGTTTCAGAGGGTCTTTCGTTGCTCCGCGCACTGTGCAATACATAGGCAGGGGCCCGAGAGTACGAGTCAAGCGTGCAACAGGCTTGGACAGCGGTTTGGATTTCTCTGACCGTTTTTATCTTCTAACAAGCGATAAATTTAGTCGGAATATCTGTTCCGAATATGAGATACGCGAATTGTGCCAGATACACATGGCAGACAGTTGATATCAACGCCACAGGCATCACCCACTGCGCCGTCGCCGCGTGTAATTCCGCGGTCGTATGTATAGGCACGCTCTTGTTGATAACATATGTTGAATACTGATGGCCGACATAGGGCTGCGCGCCACGATCGCGGCTGTAAGACGCGCTGAAGAAAGACCCGGACGACCGAGCACGCGCCTTCTACAGAGTACAGTCGGATCGTCACCATGGAGAAGACCAATTTTTCGAGACTCGGCATAGCACAACTGCGACAGACCAGTCCTCGCGAGCCAAATGTTTGGCGTCCCTAGGCACGTCTCAGCCTCGCCTGTCAAGAAAAGCGGTCGAACACAAGACACCCAGCCTGGGTGGAACTAATTTGTGTAAGCTGTTTAGGATGCTATGCCAGCGCGCTCTGATAAGTTTGATCCCACGCACCTGCGGCATGCAGCTTTACGGTATGAGGTGGCGCGTGCTTTTCTGGCCCCGTAATTTGACTGGACGCACATTGCATCGTAAATTACCCTGATTAAATTCCATCAGTCTGAGCTTTAACAGTCGTTGGCTCTCTCCGTCGCGCAGGGCAATACGCCATACGCGGACCAAGCGGGCCGCCAGTTTCATCAGTCAGAACCTACCTGGCGCTCGGTAAGGCCCTGTATGTGATCGCCATCGGTATGGGCTCGGGCTTTTTCGACAGGTAGGATTTTGCACGGCAGCCATTAAGCGCACGCGCCTGTGTAGGTATTCACGATGGTGCGAGTAACAGTGTGCGGGCTCACCCAGTCCAGCGCACATTGTCACATAAGTGCGTGAGAGGCCTTCTTGTGGCTCGAGCAACAGAACGCCCCGCAAGGCCAGACGCGCATCCGCCACCCGGCCCGAATAGGCAGAAGCAAGCGGTTGCTGTTGGTCTCTGCAAGGCGGCCTAGGTGACATAGAAGTCGCAGAGAGCGGCCTGTATAGAAGGAGAAGTAAGGGCCGTCAGAAGCGGACACCGCGCGATCAAGGCCGCCTTCCCGGCGGACCCGCCAGGCGTCGCATCTCGATGAGCGCACAAGAGCTTCCGGCAGCCGATTGCGAGGGATAATAACCGCGCGTCGAGCTGTGCTCGATCTGTAACTACGACGTCGCTAGCTTGAAACTCTCCTCTATGCCGGACGACGCCGTTCCACCTCAACGCCCTCACTCCGGGCGGCCACAACCGTTTCATCAGGGAGACGTATCACTATACAGGAGATAAACCTCTTGAAGCGATGGCCACCCCACAGAGATCTTGGCACGCGAGGGCCGCCTGATGTCGCCTCGGCGTCAAGTGACCCGCTGCTCCGCGACTGGTTTTGAAAGACGCGAGTGGTTTCCACCTCGAACTGTCGTTTTCAGTGCCCGCACACGCAGAGCCCCACCTTTTGTGGCACATCGCGTGTGCGGCGGCGCACTGGCTCTGCCCTCCCACACGGGACCGAGCCTTCGACGGAATAGTTCGAGTTGGCAGATGCCTTATACGACTGCGGTGTGGGACCGCATGCTCGCGCGGTGCGCATTGTGTCGATCGTCGGGCTTTCACGGGGGATGACCCCATGATGGAGGTTAGGGAGCTCGGGGCGAATCGTATACCTCTGCGCACTCGCATCCCCGGGTGGGCGTATTGTTCTGGGCGCTGGCACAGCGGGCTAGTATTCGTCAAAGAGGAGCGCAGTACACGCGCACTGTGGCGCCCATATATGGAGCACGCGAGCGCGCACATTTTCGATGTCATCAACCAGATGCAACACGCCCGCAACCCTGAACCGGTCTTCGGCAAACAGTATCAAGGCGCAACAGTTCGGAAGAACCGTGCTGGCGAGTCATCCGGAGCCTCGTACAAGACAGAGATACTCTCCGGTGCAGAGCGAGTCGCGTTTTCTCTCATTGTGGTATCGCGCAGCGCTTGAGATCGTATCCTTTGTACCTATGTAGAATCTGTGGGAAATGCTCACATGACGTCACGAGCCGGTTTATCGTTCGGTTCTTGACAGGTGAAGGCGGCCATCGAGCGGAAAAAACACGGCTGAAGCGTTATCCGAGCGTCTAATCCACCTTCTAGCAGGCCGACGCGCAGCTGCACCTCCGCGCAGCGAGCTGCAACCTCCGTTTTGGCTGTAGAGCATGCGTGAACAACGAGCGGTGGCGACTCCGATGAAACGGTCCACAGAACACGCCCTCGGCAGTCTAGACGCAGTGGTCTCTCTGTTCTCCCGGTGTGGTAACTGGCGCTCATGCGACCTCAAGCCTTACACACGGAGGCTTCCTTAGTACACGGACTGAATAGATGGGTCGCAGGAACCTAGCAGGCTCACACTGTCCGTCATTTTTAAAATGTGCGGCCGGGCAGCTGTCCATTGGCGTAAGCCTTCTCTTATGTGGTCGGGAATGACAGTGTGCGTAACGGTCAGGAGCCAAGCCCATCTCGACCAGACCGGCCGATATGTAACATACAGATCGATTTCTGGACGTGCGGCGGGTTCTGGCTCACGACAGTGTCGGGACCGCGCTGCTAGAAACGGAGATCGACACATTCGAGTGTTTCCTTATGTCGACGTTCACTGTCGCACGATGGGATCACCACACCGCACTGGCGATACGGCGGATTGGTTCGGATTGCGCCACTGATCCTGTCCAGAGGGTTCTTGATTGTCGAGATGGTGCTCGCGGCTCATAGCCGCTTGAAGAAGAAACCCTGAACGAGTAATCCCGTCGGTGAGCGCCGACTGCACACATTTGCGCAACAGTTCTCGTCATACGAATTAGTGAGCACGAGAGACAGTGATAGCACGCACTTAGAGAACCAGACCGGCCGCCCCATGATACACTCCTGCCTCGCGCACATGCGCGGATCATGACCGCAAGTGTGTGCCGAGATCGCACTCGCCACGCCCGAGCTTCTTGAAATATTTGTCCCTCGGCAGCTGGTCATTGCCGGCTCACAGCGGTGTCTGCGCGTGTTCTCGTCAACTGGTTCGGGCAAGTAGACCAGAGCGCCAGGGCGAATGAAAAGTGTGACGTCAGCTAGGGAGACCCAATGAATAGGGCGGGCATCACCGTGGGGCTATAGGGATGTGTCCGGCGGCTGTCCTAGTTGGTGGTGGTTCCACTCTCGAACGTATACCGTGAAAAGCCGCGATTGACGGCCGGGGCGCAGAGAGCGTGTGGGACGTCTACGCGCGTACTAAAGAAGATCAAGCTTTCATCCGCTTCTCGGACACCGATAGATGGTTTACATACAAGACATTTCAGCCAGAATAAATACTCGATGAGAGTACCGATCGCCTGCGCTGTGTGGCCAGTGATAGCCGAGCTCGTCCGCGAGACCATTTGAAGAGGCCAGTGGCGGGCATATTAACTTCTGGTGTCGGCGTTAATAGCACGCATTCTTCAATATATCATGCGCGGCGAGAGGAGCTGCTCACTTGCAGCCGCCACGGCGCACAAATGACCAAGACAGCTATTGCACCTGGAACGTGCCAAGTCGGTGGCGATCGCTCCAAAGATGGTGTCTGGCGCAAGTAAAGCTGCCGGTCGAGCGGTCGTATGCTGGACCAGTATCTCATGGCCGCAAGAGTGCTTGGTCAGGCCGAATGAATGCCCGCCGTCTCTGGCGCGGCGGCTCTTGGAGCTACGAAGAGACCTCGCGCCGGAGACCACGACGAATTCCGCACGCGCGAGGCAGAACCAGATCGAGTGACTGCCACGCGATCTCAGCGTCCAGACTAGAGTCAGCCTGTGCGCTCCTAGCTGCACTTGCAGAGTCGGTCGTGGCATGGACACATATCACCGGCTGGGTTTTTCCTGCGCGGGCTTGCGAGGGTCGCTCAGAGAGCCTCGCTCTGTGTGCGGTCTTGGTTACGGTGATTCTATGAGCCAATCACGCCATGGAGCCCTGCTCTGCCTTCTTCTCACTGGTCTCTTCGGGTTGGTCCGGTGCTGGTCTTGGAAGGGGCTCGTACCAGAGCGATTCGCACTGCGGCCTAGTTGTGCGCGGTTTCGCTGTAGGTGTTCAGGAACGCTAGATACCACGAGATCTCGCATTGGATTGTCCGTGTACGAAGGGAGCTAAAACTCACTGTCGACCCTAACTCTGGCCGCGCGCGCGCTTTGTCGTCATTATCGGAGGTAATAGGCTTACTTTGCGCTACGTAATATGTCTAGCCCACGCCGACCGAGTATAGTGATCGACTAATACAGATACAGCACAGCGCACTCGATAGGTGCTGCACTGAAATGGCGAACGCTCTGGATAAGACGAAGGACTATACCATGTACACAATCACGACAGACGGCCACTAAGCCTGCGTCATGATATACAGCGCGTGAATACGAGCTCAATTCTGTCGAAAACTGCACAGGGGCCATGCGAAATGCAGGTCACGGCCGTCAAAACTTGTACTGCCGCGCGCACGAAAGCGACAAGCAGCAGCTGCGCGTCAGAGATTTAAAACCCGGCCACTGATCATTCCGCCACCAGGCCGTTCGCTTCCACCGCGGCCTTGTGCACAGCCGAACATAAGGCGCGCCACAGAGCGACACAGGTCCGCTAAGTACGCGAAGAATAGCAACCGACATGCGAAAGTGAGTGATTAGAGGACCGGATCCCAGCATACACGCACCGTGAAGAGGAAAAGACACGACGCATCGCACAGCTCACTCAAGCTGTTCATACTTAATCACCTGATCCCGGCCGCCGCAACCTGAGATGTTCGCTCGCGCTCTGAATCGCCCATCACAGCTCGAGCACTCAGTCTTGAGGAGAGAAGGCGTCGATCCGCGGCACTGCATCACACCCGAAAGGCCAGCCTTGTGCTGTCGCGCCATAGGACAGCCGAATCATCTCGCGCCGGGATACGAAGCCATATGCACGAGATACTGGTTCCAGAGTGCGAAGTTGAAATGCTGAGGAGGCTTGAGGAATAAGCAGGATCGCGTAGGTTGGTAGAGCTAGAGCAGAGAGACGCCTGTCCAAGCTGCTGTCGCAAGACTCGTCTCCGCTCGGTAGCTGTTTGCAATTGCGAGAAAGCACGGTTGGGCCGCATCAACACATCGCACGCGTATGCGCTGCGCGTATCAGCAGAGTTATTCTTTCTGCGCAGCCGCACCAGTGGGATGACGCCGCTGTCTCACAGTGCCATAACGCAGTTCTTGCAGGAGCAGTGAGTTCTTTATGTTCGTCCATCGCCACTCTCGAGTGTGATTGCGGAGCACGAGGAGATGCTGCGGTCGTCTAGGCTCGCGGGATATTCTCTCTTCGTGATCTGGCTTGGCGGTCTGAATCTCTCTATGGACGAGTACCGAGACACAGCCGTGCGTGTCCTGCTGTCGCGGCTCGCAGAAAGATCAAGACGTTTATCTGCAATCTCACCCCTTGTCACGATAGTATCCATGTCTCTGGCCTAGAAGCGCTGAACAGTGTACCTGCGAGCCGGACACTGTATGGTGCACTGCTGATCCTCGATGAGCCGACCAACACTTGTATTATCGAAAGAGAAGAAATAGAGCGGATCGTTCGTCGAGCGATCTGACGCGCTTTTATGTGTGTCCTGTTCTGTCAGCCACGACATGCACCTCTTGTCGATGGGTGGCAGACCGTCTGTGGCTTTGTGTCCGAACGGCCAAATGTTCAGCCCTAATGAGGATTGACCTCGAGGCGTATCGCAAGATGCTGCTGACCGTTGAAAAGCCTGTCAGTAAGAACGCAAACAGGCCAAGGAGGCCCCCTCAACCGAAACGCGCCAAACGCGACGCATCCTTGCCCTGCGCTCGAAGTACGTAAGGCGCCGCACGCGCGTGAGTGAAGAAGAGGTCTTAATCGTGACAAACCTGGCTAAAAAGCTTGCGGACGCCTGCCCTTTACGAAAAGGAAAAGTCGGAAGAACATGAGGTTTGAGCAAGAAATACGCCGAAGTCTGGCGCGCCCTTGAACGTGGCAGAGGCGATCTGGATGGGCGCATTGGAAAAGCTGGGAAACCCGCGTCTGCCTGAAGAACACGGGGCCGGCCTCCAAGGCCATAAGGACGGGGGCTGGCCCCGTGCAGTTTATGATGGCACTTGATCTGGCATTCAAGATTCACGGCGTTCGCCGACCATGATCGTGATCATTGACCCCTTTGCGATGGCCCGATGTTTTCTGGCCCTGACGCCCGGCATGACCCCGACCAGCGGCCGATGGGTTTGCATGGCGCTCGGTTATCATTGCCGGACTGATCTTGCTGTCTTTGCCCGCCTTTGGGGAGGCCGGTGCTGGGGTTTCAATCGGGATTCTTCCATGCCCCGCCTTTCGGGTGGCGGGGTGGCGTGCTGCCTTTTTCCTGACGTAAGGCCCGTTGATATGTGTGTTCGATCGCCGTAATGGGACGCGCGAAGCCATGCCGAAGCCGGATGATGACCACGACGATCCGTCGGTGTTCCCGTTGCCATTCCGTTGATCGCCGGTCCCGGCTTCTATCGCGTCGGTGATCCTGCTGACGGGCGAAGAAGCCGGGCCTCGAAGGGTTGGCGACCGTGGTCGCCATTACCTTTGGCCGTGCTGCTCATCATGGGCATCACCAATGCAGGCCAGCGAAGCTCATCTCTGAAAAGGCGCCTTGGTAAGGAGAGAGAGAGCGTGGAGCCACGCGACACAGCGTTGTGGGGAGAGTGGGTCGGCCGCAAACTTTCGGTGGGCATTCGTGCTAGATGGCTGAGCGCCCCTTTGGTTCGGGCCGGGGCCGGGCGCGGTGACATTCCATGCCTCTGCCGCCATAATTCTTGGAAGACGCCAAAGGATAATTGATGGCACCGGACTCACTTAGACAGGGCGTTTGATCTACTGAACTTCTTGCTCGTGTGCGATGGGCTCGCGGGCTGGTTCTTGTGATGGGAGTAAGGCTGTCCAGAGGGGTGAGATAAAGATACCAGAGGTCGGCAGTGTTCGCGCGCCGCACTGTATTGATTTCATCGGCGTTGGCAGGCGGAATTACGGGCTTTGGGGCGATACTCAGCCGCAGGCGGTGATATCCCGCGCCAAGAGGCAGGCGGGGAAACCGGCAGCGTCACCCTGCGCGCGCGCGCGACGGTCATTATTACTCTACGCGCCACGGAATCAATGGCACGCCGCTGCGCCTTGTTGTGGCATACGGGCGCAACCGATATGGTGCTCACCGCCGGAAGGATGCCGAGGCCGCGGGGCTAAAGCCGGACGATCTGAAGTTCTCGGGCCGCGCCAGCACGTCCATGGCGAAGTGCGCACCGCCTATGTCAGGCTGGCCGAAGGTTGAGCTGGGGCGGCGTGGCGCGAATAAGCCATGTGCCTGCTGTCGTCAACGCGGGCGAGATGCGGCAATCGCTGCTTGGGATGGGCTAATCTGCAACGCTGGGGCCGGATCGAGAATTACCAACGAGAGCTAATCCTCACGCGTAATTGTGGCGCGTAAAGCCCTTAGGTCTCTGCCTTTTTTTCCCACGGCCCGAAATTCTTCGACCAGTATTGCGCCAATGTCCCGCGGCCTTCAGAGACTTCCATTTGGTCGCGGGCCGCACGTTCAACGCGTGCTCGTCAACCGTCGAACAGGATGCAACGCGGTCGGCCGCGCGGGCCAACTTCTTCGGCGGATACGGGGCGCTCCCCGGTGGATCGAAACACGCAGGTTGCACGGTTGGCGTGCAGCGTTTTGGTGTGGGTCAAAAGCACCGGCTGATCCGCATCATGGGGACCGCCCGCCAACCCATGGCGGTGAAAACCCGTCAAATCGCGGCCCCGCGCCACAGGGCGGACATCCAGCTGTTTCGAGCAAGGTTTTTGATCGGTGCCACGTACCGCCACGGCGCCAAACCGGCAGCGCCTTGGGCCTTGCGCAAGAGCATGGTCAGCGTCTCGACCAGTGGTCGCTGGGTCAGATGGGTAGAAGTACGCGGCACCCCATCAAGGTTTAGCATCTGTCTCGTAGAGGTTTGAAATGCAAGACGGTTCAACGAGCAACGCCCCAGCCGGTGCCCCCACAGGTGCGAGCGCTTGTTTTCAGAATTTAACGAGGCAAGCCAGCGATATCAAGGTGGATCCAGGGCATACGTCTTTGATAAACCGTTGGCAGAAATTGCGCCGCTGTGATCGACCCTGCCAGGACGAACGCCATGTTTTTCATATAGCGGATGCGGCTTTTCAGCAGCTTGTCGTAGCCCGCGCCCCCATGGGCATGCGCCATGCGCCTTCGGCCTTCGGTTTTTTGCTGCCTTAAGAAATGCAGTTGCACAGCGTGTCGTCGTTCGAGAAGACGCCCGCATTGGTCCATGGCCCAGCCGATTAATGATCGCGCCGGTGAGTGTCGCCAGATCAATCACACCCGCCGGATTAAACCGTTCCTGCGCGTACCAACAGCACGTCACACAGCAACCAAACGCCCCTCGCGTCGGTGTTGATACCTCGACCGTGTCACCCCCTTCATTGTTTTTGATGACGTCACCGGGGCGGGTGCCGGTGCTCGATGGACATGTTCTCTACAATCCCGAACAAGACCGACGACATTTGCCTAGCCTTGGCAACGCGAGGCTGCGCATCACGCCGGACCGAACCGCCCGCGCCCGCCCATGTCCATGGTCATGTCTTCCCATGCCTGCGCCGGGTTTTCAGGCTGATCGCCGCCGGTGTCAAACACGACGCCCTTGCGACCCAGCGCCAGCGGGGCCGGTCTTTCTCGCCGCCGTTCCATTTCATCACCACAACAATAGGAACGGGCCTTGCCGCGCCCTTGCCCGCGCTGAGCAAAGGTGCGCTGCCAAGCTCTCGAGCTTGGCGTCGTCCAGCACTTACGACCTCGAGGCCAAGGGATTCCATCTCGGCCAGACGGTTGGCAAATTTTCGGTGTGGTCAGGATATTTGCGGGTTCGTTTGGTCAGGTCGCGGGTCCATAAGGTGCGTCTGCGATTGCCCATCAGCGGCGCTGCGGCAGCCTCGACCTCTTCGGCTTGGAGTTCATGATCGTGACCTGCCCCGTGCGCGGCTTGCCCGTTGCTTTTTACGATCTTCAAAACGTGTAAATCACCGCATCGCCAGACCAAAACACAACTCTGCCGTTTTGCGCAGGCCACCGTCAGGACCAGCAGATTCAGCGGTGCCCCACGGCGTTTGGCGAGCGACGCAAACCCGCAGCCCGCAGCCTTCTTTGTCGGCAATTGTTTTCTCCAACTTCACCACATCCCACGGCCTCTGCCGCCATGCCGGTCGGAACCCTAGGCTGACGACATCGCCCGCCTGACATTTCGTGAAGCTATCACTGGACAACGAGCCGCTCCAGTGGCGCCTTTGGTAAAGCTTGTTGATGCGTCGCGCGAGGGGTTCAGCGTGGCCACCATCCTGCGCCACGGTTGACAGCAACGCGGCCTGTATGGCCTGCATCTGGTCAATATCGGTTTTGGGGTGAATGTCATTGGCGTCAGTGCGGTTCCATCATGAACCCCGTTTTTGTTCTGAAATTTTTGCTTAGCGTATCTGCCGTGCGCCGTAAGGCCAGATAGTCAGTTTTGCGCGGGCGGAAATTTCCCTTACGTCCGGCGAAAGGTAACCCGCGTTTGGATACCTAAAGGGATGCAGATTGGGCCAAAGTTCGACCGCTATATGTTGTCCAGTTTTCCCTGATCCTGTTCAGCTTTTTTGCGCTGGTTCTGGTGGCGATTTTCTTGGATCAACCGGCGCTGTGGTGGCCTTGTTTTGAACCGGCTGATCGGGCTGACGCGCCAGACCGCGCTGGTGTTTCTTGAATTCAAGGCCGTGTTGGGGCTGCCCCAAGCTGATCAACCACGTGCTGCCAATCGCGACCTCGCGGCGTCGGTTTTATGTGATCAACCGTATGACCAGCGAATCCGAGCCTGACCGTATTGCAGGCAACGGCCCAGCCCTTGCGTCTGGCACGGCCTGTTGGTTCGTCTATGGGCCTGTGCGTTTGCGCGGCTGATGATGTCGCGTGGTTGACCCATTTGCTTTTGCCCCTGTCGAATGCCCCAGCTGTCCGAACGCGAGGCGAGATTTTCGGCAGAAATGTGACGGCGCGGCCTGTCTCACCAGAGGGACATTCCTGCACCCACACGTCAAAGTGACGTTTTTCTACACCGCGTGATCGATGCGATGGGGTTTTGCGTGATGTGGTTTTCTATCTGACCGCCGCAACCCCGACGAGGGGCGTGATGCTATACGCCGCATCGAAGCCTATCTGATCCGCAACGGCGAACGGCACGACCTTGATCATGGTTGACGGCATGGCGCAGCGGCTTGAAGTGGCGGGCACGCGTCTGTCGACCGCAAGTTTCCGCGATTTTCCTCCATTTTGAATATTTCGGCCTTGTCAGCAGGCAAAAACGCGAAAAGCACGTCCATGCGACGCGATGACCACAGCAACAGCCTGTTTCGCGGACTGGGACCAGCTTGAGAGCCGCCACGAATTCCACATCGGGGCAGATCGCAGAAGAGTTGACCGCGCGGCTTTGCCTCTGCCCGCTTTTTGGCATGATTGCTGCAATGATTGGCTATGGGCGACGCTTGGTGGCTCGGGCCTTTCCCGGTTCGGGGTCTGGCGCGAAATCGTGATCGGCTTTGGCCTGTTGATCGCGATTGACGGCTGCGTGGCCTTTGGTCGAAACGGCTGGCGGGAGAACGCAGATCGCTGGCCATTGTTGTTGCTGCCCAGCCTGATCGGTGCCGTGGATCCGTCATCGGGATGTCTGGCAAACGGCGCACCCCGGCTGGACCGCAAACGGTTGGGTAAACAAAGGGGGACGTCGCATGATCCTGCATCTCTATTTCGCCCGCCGTTTCATCATGGCTTCGTGCTGATCTCTGGCCGTGCTGTTTTCGCTTGCTGGTCCTCGTCCGACCAATGGTGAACAGGCGCGGAACTTCAGCAGCTTATGACATCGGCTGGCCTCGGCTTTTCGGATGGCCCTTGCTGAACACACCCGAGACGATGAATCTTGATCCTGCCTTTGATCATGATCCTCGCCAATCGGTGGTGCTGTTTTTGTCGTTGGCGCGTGTCGCTGAACTGGTTGTGACCCGTGCCGCCGGTCGGTCGCCCCTTCTTAACGCGTTTGGTCCAGGACCGATTTGGGTGGCCTTCATTTATTCGGCGTTATGGCGTGGGCCATGTTTTGAACCCGATCGTTGCGGCAACCGCGAAAAAAATACGGCCAAGATGACCGGACAGTATCCGCGCGGGGCGGGACCTCTGTTTTGTCGGTCTAGCGCCGAAAGGGCTGTGGCTGCGGCTAAGGCAGCGACGATGGGCCAAACCGTGATCCGTGCTTGGCGATCAACCAAAGATGCCTCGGTGCTTTTATGACGTGACTTTCCTGAACCTACGCGCCGGATGTGGGCCCGAAAGCGCGGATCGAAGCGGCAGCGCGCGCTTACAGGTACTGGAAGAAGGAATCCTATCATCTTGATGATTTGTGATGCGCGTTAGCAAAGTCATGGTTCGTTGGAAGTGGGGTGTGAAGCCGAAGGCGCGGCAAGAGACGTTGAGAACGCTTACCCTCCCTCGACCGCTGACACTGGCTCGCAATCCGTGACAGCATTACCGACCCGGCGGCGGTGTCGATCTATGATTTGCCCGATTATATGCGAACAGCTGAACTCGCTGATTCAGCCCGCGCCCGCACAAGGTCTGGCTTTTACAAGGAAACCCCCCCCGAACTGGCGCGGCCGTTCCTTTCTGGTGGCGATGGTTCCTAGTTGGCGAGCGCTTTCACCATGCCGTCCATACGAGGTTCGGAGGCACGGGCGTGCCGTGTTGCGTCTGTCTTGTTTGGGTTCGGTTGGTATTTTATTCGGCAGCTTTGGCCAAATTCTGGGAGAGAAACGGGCAAGATCCGCGGTTCTTTCCCTTGCCGCATGGGCCCGCGCCGCGTCCGCGTCAATTCCTCTTGGCGCTTTGTTTTCTTTTTACAACGCAGAGGATGGCTGACCATGCGCCCGTTTGCTCCTGACCCTTCTTCGTGGCCCTTGGATTGCAGTTGCTGCGCAAGACCAGCGCTCGTCCCGCTGTGCTGGTATGCCGTGACCTTTTTTATCAACCCGTGACAGGGAAACTGGTCCGCCCGAGGTCAAACGTAAGAGGCGTTTTCAGGGCACACCCGTAATTCGAGCGTCGCCATTCGCTATAACGACCAAAACGCGGTGCGTTGGTGAATCGAAGGGAGCGTATCGTGGGCTGAAACGATGGGGACGGTTACGGTTCATTCTTCGCGGAATGCCCGCCGGCTGGATCAGGGGCTGCAAAACGGGTTTGCTGCGCGGCGTCGGCCGCATGGCTGTTGAAACCAGCAGGTCAAAGGCCGCTGTGCGATCGACCGTGTTGAAGGGCGCTATAGCCAACTGTATAAAACCGCCGTGACCTCGTGCAAACCTGCAACGATGGCGAGTTGCTGTGGCAGATACGTGTTTGCACCCGCCGCGTGGTGCATATGAAACACCGTGGGCGCAAACAATTGTTATCTTCGACGTGCGACCTTTCACATCGCGGTCCGTTCCAGGTCCTTTTATCTGCCGCGCCTGCGCCCTGCCGATCCGACACAGAACGGCGGAACGGCTTTTCTCGCGCGTCGGTCCGCACGAACGTC
>Ga0163217_1118660_pt1 | contig 19582 bp, 9 predicted proteins | sample SynspAceP_FD_185933 | JGI IMG/M metagenome (GOLD analysis project Ga0163217, IMG submission 185933) | Saline lake microbial communities from Ace Lake in Antarctica - Synechococcus sp. Ace-P (PacBio error correction) | ecosystem: Environmental > Aquatic > Non-marine Saline and Alkaline > Saline ...
CAGCTAATCCACATTGTAATAGTTCATTTGACTCGGTGAGCAACTGTAAACTGATCTTACATTTGTTGGTTTCGGACATGTTCTTTCCAATTGATGAGGTTACAGACCACATACATTGTTCCTTTTTCTGAAATTACTTCCAGGATATTTAAGCGTCAAGTGTATTTCGAATCATAATCACCTGAGAGGATCAATAACACACTAGAGTTGAATAGTGGAGTCTTTCTGAAGATATCAGTTTCAATGTTACTTACTTCGATATAATTTTGCCTCTTTCGTTTTGCAGCCTGTAGTGACGTGAAGGGTGTTGTTTTATCCTCTTTTTACTTCTACCACTCTTAATTGACAAATGTTGGCGCCGTCAATTCAACGTTGAAACTGTTTGCTCAATAAATGTTTGCCTCGGCAAAATCTCCAGACTCGATCCAAATTTCTAGGACCTGTAAAATTCACTTGACCTTCGAAACCATACGTTCAAAATAAAACAAACTGGTCGTCTCAAGTTTTACTTTTTGTGGAATAGAAATAAAGACTCCTCATCTTGGAAGAAAAGCTGATGTCGAAAGCGCAGAATACGTCTTTTCCTCAGGTTTTGCAATGCTTCCAATTGACAATTGACTTCTCTGAGAGTAAGGATTGATTAATATCTTTAATTTCATCAGAAACAGCTGTTGGTAAATTCCATTGAAAAAGAACCAAAACGCGTCCTCCTTCAATCCTTCAAAGATTGAATGATATGACACCAATTCGCATTCACTGCAAAAGGCTGTTGCCTGAGGAATGAATTAGTGATGAAGGTGAATCGAGTTTTTTGGTGATGAGTGAACTTATATCTTCGGCTTTCAACGCAGGCATATCCCTGCATGATTCTGAAAATTTTTTGCTGAAATTTCTGGCTATTCAAATCCAATGCCCGCGGATGATCTATTTAAACCACCAATTTTAATCATTGCTTTATAAGCGTACTCATGAGTTTCGAATCTTTGGGTGAAAAACAAACGTGTTTGGCTTTCCGAAATCGACTGCATCTTTTGATCCAGTCATATCCTTTTCTTCCAGTTCAAGTGCGAGTTCTTTTAGAGCGGAAATTTCACTATCCTTCCTTTGTATAAGACCGTGCCAATGGGAAATCTGGCAACGATGTATCCAAGAGTCCTGGTAGTGGTTGTTACTAAGATGGTTGCGTTTCCTTTGTTCGTTAATCTGGTTGACATCATTTTGATACGATTTTCAAGCATCAATACGTAGTCTGAATCAGTCTTCATCGAGGATAGAAAGTTTTTTGGGTCGAGCAATTGCCAATCCTGGAAAATCTCGTTTCGCTTTTTTTCACACCCGATGAAACCTTCGTTGGAGCGATCTTGCTCAATAACGTTTTTATTGGTCGAAATTCAACTCATTTCATTTTCTCTTCATCAAGGTCAACTTGACGGCATCTAGGGCATCAAGACCTCGATATTCTCGAACTTGATTAACTGCTGTTCCGAGGAAATTAGTAAGAGCATTTACCCTGGGATTCTATGGATATTGAGGCGAGGAAACACACTTCTCTAGCACGAACTCTTAGTTCATGAGAATATTCGAGCAAATTGTTTGCCGATTAAAAATCACTCTCTCCGTCAGTTACCGCGTACTACTTTCCTTCCTGCTAAAAACAGAAGCAAGGGTCAGATTGTACCTGAGCCATTTTTGCCCCATGAGTTGCGTGAACTTCACCGAGCTTTTACTTCTAGTTGATTCTCTAATTATTGGTAGTGCTTCGCCTATGGAAGCGTGTAAATTCTTTATTGAATAACATGTTTTGAATTGAAATTTTGTAGATTTTCCTTCTGAATTGGAAATTCTCATCTCTACTTGAATCCTCTAGTGTTAAAGCCAAAAGCTTTTTGAGCCCCTATAGCAAACTCCATTGGAAGTTGAATTTAACACAATCTTTTTGCATACCATTTACAATCACAGGCTACTGCGTCTTCGGTAGCATTCCTCGTTGGTTGCAATGAAAAATCTGATCTTCACCGATTTTGGATGGTAGTTGCTGCTGGTGCTGCGGACTTGGTATGGCTGAATGAATTACGAGTCGACTGTATCGGAAAGAGTATGTGCCCACAACGAATCTCTCAAATTAGTAAGCGAATCACATTGAGAGAAGTTTCCGTGCATTGTTGGCACGCTTCATTAACTGAACTTGGCCTCGGTCAGAATTTTGAGACTTTCCGTCATGAGATTCCTTTGGAGTACGATTTCTCGATTTGGTTTTTTACCATTGGATCCAATTTTGGTATACCGGCGTATCAGCTTGCTGATCGTGGGTTAGTAACAGGCCACTGAGTAAAAGTTCACCGATGTGAGTAATCTCCTTTTAGAATACAAGAAAGGGGTATTGTCCAAGTCACTGCAGAAGCCAGTTTCAACTTGAGTCCATGAGATTTAGAATGATCACATGCGCAAATTCCGCAGTTGGTCACGAAAAGTTGAAATCCCCACTTTTCCATTTATCTCCTGGAAACCAGTTTTGTAACAGTGAATATTTCACTTCCGCATACGTCCAGCAAGATCTCAACCCAGCGCGGAAGTTGAATTCTCATCTCGTTAGAGAGCAGTACAACCTCTAGTAGCTGCAATAAGATTCGTCTTCCGCAACAAATTAATGTCCGCCGAATTGCCTGTATTTGCGGCAGTTGATTCTGAATAGGTAGAAAGCCGTCCAGTCCGGGCAAGCGAACGCCTTTTGGGTATACGTGGAAAGAAAAATGATCCGTCAGAGAAACAGCTGAATTAATGCCAGCGTAATAATGTAAGTCATTGGGACACAGATCCTAAATTTTCTGAATAAGCGCTGGATGTTCATCTTACCGCTTGCCGAAAAAGAACAAAAATGATGCCCATTTGCCTCAAGGTTCTTTAAAGAGTAGTCGGCAACTGAAACTGAATCAAGAACTTAATACATCAACAGCGATACCTTGAAGTCCCTCTTTTGCTCATTAAGATTGATCCCAAGTCTCTATATATGTCTAAAAGTGCTTGGCATTCGCACTGCGTCCAAAAATTTTGCTTTTTTGGCCTGCTTGGGAGCAGAGTAATTATTTGAAGAGCCTGTAGATCGATTTTGGGTAATGGACATTGGCCCAGGTAGGCTCTTCCATGGCAAGCCAGGTAGTGAAGGAGCCTTTACTCTCCAGTTTCCAGTAACCAAGCTGGCGTCTCTTTTTGCAGAAATCCATCCTGATAATATCCTTCGATGTCAGTCCGACTGGCCGCCGAGCAGTCTTCATAGCTGACCTGACCATGTCCGCTTCGTATTCTTTGGAAGTTAACTCTTCTAAAATTTGATTGTCATTTGCTCATGTTTGGCGAGTTTATTTAGCTAATTACATTTTAACTACGATGTAGCAACATAATAATGGAATTTATAATGTTGCGCAGGATTCGGAATTTTCTACATCCAATTACAATATTCGAAGCAGACAAGTTTCAAAACGGAGTCTGAAAAGGCCATTTTCTTAAAAAAAGGAAAAAGTGTTGAACGATCACCTTCAGGGATGAAAATACAATCAAATCATTATTTACGATTTAATCTTAATTCATTTAGTTTCTCTTTTCAAGAATTGAATCTGGCCCCTGTTAATTGACTCTTCATAGTAGCTATCATGTCTCTGTGCGATCGATTCCACTCCACTTTTTGGAATTTATCAGAGTACAGTTCAAAGGTGATTGTATCTGCTACAAATTATGTTTGGCCAAATCGAGTAGTTTCCAAGTATGGTAATAAGCGCTCACTACTTCGGAACTCGCTTTTAGCTTTTCAAGTCACATTATCAATGAAACGAGCTTTTTTCCGAGGTAAAATTCCTAACACACACTGAACATAATCAAACCTTAATTTAGCGAAGTCGAATATTAAAGTGGCACTTTTCAACGATTCCCATATCTCTCCACTTCGTTCATTTGACATGCACAGTCCCTGAGCTAACGAACCTTTTTTGGCAATTTCTGTGTATGGAAGCTTTTTGCATCCGCATTTAATAGAGCAAATGACTTAAGGTCCCATGTTGTGATATCTAAATTGTTGTCCATTTTTTTTGGGTTTGTATTTAGCTGATTGTTAAAGAATGCCGCTTGTAAATTAAATGAGATGTTCAAAATATAGCAAAATCTTTTTTTTCACATTTGAATTAATATTAAATCACTTTACTTTGACCTTGATTAACAGTTAAAGTTTTTTATTTGAATTCGGTCTTTTTCTCAAGATTAAGAATCTGGATGACTATTAGCAACGCCAAATTTTAATTTATCAAATTTGTGAACTTTAATCTCTAAAGATTATATTTGGGTTTATATTCTGAAAGAGTCTTGCTTTCTGGCAAGAACTTTTTGTTTCTCCTTATCAATAGAATCAGTTTTTTAACCGGCTTTTTTTAGCGTTGGTAGACTATAGTCTTGCCAGATAATTTTTAGCTCGGACAAGTTTTTTCGATTGCTATCAGAAATCGCGACTTGAGATCTTTCAATAGGTATATAAAACTAAAGTGAAATTTCAATAACCTCAATTCAAAATGAATAACGCAAAGTTTCATTTTGCCATCTTAGTTGGCTTTTAACTATTTAATGTCCAAATTGCTTTTGGACAAGAAAAGACCGCTTAACCCCACGATGACTACAAGACTGGATGGGAGCGAGTGTTATACGAAAAAAATACAAAAAATGGCAATGTTAGGAGCTATCAAATTTCTCGCGCAAGGATGGTGGACGGACGTTGGTAGATTTTAAATCTTTCAAACAGCGCAGCTAGCAGATTTGGCTAATTCCAAGAGGAAACGGGTTTTGATTTTAGCTGCAGATGAGCTTTTTGCAGTAGGTTAAAAGATCAGTCCTGAGCGATGATTCAGTGTCGTGTATTGAAACACTGAAAAAACCAAAAAGATTGATATGCCATCGGATAACGCCTACTTTATCTATCTAGATGGGTACGGAAATCTGATTAAAATTCCAGAAAATCTTTGGCCAATCAACAGAGACGGGTAGCTGGATAGCTATTCTTTTACGCTAAAAGGAAAAAGTTAAGAAGTGCAGCTAAAATTGACAGCACATCTACTGCAGATTCTAAGAACCGCTAAAAGCCTAGATAAACCCAAAGAAAACGAGACGGGACCAAAAACTTGAAGTACGCAAGCTTGACGATCGGTTGACCTTATGATTTTGAGCGCGTCAATCGTTTAGTTTTTCCCGCTAATGGTGATTTTCTCCAATATGTCCTAAGCAGATAGAGGACACCTTTAGATATGCGTCAATCTATCTTTGAACCTTTCATACTGGACAAAGCAAAATGATTCCGAGGAATGACATCCTATTCAGCTATGCCTTTTCTCGAAATCAAAATACCTAGCCTATTGACTGAACCAATGATTCCGACGAAAAATCAAAAAAAGCCTTATCATTCCTTTACTTCACGTGAACACTGCGACTGGAAACAATAGAGGAATAGCTTCGAAAGTGCGAAACAGGAATATTAGCGAATGGGAGAGCTTAGTCCTGATGAAAATCTTCAAATTTTCCAGCAGAATGAGTCGAGTGTTTTTTGGGGTTTGCTTCCGGATAAATGTGACTATTCTATGAAACGATACACACGATCTTAGAATGATGAGCGAGTGAGCTGGATATTTGGGGTGGCAAGTAACGCTGAAATCCAACCGCATGCAGCTAGTAAGAAGGTCTGGAGAGAAAAAAGAAAGCCATATTTGCGAGCTTGGATGTAGGAAACAAAAATCACCCCAACTAGGCACTGCCTGACAATAGATAATGTGGTACTGGAATCTAAAGTGAGCGAGATTTGGTCTGGCCTATACCGATTCTCCTTATCGACGAAGCTACGGCTGGGACATTTCAAATTGGGAAGAGATTTTTATATTTCAGTGATTTCAAGACATGGGCCAAAAAGACGTGATTGAAAAGGCAATGCATCGGGATCTCCTTCTATTTCTCCTGAAGGGAAATATGTAAGTTGGTATGATTGCAAGAGATAGCATTTGGATGCCTATGACCGTCGCTTCAAAAGCGAAAATAAATTTACCACTGGATTCGCCTGTTTTCTACGCATGAGATCACGACCCTAGTCCATCGCTTCTCAGGACGCGTGGGAATTGCAGGTTGGGAATAGCTTCTGGAGATGCCTGCATATCTTGATTTACGCATCGCTTCGACATATGGAGACGGTCGACTCCGAAAAACTCCATCTGCGGTTGTCAATATTACTCACGGAATGGAAGAAAAGAGTTAATCGCTTTTAGCCGACAGACCCCTTGATCGAGAAGAGCGAAGTATAGATCCAAGGCACTATTTCACTGAGACAGCTTTTGATGGACTCAAGATATAAGACGCGGCTTTATACCGATCAATTGATGGAAAAGCTTGACCTAAGCAGATTTTGATGACTAGCTCATAGCTCTCAGTTTGTTTAGACGGAGTGGGGCTGGACTAAGGCCAAAGACGCTGGATGCGATTTTTATTGATCGCGCGACGCTTCTGTAAGAGAACCGGATGTGTTTTTTAGGGGACTTGTCATTCAGTAACTGCAAAACACATCGAATCTGGAATCCACACCAAGCTACTGTGAATTGGGGCTTCCGTGGAGTTTGGTAAATTATCTAGCAGATTGACGCGAGAGCCACTTCAAGGCTTACTATATAGCCTGAAGAATTTTGATCCGAATAAAAAGTATCCTGTTGATGTTTACTTCTAGAGCGAAATCAGTGACGGAATCCATCGATCCGAGGCACCGGCACCTTAAGTGCATTCGACGGTTACTATTCCATTTTTTCGTAAGTAACGATTATTGGTTTGGCTACCGATATCAAGTAATGATCTGGACTCGCCGGGGGAGGGCCGTCCTGCTTACAATTGTATTCATTCCCGGCGGTTCAGTCTATCGTACCCGAGGATTGTCGATTCAGAATACTATGCAATCCAGGTCAAAGTTTGGGGTGGTATCAAGATGGGCTTATTTGAATTACGCAGACAAATATGTTTTAAAGGCAGCAGAGCTGGGGCCCGCGTGGTGAAATATGACTTCTGCTTTGGTGGAATACGTGGGGGACAGGGATTGGCAGAATGTTTTCAAATACGAGCAACACAATTCTCGAGATCAGGTGGAAACAGCTTTGGAAAAACCAATTTATTACCTTGAACATTCCACCGTTGTTTCTTCATGGATCGGGTGAAAACTCCCAGTTCTAATATGCATAATGATGCGATGGGTTCCTGTGCCTTGGTATCAGGATAGAAATGTTTAATGGCAATTGAAGCGACTGAATCAGCAGCTTTGGGTTATTGCAATACAATGGAGACGGATTCATAAATCTGGTCCAGCGTAAAAACCGCACAAAGAATCTAAATCAGACTTAGCCAATTCTTTGATCATTCATTTGAAAGGGCTCCGGGCACCACTTTGGATGACAGAAGGGTTGCCCGCTGTCGAAAAAGGAAAACACCTCAAATAACGAATTGGGTAATTAAAGGAAAAAAGCTTTCAAACCGCGAAGGTTCCCAATAGGCTTAACCCCCCATTAATTAAGATAAATGGTTCAGGTCTTTCAACTTGGGACCATTATTTCAGGTTTAAAATTTCCTCTAGGGCCTAGAAGAGAGAATAAATACTAAATGTATCCGCACAATTGTCAGGCAGCAGCTATCCTTTATATAAGTGGCAGAATTTGTGATTTGAGCTTAAGGTGATGAGAAAATTAAATACGAATTGAGTAATTAAAAGAGAAAGCTCCGAATCAATCGATTCCGGAGCTTTTTTTTTAGATCGCGTAAGCGGCTTTGATATGCGGATTTGGGTCGTGAAATTTTCCTAAGGTGAAATCCTTCATAGGTAAAACTCACAAATATATCCTTCTACCCATCAAGGCATTGATTTCATTGTAGGTAGTGTCTAATGTCCCTGCTTAGCTGGTAAATGAAGCTTTGCCTCTAAATGATTAGAAATAAAGGTGCGCATGCTCCGAAGGTATGAACAAAATCCCCTGGCCTTCATCCACAAACCTGTGCCACCGATCAAATGGTGAATATAAGCAAATAAGAAGCGAAGTTAAACGAACACCGCAAACATACGTCAGCACCTCGCGTGGTAGACGCTGGCAACTGAGCTTGCCGTCGGCTGACATAGAATTGAACATGTATGGCATGGTGGTAATCGCCATTTGGTCAACATTGGCCACATTCCATTGCACTTACAGATGCCTTCTGCTATCTGGCCTTTGTTTTTGATTTTGATGTTATCAGATTTGTTTTTGATCGATTTCGCTCCGCGCCCTGTTCCATCAGGCCAGTGTTCCACTGATAGCCATATACAGGACCCACAATCAACCATTGTTCAACTGCCCACTCATCCCATATTGGAACTTTCGTTTTCAAGTAGGCAAATATTGGATTCCCCCGAGAAAGCCATAGCAGTTGCAATTGATGAATTGATCTAAGGTGGTACTTTTTTGGTCACGTCACGACTGGGATCCTTGGACAATCGAAGTCTAATCTGATGGCAAAATACTTGAGTGTCCCCATGTCGGTTCGGTCTTCCTTTTTTCACCCGCTTCGTCAAGGATTTTTTGCATCAAATCGTGGTACTTGCTTTCATGATATTCATTGGCTATACTAGAGCTGGCCAATTAAGGGTTCAGACTAAATAATGGACCTAAATCGAACAAAGGACTATCATGTATTACTAGTACTGAAGCGAAATCTGACGTTTTTATAAATCACGAAATTCGCTAATGTTTTCAAAAATCCCCAGCTACTTTTTCTCGGAATAGCAGGGTTGTAGCTATACCTGCTCCATTTGTCAGACCAATAAACCAACAATTTAATTACGATTTGAGCAGTCTTCTTTCCCAGAATGACGATGATCTTGAATTCTACCAGTCGTTATCGATAATAAATTTGAAATGATAACGATTATTTGCTGCTCGCAGTAAGTAATGCCAATGGATGTATTACTGGATTCTTCTTTTTAGGCGTGGAGAGGCTCTTGATAGATAAGCTCGATCGGGTGGATACGGTGATTTCTATATCAATCTCGAAAAACCGATAATCGTGGTTTTCGGAATACGAAAAGTGTAAGAGTTTGGATTTGGTTCAGATTTCAAAACGCCTAGCAACCAAACAGGTGTTTGAAGCAAGTTCCGTTCTGAGTTATTTTTCTAAAGATGGAGAGAGTCCTCTGTTTGGATTAAAAATGAACAGAATATCAGCAAAGAAAAATGGGTGATAAACTCTATTTAAGATTAATTCAATTAATTCAAGAATCTCCATCTTGAATGTAAGGACCCGGGCTGGAAAAATTTCAAGCCCAAGGCGAACTTTTTGTAAATCTGATGCAAGCGGGTAGTGTTGGCTTATTTTTCGGGTGCTGCTGCGGCTCTCGATCTCTTAATGTTAGTTTATGCTAGCGTTGATTTTCAGACTTGGTGGGAGTTCATTCCTTTTGTGATTTTGATCATCGTGTGGTTTGGGCCTTTGGATTGGAATTTTGTATCTGGGCAAAGCCTCTGGATGTGATGTCGGTTATGGCACCACTATTTTTCTCCAATCGTAGGATTGAGTTTCGATTGATTCATTTTTCAATCATTTAAAATCAAGAAATGAGAGGCTGGTGAAGCTTAAAGATAAAGCAATTCGGGCAGTAATTTAAAATCTCTTGTTGTAAGGCCAGTTTTGGCTCACCATTTTAACCTACTTCACTTGGCTTTTTTTTCCCTTTATTTCACCCTATTCCTGCTTAAGGGAATTTGGATTGACCACAGGCTTGGGATTTTGTCATGTTGTGAGCCGTATTTGATTGCTCCGGGATGCTCTTTTCTTTGCCGATAAAAGTTTCCGAAGCAACCTTGGTCAGCCGAAATATTCACTCAATTCAGCAGCCTGTTTTTATGGCTTTTGAAGAAAAAGGCACACGATCGCGAATTAAAGTTTTAATAGCAGTGACGCTGTTGTCAGGCAATTTTGGGCACCCAATCTGAAAAATCACAACGGATTTCGTGCTGGACAATCTTGCCGACATATCCCATTCAAGCGTTCGTGCCCGCTTATTTTGATTCCCAATTTGGGGGCTTCTTAATCCACTGGAAGATTTCCCCTTAAGTTCTGGATCGCGAGCTTCTAACCATGTTGACGTTTAAAGTATTAGGAAACTCGATCAATTGGAGCAAGGAGTGACCTAGTAGTTCAATGGAGGGCCAAAATAATCTCTAACCACTGACCGTTGTAGAATCGCTGAACAAGCCCAAAATCAAGGGGAATACGCGCAAGCTTGCTTACCCTCCAAGGACAATTACCACAGGATGCAACGATTTTTGGGTCTGCTTTTAATGAAACCGTTCCAAAATCCTGAGTGAAGATTTGAAAAACGGGCGATTAAGTTCTAGTTCCTCCGATACTAGGTACAGGTAGAAATGGTCAAAGAAAAGGGCTTCTTTGCTAAAAGAATTTATTGTCGGGAATTTGATCCTGCCTTTTGCAAATAGATGGACTGGCACGCAAAATTTTGATTGATAAAGGCCATCAGTCGTCACTTGGCAGATGGGCAAAAAGGGATTTTGGATGGCTTTCATTTCGTTGGGCTTATTGCTGATCTTATTTCGTTCTTGGCCGTATTTCTTCAATTTATTGACTTCAAATTTAATTCCCCTGATTTTGGTGTTGGGCCTATGGTATCGTGCTAGCCATTGAGTTTCAAACTTACTACGGCCATTCTTTTTACGGTTGCTTTTGGGATTGCGGTTGACGATAGTCATGTCATGTTTACGACTCGTCATTAAGAAGAAGAACTGGTAGAGCGGAAAAAACCTGATTTTACGGATTAAAAAAGCCCCGAAGAAAAAGACCTTTGTTTTTTAGAAACTGGGGAGACAATAATTCAGAACTACACTGTGATCTGGTTCGGGCTTCGGCTTCGATTTTCAGTCAGTTTGGGGTGATCCATTATACGGGATTTTAAGGCAGCAGCTCTTGTTTTTTGGCTTTGGCTAAGCTGTTGTTTCTGCTTCCAATATGTACTTTTAACCTTATGAAGAAAAAATGAGATCAAAAGTTAAAACCTGATTGCTAAGGCGGTCCAAACTTCAAGTAAAAACTGGGGCTGAACAGGATACATGGTCTGATAGTGCCACTTCTCGAGATGGGTTTTGCAAATTGAATATGTTTTTAAAATCAGGGGCTCGAAAAAATATGGTCCAACTTCGTAAGGTAAAAGAGAATTCGATTGTACGTGAATCCCAAACCTCTACCTGACCTTTTCCGAAGGCATTCCCCCGCTGCTCGCTCATTTGAAGTAAGTGTAGGAATCAAAGGATCTTCATTCAGAGCACCCTCACCAGAATCGATGCGACCTAATTGGTTATAAGTGAACTGTTCAACTTACGGGTAGAATCTTTCAACTGTTTGCTACGATCTAGACTCCCACGGTTGAGTTTTCCAATGCTGTATTGCCGATTAGTTTCTTTGATCCTTCGAATGTTTTCTAACCGTCAGATTATTTTCCATTTGGGCATTATAGATTCGGATAGTATTCCGGGTCATTGGACCGATGATGTCGGCCAAAATTCGCCCATTAGTTCACGATTTGTGTCAAATATACACTTTCCCTCAGTGACAATTGGATAGCGTGAAAAAATTGCTGACCGAAGATCGCCCTTTTCAGGGTTGCTCGATGATTTGATACGAGGGAAGATATGGACTAGCTTCTGATCCTTAACCCAAGAAGTTTGACGGAATTTTCTGGGAGAGGGTGCTGTACTCCTGATAAAATTTTCCTGAAAAACCTCACATGCAGCTCGGATGATCTTGTAGCCCAAGTGTAGACATTTGGGTAAACTTCCACTTCTGTTCTGCTTTTGTAATCAAAAAGGTGGGCAATCTATTAGCTTCAACACACTAAGGTCCCTTTGCCTCTCATTATCGCATGATAACTGAAAGTAATCAGCGGCAAATTAATACCTAAAAGAAGTGTAAAGAGGGCAAAAAGCAAGTTTTACGCCAAGCATATGGCTATCATTCCAATAATAAAAATTTTCCCCTTCACAATTAGAATAACAGGTATGAAAAATGGAGAAGCCCCCGCGTAAATGAAATCACTCAGGCGATATAAAAAAACTCTCGAGTATGAGTAACATATGGCAACTAAAAAACTGACAGCTTATAATCTCATTAGCTGAAAGAAATATAAGAATTGAGTGAGAAGCGTTCCCATTTCAGCCATATCAGATTAAAAGGGAAATTTAAAATTTGTCGCTTATTCAGGATAAATTGTGTCAACGCGGTAAAATGTAAATAATTATTGTGTACTGCAGTAATGTTTCTTTTTTTTCCTGATGGGAAATAGGTCTTAATTTTTTGGATGATTAAACGAATAAGTGTTTATTTCACCATCTAATAAAATCTACTATGAAGATCAAATACACCCTATATGTTACGCTGGTCTTTCTTCGTTGGTTTCATGTTCGACGAAACAACTGAAAAGTGCCGAAACATTGAGCTCTGGAATTCAAGAAGAAGCAACAGGTAGGTACGTCCCCTAGCCCAATCGAAATTCAGAAGAAAGTGAAATTTCAAGGAAAAGCCTTTCAAGTTCAATATGGTTCGCCCGCTGTGAAAGGTAGGACCTTGGGCGAGATTTGTTCCATATAATATTGTCCTGGAGAACAGGAGCTAATGAAGCTTCCAATGTAAGATTCTTGCTTCAGATTATTTACAGAAGGTAAAACTGCCTCAGGAAAAATCCTTAGGTCACTATTCCAAAGAATTGGTCTCTGACATGTGGATTTTTCAATTCGGAATGGATTTTAGAGCACGGTCATGTTCCAGTATGATGATAAGAAATGACGCTTGGAGAGTTGAAGTCACTCCTAAGCTGGGAAGCAAATGCTTCAAGAAAGATTAAGCAAATGGAAATTGTTAAAGTCCGGTCTAGTGTCAGAATGGGAAAGTTAAAGCTTCCAATCACTATGAAATTTCGTAACAAATAGAAATATTTAAAGTGCCGCGCCAATATGACTTTGAGGGCAATTTTTTTTGTTCTTTTTTGAATCTTGGAACTATTTTTCTCGGTTGTAATTAAATAAGACTAAATTATATGATATCCGTCAATGAGTGACAGTGCCCTTTTCTTTTGCTTAACTGGCAGGAAGTAGTTTGCCAGGCGAGACGCGCCGCGCCAAGGCGAGCAGGCCGGTGACGTTCCGATGGCCACAGGGAAGAATGTACCGGCAAAGTTAGTGTTTACCAATATATTAAGTGCTTTTTTGCCCGTCTTCTTGGTACAATTGCGGATATACAAATTAAATTTAAATTCAAGTCTTATCACACACCAAATCAACCAATCACATGATATTGGTTTTGTTTCCTTGCTTTTGGCGATACTGTTGCTGCTTGCGCGATAGTGGTTTCCAAGCCCGCTGGGTCCGTTCCCCGCTGGCACCAATCTGGTGGCCCAAATCAATGGTTTCCTGGCAAAACTCGTTCAGTGAAGATGAGATTAGCCTGCTGAGAACTTGAATTAACGGGACTTTCGGCTTCCTGTTACGGTGGTCTACGACGAAAATGTTGATTCCTCATATTTTTGCAGAAAATGAGGAAGATCTCTACAGGGCACAAGGATTGTGACAGCAAAGCATCGGCTTTGAGCAAATGAGTTTTCAGACGATGGCCGGCAGCCGGAAGGATTCTGAAATTGTAGGACCTATTGCGCTGGAGTTAGAATCCGAAGCACGTCGGAAGAAAGAGATTAGGCCTACGGCGCCGAATAGGCCAAAATATTAGTAACGATAATGAATCTAGAAACATTGCGATTAGCAGAAAGCCTACGCAGCGGGAGTCATGAATACATTGATCCAAGCTGACTCCCTGGACAAGTAACCCGGTAAGAGTATAAGATTTAAATTATAGACCAGAACATTTGGACGGTTTTTACAAATCATTGGCTTTGCTTAAGTATACTTGTCAGAATTGCTTGTCAGTGATCGGGAGATATTGGAATATTCAAATCTGAGGAAGATTCTTGGTGCAGGAAATTGCCTGGGACTAAGGCTTTTTCCTGAATTTTCCTTCTAGAAATGATCCGATATCGAGGCTACTAAATGATTTGGACTTTAAACTCCACCTTGTCTATTGGCTAGCCAGATAGCATTCCCTTATCCAAAACGACCTTTGGTCATAGATCCGTTGCCACAGCCGGAGAAAGGAAACCGGCTCAAAATAACTGGGCGCGGTCTCCGGTTCAAAAAAACTTAAATAGCGGAAATCCGAGTTTGGCAATGATCCGCACTGAGGTCTGAATCTACCCTCATTTGGGTATTCCTTATGCAATTGACTTACTCCAATCACTCTGTAATGAAGGGTGCCATACCGCTGCAGGAGCATTAGGAGTGATTTTTATCCAGGATTTAATAAAAATATAGCTTGGGGGTTACCTAATGCCACTCAAGATGCCGCGTGATGGTATAGAACTAACTTTATTCAAGATGACAGCAGAAAGGCCTATAAAATACCACGGGAGAATGATGGAGACCATTAAATTTCGAATTGAGGAGATAAGAATCAAAGGTGAGCTGAGAGCTATTTTAGCTCTGTGAAGTGTATACACCATTACGGCACCGGTATATTTGATCGTATAACTTTTAGAAGTGATCGGCAGGATGTTAATTTCGCTTAAGTGGACTGTTCACTGAAGGTTCGATGAACACAACCTCTCTTGCTGAATAAGGCCTAAGAATTTTGGGAGGATTATAACAATCGCATTGGACTCTTAGTGCTGCGCCAGCAACAAACTTTGTTTTGCTTCCAATCGGAGATTATCGCCATGTCGAATTCAAGGAAAATTCCCCTTTGGCAATGAAGTGAGCCAGGGAAAATTTTTATGGATGGAGCAGATCCAGAATAGGAATGGCAAAGGATTCATTCCAAATGCACAAATGCTTGACCGCTCAACCCCGAAAGAGTTTGTTTCATCTGCTAATCAGCATCCAGTGGAAGGCCTTCTTATCCTTATTATGGTATTTTTGAATAATCAGTGTATGACGATTATCGCAACAGGCGATTGAATCAACAACTTACTGAAAAGGGAGGAGGGGATTCTATAGAGGATATGAGCCTTACAGTTTGACGAACTTATTACCGTTCACGCCAAGGACGCTGCCGATAATGATTGCTTTGCCTCGCACTGAATTTGACGCTGAATCAGTTGCAAAAGTATCTGGATGAATTGAAAAGCTGGACTTTTGCAGACGCCAAAATCAACTAAGCACCAAACACTTTTTTTACATCTGGGGAACAAAACCTACCTAAGTTTGGGGGAGAAATGGTCAAAATTTTTGAGGCCCTGTCCCCGTGAGTCCAAAACAATTATCAAACTGTTTTATTATTGACCAATAGTCTGCAGGATGAATTTTTGATATTGAACTCACACCGACAAAAGAAAGTCTGCGGTCTGATCAATGTAAAAAAGGCTTTAAAGAACTTTTCTCACAAAGAAATGAAGAATGGAAAAATTAATTGAAGAGACTAGTTTCTTGGGCTAACTATAAGAAGACGAGTATTGCACACATTAGTCCTCAATTCGTTCATTTTCTGTAAAAAATATCTAACCGGTGGAGGAAGAGGGAATTGCTCAATGCAACGGTGGAACGAAGTGGCCGCAAGCGGAGAATGGTAGTGGAAAATGGGGCGATGAGATTAAGGTGCATTTTGGGATTTAATCCTGTGGCCAATCAGGAAATCCCGGGAAGAATTTTACAGTTTTCATCCCTATTTGGCAAATGGAGAGTAATCTCAATTATCAACCTTCGAAGCAAAGGCAGTCCGAGGGAGTCCTGTTTTCTAAAACGATTTAAAGTAAACACATGAGATTTTATAGTTTTATTCTAATCACCATGAGCATGTGGTTTTCTTGATCCGTTCTTTCCTACTTGGTCTTATGATATTGATAGCTTGTTGGTCTGGACTTTTAGGCTTAAGCGCCTTCAAGTTTTCTCGCTGGTGCTCGGAATTGGGTTGGCTTGGCTTGGAAACAGGCTATTCAAAATCAGCAACCAGCACGGGGAGTTTCACTTCCCAAAAAAATAAGGGAACTGATGGGCCTTGGTTCTGGGATGACTGTGGTAGGAGTGACAGGGCAATCCGTCGTTTACTGCTTGGGGCTTTAGTGGATTTGACAGGGAAGTTTTGTTCAGAGACATTTATTTCGCAGAAAGCCAGATAACCCTATGATCGAGGCTGGATCATTAAAAACCATCTTAAAATGGGTTCTTTTTTAGTCGAAAGACCATTTTTGTTTTACGAATTCAATTGAAATGTACCGTTTGTTACTCATCTGAAGTACTTTGTTATGTTTTGGAATCCTTAATCACCCTCAAAAACTAAGGTATTGGGTTGCTTAATTAAGTTTTTTTTGTGATTCGAAAACCCAAAGTCATCCTCCACGTGGTTTTGGCAGAGAATTTGGTGAATTCACCATGCAGTTTCGCAAAGAATTAATAACCTTAATAAAGCGGATTCTTACAAAGAAAACTGAAAAGAATAAAATTGAGTATCCAAGCCAACATCGCCATCTTTTCCTTCTCAAAATCATTCAAGGAATAATCAGTGAAATATTTGGTTGGACAACTGCTCCATGCAGATTTTGGGATCGAATGGAGAGGTCAGGTCAAGTGATTTTGATTGGGGATATCGCCAAAGGATCATAGACTCAGTGCAAAATTGAAGGTGGTAATCACAGGTAGACCACTTTAAATGAAGGATTCAAATACGTCATCCAAATCTCTTCTCTCGCTTAAAATCTAGAGCTAGAGGGATGCACCGACGCTGCGAGATGTGGTAGTTGTTCACTTTTGCGGAGGATGAAACGTGCATGCCTCTCCAGTTGAATTATTCCGACAGAGAAATTTAGGCACCTGATTTTGTCGATTTCTTAGTTTCTGAGGCTAAGGCACATACTGTTGACTGAGAGGGCGAAGCCTGTGGGAAAGCTATTTGGATTCTCATAAAAAATCAGAAAATTAGCCTTCGGATTTTTTTAGGCGAACACGATTGAACACGAATTAAAGAAATTGAAAAACTAATAACTCATTAAAATCGCTTTTAGATCTATCTGATACGGTTTTTTGTGCTGATCGTATTTTTCCTGCAGGGCAAAGCCCTTTAGATATTCAAGAATCTTAAAAGTAGAATATCTTTCTGATCGCTCAAAATAGAGCAATTGATCAAGAAGCGTGAAGCGAGTGGGCTGACCCCAAAATCAGTTAGAAACGCTAGCAGAGAACCGAGGTATGCCTGCCTCCCGAAGCAAGCCAAAATTGCGTGAGCGATATCAATTCCTTCGAGCTCATTGGTAATAATTCAAACTCAACGGATGCCGGGGGGGTGGCTCGAGAAGCATTTCAGGATAAGCAGGGAGAGGACTGTTTGTGACTCTATTACGAAGGGCAGACCCTATTATGACTGACTACCCACTCAGAAAGATTTTTTGGTTTCAAGCTTTTCATAACAGAAGCTGGATTCAGCCCCAGCTGAATATGCCCACCCCCAATCCTACGTGGTTTGGTGGGTGGACGATCACTGCTCGATGTGATATTTTATGGTGCGTCAGCAGCAGTCCTATGACTTGGAAGTGAAGTCCTGAGGCCGTGTTTTCGTGCCAAATGTAGGTCCGCTACAGGTAGGAGAGCCACCAATTGAGGCGCGTTTGGCAAGATTAAAACTAGCATGCAGTCCCGCATCTATTCTGGCCTGAATGGATCAAATCCAAACATTTTTAAAATCAGTTAGGGACTATTAGATCGATCCAAGTTTTCTATGGTTGGGAGTTGACTAGGCCAGGAGCTATATTGCTACCGTCATTTGCCACTTGTTTTCAATGGGGCTGTATGCTGCCGAGGACAAATGAAAAGTGGAGCTTCCAGAATAATTCAGGTATATGCGGAATCAATCGTCTGATTTAAACGGTAAAGATATTATCATTTTCTCTCGAAAGGAGACCCAATCATCGAATATTCACACTTTCCGGAACTAATGCATGTGATCATCGTGCAGCGGTTTCAGGCAAGGGTGTGAGATAAATCGGTTCCTGTCAGAAGAGAGGGTTTATTTGAGGTATAAGCAGGGCGAATATCTTGATGACCTTTTTCATCTATACAGGCTGATTCACCAGTCTGGCATACAAAGATCGGGTGACGAATTCGGAGAATAGAAAATCAATCAGCGAAGGTGATAGACGTTTTCCAACTGAGCAATTCAGTTCATTTTGCATTGAATTGAATGGGCGCATGCAGATTTTTAAATCGGGGAGGCGTTGAGCGATTTTTCTAAACCGTGTCCAAGAATCACTGGATGGCCAGTCCCACCGTCAGGAGAATGATTCATTAGGAGATGGAGAATCTAACATGTCAAAGGCCTTATCGGAAAAGCGCAATGGATTAAAGGCCTGAGGCTTTTGTCACAAGAGCCACCATTGTCAGAACCAGTGCAGATCTGACCTTGGCAGCTGAATCTCTAGATCTAAAGGGATCTGGAAGGATCAGTAACAGATGTTGTTCTAAAAATGAAGATTTACTTTTTATCCCGCAGCAGGTATGATATCCAAGAGGCATATTATGTGAAAATTTTCCGGTGAAAATAGGGTCTCCCGGAACTTATCCATTTGCCGCTTTACATGACTGTTGGCGATTTGATCCTTCGAGCTGGAGGTTTTACTAGAATCTGCCACAAACTATCCATTGAAGTAGCCAGAAGAGTAAAGAGAATGCGAATTTCGGGAGACTTGCCGAGATTTCCTAGCACTGAACGATAGACTCCAACCTCAAACTTTCGGAAGAAGAGAAGAGACAGCCTTTGAAAAGCCTTGATCATGTATTTATTCGTAGAAGTCCAGGATTTGAAGCGCGAGCAAATTACTTTTCCAATTTACGGGTTGAAAGTAGTTTTATCCAGGTGATTTTGCAATGGCAAATGCCATGAAAGAATCTCCGATGTGGTGAATAAGGCAAGGGAGGGCTTTCACAATTTGCTTATCCTAAAAGGGCTTCTCTGATCAGACTGACAGTTTTTAATATGAAGGGATGAGTGGAAGAAGAATTGACTGAGGAGATGATGCGGTCGAAATCGAGACAACCTAGGACCCAAGAAAAACAGGAGTCAAAACGAGGCTGAGTCAAATCTATTTCAAGATTGAATGAAAGACTAGATGAAATAGAGGGAGGAACGGAGAAAAGTGGAAAGGGAAAAAAGTCCGCAAAAGTCCTTTTTGAGAATGGATGCAGATAAAGATTCTGTCAAAACAGATTCCGACCTCTTTCAAATTAGCTACAGGAACAGGATAGGATTAGGGAATTGATTTCAGAAATATATTCTGAAAAATCCGGGTTCAGAGGCAGATCTATTCTTTTTTGAAGGAGACATTATCCAGATCGCCAAAGCACTTCAGAACGTGCGAATGATAGGAGAAGTACTACTTCCCACCAACAGCTCGATATATATCGATTCAAAAAGGTTTCAGTGTCCTTATATTTCCAAAGCAGGTGGATTCACCGAGGCGCAAGAA
>Ga0163217_1012915_pt1 | contig 19567 bp, 22 predicted proteins | sample SynspAceP_FD_185933 | JGI IMG/M metagenome (GOLD analysis project Ga0163217, IMG submission 185933) | Saline lake microbial communities from Ace Lake in Antarctica - Synechococcus sp. Ace-P (PacBio error correction) | ecosystem: Environmental > Aquatic > Non-marine Saline and Alkaline > Saline ...
AAGGAGAGAGATCACCGCCACGCGCGGTCAGGTTGATAGCCGCCGCTTTAACTGGTGTTATAGGCACAGTGGTGGATGCGGAAGTTGCACGATTGCCCTTGAAGCCCGGCGGATTTCGAGGTGCAATGTTTGAATGAAATCTTGCCCCGGACTGGGCCGCGGGGAATCATGAAAACGCCCGGGGCCCAACTTCCCTGTGCCCATCAGAAAAAACACCCATCAACGTTCCAGGCCCTCAAAATGACTTTTCCTGCCAGCCCTTCGGTAAAAGCTGTGTTTCCCTTTCAGCCGGCTGACCCCAGGTGGGGTCCCCCTGCAATTGTTTGAATCAGGAAATATCAACAAAGTGCCGGAAGCGCGCTTTTCGCGGCATTCAACCAGCGTGGGTTGATCGGATTGGTAAATCCAAGCTTTGCCCAGGTTCACAGGGCCCAGCCCCGTCCGGCCTTGAATTACCCCTGAAGCTTCCAGGTCCTTTGACCACTGCTCGAACTTCCGGACGGAGTCACGGCGCGCTGATAAAGATGGGCTTTGCGCCCTGCTCGCCCAGTGCTTCTGGCGCCATTTGCAGGCCCAGCCCTTTGGTACCCACCGGTGATCAGGGCCCACCTTGCCCCCAGTCAGATCGGAACAGTTTTGCTTGACGCTCCATAATGTGTCCTCCTTTGTGGTGTGCCGTAGGGGCACTTTCAGTGCAGGCATCATAGCCTGCATGGCGTTGCGCCTCACGACCACTCAGTGATTCGAGTGAATATGCCACCCCGCTCCAGTGTTATCATGCCAGCCCTTTTTTGACTGGTTTGGACATGGCTGAAACACGACTTCCGGCGCAAACCTGCTGAACCCGCCTCACACACTGAATCGAAGTGCCGCAAACGCTGGCCGGTGGCTGTACCAGTGACGGGCCCAAGGCGGCGGAAGTGCAATCCGGGACACCTTGAATCTGCAACGTCCCAAGGGCAGCCGCGACCTGCCCGCTGGTTGCAGGTGGACAAGATCGCTACTGATCAACCCGCCAGGCCAGTGGACGCCACTGCAAGAGGCCCAGACCTTGCGGGGCCAATCGGTACTTGGCTGTCAATCAAGTGGTTACCAATGCCAGAAAAAGAGGCAAGCCTTCGAGTTTCTGCTTTCCCTCGCCATGGAAAGGGATGACCTGCCCAAACGCACCGCGCGTGCCAGTGCAACGCATCAGCGAGGTTTGGGCTGAGGACGCCGCACGGGGACAATCATCTGTGGGCCAAGCTGCAAACGGCACGACCACAACAAACTGAGGCTGGCGGTCAGAACAGGTTCAGTTGTTTTCGCCGAGCAAGGCGTGGCTGCTATCCCCAGGCGTCACGCCCACACCGATGCATCCGCAACTCGGCCGATTGCCGCGAGTGAAGGCTTGCGCACCAGCTCGCAGAATAGCCTTCCGGGCCTCACGCGGCGCACCGGCCTGTTTCCAGCGTGTTTGAGTGAAATCGTGGAACTTTTTGAGTTTGACGAAGGTTTTTGCTGACCCGGTACTCGCCTCCAGGCGCCCAAGCCGCTGGGCCAGTTTTTCTCCCAGCAGGGGTGGCAAAGCGCCGAGACATGCATCCAATCTGACAGGTCATGGTCATAGGTATTTTCCACGCTGATGATTGGCGCTTGCCTCCACCACCACCGGCCCGATCGTCTACTACCCGCGCCAGTTGCAATAAACGCTCGCCCAAAACTGCCCCAAACTCCTTGGCCAGATCCTGGCTTGCCGCCAGGGCAAAGAGCTCGGCCGCAACACATCAATTGCAAGGTCCTTCATACGCCGCCGCCGTCCACCTTGCCGACGCCGTGCAGAACGTTTCGATAGGCAAGGTTTTTTGGACGAAGGCTTTCCACTCATGGCGGCAGTATGAACTTTCAGCCCATCCGGCTTGTTCCAGTCGCTGGCAATCTTGCCAGAAACTTGTTCGGCGCCACACCGGCGGATATCGGTTATGCCGCTGGCTGGCAAAGGGCCTTGCGCGCGAATCTCCTGCGCCATCAAGGGTCTGCGCCTCCCCCGGCCAGGCTTCGCCTATGCCTCACATCGAGAAGGCTTCGTCCAGCGGACAACGGTGGATCAGCGTCCGTGTAAGTCATTGAGATCGCCTGAATGGCCCTTGCGGACGCCTCACGGTTGAGACCGCCATTCCGCCGGCGGCCAACAATTTCAGCAGTCCGGGCACAGCTTGCGCGCGTAGGCCGAGGCATTGCGAGCGTAACTCGTTAGGCCCGCGCTTCATTAGTTTTACCAGGTGGCGACCACGCCCCGTTTGCCCGGGTCACCGCCTACCGCCAGCGGTCGGCCACGCAAGGCGCGGTTCAATCGCGCATCTCAATCGCTGCGTAGAAGCAATCACAATCAACGTGGATAATCTTGGCGCAACTAATGCTCTGCCGGATGGACTCAACCGCCAGTGTAACCGATCCAGGACAGCCACCTTTTAAACCTGGGCGATATGAAGGCGTTCAAAGCTGGCGACCACACAGTTGCGAACCGGTTTTCTTCCTTCGTACAGTTGCCCGGTCGGCACGGCGGATGACACTTTAGATCTGTCATCCTGGTCATTCAACCTCGTGACCGCAAAAGGTCGCGGTCAATTTGAGATTCAGTCCATCGACAGGTACCGAGGCTTGCCTGCAGGCATTCTCGCAAGCGGGCCCACTACCTGTAAAATGCGCAGCTCAGATGGGTATCGGGCAACAGCAAGAAAAATAAACTCCTCGCCCCCCGAAACGCCCGACGATGTCGCTGTTTCTTAAGGTATCCACAAACAACCTGGAATACATGTTTTAAAGCACCCCATGATTCGCCTACATCGTGCCGTGCTCATCGTTGATCTTCTTGAAGTGATCCAGAATCCACCACGCACAGTGACAGCGCAATGAGCCTGGCGCCGCAACCCGCTCCAGCTTCGCGGTGACAGGGCCCTCATAATGCGACGGTTGAACAATATCCCAGTCAGCGGTCGGTCGTAGCCTGCAGATTGATGTTCCGGCCCTCGAGTGCTCGCGTCGCTTTATTTCTGCCTGGAGAAGCTCATTGACACGAACCGTTTCGGTGAACAGGGCACTATTTGCTGGCGTTTGCCCTTTCTGCAGGCGCAGGGCCGCCGGCCGTAGCCAACAATGCGGGGAAAATGCGAGCACAAGAACAGACCGACCAGCAGACTTGGCGCAAACGTTCCCTTAGCGCGACGCAGTAGATGGTGCCGGCCGATACCGAAGGCTGCGGCAATATTCGGACAGCAACAGCCTGTGGCACGAAGATGTAAAGGCTGAATTGAGGATGATCAGGGTGACCCGATATTCCGAGGACAAGATTATCCGGGCGGATGATGGTAGATCAGGAAGAACAGCACAAAACCGAGCACTTCCAAGCGCTGTGACCGCAATAGCCCCTCGGTCGCCAAGGCTGGTCGGCTAAACGCAGAGCGCCAGGCGAGCAACATCAGCATGACCGCTGAGAGCATGCCGCGTTGCCCATCAGAATGCATGAACCTTCCTGCCAACCCAGCGCCATTAGTCAACAAGCCAAAGGCCAACAGCAGAAAACGCCCATACCTTGCAACGGCGACCACCAGACTGCGAGCGGTGGCCTGCTCAACATGCGCACGATAGGCCGATTCGACGGCTGGATCGGCAAACTCCTCCGCTCCATCCTGATATTTGGTACGACCTCGAGGAGTGTCCAATCCGTCTCCGATGAATGTTGTGTATATAAAGTGGATGTATCAAGGTCGACCTAAGTATAGACCCGCGTCCTCACGGAGAGATGACATTGCTATGATGATCGTCATTTTTGACGTCAACAAATCTATCTTCTACTATCTGAGCGAGCGTGAGAGCCAAGCATTAGATGGCAACCACGCCCCAGATAAAAAAATCTTTTCTGTTCAATCGCTTTGACAGATTTTCCTAATGAGTAGAATGGCGCCCACAGAACCGCGGGGTGGAGCAGTCTGGTAGCTCGTCGGGCTCATAACCCGAGGGTTCGTAGGTTTCAAATCCTGCCCCCGCACCAGTTATTAGAGAGAGGATAAACCGTTGAACACGGACTTGTCACCTTCTATGCGGGTTTTTTTCTTGTTGCACCTGACATTTACCTCTCCCGAGTTAACGAAAGCCCCGACGCTCTTTGAGCCTACTTTCCGGCACCATGATGCGAATGCTGCCCGATAAGCGCCTGACGTATATTATCTCAAGAAAAACCGCTGACCCCGACCATGGGTGATCATGCACCTACGTATTGCCTCTGCTGCTGGCCTTTTTGTAACGCCCAATGCTTCAGTCCAACCGCCGGACCTTAGTCTCAAAGGTATCCGCCTTTTATGACTGCAGACGTCTGGCCTGCAGGGCTATCTTGATGCATGAGTCGGGTTGATCAGCACCTTTGCGAACGTCTGGCACAGGTGTATGCCGAACTAACCTTTGGTACAAATCGCGTTTTTCTACCCCACCAGCGCCTGCCTCGTGAGTTCACGCGTGGTCTGGCCGACTACAACCGTGGTATTTGAAAAATCCCAGCTTGGACAACTTTCGCCGAGAGTATTGGCATCCGTAACTAGGAGGCCGACAAATCCTGCCTGGTAGCCAATGCGCGAATTACAACCGGAAAGCTGACGCTCAAAGCGCTCGAAGGCAAAAGAAAGTTTGGTTATATCAAGCGGTACCTGAGTATGGGAGACTTTCCAGCAGAACGGACAACATTTATCAAGATCCCTGTCTATAACCTGGAATCAAGGCGATGGAGAGTGTTGCGCTTGAGCTGGAACGCACTGATCCAGCAGTGATGTCCGGTTTTTTATCACTAGCTTGAACCTCTCAAGGTCTGCGACCGCGACCTGTTTCCAACTATGAGGGTGCAATGCTCGCGGGGCAGGCGGCGCATCTCTACATGTCCAAAGGCCACCCGCCCAAGCATCTGGCGCCGCGCCTTTTGCAGCCGCCCTGCAAACACTGCAAAAGTCGGAGAGCTGGGCGCACCCTGTTCTATCTCCGAACTGGCGCTCTAGTGCCGCATGCTTTAACCGCTGGAAATCGACTAAGTACCTTGGAGTGTTTCCGTCTACTTCAACGCGGGCGTTCTTAAAACGCGGCCACACGTGAAGATCTGGGTCCGACGTTCCGGCCAGTTTTTAACTGCCTGAACACCCTCAACAGACCTCCTGACATAAGCTATCCTGCACTCCAAACGTACACGGAGCGCCAGCAAAGCATATCGGCTTTATCGGACTAGGCAACATGGTAGCCCATGGCGCACAACCTGCTCGCGCAAGGCCATCAACTCAAGCGTATTCGACCTGTCCCCAGGCCGGCGTGGACGGGCTGTCAGTTGGCCGGGGCCAAAGCCTCAGCATTGAGGGAATCGCCAACAGCGATTGCGAGCCTGATTATCAAGCATGCTGGCGGCAGCCAGCATGGTGATAAGCGGTAATACCTGGGTGCAACGGACTAACTCGCAACAGAAGACCGGCGTCAGACTATCGATTGCTCCACCATGACGGCCGGTCGTGCCCGCGAAGTCGCTGCGGCAGCGCAACCCAGCACAACCCGATGCCTTGATGCATCACCGTTTTCACAGGCGGCACTGGCCGGCGGCAGCGGCGGCACCAACGTTCATGGGTTGTGAGCAGCAGGCTGATTACGATGTCGCCCTGCCCGTGCTCCAGGCATGGGCCAAGAACATTGTGCACTGCGGCCCCGCCGGTAACGGTCCAAGCCGCCGCCAAAGGGGTGCCAACAATATGCTGTTGGCGATCTCCATGATCGGCCCACCGCCGAGGCAAAATGAATCGGGCGTGGCCGGCTGGGTATGAGCATGGGTGCTGGCCGGTATCATCAATACCTCCAGCGGACGTTGCCTGGAGCTCGGATACCTTATAACCCTTACCCCGGCGTGGATGCAAGAACGTTCCGGCAGCGCGGGGTTATAGCCGTGGTTTTTGGCACCGACCTGATGCTCAAGGATCTTGGACTGGCACCGAAGCGCCCCGGCATGCCCAGCAACCGGTTGATCCTCGAGCACTGGCACAGCAGCCTATACCATCCTTCAGTCAACCCAGGGCCATGGCGGCCCGGACTTTTCCGCGATCAATCAAACTTTACAACCCGGAGATAGCGAAATGGACTGATGTGCAGCCCCCGTAACTGGCGAAGTGCGAAAATCGTAATCGGCCATCTGACGCTGAACCGCCCAACGGAACTCAATGCCCTGACACTGGAGATGTCCGGCTGGCTGCAGGGGCAACAATCTGGATAAACTGGCGGCGGACAGCGAGATTTGAAAGCCCATCCTGCTGCGCGGCGCTGGTGAGCAGGGGCATTCTGCGCCGCGGCGATATCCGCACACTCTATGATCAGCACATGGCCGGTGATCCCAGGCAATACATACCTTCTTTGCCGAGGAATACGCGCTGATCAGTGTATTACGCCTTTCCCCAAACCGATTCTGGTCCTGATGGACGGTTTTTGTACTGGGCGGGGCATGGGGCTGGCCCAGGGTGCCAGCCTGCGTAATCGTCACCGAGCGCGCCAAGCTCGGCATGCCGGAAAACCGGCATAGGTTACTTCCGATGTGGGTGGCAGCTATTCCTGGCCTCGCCTCCCGGGGGAGATGGGGCTGTATTTGGGCATTACTGGCGCTCAGAGTCAAAGCCCTCCGATGCCCTGCACCTGGGCCTGGCCGAATCAGTAACATCGCTCCGAACGCTAGCTGAGCTGGATCCACGGCTGGACGCCATCGGACTGGCAGAGTGAACGCGGAAACAGGCACTCAGTCCAGCTGCTGAGCAAAAGACGCTTCCACTGCCTGAACTGGTCGCATGCAAATACCCAAAGAGATTGACCTGCATTTTGCTCGCCAACGCTGACTTCTATAACGCCAAAAGGTTTTTTACGGCTGTTGAGAGACTTTTTTTGGGGGGGGGAAGGAAAAATTCGTCGCAGGAATTCCACTTGAATGGGCGCAGACCACGCGTCAAGCTGATGGGACAGCCGTTCGCCGCTGGCGCATGGCAGTCACCCTGGAGTTGCCCTGCGCCGTGGCCGACAATGTCCGCTGGCTGAAATGCTTTGCAATGGAACTGCATCTGGATCGCCAATGGTTTCAAATGACGGGGAATATTGCGAAGGGGTACGAGCCCTGCTGGTCGACAAGGACAAACAGCCGCGCTGGAACCACCGAAACTATCGGCCAACTGCGTCCCGCACGAAGTCAATCCTTTTTGAGGGCCTTTAAATGAACGATCTCTGGAGTTGACCGAAGATCAGCGTCTGATCGCGCGATATGGCCCGCCAATTCCGCCCACCGAGCTGGCCGCCCGCGCCGCCGAATGGACAAGAGCGGCTGGAATCGACATAGCGTATTCAGCCAGATGGGCGAATTGGGTTTGCCTCGGTATGTGGTTTGCCCGAAGAAATGGGGTGGCAGCTACGTCGACCTATGGTGCCTATGCTGGCGGTAGAAGAGAGTCTGGCCGGTTGCGGTGCAACCGGTGGCGGCTGATGAGCGTGCACAACTCCGGCGGGCTGCGGGCCCGGTATTGAATTACGGCACGGAGCGAAGCAGAAGCAGACTGGCTGGCGAAACTGGCCAGCGGCGAGGCGATTGGGCTGCTTCTGCTGACTGAACCACAGGCCGCTCCGAGGCCCATAACCTGCGCACTCAGCGCGGATACTGGAGAACGGTGATGGGTGCTCAATGGCCGCAAGCAGTTTGTCAGGCAAAGGCAAACGCGCCCGCCTGGCAGTGGTGTTTGCGGTGGACCGATCCCAGACCTTGCAAAAGGGTCTATCGGCGTCTGGTGCCCACCGACAAACCCGGCTTTTACGGGTTTGAAGCGCAAAATGGAACACAATGAGTCGCGGCTCGGATACCTGCGCCATCAGCCCTCTGACAATTGCCGGATCCCGAAAAGCGCTCTGCTTGGGCCAACGCGGCAAAGGCTCTGTCCGATTGCCCCCTGTCGAAACCTTGGAAAGGGGCGGCCGGTAATCGGAATTGCTGGCGCAGGCTCTGGGTATTGCCCGAGCCGCCCCTTTGAAGCGGCGCTGGGCTATGCCCGTGAGCGCACCCAATTTTGGCCAGGCACTGACTGAACACCAGAGCATTGCCAATAATGCCTCGCCGACATGCACATGCAACTCAACGCAACGGTGTCGATTTAGGCACACGGCTGCGCACCGCGGGCTGCCCCCTGCTGACGGGAGGCTTTCCCAGGCCAAGCTGTTCGCACAGCGAAAATGGCCGATAGCCGGTGGCAAAGCAAGGCGATTCCAGATCCATGGGGGCTACGGCCTATCTGGAGGATTATCCGGTCGAGCGCCTTGTATCGGGAATGCGCGTATTACCCAAGATCTAACGAGGCACCAGCGAAATACACGCGGCTGCTGGATTTGCCCGCGAGCTTCGGCCATACTCGCTTTGGAAGAATTTGAACCGCTAGTGAAACCCGGCTTGCGCACATCCAGACCCGCCAATAACGGGTTTGAGATTGTGCAGTCGTCGGGCCAATCAAATGAAATCAACACCCTCTCCGATTCGATATATACCATCCACCTGCATCAAACCGCGAAACCCAGACAGCTCACGCCGCTGGCGCTCACCGACTCCGGGTGCCAGACCACCACGTTGACCATCCGTACTCATACCCCTCCAGGGTGGACAAAAATCAACCCCGCTGGCGTGCGGGGTTTCTGGGCCGCCCAGTCACCCAGCCCGGCTACCGAGACCGGGACCGAACCGCTTCGATCAGGGGCAGCTCCGCCGAGCTTCGCAACGTCTTTGCCAGATTAACTGCTCACGCAGCAATTGAGTGGATGCCGGCCAGGTAGTCCCTACACTGGCATAATCGCCTGCAGAATCCTTTGCCCTTGGAAGTCGCTCGGGAACATCACGGGCAGGCTTCTTCCTAGCAGGCCAACCCGGGCAAACAAGCGGCATCGGTGGCTTTCGACGCCCGCACAATGGCCCAACGGCGCGCGGGTGGCGATTGCCCCGGGCGAGAGCGCGAGCGAGAGCGCGCCAGCATGCAAGCGAGCAGTTCACGGCGCACGTGGAAGACAGCTGTGCTCGCTCGCAAGAGTTTGTGTCACAATCAGCAATTGCCGCCCCTGCCTCACGGCATTCGGTAATGCGCTTGTGCATCGTCCCTCGGCGAAAGCCGCGGACCTACATAACCCCAATCGAATCGCCGCTGCTGCCCTTCAGTCGCAACGCCGCCTTCCAGGGTGCAGTCCCACTGCGTAACGTACAATCCACCGGCAGGGTTTCCAGTCCATGGCGGCGTGCGTCCTGCAGTAACTGGTCAGGCTGTAAAGCCCATCGCCAACTGGTGATCAGCGGCGCGGTAAAGGCCGCCGGCTCAATGGCATTTCAGCCAGCAACTGGCGTAGGTAGCAAGGCGAAGCTGGCGGCCAATGCGACTCGGAAAACCGTAAACTGCCAAAGCCCTTGATCTGCCTCGAAAATCCGCGCGGCAAACTCGGCCGGTGTAGCCCGCGCTCGCAAGCATGCCGCCGGTCAAGGCGCTTCTTGAATGTGGCTTCCAGAACAACCATGCGCGTTATCCAAGGGCCATGCTGCGCGTAAGCTTATCCGCCTCATCAGCGGTATAAGCCCGCAGCGACAATCGCAGTTCCCATCACCTGTTCCTGAAACAACGGGATGCCGAAGAGTGCGCTTGAACACCTTTTCCAGCGCTGACGGATAGGTCACCTCCTCCTCGCCATTGCCGACCGCCGCAGATAGGGATGCACATCCATCGCCCACTGAAAATCGGGCCCCCCCCCCAGGGGGACGAAAAACAATCGCCACTTCGATGACCAGAATGCATTAGAAATTTTCTGTCTGAGCCGAGCAGCATGGCCATCTGTGGCGCAGCGATTCGATCTGGAATACACCGACAGTGTCGGCCGCGGCTGATCAATCTCGAGAGCTTGTCGTCAGCGGGAATGGTTGCCAGAGTCAAGATCGCGTCCGCGGTGCAGACCAGCAGATCAAAGGTGCGACGCAGAGCACTGAGCATGCCCAATGCGAGAATATCCACTTGAGCAGCCCACCAGATCCAGATCGTCCTTGTCCCACTGGATGATGGGCGGTTTCATCCATCGCCGCATTCTCTGCACCGGAAGCGTGTGCAGGGTTGCTTCGAGATCACAAAGCCGCCCGGTCTGTGACAGGTCCGGGGAAAACCGATCAGTTCCCTCGGTCAGTTTCAATACCCGTTCGGTGCAATAAGCGGAAATGAGCCGGATCGAAACCGGATTCTTTCAAACGTTCATCCGAGGGCACCTTGCTGCTCCAACTGGCCCGCTAACAGTCCGGCCAGCGCATTGATCTGATCCGCCGGCATGCGCGCGAGAGGCGCGCGAGCGGAGAGCGAGGCAACCGGCGCCGCGATAACTGCTGGCACTTGCCGTCAAGGCCGCACGGATGCGACCGTAACGGCGGATAACATACTGAATCACCTCTTCCCGGCGGTCATGCTCGAAATCCAGCAGGTCGGATATTCCGGCGGCTCATTGCGTTCGCGGGGACAGGAAGCGTTTCGAACAGCAGATTGGATTTCCCGCCGTGTATCGGTTAAATGCCCAACGCGAAACACACGGCCGAGTTGGCGCGAGCCGGCCCTGACAGAGAAATATGCCGCTCACGGGCAAAGCGGAAATGTCATGCACGGTAGAGTTCCTTCTCTCTTGAAGGTGATCAGCTCCAGTTCCTTGTCGATCTGCAACCGTAACCTTTGTCGTGACCCCGGCAGGCCCCAAGCGCCAGCGAATCCCTGCTCAGCAAATTCACGCCCAGCCTAACAGGCCGGTGTTTCGCCTTGCGGAAACCAGCTCATGCGGATATTGATAGCGCAGTTGCCCATTTCGAAGGTGGCAGCGCGCGCGGATCAATTTGAGTTTCAGCGAGCAAGTCCGCGGATAGATTTCTGCCAGTGCATCAGGTGAACTGCAAGAGCCGTTCTTCCATTCGAAACAAGCGCAAGTCCCGCCTCGGCCAGGGTGCAGTGGTGAACGCACCGCAGTCATGGTGCTGCAGCGCACGCCGGCCACGGGGCATGCATATGTACATCGCCAGCGCGACCAGTGGCAGTTTCCAGCATTTTGCCCGGCTTCACGCAGTTGTGCCAGGCGTCTGATCGTCATCCTGACCACAGTGCAGCCTACGCGAGCCATACAGCGTCTGGGGAAACAGCTCACGCAACCATTCACCCTTGCTTCAGGCAAGGCTGTTCGCCGGGCAAGCCACTGACGCGCCAGCGACCGTCAGCGCTGGCCTGAAATCATCTGCTAGCAGACGATACTCGCCTTTGGGAGCGCGGCGCCGGGCCTGGGTGATTCAACCAGCACAGGCGCTGGTAGCCCTGCAGATTTCTGCCAGCAGCACCAGCTTGGGCCCCGCTCTCGCTGCATCTCACTGCCGACAATCAGGCAGGGCGGTCCCTCCTTTGAAGCTTGCCAGGCCGAAGAATAACCGGCCAGAGAAATTCCATCTGTGCACCGGCCAGACGCGCCGTACCCAGCTGCTGAGCGCGCGCTCAAACAGTTCCTGAGCGCTGGGAGGCGCCGAGCCTGAAGCTGAAATTCGTCGACAGCTAATGCCAGCTCCGACGTAAGCCCCTCAGCGCGGACCACCTGCTCCTTCCGTGTTCAATGCGAACCAGCCGTGCAACCAGCGAGCGGTCCCGCCCTGCCCCACTGGTTCGGTAGGCCCAGCCACGCTGGGCCAGCCCGGGTTTCCACCAGGTAATAATCGGCGGCGCATATTCGCCGGCCCGTCCACAACCGCTTTCGATACGCTCTGGACCGCAAGCACCCGCAAACAGACAATTGTGTCTGTGGTTCTTGCAGCAACCCATCCGGGATATACCTGCTTGTCATTCAATAACAAAGGCCGCAACGTACTCTGAGGTACGCCAAGCCTGCTCGGGACGGTGGTCAGGGCGCACTGAAAGGGCTTGGCGACAGCGTCATCTCCCAAACGCGGCGCGCGAAGCGTTTCGCGTAGCTGCTCCGAAGGCAGGATTTGCTGCGGTCGCGCCTCAAAGAGTTTCACGTTCTTAGCGGTACAAAAAGCCGGGAGATCTCTGGCCCCAGCAATCGCACGCCTTTGTACCGGCGTCGCGTACCTGGCAGTTGCCTCCAGCCGAGACCGCGTGGCAGCTCAAACAACATCGCGGCGTCCGCGCTCAGCACTGAAAGGGCAGACCCTACTGACACCAGGCTGTCTCGCCCTCGCGATGGCTCCAGAAATCAACACGAAACCGCTTGCACGGCCATCTGTCACGCCGCCAGAAAACGCGCCAGATCTGAGTCAGCCGCCGTAGCAGGAAACAGTAAGCGCTGGTGGCGGCCGACAATCGAATTGAGGTTCGATACGCACATCGAGAAATCCGTGGCGCAATAGCCATTCCAGTGCCTGACCCGGAGCCCAAGCAGCATATCCAGATGGTGGAGTACCTCTTTTCGGAAAGCGCTTGCCAAGCCGGCGCGGCAGTGCCAAATACCTGGTGCAGGGCGGTGCAACCCAATACGGGAACAAGGCCGCGGGCCACGTCAGCTCGAACCCGGCCCGGGCTACCGGCAGTTGTTCCCAGTACCTGCGCAGGCATCACTTTGCGCTACCGCCAGGCCGTCATGGATATTGGTCCAGCATACGCGCCGCCGCCGGGTTGGCGCCCAAGGCAATCCGATGGCGAAAAACCCAAGGCCGTCAGTTCCTCCCGCAGGCGTGCTCGAACGCTTCGCAGGGGCCGAACAAGGCGAAGCTCGATTCCGAACCTCCATCAACCAAGGCCTAGCGGGTAATGTAGGCTGACATGCGAGCTGAAGCGATAAAGCCCAGCCGCAAGAAAAATCATGCCAGCGCGCAATCTGCGCCAGTCGTAAACTCGCCGCATGGCAAAATCCGGGACAACATCTGTGCTGCAGCCAATGACTGGCCGCGGTCGTAATCCCAGCTCGCGAGCAGCGGCATTGAACCGTTTGCAGCAAACTCGACGTTGCGGCGTGCCGCCTGATCAGCGCCAACGCGCCTGGGGATCCGCACACCACGCCAGCACCGCGTCCAGTTGCCAGTTTGTGGCACAATATGCAGGCCCAGAGCATGATGCTTAATGCCGCAAGAAATTAAAAGGATGGGATTGGGCAGGCGCCATGGGCCGCCGCGACACTTGAGCACCCCGCAAACTGCCTCGCTGACTTTCAATGGACAGGCGCAAAGCCGCGGTGCGACGGGTTTGATTGCCTCCTCGATGCGGCCGATAGGCAAACCCAGGGTCTGCCCGTCTCACGCTGGCGACCTGCAAAACGCCGCAATACCCGGTCATTGGTCTCGCTGCGGCCAGCCACAGTAACACGGCCGCCGCAAGCTCCGGAGCGCAGGCATTGCTCGCCTGCGCCCAAAGCGCATCGCTAAACCACTGGCTTGATGACTGCAAACAGGCCAAACTGATACTGCCGCCTGCCAGGCGGGCAAAAGGATAGCGGTGGGCCGATCAATACCACTCGCTCACCGGCCGCCGACAAGCGCTTGAGGGTTGGCCAGAGCAACTGCAACTCGCCAATGCCTCGGCTTCTACCAGGATTTCACTGAGGCGGGGGCCGGCCCTTTCCGGGCCAGCCGTGCGCGGGCAAGCTGCCATCCAGTTCCGCAAAACCGGGTCGGCTGGCCAGCAGCAGGTACAGGCCCGTCGGCTGACCGGCCAGATTCGCCGCTTCATCGGGAAGCAAGGTCGGAGAGTTGATAGACCGAGCCCACTCATCGCTTCGGCCAGACCTGTGGCACCTGAAGACAGACCACGAAGCAATGTGAGTAAAGTGGAGAGAAAGCATGGGGAAACCTGCAAGCAAATCACTGGTATTATGCGTACAGCTATTTAACACTCATGCAGCACAGGGTCAACCTGGAATTGGCAGCAGACCCTCACGCCACCTGAATCAGGTAACGAAAGGAAGTATCAGAAGGGGTAGGGTTTGCCTGAAAACGAGAACAGCGTCAGAGTAGCCGGGCAATGCCAGTCCATAATCTTCGGGACGAGTGACCTTGATATTGTCCGCGCCGCCCTTCGACCAGTTCGAGGGCCATACCAACTCGCTCTTGCTGAAGCCTCATTCGGTAAGCAGGGCGCCGCAGGCCAGCGCATCGGCCAGGCGGCGCCTGACGCACACGCCGAGGGCGGAACATCTGCGGCGTGTAGGCTTGCCAGAACAGCGAACGATCCGGTATAGCGGTCACCCGACCAATCAGCATCTGCCTGTTTTGGCGTAAAATCGCGTAACCGGCACAGCCAGCAAGAACCGCGACCGGATCATCCGCAGACTATCCAGCAAGCTTTATGCAGATCGCTGCGGCAAGATGCGGCTGCGCGGCGTCCGGTACACCAGCACGCGAGAGAGAGTCAGTGCGCCCAGTTCGGTGAGTTTGTGCAGCCCGGAAAGCACCGAATCGCTCGCTCTCGCCCACCGCTTCAAAACGCTTGGATACGCTTGATCTGCGGCACAGGCCAGCGTCCGGCCAACCAGCATCATTCGGCGGCAAGGCAACCCACCAGCCCGTTCAAACCGGGCTTTGACCGCGAAGCATCAAGGGTATGTTCAATCAGGGCGCGATCGCCCAGGGAAGGTACTGCTTGGGTCGATCGCCTGCATTGCGCGAGCCCAACTGCCCGCCGCAGAAATCACCAACCACAGAAAAGGCAGCCCCTCATTCGTCGCTCAGCCTGAAACAAGGGTCTCGCCTTCCTTTGACCATGCCCCAGCTCATGCCGGGCAACGCCTCCTCTAAACGGTTTCCAAGACCCTGCTTGAAAGTTCGACCACTTGGCGGTGAGCACGGCTGATTACGCTCCAGCAGTTGTTCTTCTCACGGGCCTGCTCGTCGATCTGCTGCTTTGAGCTGGTTAACATGGGCCAGACTGCCCTCTGCCTACCCACGACATATTGCAGCCCGCCCAGCAACTAGCACGCGACCAAACCAGAGCCATTTCACCGTCGATAGAGGATTCAAGCACGACCCTTGTACGGAAGCCTTGCATCCAGTTTGCCTTCAATAACGCAAACAGTTGGGTTGTACTTGAATCACGGTCAGAGCGCACGCAACCGGTCTTGATCTGGCCCGCAGCCAGTGCCTACGGCAGATCGGCCAATGTACTGTCTTCCGGTTTCGCGACTGCGATGTTGAAAGTCAACCGCGGTGAAGGCCGGCAGCCTTGGCCATCTGGATGGCGTTTACCCAGGTTCGGTCAGGAGCCGATTCTGGTTTGAACTTGATCAGAATCGAGTTACCAATGGACTCGTCCGATACCGACGCTTGAGGATCTTGGTATTGGTCACGACAGATGTCGCCGACCAAGTTTTTGAACCTTGCGCCGATTCTTGGTTCGGTCAGGGTCTTCCAGCCAGCCCCAGTCGGATTCGAGTCCCTCGCCGTCTTCAATGGAGATGATCGGGTACCCGCCTGGTCAGGCCCGCCAATAGTCGGCAAAACCCGGTGGCTCAAATACCTGACCTACGCCAGCCCAGATCATATTTGCCGTCCTTGTAGAACTCGCTGGCCGCGCCAATCCCCAGCGCGAGCGTAACGTCCGTCACCCAGGGTATAAACCGGCATTGCGACCGCTTCGGCAATCGCAGCAAGCCGCATCTTTCGTTGGACGCCAGGTTCGGGCAAAGGCCCGCCCTCGTCGCCCACGGAAGTGCTCAAACCACGCGCCCTTCAGTACTGCCTTGAGGTGATGGAATAATCTCTGCACCCATACGCAGGGCATCGGCAAAACTCTTGGCACAAGACCCGGCTGGACCATGAAATTTCCTGAATGTCGACGTTGTTGTCAGCCAATTGTTCGCCCGCCATTGATTGAATGTTCATCATCGGCACCGGCATGGAATAGACGCCAGGGGTTCCGTTCAGGGTCGGCAATGTCGCGTACAAGAGGGCACGCCCTTGGCCCCTGGCGCTGCCCTTGGCCGCAGCAAAAGAGGACCGCCAGAATCGCGTTGGCGCCCAGAGTGGCCTTATTTTCGGTACCGTCCCAGTTCGATCATCGCGCGGTCCAGGCCAGCCTGATCGATCGCATCGCGACCCAACCAGCAAGCTCACGGGATCTGGACCTTGATATTGGCGACTGCCTTGAGTACACCTTTGGCCCAGATAAACGCTGCTTGTCGCCATCACGCAATTCCAGCGCTTCGGCGGGAACCGGTAGAAGCACCGGAAGGGGCGCAGGCACGAACCCAGCAAGGCCGCCTTCCAGAATCACGTCGGCTTTCAACGGTCGGGTTGCCACGGGATCGAGAACCTTCGCGACCCTTGATATCAATGATCTTAGCCATGATTGCTACTTGCTCCATCTAAAACAAAAAGAAAAAAAGGGGTATCAAGGCGTTTCCAGCACGGAAAGCTTTTGAACCAGTTTCGTCGAGGGCCTTGAGCTGAGCCAGGAAGGGCCTCGAGCTTGTCCAGACGCAGGCGCAAGGGGCCATCGCACCTGGCATTAATCCGGATCCGGATGGGCTTCCAGAAACAACCCCGCCAGGGCCCTGCTTCATGTCCGGCCTTGGCCAGATCGGTGACCTGGGCACGCCGACCACCGGCCGAAATCACTGCACACCGGGCATCTGCAGGGCGTGGGTGACGTCGAAAAAGACCGGGTTATTCGAACTGCTTCATGATGCCAAAGCCGAGCAATGTCCGAAGACCAGTTGTTGTAGCCGAAGCTTGAGCCGCGCTCACAGAGAATCAGGCGATCATGCCAGCCCTCTTTCACACTTGCTGAGGATGACGCATCTCCTGCGGCGCCAGAAAACTGGGCCTTCTTGATAATTGACACTGCCTGGGTCTGGCCATGGCCACACCAAATCAGTCCTGCCGCGACAGGAAGCCCGGCCACTGGAATGATGTCGCAGACTTCAGCCACCGGTGCGGCTGAATGCGGCTCGTGCACGTCGGTAAATCAACGGCACCCGGCAATTGAAGGTGCGCTTGATCTCTTCGAATATCTTCAACCCTCTTCCAGGCTGGCCACGGAAGGGAGTTGATCGACGACCGATCTCTCTGTATATCTTGGCCTTGAACACATAAGGAAGCCAATTTGCTGGTGACATCGACATAGGTTCTTCGCGAATGCGCATGGCCATATCGCGGATTCCAGCACCATTCATGCCACCAAAAAGAGCACAAACGGGCTTGTCGTTGGCCGATGTCGATGGTCTGCCCGGCGGGCGCAGTGACCTGAACCGTCTTGTGTTGCATCTGTATTCCTCAGCCCTTGAGCTTGTGCTGGCCAGTGGGCCGCCTGGGACAAACCCGCTGACAGCGGATGGCCATGAGAGCGGAGCGCGAGTGAATTCCGGATGGAACTGGCACGACCAGCGAACAAGGGGTGATCACCGACTTCGATAACTTCAACCAGCGCACGTCCACCGAGCGACCCGTCACTTTCAAAAACCGCACTTCACCAGATCGCCACAGATTGTGTTACCTCGTAGCCGAGCCGGTGAGTTCGACGATGACATCCTTTGCCCATAGCCAGTCATGGGCTTGGAGCCAGGCGTCCAAGGCGCATTCCTGCCCGCCCAGGCGCATGGTGCGCCCAGGTCGGAGTCTTCATTGCGCTGTTTGCTTGTCACCACTGGCGGTTCTGCATTCGGTTGATCAGACCCACCACCGGAAATGCTCGCTGGTCTTGTCGACTCCGGTGGAGTTGGCGTCGGCCCCAGCGAGCACACTGCGGGCGTACTCGATCACCGCAACCTGCATCCCCAGGCAGATGCCCAAGGTAAGAAATCTTGTTTTTCACGGGCTGGCCGCACGGCGGCAATCTTGCTCCAACTCCCGCGCAAACCAAAGCCTCAGGGACCAGAATCGCGTGCGAACCTCCAAGCAGGCCTACGCCCTTGAAGCTCGATTTCTTGGAGTCGGATGTAGCGCATGGTTGACCTGGTCTGACTCCTGGATGCCAAGCGTGGCTCAGGCGCTTCGATCAAAGCGACTTGTAGGCATCCAAGCAATTCACATGTACTTGCCGACCATGGCCGATGGTCACTTCTTGTTCGGGTACAGCTTGCCGCAACAACCCGGTCGCCATTCGGACAGATCCGCACGGCGCAATCGATACGAAGCGCTCGATAACAAAGTCATCCAGGCCCCCTGGCATGCAGTAACACGCAGGAAATACGGTAAGATGGTATCAACATCTTCCAGACCGATCACCGCACGTTTCTTCAAACGTTGGTGAACACGCGATCTTGCGCCGCGGAGGACAGGTCAATCGGGTTGGTCAGAGCGGGCAGAATCAGCACAATCCGGCTTGCAGACCGATGGGCGCAGTTTCCTTTGACCGAATGCTGGGTTTTGGCTTGGTCTTGGTTTTCGCCGGCGGTGGCGATATAGGGCACAGGTAAGGTGCAAATAGCCATCGCGCGCCTTGCGCCAAACTTCAACACGCAATTGGGCGATCGCTTCCAGGAAACGGCTGGGATTCGATATCGCCAACAGTACCGCGCCGATTTCTACCCAGGGCCACGTCGGCATCGCCGGCACCCTTGATGATGCGGACTCTTGATCTCGTGTATATGCGGAATGAACCTGAATGGGTCGCGCCCAGATAATCACCCCGGCGCTCCTTGCGCAAAGCACTTCTCGTACACACGGCCAGTGTGAAGTTGTTGGCGCGGGCTCATGGTGGCACTGGACGAAACGCTCGTAGTGACCAAGATCCAGATCGGTCTCGGCGCCATCGGGGGTGGACGAAACAACTTCACCGTGCTTGGAAAGGGGCTCATGGTGCCCGGATCGACGTTGAATACTACGGATCCAGTTTGGCATGGTGACCTGCAAGGCCCCGTTGCCTTCGAGAATGGCCGCACAGCGAAAGCCGAAGCAATACCCCTTTGCCCAATGAAGATACAAAACCACCCGTGACGAGATGTAGCGCGTCATGAACACCGTTGAATGAACTGTAAGCGACCAGAAGCCCGCGGGAATCGAAGGGAGCCTGGGGGAAGCACTGGTTGATTCCCAAGTCTCGTCCAAGATGAAGTCAGGAATACCAGACGCCCCGCCCCGATTGCTCAATCCGTTAGCCGGGCATCCAAGTGACTTGAAAGCCGCTGTTCGTCGCGCTCCGCGACTGCTGCCTCAGCATTCCAGCGCCCGGGCGACAGAGACCGTTGCCGTCGCAGTATAGCGCAACGGACAACTCGAGCACTGCAGCCATGGCGGGATGCGCGCCTGTTGCCAGAAGATCCTTGAGCGGCTGGGTCGGCCGGCTGGCAGCTTGAATCTGCTCACCAACCCCGGCGATAGCCTACCGCCAGTCGCCGGCGCACCAGCGAATACCGGTTTGCCCAGCCTGATCAAGAGTATGCATTTATCACACAGCCGATCCGTATCAGCCCAGGCTGGCAACGCCTGCTTCAAGCAGCGTCGGCCCAATCACCTCAGGCAAGAGCCATATACGACCTGACGAACGCTAAGCCGGTAGCCCGCAAAGGCGCATTTCGGCTGACCATTCTCTCCGCCCGACAAGTTGTTTGCACAAAGGCCTGCAAC
>Ga0163217_1029883_pt1 | contig 19555 bp, 9 predicted proteins | sample SynspAceP_FD_185933 | JGI IMG/M metagenome (GOLD analysis project Ga0163217, IMG submission 185933) | Saline lake microbial communities from Ace Lake in Antarctica - Synechococcus sp. Ace-P (PacBio error correction) | ecosystem: Environmental > Aquatic > Non-marine Saline and Alkaline > Saline ...
ATTCATGACTATCGCTGTATATGAAAGTGTCTTCAATTTAACCCTGTTTAAAATATGACAAAACAAAGTATGGAAGGAATACTTCCATACTTTGGGTTTTAGTTTTTTGCTGGCGGCACTAATACATTAGGCATCATTTTCTATATTGCATTGTAAGTTTTTCTTATCGGATTTCATTTTAGTAAATCTTTAAAAACGCCTTTAATCTACAATCCCCATAGGGGATATTTAGCTTCTCCATTTATTGAATAATCCAAAATGATTATTTTGGAACTTGGGATTGGGGCATCTTTCATTTTTTTCATTAAAGCTTCATAAAACATTGAAATACCTGCTTTACGCGTCCCATTGCGATATTTATATAACAAGCTGCTATACTCATCGTTGCCTTAGAGCCATTATGACAATAAAAGTTAGAATACACTTGGCCAACTGTTTCTCAATAAATGAACGGGCTTGTGTAACAAGACTTTTCATATATTCTTAAGCGTACACTCATATTGATTTTTAGTGTTCAGTTTGCGCGCTTCATGGATATCAAATCTTTTCTAGTTCAGAAAGTGAATGCTCTTCTTCCGGAATTCCCGGCAAGAAATTACTGGGTTGTGTTGTGATAGGTGATAGCTATGCATTTGAAATATAGTCTACCGTTTACTTATTGATTTAATCTTCGCAGTGGTAATTAAGCTTCTCCTCATGAACGCAAAGATCGTCAAGAGCTTGTATCCTAAATTTTCGGTAATTTTTTTGCTTTTTTCAGTTCTTGCAAATAATTCCACGCATTTTATATTATGATGTTGGGTTGTACAAAATACTTGTTTGCCCATTAACCATCGCTTCATTCCTACAGTACTACTTTGACTATGTCTGGATCTTGTTGGCTAAAACTACCGGCTCTTTTCAATTTCTGAAGCGTTTGAGGACTTTCCTACCATCGTGATTTGGCATTATGAATCGGTTTATCCATGCATATGGAGAGAGATAAGCCTAAGCATGAGACAATATCATTTCAAAATTTGAAGAATCTTCTTGTTTAAGTTCACGTATAGCTGCTTTAGGTATGTAATATGCTGATGCAAGGTGAGGTAGCGGCGCAGTTGTAACGTATAGGTTTAATTACTTGATAAGCTCGAAAACATAGCTGCCAAATATTTCTATGAAAGTCTGTCGATTTAGCATCGTGGCAAGTGTCGGTTGAATTTCTTTCGATATGAGCTTATAACGCCACATAGATAGTCGCCAAATCTCTGATTTCTAAAATATTTTAGCTGTCACTTCTTTTTATCTTTTAAGTGCGGAGAAACTTTAATTTTCTCTTATTAATTACAGACCGATTCAACACCATAGTGAATGTTGAGATGAGTTACTGTGTGTTTTATTTCTAACTTTTTTTAAGGTACCTTCTTTAGTTGTACCTAATTACTTCGATTTCGCTGAACGCTGAATCCTTTTTACTCATGGATTTATCTAAGCTTAAATTTGAAACATTTATTTCTCTATTCCATCTTTAAGTGTTTTATTTCAATAGCGTTTCTCTGATGAAATTTTATAAACTATAGGCACTTGCATAGGTCATTGCTATTCTGCCTTTACTTAATTGAAGCTGCGATTTTACATTGCTACCGTTAATAATTGAAGCTCTTTGGTTCCTTTAAAAACTCTACTTTGCGCCAACAATACAGGGATTTAAAATACAATTGTCCCTTCGTGAACAAAAACACCCAATTCAACCAATTATGGGGAATATCCCTTTTACTTGTCCAGCCATCCAGGCTTGTGCGCTTCCTTAACCCGCAGCGTATGGGAATAAGCATCTGTTGGAATGCACGTAAGTTGGTGATTGTGACCCGCAATCCTTCATTTAATCTGTAATAATGGCTCCAAAAGTCTTCCGTAATTTCATTGCTTCATGAGCAACAATGGCTTTTTTAAACAGATTCTGTAACTGCAAAAGGTAATTTTGGAAACCATGTGCCAATAAATAGACCTAAGCCCTTCATACTAGAAAAGTACCGATTCGCTGTGAAGGCCTTATGATTAAAACTTGCTCAAAAGCTTGCAACTAAGGGTTTCATTTTTTCTTGCTAAAGCTCATAGCGTGACCTTTGGAGTGCCTTTAAAGCTTTCTTATACTCCCTGCGTTTAGGAAGTTTTCCATTAAAGTGTGGTGTTTCATAAAACATCTTTTTCAACGAGCCTTGGTGACCTCTGCAATCATTTGGTTGCCAGCAAGCTCTGATGTGCAAGAGCATTTTTTTGGTAAGGTATTTTTTTATACAAAACGGGGAAGTTCTTTATATTTGGATATAATAAATACTGTACTGATCTTCTCTGAATATTGAATTTGCTTCAGAGCGTCTAAAAGCTTAAACACCGCTTCTGAAGAAAGGAAGCTGCTGAACTTAAAAGGCTACTTGACCCTAAATTTCGCGTAAATTAGAAATAGAGATTTTTTCTCATCGTTATGGTCATCAATTGTAGGCATGGTATAGCAATTATCTGATCGCCTATTTACATCAATGGTATGGTCAATCACTTTAAGTGGTTTTTACAAACCACTTAAACTGGCTAGTGAAAGCTCGGCTTTTTTTCCCTGAACAACAATTTTTTATAGATAATTGGCTCTATAATACTACCTGCCATTCCAAGCCATCTAATGTTTTTCGTCGTATCGTTTGTTTTTATGATGAGCAGGGATTCCGTTTTGATGATAAGGTGTCCATGAACTTCATTAAAAATACCAATAGTTCTTCCGAAAAGAATTTCCACTAACTCAATGTCGCTATAAGATCATCGAAAAACTTAAAAAATCTTCTCAATAATACAGGGTCCCATAGAAACCCCATGCCGACCAAGGCATTATGGCTCATTCATTCGTCTTTGGTATTTTACCAATATCATGCTCTGAATAAAATTAGATATTTTGGCAAAACTCGTACTATTTTTTCTATAAATTACTTTTAGATCTTTTTTGCCTGATCATTAACAACGCACCATCGGCCTAGGGCGCTTTCCTTTTGCAATCTCTGAATCAATTCAAGAATCAAAACTTAGGTATCTTTTTGGATTTTTGAGAATGTCTTTATAATCTTTATTTTATAGGGTACATTGGATACACAAATAATGGTATCAAAGTAGCTTGATAATTTAACCTGGATTGGTGATTTTCTATAATTTCTAAAAACTTCAAAATTATAATTTGATGATCTCCAATATCCAATATAAGAAGGATCGTTGGCTCTATAAGTTTACAATAAAACCATCTTTAGTCACTCGGTACGGGTTGTATCCAATCAACGTAGAGCGGTTTTTAAAAACTATGGATCATGTTTTTGCTGTAAAGTCGGAAACGAATTGTCTAAAGCTTCCGTTTTTTGAAAATATCAGCCAATTCCTTCGGAATCCAAATTTTTAGACCCATTCAATTTCACTTCTGGTGTTGATAGAAAATTTTATTCCACGGCCTGCTTGGGTCCGCCGTGTCCTTTGGCTAAATTTAAGGCATGTATTCCAAGCAAACCTTTAAAGTCTTTAATCTCACTATCTGACAATTATTCTTTAATTTCGCTGCCGAAAATTTTCTGGAAGCTTTTCAATTAAAGAGTTTGTTAATTGAATATGATTTTTATATCGATTTCCCTAGGTAGTTTTTGAAATCCCACTTTCATTCGATAATTATGATTTCAAGAATACCCCTCCTTCACATAATATTGAACAGGTGTTCGAAAAAATGTCGTGTGTTTTTCTAAAAACCTATCTGTAGTGGTTTTTGCAACCCATCAGAAGAAGCCGCAATTGAAGTAATTATCGGTTCCTAGACGTATGCTTGGTCCACCGTTGCTGTATATTTTATCTGTTTTAGGGTTTAAATAATTTGCGATGGCCGAATGTTCTGATTGACATGGCAACCGTCTCATTTTTTCTCAGATTAGTGGAGTCAAGGTGATTGCAGCATGAATAAAGTAGGCCCTTCTCTGCTTTAAACTTTTTCTGGATGTATTGGACGTCCCTTTTTTAAAGCATCGAGTGCAATGATGACAAAAATGGTAGCAAATTTTTTTTTTTTTTTTCAAAAATGTCCCCGAAAGACCAAACATATTCGCTTTTAAAGATTCGCTAGGCTCGGCTTTAATCTACTATAAAATGCACTTGGCATAAATCCCAAGCTACTTCGCTTCAATTCGCTCTTTTATAGGCATCCACTAAATTGCTAACTAATAATTGCTGCAAGTAGAGTTTTACGCATAAGGCAATAAATTTTTTGTAAACGTCTAAACTGTAATCGGTTATTAGAATCTGACCCTCATTCTTAGCCTTGATTTTTTTAACAAAACAACTTCGTCTACTAGAGAATTCTAGAACGGGTGTGATTTATTGTCTTCAAAACCATTTGTACCGTAGCAAGCCCCTTCAGATAGAGAGTGAGTGAGATCTGTGAGGCGATTATAAAAAGGTTCATAATAGTTGTTTCCTTTTTGTTACCTGCTGAGGTTTTACTTCCGTTTTATATCTGCTTCGATTCTGTAATTTTTAATCATCCGTGTAATCGGATAAGTGATGAGCGTCTGATCTTGTTGTCGTACCAGCGTGTTAAAACGGCATTGCTTCGCATGAACATGCCATGATTAGGAATCGCTACGGATACTATTAAAAAATGTGTCGCATGCATCCAGCTATTGCTGATCTTATATAGCTTTCCATCTTCGAATTTGACCAGGTTGCCTTGAACTGCTTTCTGATCAAGGTTTGTTTTTGCAATTGCTATGTAAATATCTGAGTTGCTTAATTAATTAATTTCTGAGTTTTAATTAAGTGCAAAAGGTTGCGCAAAAAATTGCTTTCATTGCTAACCTTTTTATTGTTTTCTGTTACCCTAGATCTTATGGGTTTAAAACATAGCACATTTCAATATTAGATACCCGAAATTACAACCTGCGTCACACAAAACAGCTCGATAAGAAAGAGCTTCCTTCACTTACATAGCTCGTTTGGTATGGTAAAGGTACCGTAAAAGTGTTTTCCAATGGTACGAAAGGGTGGAGCGGGATTAAAGAACATGGGGTAAAAGAAGCCCCTGCAGTCTTCAAAAAAGAGATGAAGCACATTAATACAGTCCTGGCTGAGTTACACTTTCTATAATATGGATCAAGTAATTCGAACTACATCACCCGATTAATCATCTCCGGCTTCCTTTCTTTCTGTTTAATGCAGGATGTACTTGGACCATTCGTAGTAAACGACCAGACAACGCTCTCCATTGTTTTATACGGTATTATCACAAAAGGCTGAAGTTCCACCTTTTGAATAATAACAACCAGTACCTCTCCGTTGCCCGTCCTCAAATTACGTTTACTAACAATAGCAACGACAGTGCCAGTCGTCGCAGGACTATTTAGGCGTTAAAGAAAGATTATCATGTTTAACGAGCCAACAGCACTCCTGATCGAACACAACGCGTGCAATCGGCAGCCACAAGCCGCAGCAGTTTAAGGTGAAAGCGTAAAAGTTTGTCTCGTAAGTGGTTAAATTTACGGTCTCTACCGTATTGGCCAATTCCACCTTAACCTATTCCCGCACAGTAGCATCTGCTCGATCAGACCACGCATCAAAGTTAGGTTAAGTTGAGCATCGAGAATTTCTAGTTTTTGGCTTAAAAATCACGTCAATGATTTCCTGCTGTCGCTACATTTACAGAATAAAGGTATTATCGCCTCTGTAAACGACGGGATGGCAGGACGTTCCCCGCCTTATTCCAAGTGTAAGCTGCCCATTTTCAATCTGCCATTGGGTGGTTGTAAGATTGAACAGAATCAAAAGTAAGCACGGTAACTATTCAAGTCAAGGAGACATTATCAATTATTGACAACGCCAACGGCGCTCTGAATTCAATAAAACAGTGCATCAGAGCTCAAGCCAGCGGGCAGTTAAGTGAGCGTAAAAGTTTGTCTTGTTGTGGTTAATTCACTTGTCTCGACCGAGTGTTAAGTCTGATTTTGTAGCATAGATAGTGCCTCGTATGCTTCGTGGTTGGCGGAGATTGCAAGCGCGTCATGCTATAGTATGAAGTGTCTAGCACGATGACATGCATCAAGTAAGTTAAGGTATACGTAGAACATCAAGAATTTCTAGTTTTTGACGATATAGCAGAAGATAGATAGTAGGGTTAGCTGCAGAATAAAAGGTTATTATCAGCCTTACAGTAGCTACATGGAGCTGATAGTGGGTACCGAGATTTGCACGTGGAATGAGTCCATGGTAGCACTGCATTTTTTGGAAATCATTGGTTAAAAGACCGGAATCAAAAAGTACTTCGCCGCACAAGTTTGCAGGAAGCTGAAAGTGTAAGATATCAAAATAACTAGGTTGTGCCGTCTGGCAGTAATGGCGCATCCCGTTTCTTATTATCTGGTTAATCACAACTTGTTGTTGCGTAGTTGCACCAGGGGTAAATGTTGGTGAGACTTTCATGTCAGGTGTATGATGAGTATAGTAAAGGTTGTTTCATCAGTGAGGGCATAGGAGGACGGATAGATAGGAACGATTTGGGGATTATACAGCCAACTCGAAACGTAAACACTTGGCCTTTGTCGAATATACTTTTAGCTAAACGTATTTTGTGGTCGTCAAATCGAAATTATTCTCAAGGTATTTTGGACTCCTGCAAGAACTAGAGCCAGACGGTTTATCTACCTGCAACACAAATGGAGTTGTTTTTCCTGGAACTTAGATGGATTCCGGTGCTAACTTTGAACTGATCCATCCCCAAATTCTCTCGGAGGAAAGAAAGCGTTTATGTGCTTCAAAATTTAATGGAAGGTGAAGTTTGCCGCTGATAGGAGCGTAGCAGCAACAACCATAGAGGGGATAGTAGGATCAATGGATAGGTTACCCAACACTTGTTCCTGGGCCATTACAAAATAAAGTTTATCGTAATTATTTTGGATAGAGTGAGGAAAAATTAAAATTGATTGGGGTTCCTCCAGTGCCTGCCATGATTTGCAGTGACTTTCGATTCTGCTGCAGTACCTTCTTCAAGTTTCAGATTAAAACGCTTACAGCAATCGGACCAAAAATTCATGGTAATGTTGTTCAGTAGCTAGGTCTAAAATTTTGGGTCGCAAACACAAAAATTAGATCCTTCGAACAGGAGCTCGCTATTCGTTATCGCAACAACTTAAGAGGCCTTATCATTAGTTCTGAGCATCAGCGATTTATGAAGTATTTCAATTGAAGTACATTAAGTACAATAGTTGTAAAAGGCTACATTGGGGATCAACAGTAACGGATAATGAAATTTTGTTGGAATATATCGTTAACGCATACTCAGAAGTGTTAGAAGCCTGAAAGATACCATAGTTTTAATGTAATGGTAAACGTACCGTTTGCAAATGTTTTTTTATAGGATTAGAGTTTATCGGTGGATAGTTCTAGCAGGTACAAGCCGGAAGGCTTCACTGAACTGTACATCGTATCGTTGGCGTCTTCAAGAATTTTATAAGAGGTCTGACGTATTGTTCATTATTGTGTATAGTAAAGGCAGAACTACCTGCGGTAATTGAAATTTCTCGTCATCACATCTAGAAAGGAAGCCTAAGATAAAAAATTGAAATTAACTAGCGCTTTTTTTAGTAGTAGTTTCATAATAGTTTTCGTTAGTTTTATTCAATTATATTTATAGGCTCTTAAATAAGTTCGACAACATGGTCTGAGGAAATACCGGTTTTCTGCATTGGGAGGGCAACCCACAGGTTCGCTACTGCATTAATAAGGAGTATAAAAATCATTATCAAAACCTCATGCTGATCCTCGGAAGATCGTCCGAGTTTGATCTGGCTGTATACACATCATCCACAGTAGTGGTTTACATAACTGGGCCCACTCGATCCATAGATATGAAGCCTGTATCGAGGCGATCGTTTGGAAGCCGGAATTACTCTTTTGAAATCGCTTTCACCCAGAAATACGCAGGACATGTAAACTTCCTATGAGTTTTGTCGGTTCCTGTCTCGTATTTCCATGATATCGATTTTCCTAAACTCGGCCATATTTAGTCTGATTTCTGGGAACACCAAGCATCCAAAAAGTGCAGGCCAATACTTGACATAGGGCACCCGAACGGGCTTCAAAAAACGAATAGTTTGTGAAAAATTTATTTTTTGTTAGCAAAAAGGCGAAGCAAGAGGTATATCGATGACCCTTGAAAAATTTTCATTGCTGTGCGTAATGGAATCATAATCATTTATTATGGTTTACATTTCTGGTTATCCGTATAGTATTGTAATTCTTGTTTTCCCCATATTTTGGCTGTGCCCAAAATCATAGCCCCAAATAGTACTCCTTGGGAGCCGTGATCAAACTATCTTGCATGGTTTTTTCGTAAAATTCACAACGGTCCTGGGTATCATCTACGCACAGTCTCATGATTGAACCATCAGAAAAATAGAGGCATAGGGGCCCTGTAGAAAAACTAACGTTCTTGGCTAAAGAAAGGAAGTCATACGGTGTGGCAATTTTCTTTTTTTTGTATACAATAAATCATTTGATTCATAATTAATTGCGATTTTTAGATCTGAGACATTATCTGTATAGAAGTACATGATTAGTCATACGAACAAAATGTTTTAGAGATGGTTGATGCTGAAAACAAAAAAATATTTTGTGCAAGATTGCTTCTACTGGTCATCCAAATTGCTAAGGGAATATCAAAGCTTATCCATGGTCGCTGGTAGCGCTGTATGGCATAATTACAGAACCACTAGAATCTTATTGTCTCAAAAGCACATTGAACCAAATCACTAGTTCTTATCCTAATAAAATCTGAGGCATATATGGCTTTCTGGTATTCTAAATTAACGTGAAAATGTGTCATTGTGAGGCTCTACTGTAGGGTTCTTAAACTCTGTTGGCACAAAATTAGCGCAGTGTATTCTATTACATTGTGACATAATATTTATTGGCTCAACCCAATGTTGTTTGAAATTCTCCCCGTCTCCAAAAAAACCATTGTAGAAATCCACTGGCACATTGGTATAAAAGTACCATGCGAGATTGTACTAAAATACTGAGCGTTATACCACATTGGGCAGCATTTCTGTTAGGACGAGTTAGGGTGCAAAATCGAAAGACTACATCCACTGACAAATGCTTAGAGATCCTTTTGCAAGTACTGTACCGGCCAGGGTTTGCGGTAATTACCGCGAACTGTCCCCACCATACTTACACTCCTAATCACTACCGAGCAATTAAAGTTTTGAAGAAATAAATGTAAAGTAAGATAGTGCCGCAACAAACGGTTTCATTAACTCCCGAAACAGATTAAAAGGTTTGGGGTGAGTCAGTGAGCGTAGTTTGTATCCAAGGAAAGATTTGTATCTACGCTTCGCCATTAAAATGGGGTCTTGCCTGTTGCAAAGTCCCAGTTTTTTCAAAGATGGAAATCATCAGAATCCAAAGGTGGTAATCCATGGACGCATCGTTCCGGGACTTCTGAATAACCAGAACATCCAGCGCTCTATCGTTAAAACAAAGGATCTGGCAATAGGTATGGTATATTTTAGTCAGCTGGGCTTATTCTAAGTTATTTTTGGAAAAAGGTATTATGTTCGCCAAATTATTCAAAACCAATTCGTTATGGGGCTGATTTTGTTGCTTTTGCCGCAAACGTCAGTGATCATAACGTAAAGATCTCGACCGCGCATTCAGGAAATCTGCTTCCCGCAAAGCACCACTGGGATCACCGTAACATTCGCACATCAAACGATAGAAGCGTTTCCGTTTTATACTTCTTCAGTAATCACTGAAACGCTCTAGTGTTTAGATCTTGAAAAGGAAAGTATTCAAAGTCCACCGCTAAAACCATCATAAATTATTTCCATTTTTCGAAAGGAAGCAAAGGCTACTCATTTGAACTTTCTTCACAAGCTGTAACCAGCTAAAACAAGCCCTAACAGCAATGGTGTTCTTAAAAGAATTTTATTTTTTAATTTTCATTTGTCTCTTTTTTATTCCCATATTGATCTGTATATATTTGTTCTATCTCATATCGTCCATTTCAAGCACAGGGTAATGGTAGGGTTTGTGCAATTCGCGTGCTTCATTAGGAAGATATGAGGAGAAAATTCGTTTCATGGTACGGACCAAGTACGCGAATACCATTGAGTATTGGTAAATAACAAGTCTGGCTTCCCTAATGTTGTTGAAATATCTAACAAAAGATGTGGAGTTGCAGGTGGTAAGGTTAAAACGCGAATGAAATCAAAAGGACCCAATCATCTTATTTAACAAGCATGCTCTAACCTTTATTTTGTTGTAGATTAAGCGAATCTGCCTCCAAAACGCTCCACCAATCGTTCATCATACATTGGCTTGTGATATTACCCAAATAAAGAAAGATTATGCAACAATACCGCCAAGTCTGGGTTTTATTTTAGAAACGATTCGAGTAATGTGTTCCATAAAATTTTGCGCAGGTAACTGAATTAGGGAAGGCAATGGTACGAATTCTATAAATCAATAGCGGGGTCCATCGTGGTCGGAATGATGGGAAAACAAATCGCACTGCCAGCTATTTTTGGCGTCTTCAGCACGATCGTTATCCTTCATGAATCCAAGTAGCTGGTGTTTGATCCCAAGTAGGAGTAGTTCTCCCGCTGTGGTTTCTCTAATTGGTTGCAAACAAAGGGATCATCAAGATATTCTAAGTCTTCTGCCCTTGTGTAACATTTGGCATGGGACTAATTTATAGTTTTTGCATAGAGTAAATATAGTGCTATGTTGAAAATTCCACGTGTAGGTTAAGCTGTAAGGAAATTAGTTTGATTGCACTTCCGCTATCTTTTATAAGCGCCAACGCTAAAAGTTTTGGTATAATCAGCACCACATTGGCGACTAGTCATGGCTGCTCCTGACATACAATTGAAGACGCCCGATGAGAATAGGGTGATTTTTCTTTGGCAGTCGCCCAATATATCTTTCATTAATTGGTCGGTATAGATAATGTATTGGGATTTCATTTTGGTGTATTTGATTGTAATTTGGATCTCATTACTGCATTGAAATAATGATCATTTAAGTGACGCCGATTTCCCTCCCAATTTCAAAACCAAAATATCCAATTTCTCTTTTCGATGATGTAAGGTAGCTCTCGCGTTAGGCTAGGGACGGCAAAGAAGAAACGATGGTTCAAAAGTCATCAATATTTCATGGTAAACCCATAAGGTCATATTCTACCATACTCTGCTGTATTTTAATAAAATGTGCAGGGTAGCGCCCCACCAAAGTTGCTGGCCGAAAGCTGCTTTAATCCTTTTATGTCCTTTTACCATCAAATTCAAAACACTAAAGACGGGCCGTTTTGTATAGTAACTAATTTGGAACGTAGTTGGCCTCTGGATATAAACCAAAGAATCTCCTTCATACCCCAGTGATAATGCCCTGTCTGTAAAAACTGTAAATCAAAGTTTTTAGTATTCATTCGTTAAGAAGCATTATATACTTGTACGCGATTACATCTTCAATAAGCAGCATTTCTTCACCGGTAACAACTTCTATCGGTCGCCCTGTCTCATAAAATATTTCATCGATAGGATTTTTGCGACATTTCCCAAGGATTAAAATAACATTAGCCTCATATTTGGAGCTGGTTCGCCTTCAGAAACTACAAAATAGGATTGCAATCTCATCAAACCTAATTGGGTTAGGAAATAGGTCTGTCGCATTTGGATCTGGAGACCAGGCGTGGTAAATTAAATTACCCCTATTAAAGTGGTAAATTTGGCTTCCCAGTTTACTGCACCTAAGCTTGCTGTTTGTTCCCCAACTAATGCGATTTATCCCACGTGCTTTTAAAACAGGGCAATCCATAATTTGGATTTATCATAAGTAATTTTGAACAAAGAGATAAGGTGACCGCCAATCTTCAAATGTGTTTAATTTGTGTGCTTCTTTGGGGGTGTATACCGCTGCTTCGCGATATAAATCATAGACCTCGGGGTCTGTCTGGCTTTAGACAAGATTCCAAACAAATTCCTGTTCCATCAATTGTCTCACCCGGAATTAAATAAATATCCATATCCACCATAAGACGCACGAATGCTTATTATGTGTATATCGTTTTTCTATCATCAAAACCATACTTCACCACCCATCACTAATTGAAACGTAAAACCACCATTGAATTTCAGCCTTATTCCCAATCTGCGGCAATTTTCGTATATTCTTTCCAGTTCCCTAACATATAATAGGCCCTGAGTTTTGATCTTCTTGATTTTTTAATAGTATTAAAAGCATCTCACCAATTAGCTGTAAATAAATTGGCTTGTTTAATTTGTCTTTCACTGTTGAAACGCATCTTCAAAAGATACGAACCTACAGACCGCGATACATATGTTACACCCTAGATGTCAACATCCTACACTTCCGCAATAATTATCTATAATAAAACATCACATTAAAATGGCTACAGGATGAGAAGACCCATGTAATAAGAGCTGATGATGAAGCACACTATAAATGCAAGTCCATGGATTCTTATCATCTGAAGCAATTTGTAATGGTGATGTTTTTATTTATAGATAACTTAATAGGCGGAAGAGTGGTAAGATTTTGACATCTATGGTGTAAATATGTATCGCGCGTATTTTTGGAGATGCGTTTCCAAACAGTGAAAGACAAATTAAACAGCCCATTTATTTACAGAAGTTTGGTGCAGATGCTTTTACTATATTAAAAATAGAAGATCAAAGCTCAGGCTATTAAATGTTTAAGGGACTGGAAAGAGATATTACGAAAATGCCGCGGAATGGGGAAGGCTGAAAATTCAATTGGGTTTTACGTTTCAATTTAGTGATGGGTGTGGAAGTATGGTTTTTGAATGATAGGAAAAATGCGGTATACACGATAATATTGCATCGTGGTCTAATGGGGAATATGTATTGATTTAATTCCGGTGAGAACAATAGGAAACGAGGAAGGTTTGGAATCTTGCTAAGGCCAACAGACCCCGAGGTCTTAATGATTTTATATCCGCGAGCAGCGTATTACACCTCGAAGAAGCACATCTAATTAGAAACCCGTAATGAGATGGGTCACCATTATCCTTGTTCAATTACTTTGATAATATCCAAATTAATGGATGCTGTTTTAAAAGCAGTGGGGATAAAGCAGCATTTAGTTGGAAAAACACAAAGCTTAGAGTGAGTAAACTGGAAGCCAATTTACCACGTTTAATAAGGGGGGTAATTTAAATTACCACGCCTGAGTCCCTCCAGATCCAAATGGCGACAGACTATCTAACCATTAGGGTTTTAGACGTTGTATGCAATCCGTATGTTAGTAGGTTTTGGCGAACCAGCTCCAAAATAGTGAGGGTGTAATGTTCATTTTAATATCCTGGGAATGTCGCAACAAATCTATCGATGAATATTTTATGATGAACAGGGGCGATCAGTGAAGTTGTTACGGGGTGAAGGAAATGTGCTATTGATTAATACGCGACATAGTATAGTAATGCTTCTACGAATGGAATACCTACATACGTTATTGATTTACGGAGTTTGTTACAAGAACAAGGGCATTCACTCACTGGGGTATGAGGAGATTTTCTTGGTTTATATCCAGAGGCCCAACTACGGTCCAATTTAGATATTATACAACGGGTCATTAGTGGTTTTTGGATAGTTGTGATAGTGACTGTAAAAGAGACATACAAAGGATTGCGCATGAACTGTTGTGGGGCGCTATACCTGCATTTTATTAAAATACATAGCAGAAGTATGGGTAAATATAGAATCCATGTAACTGGATGAAAGATATTGATGACATTTGGGAACATAACGTTTTGTCTTGTGGCACTGTGCCTCACTTGTCTAGAAGCGCGAAGAGCTACTTACACTCGAAAGAGAAATATGAGAGCACTAGTGGTTTAGGGGGGAGCTGGGGGGGGCATGGCTATAAATGATCGATTATTCAATTTGCAGAAGAGAGATCGAAATAGAGTCCAAATACACAACATGATTTATTGCTATAGTTACCGACCAACGTTAATGAAAAAGATAATTGGGGTTGCAAAGGAAAAATCACATATGCAGGCGGGCGTTCAATTGGGTATGCTCAAGGAGCAGCCATGGGCTAGTCGCCAGGGGTGCTGATTATACAAAACTTTTACGGGTTGGACGCTTAAAAGGATAGCGAAGTTGGCAATCAAACTAATTCCTGACAGGCTTAACCTACACCGTTGGAATGTTCAAATAGCAAACTAACCTTTTTATGGCAAAACCTATAATAGGTCCAGCCAATGGATACAGCAAGGGCCAGGAAGACTTAGAAAGTTTCTTGATGATCCCCTTTGTTGTGCGAGCCAATAGAGAAACCACAGCGGGAGAACTACTCCTTACTTGGGATCAACCCAGGTACTTGGATGTTGAATGGGATACGAATGTGCTGAAGAGCGCAAAATTAGACTTGTCAGTGCCGGATTTGTTTTCGCCATCTCCGACACGATTGGACGGCCGCTATTGAATTTTTAGGAATCGTACTTATTTGCCTTTCCCTAATTTCAGTACCTGCGCAAAATTTATGGGAAACACATACATCAATCGTTTCTAAAAATAACGCAGACCTTGGGTATGATTGCAAATCCTCTTATTTTGGGATGCACAAGCCAATTGGTGTGAGAACGATGGTGGAGCGTTTTGGAGGGATATTCGCTTAATCTACAACAAAATAAAGGTAGAGCATGCCTTTTAAAATAAAGAATGGGGTCCTTTGATTATCATAGGTTTTAACCTACTACCCCTGTGCAACTCATGTTAGATGTATTTCAGAAATTAGGAAAGCCAGACTGGTTTATTTTACCCAGTACTTCAAGTGGGTATTCGCGGTAGCCTTGGCGTACCATGAACGAATTTTCTCCTCGATATCTCCTAATGAAGCAGCAGACTTTGCAACAAACCCTACCATTAGCCCTGTTGCTTTGGAAATGGAAGAATGGGAGGATAAGAAATATATACATATCAATATTGGGGAAATAATAAAAGAGACAATGAAAAATAAAAATATATCTTTTAAGAACAACCATCTGTTTAGGGGCCTTGTTTTAGTCCAGGGGGGGGGGGGGGGGGGGGGGGGGGGGGGGGGGGGGGGGGGGGGGGGGGGGGGGGGGGGGGGGGGGGGGGGGGGGGGGGGGGGGGGGGGGGGGGGGGGGGGGGGGGGGGGGGGGGGGGGGGGGGGGGTTTTCAGCTTGTGAAAGAGGAAGTTCAAATGAGGTAGCCTTGCTTCCTTTCGAAAAATGGAATATATTATTGATGGTTTTTTAGCGGGACTTGAATACTCCTTTTCAAAGATCTTAAACTAGAAGCGTTTTCAGTGGTACTGAAGTAAAGTATAACGGAACGGCTTTCTAATGCGGTTTGATGGTGCTAAATGTTGGGTGATCCCAGTGGTGCCTTTTGCGGGAGCGATTTTTCCTATGATGGCGGTCGAGATCTACTGTTATGAATGCACCTGACGTCTTTGGGAAAAAAGCAACAATCAGCCACCATAAACGACAATGGTTTTGGAAATAAATTTTGGCGAAAAATAAATACGTTGTTTCCAAAAATAACTTAAGAATAAGCACAGCTGGACTAATATACATACCTATTCAGATCCTTTTGTTTAACGATAGAGCGCGTATGTTCTGGTATTCCAGAAGGTTTCCGAAGAATGGCGATGGATACACCTTTTGGGATTGGGGAATTTAAATTTGAAAAACTTGGGGACTGTGGCAAGCAAGACCGCAAATTTTTAATGGCGAAGACGTAGAATTACAATCTTCCTTGGGATACAACTACGCCTCACTGGACTCGCCAAACCTTTAATCTAGCTTCGGGAGATAAATGAAACGTTGTTGCCGGCACCTTCTTACTTTTACATTTATTTCTCAAATTACTGAAGTTGCTCGGGGTTAAGTGGAATTTAGGAGTTGTAAAGTATGGTGGGGAAGGTTCGCGGTAATTACCGCAACCCTGGCCGGAGTACTTGCAAAAGGGTCTTAAGCTTTGAAGTTTAGGAAGGTAGTTCGAATTTGCACCCGTAAACCTAACAGAAAATGCTGCCAATGGATCACCGTTTTTTAGTGAGGCGTATACCAATGTGCAGTGGATTCACAATGGATTTTTTGAGAATTTCAACAAATTGGTGGAGCCATAAATTATTATGGCGGAAATGTATAGAATTACACTGGCTAATTTTTGTGGCAAACAGAGTTTAAGAACCTACAGTAGATGCCTCAACAATGACACATTTTCACGTTGATATTAAGAATACAGAAGCCATAGATGGCCTCAGATTTTATTAGGATAGAACTAGTGATTTGGTTCAGTGGTGCTATTTGAGGATAATGATTCTAGTGGTTCTGTAAATTAATGCCCAGTACAGCGCTAACAGCGACAATGGATAACTTGGAATATTCCCTTAGGCAGATTTTGATTGCCCAGTAGAAAGCAATCTTGACAAATATTTTTGTTTCAGATGCAACATCCTCACAATTTGTTGGTGAGATATATGTACTTCTATACAGAATAATGTCGATTAAAAAGCAATTAATTTATGAATCAAATGATTAATGTTTATACAAAAAAAAAGAAAATTGCACACGTAGGTACTTCTTCTTTAGCAAGAACGTTAGTTTTTTCTAAAGGCCCTATGCCTGTATTTTTTCTGATGGTCAATCAAAGCTGTGCGGTAGATGATACCAGACCGTTGTGATTTTACGGAAATAACCATGCAAGAATGGTTTGATACGACGGTGCTCCAATAGTAATTTGGCGCTTGATTTGGGCAAGGCCAAAAATGGATGGGAATCAAGAATTACAATACTATACGGATGACCAGGAGAATGTAACCTTAATAATGGAATATGATATACGGCACGCAAGAAAATTTTTCAGGGTCATGCGTATACCTCTGCTCGCCTTTAACAAAAAATAAATTTTCACCAAACGTATGGTCGTTTTGAGCCCGTATTCGGGTGGCCCCTATGGTCAAGGTTATTGGCCCTGCATTTTGGATGCTTGTGGTGTTCCGAAGATCAAGAATGAAATATGGCGAGTTAGGAGAAATGCGATATCATGGAAATAACGAGGACAGGAACCGACAAACTCATAGGAAGTTTACATGGTACTGTATTCTGGTGGTGAAGGATTTCAAAAAGAGTACGGTGCTTCAAAACGATGCTCGATACGGCTTTCATATCTCTGGGATCGAGTGGGCCGCGATTATGTAAACACTATGTGGATGATGTGTTATACGCCAGATCACTCGGACATCTTCCTGAGGGTCAGCATGGGTTTTTGATATGATTTTATATCCTTTAATTAATTTGGCAGTAGGCGGAACTTTTGTTGCCTCCAATGCAGAAACCCGTAATTTCCTCAGACCATGTTGGTCGACATGTAAGAGCCTATAATATACTTGAATAAACTAACGAATAACTATTATGAAACTACTACTAAAAACAAGCTAAGTTAATTTCAATTTTTATCTTGGCGATTTCTTTCTGGATGTTGATGACGAGAATCGTCAATTACCGGCAGTTAGTTTCTGCTTTACTATACATAGATGAAAAACAGGGACGGTAACTTTTATAAATATTTCTGAAGACGCCAGAACGTATTCTATGGACTTTCCGAGATGGTAGAACTTACACCGAAATTATCTATAAAAACATTTGCAACGGTAGTACCATTACATAAAAAGCTATGGTATCTCGGTGCCTCTAAACTCTGAGGATGCATATACGATTAATATTCAGACACACCAATTTCATTACCGTTACTTTTTGATGCCCAAATGTTAGCCTACACTATTTGCTACGTGTTATGGGTACTTCATTTGAAATACTTGATAATCCTGAGCTTCAGAACTAATGATAAGGCTCTAAGTTGGTGGCGATAACGAATAGCGGAGCTGCCTTGAAGGGATTAATTTTGATGTTGGGACCAAATAGACTAGCTACTGAGAAACAATTCACCATGAATTTTTGGTCGAATGTGCCTGTAGCGGGTTTAATGAAACTGAAGAAGGTACTGCAGCAGATATCGAAGTCATGCAATCATGCGGTACTGGATGGAAAATCATTTTAATTTTTCCCCATCAGCAAAAATATTACGATTAACTTTACTTTGTAGATTGGCCCCAGGAAAGTGTTGTAACCTTTTTATATTTGATGATATTGCGCAAATTGAAACGCCAATTGCTGAAAATGGTTGTGCTGCTACGCTATAGCGGCACTTCACTCCATAATTTTGAAGCTGTGAAAACTTTCTTTCCTCAGAGAATTTGGGATGGATCAGTTCAAAGTTAGCACGATCCATCTAAGTCAGGAATAACAACTCCGATTTCGTGTTGCAGGTAGATAAACCTTCTGGCTCTAGTTTCTTGCAGGAGTCCAAAATACCTTTGAGAATAAGTTTCGATTGACGACCACAAATACGTTAAGCCTTAAAAAGTTATTCGACAAAGCCAATGTGGTGTTACGTTTCGATTTGCTGTAATCCAAACGTTCCTGTACAGGAAATCTGCTCCAGTTTTTAGAACGGTTGCAAATGCAAATGTATGGACAGAAGTAGAATTACATTACTCAATTTACTGGTTGCGCCTACCGCATTACAATCAATTGTGATTAAGCAGATAATAATGAAGACGGAAGGTAGCGACCATTTGCAGACGGAACCTATTATTTTGATGATCCTTACCCTTTCAGCTCCTGCAACTGGTGGCGGCGGAACGTACTTTTGACCGTGCTTTTGAACAATGGTGAATCTTTCCAAACAATGGCAGTGCTCCATGGACATTGGTGTGGGCTACTGATCCAGCCTCCAGTAAGCTACGGAGGGGATAATACCTTTTATTCTGATAAACGTAGTACAGCCGGAAATGCTTTTTGATGTGAATCTAGAGTCAAAAACTAGAATCTTGATGGTTCTACGTATATCTTAACTTTGATGCATGGCTCTGATCGTGCTAGAACACTTGTAGGAGGATCGGTTGAGTTGGTGGAAAGTTTTGCCAATACGGTCGAGACCAGTGATTTACCACAACAAGACAAACTTTTACGCTCACCGTAACTGCCGCTGGCTTTGGAGCTGGCTGATGCAACGTGTTTTAATTTGATTCAAGGAGCTGCCGTTGGCGGTTGTCAATTTTGATAATGTCTTCTTGACCTTGAATAGTACCGGTGCTTACTTTTGATTTGCTGGTCTATTAACAATGGAGATTTTGAAATGGCAGTAACACCTGATTATAGGGGTGGGAACTGATCCTGCACCCGCGTTACAGAAGGCGATAAGACTTTTATTCTGTAAATGCGGTGACGAACAGCAGGAAAATTTCATTTGACGTGATTTAAAGCCAAAAACTAGAATTTCTCGAATGGCTCAACGTATACCTATACTTTAGTTGACTGCGTGGTGGACTGATATCTGAGCTAGAGCTTGTGGCGGGATTACGTAGGGTTAAGGGGTTGGGTTGGGAAAAAAAAAAAAAAGAAAGGGTGAGTTCGCAAGTTTTAGTTTGT
>Ga0163217_1061730_pt1 | contig 19554 bp, 12 predicted proteins | sample SynspAceP_FD_185933 | JGI IMG/M metagenome (GOLD analysis project Ga0163217, IMG submission 185933) | Saline lake microbial communities from Ace Lake in Antarctica - Synechococcus sp. Ace-P (PacBio error correction) | ecosystem: Environmental > Aquatic > Non-marine Saline and Alkaline > Saline ...
GGAAGAGAGATAATCTATCAGATTTTCAATGGCAACGGACCCTATCTACGGGCCTTTAAAAATTGCCCGAAGAATTGGGAAGACCAAGATTACAGAGGAAATTCTAAAATAATATTTAGCATCTATTTTTATCAATCTTAAAGGATTACAAAAAGGGAAAAGGCATATCTGAAAAAAAGTCATTGACACTCCGCCCCAAATGAACTTAAAAAATGATTATGCCTATCTCTTCATTTCACTTTAATATAGCAAACAAGCCGAGCTCTATTAAAGAATACAACAATGGCATTTTGAAACACTAATTCGGCATATAACCGAAATTAGGTAAAAAGAAACCGACGAATTATATCGTCCTTTTTGCGACGGATGGCTGGGTACAGCAGATTGTTTGTTCAATGCAAAAAACGACCAAAAGTTCAAGCCCTAAAACTACTACATACACTGAATGTAAATTGCCCTATCAAAAGGAAAAAGATGCCCAGGAATATGAAGATGTATGCTTATATGCGGATTTGCTAGATCTTGTACAAGACCAAGACAAATACCTAAATGCCAAATCACCACATACTAACAGGATATCCTTGCGCACAAAAATTAGAGCAAAAATACGAACTTATAAGGATCCTGTACCTAAAAAGCCTTCTGAATGGGCCGAGATAACAAACCAATCTTCCGAGCATTGAAACATATAGAAAGAAAGTTTGAAATTTTTGAAATGATTCTGTTGTAAAGGGGATAAAACCAAACGAATATCAACTTTTGGAAGAGCCAAGTTCGATTCCGAAAAAAAAAGAAAGCACAACTCCAATTTGGAATACAATAAAAAAATTCAAGAGCTTACCATTACAAAAAAAAACATATTGGAAATTATTTTGCTTTCGGTGTATAGCCACCTTCATGCTTTTTAAGTCTTATCTCGTATCGAAGCTATCAGCCATAAACAAAAAAACTCAACTTTGACCACGTATTAAATGAACTGGCAGAACCGAAAAAGCAGCTGCAGCTACTGGAAGCTGTCCTTAGGGAGAAGAACAGAAAGAAACTAGAACATTGCCAAAGACCTTACATGACGGCTTGGGAGGAATGCTTTCTGGAATTAAAATACCTCCTTTGAGACTATTAAAGAAAATTGGTCCAATGACGAATGAAATCAACAGGTATCTTGAACGGAAGTATGGATACTCTGGAAGTTCTAATTAAAAGAAATGCCGCCAGGGTGGCCCACTAATATGATCAGAATCCTCCTGAAATTTCGGGATGGATACTGCACTCAAAGATTTTTGCAACCATATAAACAAAGAGTGGGGGCATTAGCAGATCAACTATCTGTCCATGGGACTGGAGGGTGGCACTGATAACAACAAACGGTAGCCATTACAATCTAAGAATTGTATTCAGGAACTCAATCAACAACACATTAAAACATGCAAGGGCAGAAACCTGTCATTGTTGCAAATAACTAAAACGGAGCATCAACTTGCCATAACTGTAAGAGGATGATGGCGACGGATCGATACTCTAATTTTAAAAAAAAATCGAAAGAAATGGGCTGGGACCAATATTCAGCATAAGGGTCGAATTTCCTAAAAGGAAAATTTAAACGTAGACTCTGAATATACAAAAGGAACAATCGATACACATGAATTTAATATTCTAAATGAACAAACAAAAATATTTTATTGTCGATGAATCATTATATGATAATCGAGGCATAAAGGTACTGTTGCAAAATGAAAAGGGATTGGAGTGGATGGGACATGCCATGAACGCAAACATCCTGCATGGCATCCCTGCAAAACCAATAAACCAAATATCCCCATCTTATTGGACATAAACCCGTACCGGATATAAGCGGCATAGACCTCCTGTAAGAAATAAAATTGAAAATTCCCAAAATTGAAATTATAGGTTTTAAGTTCATATAATCAAACAGAGCTACATCAACAAATAATGGTCTGGAGCTTCCGGATATGTGTGAAAATGCAACCAAAGAAGAATTATTGGATGCCATTGAAACCAGTAATGGACGGTGAAAAATATTTAAGTGAGGAAGCCGCATTGGATTTGTTCAAAAAAAATGAGGGCTCAAAATACCAATAATTAACAAAGAAGGGGAGAAAAGAATATTATCCCCTTATTTCGATGGCCTTACCAATAACCAGATTGCAACCAAAAACTTTTTATAAGTATCACTACTGTGGGACACTCATCGAAAAAACCTTGTTGGCAAAATTTGAAGCTAAAAATACAGGGACCCACCTTGATAACGCAATGGCCAGCCATCTAGAATTTTTCTGAGCCCTGAGACAGCATATCTTCCAATAGCCAAAAAGCGTCTAAAAAATACCCAAATATTTATGCCATAATGTTTCTGTAACAAATCATTTGTTTCTCACGTTCTAAACAACCTATAGGAACAATCAATCAAAATCAGAACACTATGTTACAGCAATTTTTTTATTCTTCTGCTCTGGAGCAGATGGCCGATATTCTAAAACCTGCTGCCAAGGGAGAGCAAAAACAAATAGCGGAATTGGCGCAACGGTATTCCTTTACCGCTGTTATGGCCTTTATCGCCAGTGCCTACGCCCCTATTCACTGTCTTCCGACCAAATGTCTAACCCTCTGTTTTTCTTTGGCATTATTTGGGGTCTGCTCATTTTAATCCGACCCGCTTATGTCTCACCATAAAAAAAAAAGGGAAAGACAAATAGCTTTTAAAGTGAAATTTCTACAGGCTACCCCTAGAATAATTTTGGCGGTGATCAATCGCTTTGTTATAATCCAACCCTTGGAAATGAAAATTTCGAAAGGAAATCAATCAAAGTGCCTTCTTGAAAAAAAAAATACGAATGACACTGTTTATAAAGAAGCAAATCGCTACCCAAAAATACACGCCCAAAAACAGAAAATTGAATGCCCGCTATTTTGGGCCTAAGAAATGAAATAGCTACTAAAAGAGGTGCCGAAACCAACGCTCTGTAACGATTAACCTATATTTCAAGAAGCTAAAGGCACGGCCTGGCCACAAATTAATTGGGAAAAGGACCTGTGTTATAGGAAAAACGGGATAAACAAGACGCCGCCCAGACGGAACTTCAATCACTAAACCAACCAAACGCTGTTAAAATCACAGCTCTGAAACACAGATAGCGGCCTTGATCTGGAAATATTTGCCGATCAGATTACAACCACTACAACTAATTATTGATGGGTTTCGAAAATGGATTAATGGCACGTATAAATGCTTGAACACAAACTCCTGGATGCTTCCTTTTTTATCTTTCTGTTATTCTTGCTATAGAAAACTTCACCCATATCGCAAAGTTATTATCACCAAAAAGGCCGTAATGATTATAAACTGGAAGATGAAGAAAAAGTGCCGTTAGGACCTGGGTTACCCAAAAAGTAAGTCCCAACGGGAAAAAGTATTGGAAACAGAACGCTGTTAATATAAAATTTATGGTGAAATGTTTTGAGGAGGAAGAAATCTACAATTATTAAAACCAGAAGCCGAGAATTGCTTAAGTACAAAGCCAATGCCTTCACGAGGTTACAGGTGAAGACGTTTAATAAGGAATCATAATTTTTTGATGAATATAGATACATAACATATCCAAACCAATATGGACCCTTCCAAGCAATCTCTGGAAAAAGTCCAAGGTAAGGAACATCAGGTTTCCAAGTGCACCCAAAGTTAAAAACATGGACATCAAGCCAAAAATTACGAAAGTATCCGCAAAAAAGTTTCTTGGATCCCAACCCCACTGCAAGAAATACAGAAGGGCACTGTTAAATAAGTTAATTCCTCCTGAAAAAAATTATGGGATGAATCTGGAAGTGGAAGGATCTATAAAGTCGGGGTTGCAGCCGGCATCAACAAGGAACAAATACCAACCACTATTGTAGGCCATACCATAAATAATCCTAGGCCCAGATCCCAACCTTGATCCAAATAGACTCTTTTGGCAAAACCATTGGCGAAAAGAAAACGCAAAGACAGAACATAAGAATCACTGGGCGATTATTGCACCCCCATCTAAGAACAGCCCCCCATAACTCCCGTACCCTTGCATAGGATTTCACATTATCAATGCCGATTATGACTCGTACACTCCAAAAGGATGCCACCAAATTACCACAGCTACTACAAAGAATATTACCCCCGCCAATACCAGACCAAAAAAATGATGTGCTTTTTATTTTATACAACTTCTTAGCCATTCCCTATTTAAATCAACATTTTTAATTCCCCACATCCTTCCCCAAGAGCTAGGAAGTAATTTTTTGGCATCGCGCTTCCATTTTAGGAGTTTCTTCTACCAATAGATCACCGTCCTTGGAAACCAACCTTATAAATTTGAAGCAAATTGTTTGCTCAATTGGGCTCCAAACTCATCAAATCCAAATCGTAGGTCATAAACAAAAATAGCTCTCCAATTCTTCTCATTTATGGTAAACCATCCTTTCCGTAAATTTCTTGAGTCGCATTAAACCTTATCGTTCCGAAAGCCAAGCTGCCCCAATAAATTCATGTTTTAAGGATATCCTACTGAAAATCAATGGGCTTATTAACAAAAAAAGAGTAGTTCCCAATTAAGGTAAGCAAATCACCTCAATCCACATTGGCAGACCATAGAATAGTATTTAAATTTGAGACGGTCTCAACATCCATGTCGTTATAGCTATCCTTTGGGCATCCAGACCTATCCGTTAAATCTTTAAAGCAATTCCCTTACAGCACTCAAGGTCAGTCCCCAAATAGGCCACTTGCTAACTATCAACCACCATAGTAATTATAACGTCCAACGAATTTGGCGAGTCGCCGCTTTTTGTTCTAAGGCCATTATAAGAAACGCCAAAAGGGGAGGGTGGTATAAGGGACAAATAACAAACGATGTTCTGAAAAAGCCAATCTAAAGGTCAAAAGGCCAAACAGTTGAGTACCCAAGTAGTAACAAGCATCCAAAATGGATTGCGTAAAGAGTCCCAACATTAAACCAAGAACCAATCTTTCCAACTGCAGGTCCATTACGCTCCAATTTAAAGATCAGCCATTCCGAAGATAGGGCAAATATTACCGAATAGAAAATAGAGTGACTAATAACACCTCTTGCCATTCTCTGCCGTTTACACTATCCGTAACATATTGGCCAAAACGTCGAGATCTGGAATGGTTCCGCAATGGCTCCATAAGAACATAGCCTTTATTTACCGACCTTTCTTTCCTAATACGGCTTCTCCACCGCGGCACCCAATACGATCCTGTTTAGCGAAAATCCATTGTTGTTCTTTATTCCCACAGGCCTTAGGCAAAATATAACCTTACGTGTTTGTAAAATTCCTTGCTCCCAAGCAGAACTTTCCACTATTTCCACTTCTTCAACAAGAAAGAAGCAATTCATATTTTTTACAGATACCTGTTTTGAAAAGTATAATCAAAATGAAGTTCGTTGTTTATGATTTCAGCAATCAAATAAATAATTTTTAATCTGTGGCAAAGCTCTTCCTGAGCCTCGCACAAACTAGGTCATGGGTTTGGCTATAATTCCGTTCCGACTTTGAGTCACTAATCTTTCAACTAAACCTTCTCCTGATCCAATGCCTGTCCAAGCATTGGTCCTTTTAGATCTCGTCCCAAAACAATAAAAATATTTGTCGTTTTGGGAATTTCATCCACAAATAAACCTTTAAACCGCTTTAGTTCGAGAAGAAATACGATTCATCATCATCTGTAAGGGAATCCGGTAGTGCGCATGCTGGGTAATTAATTTTATCGGCGAATACTCGGCTGCAGATGCACATACGGGAAGGCAATATTGGCCCATGACAATCCCCTGAAGGGAAACTGTCCTTAGAATCGTACTTTTTTTCCCCGCCATATTGGCCCCTGTACCAATAAAGAACTGTTCTTTAAAGAAATGTTTCATATCATTGGGAAACTGCTTTTAGGATCCAACAAAGGATGTAATGCCTTCAACCGATTTCAGGAAACAATCCGCCGTTTTCCAACCAGCTGGATACGATAGGACGGGTGGTTTATGGCAAAATTTCCCAAAACTATTATAGCATCAAAAATAGCAAATGGTAAATGGAACAGTTTTCAAAACTTTTAATCCATTTTACGCTAATCCATTGCTCTATCCTGTATGCTTGACGCAAATCCCAAAGTAAAAAATCCAATTTCCAAGTAAGGCGAAAAACAATATTGTTCCGTTGAATCCAAAGCCTTAGTAATCTCCGAAAACTCCTTTAAATTTTTGATGCCAGCTGTTCCTTTGGAAACAACACATTACTTTTCCTTCTTAAAAGTTCTGTGGTAAAATTCCTCCTTCCTCTATTTTTAATATCAACTTTTTGATATTATGAAAAGGTGCTTTGCACCTAATTGGCATCGGAGGCCAATTTTGAAGTTTTTTTTTAGGTAAAAACCAACTGACCCAATAAACCAAGCCCAAAAGAATAAATTAGAATGGGGAAACCTGGCAAAATCCTAGCAGGTAACTCCCAAATTAAAAATCAAACGGAACCAGGGAAAATACATTAGGCAGAAAGCGCAATTGCCCTTGAACAATACGCCTTATACCCTTCAGCCAACGAAACTATAGTTTTTAGTGGTGGTATCAGTTTTTTTACCAAAATAGCGATAGCTGAAATTGCTGTTCTCCAATCGGGCATTTTTTGCAAGCTTCCTCCACCGATTTTTTGCTTGATTCTATATTATCGATATCATTGGACAAGAGCATTTCCACCAACATATCACTGCTTGGTTCAATGCTGTACAGATTACTGTATTGATAGAATGAACCTTTGCCAAATAGGGGTCGGATATCCTGGCAAAATAATGTGTAGGAATTCCTGTATTCCGGAACCATCGGGAAGATGAATGAAAATTCCTATCCAGCAACATGAATCTCAGTTTCGGTTTATTTTAATCAGCGCCAATAATTTTATCCTTTTTGTAACTGTAAGTTCCGTATGCTTGGAAACCAAGATATAAAAATATCCGATGGTCACGATAATTAGGCGAGGACCAATTTTGTGTCACCAAAAAACAAGGTAGACCAAGGTAGTCGCAATGACAAAGTATCAATCGAACGACTTGAATAGTGCTAGTTCGTTTCACCTTGCTACAACTCTTTGGTGAACTTCAACTCTTTTTTTTATAAATACTTTTCAAGTGCTCCATTTTAGGAATTTGAAATGTATATAATTCGATTATTAATTATTTAAATGTCTAAGTCAGCTTGCTGCCTTTTTTGTAAGTCCCAGGCACAACCCAAGGCCATAGGAATGGTTATGCAATTCCTTTAACAAAACTTGGATCTAGCCCTCCAAATAAGGGTATTCAATGTACTTTGCTCATATGGGTAATCTCAGGAATAATTTTTAACCGTTCATAGTTTTTCACGAAGCTCAATGGCCCCTTTCTGGATCGCATTTTAAATTGGCTTGGGATGGAAATCCCTTTCCAAGGGAACCAAGCGCAAAACATTTCCCCATCACTTTGAATACCAAAGGTGGAGCATCAAAAGGAAATTCTTCGGTAACGCCATTTTTTAAAATACAATACTCCCTAAAATTCCTCCGATGTTCATAACTACTTTAATTGTATGACTATCATCCTTTGCCAACAGTTGAAGCGAGTCCCAAACCATCCGGCATTTGAGCACTTCTTTGTCCCCTATATCATTGCCTATCAAACAACAGTTTCTATGTTAACTCCCCCTAAACGCTCATAGAACCCTTAGCAAATTTCTAATTGTTCTTCAGCAAACCCATAAATAACATTTGGTAGTGGGATTATTCCTTAAACCTCTTGAGCCACCAAACTGAAATTAATGTTTTGCTATTCCTCGGCCTTTGGCTGATTCTGAAAACATGCAAATTATCTAAAGGGCACGAATTGGACATTACGTCCAATAAAAGCGCATGCAAATCCCGCAGATTTCTCCGTCCTGTTCGGACAACTAAGACGAAATTGATTGGGAGAGGGGTTGAATTAGTTATCTTTTCAAACTTCTTCCTCTCTCCCGAAGCAGCTTTCTTCATCCAAAATTGATCGCTAAAATCCACCCCTGGTAATGCTGTGCCCCACTTATTACATGCAATTCTGCAATTTTAATATAATCTTTTGGACTTGGCTTCCTCTAATAAGTATCATAAAACCACCCTAGTTCCCAGGAATCGTACACGATGACCTTGGTCCATAAATACTGATTCCGCAACAACAAGTTGTGGTGCTTTCCTCTGTTTGATACTTAACTGTGCATCTGCGGATTCAAAGAGACCACCAGGAATAGGTAAATGACCATCCATACATCGCGAGTTGCTTTTGGGGTACCCCAAAAAAATTGGTCTTGGCATATTCGGAATCCGCATAAACTTCAAGATCGATGTCTCAAAAGCCTTTCTAATCCGCTACACTGGTCGGGGTTCTTTAACCAAAAATTAAACGGTGTGCACATAATTGGAATAAAAATTCCTTCAATGTTTTTCTTTTGTTTTGACCATAAGCTATATACGGTCATTGTTAAAAATAATTACAGTATAAAATTAAATTTTCAACCAGATAGTTTGTCCTATAAATCATCCTTAGCAGCCTTTTATAAAAAATGCATTTTGGCTGCTACAATAAAAAACAATTTTCCTTTTAGACCCGTGAACAAAGGGAAATTTACGGGAATCCAAAAACGGCTTTTTTTTAACGATTGTTCATTTCTAAGGCCCGTTATAGTCCAGTTTTCCAACCAAGGTTTCCACAATTTTTCTATTAAAAGTACCGCTTCCAAGGCTCTTTATTTGCCGTATCCAATAATCCCGCTTGGGGAATTTATCCATTATATGTTTTCTTGTTGCCTCCATATTCAATGAAGTAGATCTGTGGGCGTAAACGATTGAAAAGTCACGTTTGTATGTCGTAAAACTGAAGTTCTGGAGAAATTGAATAAAATTTCAGGCTGCGGAAAATTAGTAAGAATAATTTTTCTTCTTATCGTTATCGCATGCATTGTAATTTCCTTTAAAATCAAACCATATGCGCTTTGGGCGTTTTATAATAATCAAAGCTTTCTTCTTACTACTTACCAAACTTAAGAAAACGTTCTTTAGTATTTTCGTAGGCGATATATTTTCCGCAAATCGCCCTCCCACCGTTATTAAATTTACATACGCTCCTTTATCTTTATCCAATGAAATATGGACTGATGTTCCGTGAGTTTCCTTGGCTCCTCTTTTTTCGAAAACAGAAAAATACCCAGTACATAGTAATGGCCCCCAAAACAACCAAAAAAAGTTCCAATATAATCAACTCATCTTTGTTCCCGATTTCCTCCTAAATGGGTGTATTTAAACCCCTTATATTTTAAGTCCATATCCAAATATCCTGTCCATGCAAGCATGGGAAAATAGGATAATTCCCTAATAACTGAGCACAAAGGTAATGAAAAGATAAATCCCAAGAAAAATAATTGCGATGGCCAAACTTTTATGATGAATAAATTATAACGCATAGCCCCTAGTCTATTTCCAAGGAGGTAACCCAAGCATACAATATCGGGCAACCAAAAATTAGACCAATAAACCACACCAGCTATAATCCAACAGACCAAATAAGATAAACCCCTAGTAGGAACATTCCTATTTCTTCAACTTTTTAAAAAGTAATCCATACCATTCCTGCATCAGTCCCTCTATTAATACAGAACAGGCCTGCTGGGACTGGCATCATTTTCAAAACGCCCGCTATCTTAAATTTAAAAAATACTTGCCGTCATAGGAATTCGCCTACATAAAACAAACTCCGTTATTGTTAGCTTGAAATCGCCGTTTTCCCAATCGGTAATTCCAGAAAAGTTTTTTTATGGGCCAAAAAGTGCTCCGTCCATCAATTTTCTTCTGTCCACGGAAGGAAAGATCCACCAGTAGTTGCTCTAGCCAAATGTCCTACTAATTAACTGAACAGCCTCCTCCATCAAGTATGGGGGGTTGGTATGGGCATATTGTCGGGTAAGTTTATCCTTGAGATGTGGGTTATAGTCCTAATGATAACTGCTTCCCTTTTTTTATTTCCTAGGGCGTACTGTATTGTTTTTTGGAGATACAAAATTCTCCATTTATTTTTTCTGGCGCCACTTGTGGATTACGTCACTCATAAAAAAGTACTTGGGGAAAGAACCTTGTTAACCGAGTAAAAACTCATCGGTAATATGCCCAACCAACATTCGTATGGGTACCGTGAGCATGTGGATTAAAAAATAAATATCCGTTAAAATTTGGTCGAGGCCCTTCGGAGACCTTGCCAATAAATTCGCCCTCCACTATGGGGCTCAATTTAGGCGGATCCACATACCATGCATTTAATTGGAACTTTTAACCGTTAAATGGAAATAGAGATGTCCAAGGGCTTGGAAAGGTCCTATAGTTATAATTTTTTGGTGTGTATTTTTATAATGGTTTTCATGTATGCTGAACTGTTTTCAGTAACTCTTATTGCCGCACTAGTTATTCAATATCGATGCTTAAAATCTTACAATTCCGGATTCATTTCCCTTTATCAAATTCCATTTCCAGTCTTTAAATGCCAATTTTTATTTTGCTTTTCTCTTTAAAGGCATCCTCCAATCTCCTCATTTCTCAAAATATATCAATTATTTTAACAATGATATTTCTTGTAAAAACTGACCATACCTAGTTCGTGAAGTCTCAAATCGTTTAATAACAATATCTAGTCGCCCCGGCATAACAATAAATTTTCTTGTGAATTATCTAAGGATATAGACTAACCTTTGTTCATAAAAAGAACTTTTGATCCTGAAACAAGTTCAGGACAAGTTAACCAAAATAGATCGGCAGCAATCCCATCACTCAAAAATTTCCCCTTTTTCGAAGACCAGTAAATGCTTCCTTTTCCTACAAAAAGTAATCCGTCCCTTCACAATTTTTTTACTGATTGTTCCATTATTATACGTATGGTAATTTTTGCGCCAAAACTCGTTTTTTATCCGCTCTAAAAGACATCCCCAGATGTGCGGCAAGCCTCCGGTCCCATAATATATTCGTTAAACGATCGCGTTCTGGACCAAAACCTCCTGTTTCCATGGGTTGAATTTTCGGCAAGTGCTTTTTATGTATTTGGCATTGTTGTTTATATTCCATCCCTCTACGAATAACAATCATGGAATGGTGCCGGATGGACCAATGCCCAAATTTTTTTCCTTGCCAAATAGGCGGTTGTTATCTTAGAGAAAAATCCCGTTTTTCCAAAATTAAGAAATCTCATAATTTAACAAAATCCGGCCGCTTCCAATTCCTGGACCAAGAATATGGAAGTGAACTTCTGCCAATTCATCATCTAGGGTGGGGAATAAAGCCCTTTGTCTATAATGATTTTAAAAGGCCGTTTTAAGGCTCCACGGTAAGGGCATAAACTGGAAATATGGGGAACTCCAAAATCCATGCCTTGTCTATAATTGGAAATCCACCTTTCATTGGTCAGTCCAGGAATGCCATAAATAAAGATCGATGAATGTATCAAAATAAAGTTTTGCCAGAGCAATACATGCCTGCGCCTCTTGGCATTGTGGCGCCGTCATCATTTCCAGGTTCTTCCTCAAAAAAGGATGGATACCTAACTCAGCCTATTGGATGGGGGACTTGCTAATTCCTCTATTTTTCCTCCTTGACAGATCATCGGGTTTAGCCTCCAGGTTTATCTCCTGAATTAGCTAACTACGGAATAATTACAATTACAGCTGCTATTATCTGGTCGATTCGACCGTAATCCAAAACCCGAAGGAGTTTCCGCCTCCAAGTAAATGGTTTGGTACCAACCTCAATCCTTAAACTCCTTTCCTTCCCGAGCTCACTCTTTTATCAATGCATATCATAGCCTCCCTTCCCTTCCCCATATTGGTCCGAAAAAATGAAAATCACAATAGTGAACATCCTGCTTGCAAAAAGGGATATGGAGAATAGAATGCCCGCTCATTTTACAGTGAACAAGTTAAGCAATTAGCAATAAACAATGTGAAATTATGAATCATTTTTGGCGTTGTTTATCCTTGTAGTCTTTAGAAATGGACACATTAATTTTTAGATAGTTCATCTGCCTCTGCTATTAACTTATTTCTTTCAATTGAAGAAAATAAATCCTGAAATCTTTTAAAAGGTGTAACCAAATATTTTGGTTTTCCTAGACCTCTCCTTATACGCAACAGAAAATTTTAGCGGAAAAAATCCCGCTTTGAAAATTGCCAACATTCGCTCGGATACATTTGCCCCAAATTGAATGTTCCCTGCCCTTAACAATTTGCTTGGGATAATACAAACCTCCTTTTCCATTTCTAATAGATTTCCTTATATAACAATACTACTTTTCAAATGCAAAAGCTAGGACTTCTCTGCTAAACGGATTACTATCGGTACCCATAAATAAATTAATTGTAAATTGATATTGTTTTTATTGAATTTTTGTCACCGTTCTGTTCAACAAAAGCATCCCAGGCCACTATAACCTTTCCCCACTTCTATTTCGGCCCTCATTATAAAATGACATACGGCAGCGGCAAGGCCATCGGTACTATCCAGGTTTTTGGGAGCCGAATTTTAAAGCCCAATACACTTTGGCAGCATTTTGGCAAACCTGTCCTTACTGGGCGTTACCGTTGCCCGTAATAGCCAATTTTTAATCTTTTAAGCAAGTACTCTGTAATAGGAATTTTGGCGCGATAAGCCTGCGGCCATTGCACCCCTTGGGACCCCTCCCAACTTGGCAATAGATTGTACGTTTTTTTCCAAAAAAAGGTGCCTCAATAGCAATTTCATCAGGGTGTAGGTGTCAATTCAAAGTTCTATAAGTGGGGGGGGGGGGGGGGGGGGGGGGGGGGGGGGGGGGGGGCGTTCAAAAATGAGTTTTAAGCTTGGTATAGGGATCGTTATATTTTCTGAGCCAAGAGCTCGTTCATCTGAAGAAATTCATCTTTATTCACCATTTAATTAAGCCCGAAGCCCATAAATGGTAGTTCCCTTGCGAATCATCCCAATATTATCTTTTCGTTTAACCAATTCAGGAGGTTTATTTTTAGGTTTACTACCGTTGTTTTATTTAGAATTCACAATAATGGGAATCCTAAAATTTTGAGGATACGGGCACCCCCGCGTTTTAATGCGGGCGACAAAGGGCAGCCGCTTTAGACTTGGGGTGATGATACCTGCGAATTCTGGATCTTGATTTTCATATCCTCATTTCGTTGCACTTCCAACACGGATATTTCCGCCATTAAAAGTCCCACCATAAAATCCACGTAAATTATAAGTGTTAAGCGGACACCAAATTGAAACTCAAAATCCTCCAAGGTCCTCCGTATACTGAGATATAAAGGGTGTTTGAAAGCAATAACCAAATGCCCCCTGATTTATCCATCATTTCATCACAATCGTCAAAATAAGGGATAGTCGATCACTTCATTGAAATTTATATGCGCAATTTTCTCATTTACCCATACTTGGGTTTTTTCTCATTGGAAGTAAACCAGTTGGCAAGAAGGTAAAAAGATAAAAACAAGCCAAAACCCGCAACTTTACCAATGTATGCCAGATTTCTGGGGGGGGCCCTCGAAAATTAAAAATTTTTTTAAAACAAATTTTTTATTTTTTTGATTTTCCAAAATTTTTTTTTAAAGGGGAAAAGTTTTTTTTCCAATATGAATTTCCTCCTTTAATTGCAATTATCCTTTTGGAGGTGAATTCTGAAAATAATCTCTTTACCAACCAAATTGCTCCAGATATTCCTGATAGCATTTTAGGGACAATTTGAGGATTTTTGTAGTATTGATCGGTTAATAGGTCAAACTTCAATATTTATATAAATATTCCGTTTGGAGAATCTTCCTTAAAAGCCTTTTTAATAAATATTGATCGCCAATTTTAAAATCGTCTTGTCAACCGCCAGTCTGGCCAGGGCAATTATACTCCTTGTCCAACACACTTTCTGACTAAATAGATTTTTTTAATGTAGATCTTGGCACATCCAGTTGCCTGCAATTTCGCATATTGCACTCCCCATGCATAAAGTGCAATAGGGTTCCTTCCTCGTCAAACGCTAAATAGATTCTATAGGCCACTTTGCTTCTCGTAACTTTCCCGATGGCAAATATGATACCCATTTTTTCAAAAAATATAATTCCTTAATCTCTCCCAAGTCAACCAGCCGTTCAAATAAAGGTAAAGCAAGTCCATAGCAAAATTTAATCAATTGTAGTTTAGCTAGGGCCTGAGATTGATTAAGCTCACATCATTTTTCGTAAAAAAATGCAATCCTTTAAATCCACATATTTCAGAACTGAGTCCCGTTTCCCTTTGCAATACAAATATTTCCCTAATTGAAAACAAAACTGCGCAAATGGGTGCAATCAACCTTTACCGAAATGCTTGAGGCAGCAATACTCTCGGAAAAAGAATTTAATTCTTTCAAGGATGCTCCCCTAAGATAGTAGAAGTATTCAGGGTTAGGATCTTTTCCACTACTAATTGAGAAAGACCTCCTTGGCAAGAGCGTGTTTTCTTAGTTTTTTAGATACAGCCTTCCAAGTTCATATGTTGCCAATTCTTGAATTCGTTTTTTTGGACTTATGTTTTCATACTGTGCCAGTGCCTTTCGTATTCCCCTATAGCATTGTAGGGCTCGGTGCCAATCTGTAATTGGGCATTCGGGCTTGCAACCTTGGCATATTCATTTAATATGCCAACAGTAATAATTGCCAATAGCATAAAGACTGTCAGCTACCGTCAAGGACGATGACTGGGCTCCTGCCCTTGGTGAATATTGTAAAAAAATAATCCTGAATAATATTTATCAGCTAATTTATTGGCATTTAAAAGGAGTGATAGGAATAGAAAAGGGAACTTTTTATCCCTTTTCTTTATGTTTACCACCCTTCATTGGGGCAGTAAAGAACAATAATACGGGCGGCTTCACCTTTAAGACTTATCGGGAACCTCGAACCTTCAGGTTTCCAATCTACATCTTCTCCAATAACAACAATCAACAATGAACTACCTTGAATCCCTTATTCTGGGCTTTCTCAGGGTATCTAAAATTCTTTTGCCATATGTCGTTGAATCTTTTTCATTGAAACATGACCTTGGATGCCGTGGCCTCTTTCAACACAGCCAGGAAAAATAGGAACTTCTTCAACAATGCAAATGAAACATATCCGCTACCGTCCATTTTATATGTTAAAGGTTGAGCTTCCTCTCTCACTTCCTCAAGCTTAATGTAATAGGAATAGAAACATGGAACCCGAGCTTTTCTTTCCTTTTTGTTCTCAGCGGGGTCATTTGGGGGGCAATAAAGAATAAATACGTGCGACTTCCACTTCTAGTAAACCTTCCGGCCCTCGCATCCGACATTGCCAATACTTTCCATCCTCCCCTATAGTGAACATTACATTTAACCCGTCCTTGGAATGGCCCCTTTTCCTAGTGCTTCCATCAGGATACCTAAAAATTCTTTCCAATATGTTTTGCATCATGGTGTAAAACAGTCCCTTTTATTAACCGATCTTCACATTCCAGGAAATATTGGTACCTTATCTATGACTGCAAAGGGGAGCATCGTTAGTTGATTGGAATTTTTAACATCCCCTTTGTCTATCAATAATACTTCTCCCTCACCATGAGGTATCACCAGCATCCTAATATCAAGGGAATTATTAGAAGATACTTTAACTGCCAAAACGTTTTTGATTTTGAAAATTTTGTAAACATGACGATTCGTTTTTTGATTAATGATGATTTAAAAATTGATGTGATGAATAGAAATATGTTGGGTCTGAAACCTCGACAACAAAATATACTGCTCCCGCTTTTGGTCTTGGCCACTTTTGCATCGCGATGAACTCGTGCAATTCCCGGAAACCCTATTTTGAATAAACAGGACCAGGGATTAAACCAAGCCCACAATACGTATCAGCCAAAGAACAAACAAAATCCCAAACTAGTCTTTGTTGGATATGTACAACTCGTGCTGAATGATGCTCATGATGTTCCTTTTCCAAACACTGGTCCCCCCAAGAAAATAGACCTAAAAAAAAAAGAAAAGGCCAAATTGCTGTTTCTTAAACCCTCACCCTAATAAAGTCCTTAAAATAACGATTTCAACCTTGACGTTTTAGTCGTTATTGGAACAGTTTAAATAGCCAAACAGCAAGGCTGCAATTAACAATACCGCCGTAAAAATATATTTCGGTTTGCAGAAAACCAAAAGAGTAGAATTTCAGGAGCAACAACAACCCCTTCAAGACATATCCGTTCCCCGCACAAATACTCGGGATATATAAAATATTCGGAAGACACCTTAGTCTTAAAAGCCTCAATCTTTATCCAAGGCCCAGCAAAAGGGAAAGTACAAATGTCCCGATCAGGTACACCCTGTTTCCATGAAAAAACGTCTCCCGTTTTAGGAACAGATCGTCAAATAATCAAAACAATAGCTGGAAATGCATGCATTCTAAAATATACTGTAATCATTCCTTCTTTTTTTATGTCCTTGAGAATGGATTTCCAATTCCGAAAGGCCATATCATTTTGTTTTCATTAAAGAAAAGAGACCCATACTTTTAAAAGGAGCCCTGAAAATAGCCGTCCACCCAATTTTGTTTTGATGGACTGATTGCCGTAATCCGATTCTTAATCAAACGGAATAGAGATAGCCCTGCCCTCCTGCCTCGTGGTCGACGTAATCCTTGCTTTCCAATGATCGAACTATGGTCGAATACCGTTTGTAACGCTGGTTTGGGCCTCTGGCAATTCATCTATGATTTGCGGCTACATTGCAATTTCTGCACTTGCCATAATACCTGCATTAACCTCTTCCTCTGCTTTGGTCAACTGTTTTCATCTCTCTGGTTTTATTGTTTTTTTTTTGTGTCCTCAGCACTATTTTAATCTAACTTCTTAGTTGAACACTAACAAATAAAACTAAAAATTTAAGTTTGAACTAAAAATTTAGTTAAAAATGCTTTTGAAGCTCTCGTACCCTTTAAGCTAGTGCGAAGCGCCAAGTGCCATAACGAAATTTTTTCTGAAATCTGAATCCTAAGCTAGGCACGAGCGTGACGCTCACACTTAGCAAATAGGTGACAAATAAAATCATGAGTTAATAATAAATAATAATAAATATAGGCTCCTTCCTGGAATAAGGGAAGGTGGATTTCGGCTAGCTAAGCCGAGGAAGAACGGAAAGGGATTGAGGTCCCAAGTCCAAAGTCCAAGGAAAAGGCCCAATCGTTCCCTAATAAGGATATACGTTTAGGGTACAAGATTCCCAAATACAATCCTAGCAAGCAGTGAAAACCACACCCCCTAACGCCCCTAAAGAGGGGAATTTTTGGAAATATTCAATATTGGATTAAAAGTAATTCGTTTTCTTTCTTTATGAAGCGTCATCCTAATTGACCAGTGGGGAGCTGGTTACGACGCAATCTCTATTACACAAGATGGCCGGCGTTTCACACCCTTCCGGCTACTCCCTTTTGTCGAAGCCACCTTAGTCCCTCACGCGGAAAACGCGGACAGGCCTGATTAGGGGAAGGAAGCATTTTTTTAGCATTACATTGTGTTTAAAGTAAATATGAAAGTTTTAATAATTGTAAAGCTTCCTTCCCTTGGATAAGGGAAAGGTGAATCCATCGGCTAGCACCGAGGAGACCGAAGGGATTGGAGTTCCCAGTCCTGGGAAAGCACAATAATTTCCTGTGGACATCTTAGGTTTGGAGCGGTCCCTAAATCGGACTCAGTCATGTGACTAGAGCCGGCCTTTCCCATCCGTGTAACAATTGCTCCCTATCCTCGTCAAAACAGAAAACGTGTTCCAACGAATTCAAAAAAGAATAGTAAAAATGGATATTGCCCTTGTTGATTATTGGACTCATTTTAATGTTTTTATTGCGTATTGGGTAGTTTTTCTTCACTCCTGGTACTACCCAGGAACGCCATAAGCGGGTAGGCCTAACTCCCTACTCTATCTCACAACTGGCAATCCGCGGATGATTGGGTCTTTTTGGGAATAACCTTGCCATTGCCATAATGGTATTTGCTTTGGATTTATTATTCCTGGTTTGGGGAACAAAAAAATTATTCGGGCGGAAGTAAGTGGGGTATGATAGGTACCACCATTGGACTTTTGTAGCCTAATATTTCCCTGTTCTAAAGGTTTTTTAGGCGATCATTGTTTGCCCTTTTAGGGCATTAGTGGGAGAGCTCATTAAACAAAGCAGATCAAAAAACGTCCACTTAAGGCCGCTTTTTTGATCCTTTCTCGTTTTCTAACAGGTACTGTCCTAAAGTTTTATGGTTACTTAATTTATTTAGCACTAATTTATTTTACAAGGCATGGGAATACAGATCCAACATTGTTTCCGTTTTTCTCCTAAAAAAATCCTTATAAACCCCATGTTACTTTCTCCTGCCATGGCCTCTGGTAACCTCCGGATATTCTTCATCATAAATAGCCCTATAGAAAATCCCAGACATAACCTCCCCCTTATTCAACCTCAAAAAAATCGTCCATATGTTTAATAAGAACCTGGAGAACTCCAATAACAGCCTTATTCCCATCTCTGTAACAACAGAGCCACAATAATTCTGTACGGCCATTGCGGTTCGCAGCCACCTTCTTCCCAATTCCGGCAAACTTTCTGCGGATACCCGTTGCACAATGCATAATGGCATTACAGCCCCAAGCTTTTTAGGGTTTGATATCAGCTTTTCTTACCTTAAATTGCTTTGTTTTGGGATCTGTTTTACCATGTATTTTAAAGAAGGAACAAACCCAATTCCTTTAGTCTCCCCCTTGTAGCACCCTAAACGCCATGGTTCTGTTTTTTTATGGGTAGGCGCAAAATTGCGCCCTCCAAGACCTTCTCTATGCTTCCCTTTCAATAGGTTTGCCATTATATTGTGCCCGGAAAAACTGATCGGCGCGACCTTTATTACATGCCAAAATCATATTCTTTAAATATTTTATTACAAACTAAAAGTTATTAAAAGGCCTCCACTATGACTTCGTTTAAACAAAACAAATTAAGTACAATGTCTCAAAGCAAGGGTCCTAATTGTCCTCCTTCCAGCAAACAGAAAGCACCGCATTTTTGAGGAATATTCTTTAATTCAATAAAATTAACCTTCATTGAAATCCGTAATTGCAACAGACAGTTGGGACTATGGCGATACCCTAAATTATTCCCCACCAACTTAAAGATAGTGTGGGGCATGAAACCGATTATGGGATACTTTAGGTGTAAAAACCAGCGTCTTCACATATACTCATTACGTTCAAAGTACAACGGACTATAAATCTTGGGCGAATGGAATAAAATTCTCTTACCGCCAATTCCCTACATCCCTAAATTCCCTTGTCAGTAGAGGAATATAATTCGAGCAACACCAAGAAAAATGTATCATTAAATACTGGCTGAATATTAAGCCCCTCCCGGTACTCTGGACAAACGCACAAAAACCCAAATATCCAATTTATCCTTCAATATACCATTG
>Ga0163217_1053898_pt1 | contig 19553 bp, 12 predicted proteins | sample SynspAceP_FD_185933 | JGI IMG/M metagenome (GOLD analysis project Ga0163217, IMG submission 185933) | Saline lake microbial communities from Ace Lake in Antarctica - Synechococcus sp. Ace-P (PacBio error correction) | ecosystem: Environmental > Aquatic > Non-marine Saline and Alkaline > Saline ...
CCACACACACAGGAGAGGGATAAATTAAGCTTCTTATTTGCACAAATGAATGTGCAAAATGGACGAGCTATTGAAATATCATAATCAACCTGATTTCGTGGGAACTTCAATACTTTTCAGCGATACCTATTTGATCAAATAGAATTGGGAGGCAAAAAGATAAAATTGGGGGATCAAAGGGGGCTAAGGGGAACCGGAAACACAAACTTTTAAATTCTGCGCAATTTCTTGGAAAAAGGAAGGCAAGAAGGAAAGGAATCAAATGTGGTTTTTACTTTTCTTTTTAGATGAATTCTATTTTCTTTTTTAAATAATCCTGGTAGAGTTTGCAGCAAAATTCCTTTTTTTGTCAATCCGGAGCGGAAAAATAAAATCGGTCTAGATGAAGTTGGCATAAATAATCCAAACTGGTCCTAGGGAAAATAAAAAACTTATACGATCGTATCCCCCGATATTCAAATCGTATTCTCAGGTTTTCCTCTATTGTAGATATTTAAGTAAAGACGAAAAGGTGATTTTAAGCAGACGGGCAGTGAATGCATGCAATTACATGGCTCTCCTAATCGTGGAGTATTTGAACCTATACGATCAAAGGAAACCTGCCGGGTGATCTCACTCTCACTACTCCTGAATTCACCAAAGTAGTCTAAACAAATTTTTCCCCGAACATTTCAAGGCCTTTGCAGTAATTTTCAGATTACCGTTGCAAACTGGATATTATCCCTTTTTCCTGGGTAAACAATAAGGAGAATGTTATTATAAAAAGCTTAGGCCAGCTTGCCCGAACCATCGTGGAATATGAATAATGGCCGAAATTCAGGGATTTGATATTCGGGAATGGAAAGAAAATTCTAGCAGCTCTTATATCTGATAGCCCAGCAGGTTCCTTTCAAACTAATATATCTCCTTGGCAGACAAAACTCAGATTCATAGAAATTCAGTGGGAATTACTTTCTGTATCTTGCAAGAGGCTCGTTTAATTGATCTTCAATTCCTGCTGGATTAAGTGTGGTACGCCTTCAGAACCGAAAAGATTTTTTCTCAATAACACTAATTTCTTCTACGCACTGAGTCAAAAAGAACCAGAGATAAGGAAATTGTGAGAGAGACTTTTTTTCACAGTTTTATGAAAGTTGGGCCATCACTATTAATTCCTTGCGAACTTTGTTTCGATTTTTCTAGTCCAATATGGAATTAATATTTTTGAAATGGAGGAAAAAAAACAAGTCCGTAAACAGGTAAAAGACTTAGGATACCTGGATAGTAAAAGACGATCTGAATACCTGCAGGAAAAAACTCCGCTCTGGGCTTTTGGCTTCTATATTAAGCTTTTGGTATTCAAGTTTATTGTAACTTAACTTCAGTTTTTTACCCGATCTTTAAATGTCAATATACGCATTACATCATTAGTTGGTGCCGGTTCGGCAGGTTGTGTTTTTAGCAAACGCGTCTTTCAGAAATCCTTCAAATCAAGTTTTACTATTGGAAGCCGGTGATCCGATAAAAAAACTGGAGATCAAATCCCTGGTGCTACTGCCAAAACTTCACCGTTCGGAAGTGGATTGGGCTTTTTTTGGTCAGAACCTCAGGAACAACTTGGACGGGAGGAAACCTCTATCTTCCAGAGGCAAGACGCTAGTGGAAAGCTCCCTTACGAATGCATTGGCCTATGTCGAGGAAATAAAGAGACTATGATGAATGGGCAAGTTTGGGCAATAGGCATGGGACTATGAATGCGGGTGCCTTCCCTAATTTCAAAAAAGTCGGCAGCACAACGAAAGATACACATCTGATTTTCATGGAAGCTCAGGGCCATTAAACGTCACTTTGCCAAGGTTTTAGAAAAGCTCGCATTTGGCAGACCGCATTTGGTAGAAGCTTGTGGCAGAGAATGGAATTCCTGCCATCCAGATTACAACGGAGAAAATCAAGAAGGAGCAAGTCCTTTTGCAGTTTACAATTAAAACTGGCTGTCGACTAGCAGGCTTTCGGCATTTCTCAGCAATTTTAAACGTCCTAACTTAACGATCCAAACCAGCGCAGCAAGTAGTAAAATCTTCTCGAAAATGAATCCGGGCAATTGGGGTTGAGGTATTAAAGAACAAAGGTGGTGTTTGATCAGATTTTTTGCAAACAAAGAAATAATACCTTTCCAGCTGCGCCTTTTTTCAATCCTCCCAAATTCTAATGCCTCTCTGGTATCGAAAGAAAGATGAGCTTCAAACCTCGGCAATTGAATCCAAATCCGATCTCTGCCGGGTGTAGGTAAAAACTCCAGGATCATCTGTTTTTTCAATTGCGCAGCTTAAGTAAAACGCAAGGAAGGAATTTAATCACCATATTCCATCATTCCTCCAGTGAAAAGGCTTTGATCCAACTGTTTCTTCACCCAAAAAGGTGCACCTGCTTGTAGTCCTTTTGGAAGCTGTCGGCTTTCTACAATTCCACGTGAAACGCTGGCGTAGATTTCCAATTTCATTTTGCCCCAATGCAGATTGGATCAGAATTATAAGACAGATTTTCATGACTTATCCACATTCCCACAGTCGATGGGTTTTGCCATTGCCCAGTCTGATCAAGCCCAAAAAGGTAGAGGCTATGTCAGCCTCCGTTCTACTGACCGCGCGAAAGCGGCTCCATTGATCAACCAAATTTTCTGCACTGAAAAAGAAGACTTGGGACACCCTAATCCGCGGAACTGCGCAAAAGCGATTGAAATACTCCCCAATCTTCAGCCTTTGAACCGTATCCGAAAAGACGCATCATCACTCTCCTGATCATCGGAATGGAAGGAAATCTCGCCCACATCAAAAAATCAGTAGAAACTAATTTATCATACCGTTGGTACTTTGCCAAAATGGGCACTGATGAGCTGGCTGTGGTCAAGATCGCTTCAAGTCATGAATCAAAACTCCGGATAGCCGATGCATCCATCATGCCTACCATAGTATCAGGCAATACGAATGCTGCTTGCATTATGATAGGCCGAAAAGGCAGCGGATTTAATTCTCAAATGAGAAAAAATATAGCTATTTAATGTGGATAGACTTTATATCTCACTGGCTGGTCTAAACGTATTATTTCAATTACTCTTTAGTTACTTAAATCAGATTCTATAAATGCTCTAAAATAGTGGGTATCCGTTTATTCCATATTCAAAGAACCTATGAAAAATCGCTTTCCTTTATTTTTGGATTCTTTTTCTTCTTTTTACCACTTATCCACATTTGCGCAATCTCACAGCAAAAGGCCGAGATTCTTATTGCACAGCTAAGTGCTGCGGATCACCAAAATTGAATGATAGCAAAAACTGGAATAGCAGAACTTAGACCCAGGTCATCAGGTAACCTGCTGCAACCAAATGCGGCAAACTCAGACGAATCAAAAGCAATCTTATTCTACATTGCCACCCACTTATTTTTGATACGGAAGTAGTGTTAAAAAATAGGCAGGACTGGGAGAAAAAAGTGAGGATTGAAAGAAATTTTGCAAAGGGAAACGTTTATGGTCGAAATGCCTGAAATATCCGCGGGTCAGTTGGGAAATTATCGAGGAAAAGGACAGTCTTTTTCGGGGAGGTGAATGCTCGTTTCAAAAAATTGATCGACCATGTGGATAACTCTTCCTATCCAGAATCTAGAAGTAAATTTAGAATTTGAATATGGCGCACCTTTGGAAACGAACCGCCCTGTGCCATTAATCATGCAATTTCAATTGGGTTTGGCCAGTAGGAATGAACCGTCGCAAAACCCAGAAGGCTAAAGCTGGCAGGAACAAATGTTTGAAAGGAAGGGCCTGGGGGTTTGCCAAATGCTAATTCTACCAGTTTTTCAAGCAGACAATCGGTGCGGGTTTACGCGCAAGGGATTATTGGGCTAGTCCATAAAGGCCGAACCAAGAAAGTTAGGCGACTGGGGAACGCTTCGCGCATGGGGTTTGGGGAGCTAGTCGGGCGTTAGATTATTTGGAAACGGATCCTTGGGTAGATGGCCAAAAAAGTGGGAATTGAAGGATTTGTCTCGCTATGGAAAAGCAGCCTTGTGGCCCATGGTGGAGAACTAAGATTTTTGCAATAGGATTCTTTGCCTCATCTTGGTGCTTGGTGGCACAAAGATCTTTAAAGAAAGAGTTATGGGGAGCAAGTAGAACAAATTTTGTCTTCCTCAGGAGAGTTCATTGGTTTACACAAATTTCATCAAGTTGCTGGCCCTTTAAACGCGATGGATTTGCCGGTGGATGCACACGAGATGCTGCGCCTTTGTGCACCGAGAACCTGTCTTTATTTCTAGCGGGGATCCAGAGGTGGAAAGGCTCATGTGGATAGATGCAGTTGGCAAATGTTCAGACGACGCGTAGCAGCAAGTCTGTTTATGAGTTCTTAGGGAAAAAAGGGCTTGACAACAGACAAATACCGCTAGAACGAATTTTGGACTTTTAAATGGCGATTTTTTAGTATTCCGACGCAGATGGGGAGGAACATACTGAAGACCGAATTTGACATACTTCAATAGACTTTGCAAACCCGTTATTTCAATAAATAATATAGCTTAATTAGTATAAAGGGGAAATTGATTTTTTCGTTTTTTATTGATTTCACCGAATTTCCAAAAAATTCCTACTCTTTTTTAATTTGGAGAATAGGCATGCCATCAAATCCTATAAATTAGGCCTTTTCAAAACCAAATTTTATGACTTATTTTAAAATTACAGTGTCCCTTACCAGGTTGCTTGATTCATATTCCAAGAAAGTAGCTGACTTCTCAATGGAGTTTTGCAGTACATCAACTTATAAAATTTATTCCGGAGGTCTCGGCTTTCTATCTGGATCGCACCTTAGAAGTGCTTTTGAATTAAAGCAAATCTAATCGGAGTCGGAATTCTTTGGAAGTATGGCTAAACTTGATCAAAGTCGGAATCAAGATCAAACACCTCAGCCCGAATGGTACGATAAAGACTCACTCCTTCTTAGAAGAAAGGAATAATTTGAAATCAAAGTTCACGGCGCTCCTGTCTGGTAAAGGCGCCTGGCTACTTGCGCCTGAGACTTTCAACTCTGCCGCATATCTCTTGCTCAGTACAGAACTTGCCTGAAAAACGACTACCTCCAGGCCAAACGATCACCCATTCGCCTTTTAACGATTCAGTACGGCAGCTAAAGTTGCGCAGTTTATGCTCCTCGGACTTGGCGGCTGCCAAAATTGAATCGACGAGCTAAACTTCAATCCAGATGTATATCATTTGAAATGAAAGCGCAAAATGGAGTCAGTGCGTTTTTCAGCCTCAATGAAAAATTGGCAGTAAGAGAGGAAGTCACCAAGCGGGTGGTAATTTCATACTCAAGCACACCGAAGAAGCAGGAAACGAAAAGCTGATATTTTCCTTTGCGCGCGCAATGGGTTATTTTAATGGGCTATTCGATGCCAGATGTTTAAAAAACTAACAGGAAATGCGTGGGGGAAGCTTTTCATCAACCACAAGCTTGGCTGCCTTACGATTTGCCAAGAAAGGCACAATGGAGTCAGCAAACTCCATGGGCAGTAAAGTCGAGAAATGTGGAAAGACCTATGAAAATATTCCTGAGATCAACGCTGTACCATTCTCAGAATTTCAAGTAATTGGGCTGATAAGCAGATCTTACCGCAACAATGGAAGCCGGGGATAGTGGATAAGTTTGAGGACAGAAAGCCAACTATTTGAAAAAAGCGTGCTTTTTGAACTTGTCGCCGACCCAACGGAAAACTACTGCGATCCACCTGTGCTTTAAACCATTGTATGGGCTCGGCAGATTTGCGAGTTACAAGCGTCAGATTTATTGACTCCGAATATGGCACGATTTGATGCTTTGATGAAAATAACGGAGGCACCCAGTTTCAAATAAATTTGGGCAGGAAAGCCTTTATCCTATGGATTATGGTGCAATTTTCTGTTTTCAACCAGTTGGTAATTGTCCAAGAACTAGTCGCAAATAATCGCTTGTTGCGTTTGGGTATGAATTAGCATTGAGCAAGCGGCTAAAACCAAGCCCCTCAGATGTCCTGGTTGAATAATCTCGTGTACCTCGAGAAGCTTCGGGTACTTTCGGAATGGACGCGCAATCGATGAATGGTTCGGTCACTTTTCCACATTTGACGGATGGATTTGTGGAGTTTTGCGGACGCATGGCAAAACAGTTTCTCGTCCCCTGCCTGTAGACCTACAAGACCCATGTCTGTGCCGGATCAGGATGAATTCGATATGAACAACCTGCTTCGACGTAATTGGAGAAACGAGATTCTTACCGACCTACTACATCAAGCAGATACGCTTGCGGAAAAAATTGTAAAAAGGGGATTGAAGGATGGTGGCAGAATGAATTTTGGAAAGTAAATAGAATTGGCAAGAGAAATATTACAGAAGATGTTAATATCGGATAACGGTAACTTGAACGATTTTGGAATGATGCCGGTACTATGATTCTTGATTTAGCTCGGTGAAAGACCGAAGACCGCTGACCGGAAGTGGCTAAATAGAGTATTGCTAATACCTGTGTCCTTCGCCTCTTTATTTGCAAGGAAATTCTTAATCTTATCTCTTACTCAAAATGAAAGCCTCATGTTTGTATCCCAGCTGGGCTTTTTTGTAATTTGGTAAAAACTAAATCTACCCAATGGCGGGATTTCGCATATTAGTACAAAAGATATTTCATCTGCGAAAGCGTGAAATTTGGAGAGATTTCCGTGAGGAATTCAAAACTTAATAAATTCTGAATTCCAGAGTTCCGGAACGGGAAATGTAATCTATTAGAGGAACTTGATCTTTACAGAAGAAAATACTCCCTCTCTGATACTCGAGGAGCGAGGGAACTTGCCCCAAAATAGAATCAGATGTGATGTTTGGCAATTCAATCCAACTCCATACTTTTCAGAAATATTCAGGATGAAATCGAAGGTAAATCTGAGTTTTGGGGACAAACTTGCCGATGCATATCGCATCATTCGGGGGACGCTGGACTTTCAATTATTTTTTTTTTTTAGCTTTCATTTAATCTGGATGGGATCAATATTTTTATACTGATTACCACCAGTTGATCCTTTTCGCATTTATTTTATTAAAATCTGATTCTTTCCTGTCTTGCGCATCCAAGCTCCGATCATTATGAGAGCCAAAATTCGTCCAGAGAGATTTTAAAAGATCGTCACGGAGCGAAACACGATATAAAATCAATCTGAAAAGCAGAACTAGAAGATCAAACTCCTGACGAAAAAATGGATCACTTACTCCGTCGATCAAAAACAGAAGCTTCTTGAAATCCAAGAAATCACCAACCTGACTACTGGATGATTGATCAATAAGCTGTCCGGAAAGGGGAGAAATAATCCCAAATCAATCGCTAATTCCATTTTAACCATAATCGTATTGTCAGTAAAGCAACTCCATGAACGACCACAAAACCCTTTTTTCCTAATTCTATTTTAAACTTGTCTTCTTGGCAGTTGAATCGCCAAGACATCAATGCCTTCTAGCACTTCCTTGGATGGAAAAGTCGAGAATTAATTTGTGGATAAGTCTGATCCGTGGGCAACTCCTTTGAAAACATCTGAAGGTTTAGAATCTCCAACCTAATTTAGAAACTATGGCTTTGGCCTCGAAAAGCTAGCGAGTGAATCTGCCTAACTCAACGATGATATGCAGCATCTCCGAACAGGGCCGAGTGATTTCCAATTTGGTGATCGCTTCTTAGACAAGATTTTTCCGCCTCTGAGTTATCCACATCCCAGAAAGCTCTGATTTGAATTCAAGCAGAATTCATGGCAGGCGAGATTGGATGGCAAAGATGCTGAATGATGCTATTCGGGGATATAGCCTTGGGTTGATAAAAAGAGTTGCTCACGAAAGCGAATATCTCCTTTATCCAATCCTAATGTGGACGGGCATCGAGCGTCGAAGTGGAATTTGGTCGAGTAAATCAGCGGGGAACCAGTAGAAATGGGCCTGGCGAACCAATGCGAAAAATCTGAATCTGAATCGCGATTACACCAAGCCTTGAAACTGTCGGAATTAAAGTCTTAGCGGATATAATAACTAGATACGACCCGGACGCCTTTACATTGATGTGCCACTGTCACTGATGGAGCAGATTAAATCATTATGAACCATCATATGGTTATGTCAGCGACTGGAGGATATTTCGCCACATTTTCATCTTGGTTAATCCACAAGCTTTCGCCGGAAGTCGATCAGCTTTGACGTGCTATGGGGCATGTTCCGGACCTCTTCTGTTTGCTGCATGGCGATGATTTTTTCTGGAGGAAATATCGCTTTTCTCCTTCAGCCCACGATTTTTCGCATACCTACGGAGACTTCGACCACATGGCTTCCATCCTAATCGGAAATCAACTCTTGGAAACCGTTCGGAGCAGCGAGTTTTAGGTACTTATGGTGTTTTTAAGAACAAGCAATCCCAATTCGTGGGAGATCATTTTGAGGGGTTACAGTCGGCAGTTAAATGCTGACTCATCAACGGCGAAGAGTATTCCCGGTTAAATTAAAATTCCGGGAAACCGCGCGGAATTCCATGCAATTCCTTGGTGTCGCCTCTTCAAAAAGTTACTCCGAGATTACGGCGCAGAATATGTAAAATGGGAAGGGCGACCAATCACACAATGGTTCAAGTCTGTTAATGGATGTGCTGAGCTTTCGGTCTCCCGTTCCAAAAGCCTAATTGGATTCCTGCAGAATGGGGAAATCGCTCTCATTGAAAAGATGAAACAGCAATGGGAATCGAACTCGAAACTTTAAACGTCGAAGCAGGGAGCTCACTCGAGTTTTCACAGTGGAGAAATTATAAATGGGTAATCAGCCTTATGAAGGAATGGATGGCGCGTCCAATCTCGGATCTGGATCGAACATATACAGACTATCCCTTAATCCGGGTTCTGTTCAGTGAAAACTGATCAGGCTTTAGGAGAAATTAGTCCGTGATATTAATTAGAACAGAGTCCTGTAGATAGCTTTTTCCAGTGGGGCTATTTTAATACGAATTTTTTTCACCCAAACAGAATATATGGAAACCTACATCATGGAGCCTGATCGAAAGATGCTTGCGAAGATGCAGAACTTGAAAGCTAGATTTGAATTCGCAAAATAAAACCAGCGACCTAACTTGCCAAGTCCTCCCCGAGCGATCTATCAATGGTTTTTTATGCACAAACACCTTCCTATGGATCAAAACTGGAAAGTGATCCCATAGTGGGTGGGAGTGGCTAAGGGGAAGGCGAAGAAAGTTTGACAAGTGGAAGTTTGAAAAATTGAAAATGAAGCTGATAAATATTCAATCAGAAATTCCTGCCCAAGGAAATTATTCTCAATCTATCTAGGAAGTACAGAGATTCTGATATCAACTAAAACAGTCTGACAATAGAGTAACTTCATTCGATTTAAATACCCGTTTTCTGCGCCTACCAATAATCCTCTAGGTTTCCACCAGGGCTAGCAAAGCCCAATTTGATTCATCAGCAATCAATCATCATTCTGTTTTTCGCACGGCGGCTGTTTTTTCGGATATGCGCTTGACACTTTTTTGCAAATGGGTAATTAAAAGCAGCTGCCTGATCTAGGGGTCTTTGAAATTCGGGTTCTATCTTTCCTTTCAAAGCCCTCGCCAATGCAATGAATGGGCTGACACTTTGAGTAAATATGAAATACATCTTTTTCTAATTGGCTATGAAAGCCGCTATCACCAATTGCCTGCCTCTCGCTGTGCAATAGCCCAATCGTAGCATTCAATACTGCCGATCGCGGGACCTTTCGCTGATAAAAAGCCGTTTTGGGCAGCTTCAAAAGTTCTGAATACGAAATTGATGAATCATAAATCTTTCCTAAAAAGTTAAAGGCGGCTTAACCGACCTTTAATAAGATAATGAGAAAATGGGGGGGGGCTATTTCCCTTCTTGCTTTGCCTGAATTGGTTTGCTTTTGTCGCTTTCAAATTGCTCCTTTACTCTGCATTACATTTTTCTGAACAACTTCAGAGATTCTTTTACACGACTCCATGCGAATAGTCAATGATTTAACCCCGCATGAGGTTTGAAAACAGATAGTAACATTGTGTGAGAAGGCTGTACTAACTGAAAAATCTGGGTTTTAACGTTAGTTTGCTCTGGTTTTAGGGTTTGAAAATAGTTTATCAACGGAAATGCTGATTTATTCGGGTCTAAAGTAGTGTTTTCGGCTTGATCCATACAAAGCCATCGCCTTTTGGGAACATAATCGCAACATCTACTGGTCCTGCGCACACTTTCTTCTGCAATGTAATCCTCCTCTTGAGATAGTTCATAAATCAACTCTCGGCCATATTCCGCCAAGTTCATCTTTTTGATAGATTACTCACCGCACTCATAAAGGTGAAATATAATTTCTCTGTTTTAATCTGCTGATTCATGCTTATTAAATGTTCAACTAGTTCAAAGCACGATTAAAGGTTTTTTCAAATTTGCCTCCTTAGAAGGTCATTTGGAATCTCCTATGCTTTCTAAAATGCTCCTCGTTGTTAATTTCTTGAAATAGCCTCAAAATTGTTTAAATAGATAATGTCAAGCCGAAGGATCCTTATTCCGGTGAGAATCGTTTCTATAGTCCAGTTTGCGCAAAGGGACAGATGGCACCGTTGTTCTCGTTTGAAATGGATGCCGACCTATCTTCGTTTTCAATAAAAACGCTCAAACGATTATCCACAACCATGATGATATTGACAAGGAATGAGTTGTGGGTATATCTCTTGCTCACAGAAATCCACTGAAGATTAAACCGGTGTTAGCTTGATAAGTTCTTCCTTTGCCCCTTAGAATATGATAGATAGACAGTTTTATTTTTCCACATAGTGCTTCCGAAAGCGTAATTCCTTTCCTCGAAGCGATCTTGGTTAATGCGATCAAATAGTTCTTTGGGAATAAGTCGGTTAAACAATTTCGAAGGTAATAATCTTCGAATTCGGCGCAACATTCTTGATTTGGATTCCAAAAAAGCAATCATAATATCAAACTTTCTCTTCTAGCTCCAGAAATTCGCGATTGAACTTTCGTCTGATGGATTAAATCCAACAATCGCTCTATTTTTTTCGAACACCTCAGTGAATCACCCGTCGAGTTTAATTATATCCATGCAAAATTTTCCAAATAAGGCCAATTTTGCATCTCTGCATTTTGTATAGAAATTCTTCGAGCGTAGAAAACCAATGAAATCTGTCTCCATAATCTTTCAGGGTACGGAAAACTCCTTCTCCAAGTTGCTTGCGGGTACACCTTGATGTGGTCTCCGCATGGAGTTGCCATAAAAGAAGCAGAATTATAAATCATGATCCTAGGGATGCCTGCTTGGATAGGGTAACAAACCTTATTGCTTTTGTTTAAAAATTTTGCGTCGTTGGTGCCACCGATGGTTACAGCACTATCAGCTGCCAGGGGCGACGGCTTGTTTGTTTAGAATACGCCTACTACTGGCAGTCATATCTGTTTTGATTAATTAGCAAAAATTAATCCTCCTCTCCTCCAGCTCTCGCCTAATTCTATACTTTGATGACGTAATTTATAATAAAATTCATTTCCTTCTCAGCTGAATCCGTAGTGCTCTGTACGCGCTGTATAAATGAAAGTGATCCATGGGGAGGGAGTGCTGAGGTCATTTAAATCTCGAGGCGTCGATATTTCGATATTATTTTCAAAAATTTCAGAAGGGATTTCAATAGAAATATTGATTAAGAAAAAGTTATTTTTTCCGCAGAAGAACAAATGACAAAGCATCTAAAATTATTTACTTGCTTATGGTTAAATATTTAGATCATGAAGTATTCTGAAAGATTTCCAGAGTTGGAAAGTAATATATCGATTGTGTTAGAAATGGGAAGAAACTGATTTAAAGGAATACTCTGAGGGAATGGAATACGAATTCAAATCCAAAAGGTTCCAATAAGAATATTTAATTCAAATTGTCCTGGGAAACTTTTTTATGAAAATTTAAAGAATCTGTTTTATGCACAAGGAGGAAACTAATGAATAAGGAAATTCTTTATGGAACCCTTGAAATGAAATGGAAGGTAAAATCTCACCAAGAGAATATGAATCAAATATTGAATATATAAACCGATCTATAAAAACTACTTCCCTAGATTCGATTTATTGACTAACATGTAATCTTCAGGTCCGAATTTGTCTGGCTCTAAAATGGATTTCCAAAGCAATATTTTTTACTACATCGCCTTTACTTAAATGAATTGGTTTTGCCTTTGGTTCGAAATTTCAGAGTCTAAAAAGAAATCAAGTTGGGAAGCCTAAAATCTCTTGGTTCAACGATGATCCGACCATTGAACACCATTCGTTTGATTCAATTTGAAACTGGCTCTATTTCAAAAACATCCTTCATGATCAATATTTCTGCCTTGGTTGGAATTACGCCTCTCACTCCACCACCTCGGATCTTCGACATCACCTTTATATCTAGGAACAAATGAATGTGAACGTGATTTACGGTTGTCCAGCACTTTCTCCATCTGTTGATTCTATAGTAAACCCATCTGGGTGAACCTCTGAGAAACAAACTTCTTTCAATTTATTAAACATAAATACACAAGCTTGATTGCTCTTTTGAAGTCAAGGCGAAATAATCAGCACAATGCCGTTTTGGGGAATAATCATGGCATGTCCTTCATTTACTGGAAACTTATCATAGAAAAGGCATAAGCGGTTGCTGATCCCAAAAATGGAGCTTCTTACTGAATCAGGATTACAGAAGGGCATCCAGAATTTTGATTCCTTTTTAGTTGGTTATAGTGCTGATACTGGTAGATCTTCGCAATTCTCCATTCTTAAAAAGGATTTTGACGTTTAGAATTACGTTGCATTGATAACTCTGTTTTTGATGAATTTTGTGCATTCTAAAACCTTCGTACTGCAAATCCCTCCGTACCGCGATATAGACTTTTCCTGTTGGGTTTTAATCAAGATGAAAGCTCCATCAAAACAGTAAGCTTGCTCTTCTGGTAGAAGAACATTCAAGACTAAAAGCAAATTATAGTCAAACTTTTTATTGGGGAAAATCAGGAAGCATAATGTTATGTAAGCCTTCAATCGTAATCCTTTTCCCTTGAGCAATTTAACATCAGTCCCATAAATCCACAACCAAAGTCCAAAAAATCACGCTACCAGTAAATTCTTCTCTAAAAAGATTCTGGCTGGGAGAAATGCTGTCCTCTTTCTTTGGCGGTTAAGTGGCTATTTGGGTTTGACTTAAATTTTCCATCTTCAAACACCTCTGCTTTCAATTTAAATAATTGCAACTTTCTGTAACTGCGAAATCATGTTTTTTCCAAGAATAAATGAATGGTTTTCCTAAGAGTGCAATCTGGATTTTCTTTTTGAAAATCGTTTCGATGACTTTCAAGGATTTATCCCCCAATAATTAATGATAAGATCTTTTTGCCTTCGAATCAATCTCCGGGTTGGGATTTATCACGTTTGGCTCTATTTACCAGAGGTGTGGGAGGGTAATAAATTTCAAGGTCATTATTTTTTCCAAACAGAAATGGGATTACGTGATCGATATTAGTTCACTTAATGAAGTATTTTTTTTACCGTCAAACGCAGTATAAATTTTCGTTCTTTTGAAGTATTCGTTATACAATTTTTTCCGATTCCCTAATTTCTCTACGTGAATCGGGACTCCTTAAATTCATTAAGAACCTATCAAATCGGATAATTATTCCGATGCATTACAGAAAATTCTGCCCATAAATAAGATGGAATCCTGCCCGCTTTAAAACTGCCTAAAATTTTGATGCTTCGTAGATCAAATGGAAATGAAAAACGTACCAAAATCATTGATTAAAGTCTCAATGTTCTATGGTTGATTTTCTTCTATAGTTTTGGGATTCTGAAAAATTGAAAATAGAGTAATAGTCATTAGCAATTGAACTACCGATATAACTTCATCGGCATTCTCGTAATCGTATTTCTAAGCTTTTGGCAAGCTCAAAAAATTCATTTTGGCAAATCTTTCGGGTTCTTTGTTTTTAAGTCATTATAAACGCGGAAAAATCCTCCACGGGCTTTGTAATAATATCAATTTTGTCCAACTGGTTACGCAAACGCAAGGTTGGTTTACGTTTATTTGAGGTATAGTCGTGAGAGATTCTAATAATTTGGATTAATAATACACTAACCACTTTTCGATAAGCAAAGTCCAGTCGGTATTTGAACACGGGGTTTCCCACACTAACGAAAATAAGGGGGAATTATCTTTGAATAATACCAATACGCCACGCAAAGAGCATATTTGTAGTTGTAGCTTACTGTCCCTTTCAATGATTTTGCTGATATTATAAAAGAACGTTCGTTATTCATTAATATGTACATTCTTCTTTTAAATCCATATACGACTGTGGGAGGAAGCAGCATTGAAAAGTCTTTTTTAGAGATAAGTTTTCTATATTTTTTAGTATTCTTTATTTTATAGCATGTGCTACGGTGCGATTTTCAAAATATTCTCGTGGAAAAACAATTCTGTTTATTCCTGAATGTTTCTTTGTTCATTCCAAATTTCGTTTGGTGACGAGCTAAATTATCATCTATTTCAATTCACCTTCACTTCTTGTTGAACTGGAGGACGCAATAAACAATTAAGTCCTAACGTCCTAAAATTTTTTTTAATATAACTTTTCGAAACTCAAATTTCTTTTCGCCCTTCAAATATTTTGAAGCAAACTCTGGTTTAATCGAATATTAAAACTTTTCATCACTTTTGTTGTTTTAAAATGTTGTAAATGTTCTTTTTGGTAATTTGTTTAAACCTGCTGGGGCATCATTAACACGTTTAAAAACTCGTAGGTCAATCAATTCTTTCATATTAATCTATGCGGAAAGGAATCACATATAGAAATTTTCACTACAAATGGTCTTGTCGAAGGAGTAACTCACATTGCTTTAAGTTGGTCTTCGGGGAAAACACTACTTTTTTTCGACAATAAGCCTACAAAATCATCTCATCTATAAAATCATATTTTAGCTTTTCTTGTGCAACACCCGATTCGCTGGTAACTACTTTTATAATATCCACCAGTTCTATAAAAAACTAGAAATGTCACAGTCTTTTTGGATGAGGAAACTCAAAGCACGGGAAACGTACACTTATTAATTCCGTTTCTATGAGGGAAATCTTCATAAATTCTTCTGGAGACTCGTTATTCAAAATAGAATCGGGCATAACTCTGTGTGATAATCGGGGTAAATTGGCACAATAAAACAATCCTATCCACTTGAACAATAAAGGGATAGGAATAATTTCCAAAATTACTCAATCGATTTTTCTGTAAAATCTCTGACAATAGAACAAGTTCCCTCATTTTTTATTACCCACAAAAAAACCCCCATTACTCAAGTAATCAATAACCTCTTTGTTTCATCTCTTTTGTCAAATATTGGGTTACTATATTTCATCAACCTTATTTTTTAGAGCGTTTATCAAAAATGATTTTCATAAATCGCTCACCAGTCCTAAATCCATTAATTATTACACTTTAAAATGTGCCGACTTTTAACCTCTTTTTTTGGACGTAAATGATTGCTAATGTTAAGTACTTTTCGTCTTTGTCTTCAAGTTTTTAAATATAAAACGACAGCAAAAAACATTGTTGGAGTTTACCGTTATGTATGCTTCTTCATCATACTTTTTAATAACCATTTATTCAAAACTGAGAAATAAATCTTCTTAAGACTTGTTGAAAAATCATCATCAAGATTTAATTCTGCCAATTTTTAGCTTTTGAACATTTAGAACCTGTAAATTCACTAAATCTGTGGTGTGTCTGCAAAGGTTTTTTCCCAAAACCAACGAATCTTTGTAATACCTTATCTATTCCCAACGTATCAGCTTTTCTTCTGAGTTTTTATCTTCGGTAATTAAAATATCCTCCTACCGAAAACACTTCATTTAAAGATGAGTGTCACTATGTCTTTTCGTTACATCACTTTTTCTGATACGATTTTAATTCTGGTTGAAGTGGGGATGGAAATATCTATTCTCCATAACTGTCTAATTTGATTTGAACACGATTCACGTTTGTTGGTTTTTTATATTTTCAATCTCCGAAACAGTTAAAGAAATGCAACACATTTTGTATATTTTGCTCTTTCCAAGCCACGATACAAAATACCTACTCTTTGATTAAAACTCTGATCTTTCTGTGAATGATAATATTTTGTGTCTAAGAGTGCTTTCCTAATGTTCAAAATTCTTGTTTTTCATTATCAATCCTTCAGAATTTTCTAACAGGTGATTTTTATTTTGTTTTCTTTGTTCGATTATTGGTTTATATTAAGCACTCCAAAGTAGTAAATCAGTTTCTGAAATGAGCAAATTTAATTGCAAACTCATTCCCATTATTACAAGTGAAAATACTAACTTTGTCTTCTGTATATAGAAATATCCATTGTGAAGAATTTCATTGGTTTCCGGATGATAGAATTGGGTCAGTGCAATCCTTGTTTCTTCACTGTACAATCCGCATTTTTGATGATCTTCCAAAATTGCTTTGCCTAATCGTGCCCAGTCTCTAATTGGGTCTAGTTCAGGTTTTTTGATTTATTTCGTAATCCAAATCACTATCTTCTTTAATTTGAAAGTGAGAAATTCAAGTGCAGCTTCGCATGATCGAGAAACAATCATAATCATTTTCCAATCGGGATGACTAATAATAGGCGATATCAGTTTGTTGATTTTTACTTCCTTTATTAGATTGATTATGTGATTGTCTTTTGAGTCAAATAATAAATTCCGCTTTCGTCAGCAAACATTAGCCCAGCACCTCTTTATGCGGGAAAAAGGGTTTGTCAGGAACTAATCTTCCTTTTTTGTTGTAATGAATTTCTGTGGCGACATTTTTCAAGTATGGTTTTTCTAAACCATTTTCTTTTTCTTCAACTTTTAGCGTGAGAATATTGTTGCAACCATCGCATAATTCTTCTCCAATATGTTGTGGATTTTGTTTTCCCAAACTTTCAGGTATTAATATGCTCTACAGATTTAGAGTTGGTGCTATCATTCTACAAAAAATAACATATCATTTTTGTTATCCAATTTTAGTTAATAACCCACATCAACCCTTTTCCAATTGTGGAAATAATCAAGGGTAAAGTGAAATATATGAGAAGTAGCACCAATTCCAATGCAAATAAAAATCCCAGAAGGTAAACGACCAAACTTGTAAAAGTGAACTTCAAGGACAAATTGTTTTTCTATATGCCAGGAATGGAATAACAGCACACCACAAACAATGTTGATTAAGTATAGCTAAAGCAAATTGTCCTGGTCCAATCTTTCCATTTGGGTATAAATAGAAAGAATGGAGAAAGCTCGCCGCCTTCTTTTTTGTCCAATTGATCACTTCTTTTCTTGTTAAGACTTACAATGAGTCATCTTTTTTTACTCGCTTATCGCCCTAAGTTTGTTAAATGAGTCATACTCTAAATGTCCTTACATTTTTTAATGAAGCCATTATCAAAAAAACAATGTCAATATTTGTTTGGAAGTATTTAACGAGAGCAATAACGAATTTTCAAAAACCTTATCGCTGAAATAATCATTTTATCTGATGGAATTTCCTACGTTCGTTTATTTTTTAATATCATAAATAATCCGTTGATTTACTTTATACGCTTTTTTCTCATTGAGATAAAGGTGATTCGGTTTTATCCAAATCTAAAGTAAAATGTTTGGTTTTTCATCTTTGTTGAACTCTATATAATAATTTTTTAAGATTTAAGGACACGAAACGTTTTATCATCATTTAATATTTAATGCCAGGTATAACCAAAGCTCAAATTTCTCCCACTAAAAGAGTGAATTACGCCAGTTTTTTTGTGTGTCTTTAAGTATTTGGTGTTATTTATTGGAATCATTAAAAAATAAATCTGCTGTTTCAGCATTACTAAGTTTTTTCGTACAAATCCTTTGTCTACACCTTTCTGTGACACCCAAGGGACATACAACTGTAATTATCATTATATCTTCTACATTGATTCTTATTCATTTCAAAACCAAACTCACCATGAACTATTAATGCTAAATTTCCCAAGTACACATTGAAACCTCTCTATGAGGATAGTGGTTTGCTTATCGGTATATATAAACGAATGAATTATCCATTTTAATTTCTGATTGTAAATTTTACTTAAGTGATTAGATAAAATTCATGAGCATCATTACTTCTTCAATAATAAAGGAATTTTTAATGCTGCCGATAACTCCTTTGGCATAACCATTCGCTGTCTTGTAGTTGGTGCTAAATTCCAAAATCATAGTTTATTATCTTCAAATCAAGTTCTTGATTTAACTTCTCTAATATCTCCTCATATGAGACCTAGAGCATTAGGATTATCTGAATAAAAATATCGATTGAAATCTTTTCGACCTCAGCCTTTTCATTAACAAACATAAATGTCCCTCTAGCAAATAAATGCCCCTTTTTGAATGGTATTGAATAAACCAGTAAATAATCTATTAGTAAAGGAATATTTTTTGACTTTTTATTCTTTGGGCATCATCATTTATTTCCTTCCATTTTAAAAGTTCACTTGCCGATAAGTATTCCATATTCAACTCACGACAAAATATGTTGGCAAATAGTACTTTTACCAACTCCGTGAATGCCTTCCAACGAAATCACTATTGTAAACATATTTAATTTGAATTCTCTCCGCAATTCTTTTCAACATAATAACAAAAGAGCTACTGTCCAAAAAAAAGTTTCTCCTTATTCTAAACTATCGAAAACCAACGGTAAATGGAAACTAAAAACCAGTTTTGACAACTGTATGCAAACAGCCATAAACTAGCCTTTCGTCCTCTATGGGTCATACCATTTTCATCATAAATAATCTTTTCCCAAAGTCAGTTCCATTTTCTTTTTGGTCAATAAATATTGGAAGCTTTACCCAAATCGAATAGATGAAAACCATATTTTTTTCAACCCAAGATAGATAGATTTTCGTCCATTGAAATTCTCTTTTCTCTACAAAATTCAAATCCTTTTTTCAGCCAAAGTTGACGGCAATGAAGGAGTCATGCCCTGAAAATGTGACTTTGTGATTTCTTCAGCATTTTTTTTACTTTAAAAATGATTTAAAAATTTATTTTGAGCAACCTATTTAATGCTCCTCATATCCTTCTCATCTCCGAATAAAAAAACAAGCTAAGCATTTTTCCGTGCCTTCATTTTCCCGAAATTAGTAAGCGAGGTTAGATTTAAGTTTTCTAGAAACGAACCCTCAACGTCACTCATTCTTAAGGATCAAAGTCAAACTCATCCGTTTTTCCCCACATAAGAGACTTCCTCATTCAGTTTTTTCAACAATGGGTTTCCAGTGCTATTTCCTCTATCCAATTCATTGAACGCGAACCTTACCTTATCCACCACATTTCTCTACGAGTTTCTCTCTAATTCTATCGGGCTTTTCCCTCGGTATATATTGCGATAGATGGAATAACTGTGGTATCTGTAGATCCTTTTCGCTGCGATCTCTGCGGGG
>Ga0163217_1000525_pt1 | contig 19551 bp, 9 predicted proteins | sample SynspAceP_FD_185933 | JGI IMG/M metagenome (GOLD analysis project Ga0163217, IMG submission 185933) | Saline lake microbial communities from Ace Lake in Antarctica - Synechococcus sp. Ace-P (PacBio error correction) | ecosystem: Environmental > Aquatic > Non-marine Saline and Alkaline > Saline ...
AGTAAGAGAGATCTTTCTACTCTTTCTGCGTGAAGCGCAGGCGATTAATTGGCATATTCTTAATAAACAGGAAGCACTAAAGAAAAAGCCTTGTTCATTTTTCGATGAGCTACCTAACAAGGTTTTTTTACACTTTCATGGATATTTCCAAAAAAACCTTTTTTTAAAATCCATTTAAATTGCTTCTGATCAAAAAAGGGCATTCAAAAATGTGGTAATTCCGACACATAATTATAGATTAATTAAATGGTGCCCGAACTATATCATTGACCTCGGCCCAGGTGGGGGGTGGGAAAAATGGTGGGCAATTAAAATTAGCTTTTGAAAGGCACAACCAGAAGAGGTAGTTTTAAAGTAAAAAATTTCTTTTTACCCGCTGGTTTACTTGAAAGCGAAATTACAATAGTTTTCTTTCAAACCATTAAACCAAATCATAATCACCTGATTAATCAATAATACATATTCAGTTTACTTATTTTTTTTGGCACGCTGTTTTTGTAATATGATAATCGCGTGTGAATAATTTATACTCAAAATGTTAAAACCTTATATCATCGAAGAACTTAGGTACTTCCTTTTTACGGCGATGATTTTGGCACACAGGCTGTTTTTTTTGGCCAAGGTATTAACGAGATAAGGTTGCTCCCAGCAATGCTTATAGCATACGACAACTCACTTTATTTTTATAGAAAATGGAAATTACATTTCTGCTATATTCTGAACGGAGAATTTGATTTTTATATAGAGAATCAGTATCGGCAGAAGAGAATGGCATTATTTTAACTCTGGCTTTTGACTATAGCCCATACTGCTCAATATATGATTACGGAGCGGTAATACAAGTTGAAATGTGTTCCTTTATTATTGATTATTATGGGCGTGTAAATCAAATTGGAGATGTAGACATCAATTCACTTAAACAATCGTGTACGTAGAGTTTGGTGGTGACTGTATACCTATAACAACCGTCGTTTTTTAATGATTACACACTGGTTAATATCAATATTTAACAATAGAATATGTGTCCAACCTTTCACAGACGGTTTTGCAAGAACCAGCTATTAGTCTTTTGCTTAGTGTATAACAGCCTTATAGAAGGTATTATGCTCCAGTACGATATTCTTTCTATTACGTCCCTTATAGAAATAACTATAGAAATGCATATGTTAATGTTGGTAAAGCAACATAGATATAACATGTAAAATGACAGAGCTACTATTTATAGAACGACAAGAGAGTTGCTTGGCTAGAGATAATTCTTATAGAAGTAATCAGGAACTGTAGCTAACAGAGATAATGGTTTAAGGAACTAACAGAAGCGTTAGCATTCAATAATAAGACTAGATCTATAGAGCAATGCTGTATCAAATAGATCTACTACATCACGTAAGTAATCAACGTGTAGAACATTTACCATAAAGGAAGTTACAGAACTAATTTAGAAAACAATGGTACAAGTGAACAGGTCAAATAATCCTGCGGCACGTAGTAATCAAGGTAGAACGGTTACAAAAGAGGTTTACAAAAGAACTACATAGAAACAATGGTAGCGTGAACAGAGCGAATAAATTTACGGCACGTAGTAGTCAAGGTGTAGAACGGTTACTAAAAGAGAGGTGGACAAGTACACCTAGAAGTCAACTGTAAAAAGAGTACACTCACCTATAAAAAACCCGTAGCTAGAATTTCGAATACAAGAACTCAACGTAAGTAGCACTGCAAGACAGCTACTAAGAGTCCTTCTAGAACTAAAAGCACGTAAGTGAAAGCACAACATCAAGATCAGTAAGTAAAGCTCCTTCAAGAAGGCTCAACTCAAGATCAGCTACAACAGAAGTAGTAGAAAGAAATTAAGATAGTTTTTTAGGTTGGTTAGTTGTTTTAGCCGCCGTAAATGAATACGTTCATTGCGGGCTTTTCTTTAGAACCTTTTGTTTTCTGAATATAGTTTGGAAAAAGTTTATAAACATTTTTAGCCGCATAAGGGCTGTTATACACATTTCTCCCTTCAGCAATGGATGAGTAAATTCCAAAGAATCGCGCCTGTAAATAAAGCCCCCTTTCCTGTTAAAAAGTAAATTTTTTAAAAAAAGTGACATCACTAAGATAGGGTTTCCAATTGCTAACATATGCTTTCTTAATTGATGCGACGACCTGTTTTAGGGCTTAATTTAACACCAAACTTCAAAAATTTAAATCGCTGAGAAGCAATCGTCTTCTAACTTGAAAGGTTGAAATAGCAAGGTTTTACCATCTATAAGGTTATATCTATGGTACCTGATGATTTCATACTTCCAATAGTGACTGCGTAGTAGGTTTTATGAAAATTTCTTGCTACTCAAATAATTGATTCAATTGCAATTATTGGGTATTGTTTTACCCCTAAAAGACACCAGTGGTAGCATAATCCTAACGATGAACAGGTTGTGGTTTGTACAGCATCGAAAACAGCGACTTTTCTCCTAGGTTTTGGCTTAAAGCCATTCGCTACAGTCCCTTAAAACCGGTTTCACTCGCCAATATGCCGCTGGCTTATTAATACCGCTTTAAGTAATCATCTTCATAAATAACATTTAGCTTTATTTAAGGCGTGTTGTCTAAATTATCATCTATGGTATAACGAGAATTCAATTTTTTCTCCCCCTTTAATGAAGGTAGCAGTAGACGGGCAACTTTACCATCAACAAAAACCATTTTTCTTTTTATAGCCTTTTTAACGCGAGACTTCTGTGGTAATTCTTTTGAAAAGATACCTACCCATATGCTTACGCAATCTTTTTACTTCTAAGTAATTTCTGCGATACTGTGTTTTCTACCATTGGGCATATATGAATGACTGTACTGTAATTTTTATCGTTGTTAAAGCTATCTAGTTATTTCTGAATCACAAATAAGGATGTGAGATAAATTGAAATAAGCATTCTACTTAATAGCTTTCCCGAGTTTTAATTTCTCTAGAAAAGCCCCAATATGAAAAGAATAAATCACAAAAGATTTTAGACAGCTTTTATATTCTGACTTTTTTATCCTATTTCTAAAGGTAGGTTTGATTTTAACATATATGCTCCCATATAACCTCTTGTTACTTAGGACTTCAATCACAAGTTTTTCTTAATTTCGCGGAAATTCATAAGCAGCAATCAAACGGTTAATACAACTTTCCAGCGTGAAAAAGCAGAAACTAAATGTAATTATCGCTTAAAAGTATTTGTTTAAAAAGCCATATACATCTTCAAGATATCTTAAATCTATAAAGTAACAACCTAGATACATAATTACTCAATTAACTTTTGACCGCAATATTAATGATGGGATGAAAAGGGAGCGAGAATATTGAAAATAATACACCGACAATAATCAATAATACAAAACTTCAAGTTTCCATGGTGAAAGGAAAACAATTTTAAACTTTGCCTTCACATTAAATTAATTTCAAACGTATTATAAATAAAAATGGCAGTAAAACTTGCCTTATTGCAGCACTCATCTATACCATAAGTTTGGTATAAGCATAGTTGAAAACTATGCCAAAGGCAGCTAATAAAACTCCGAAAAACAAATAGAACCTATGTAAGTCTGAATAAATAATATGGAATTATTATTACCAAAAGAGACATGTAACTTTTGCCATCGCTATCAAAACCAATCATAAAACCCACCGTGAATAATTTTCAGGAACAATTCATCATAATTCACTTAAGATTAAGAAGAATTTAATAGAAAAGTAGGCCTGATATAATGAAAAGCGTCAAAAGAACTTTTTTGATACAATTCTTTCAAAGCTGATTTATTTTTATCATTTTAATATGGTTTGGCCCGTTACAGGAATAAAGTTATTTGATGCATGCTCTAGATGGTACAGCAATGGTCGTATCAATAAATCACGGCAACAGCATAATAAAGCAACATTTTTTCAATCTTTTAGAAAATTATTCAACATACCTTGTCAACCTCCATAGAAACTATGGCCGTTGAACTCCTAAAATAATAAGCACTATAACTTTACAATGCTCTGCCAGTTCTTTCTGGAAAACTAAAAAATTAAGTTTTTGGTTTAGCAGTTGGTAAGCATAAGAATTTTCATGGATTACAGTTCTTACTATATCGCAACCAACCAAGCATTTAATAAAAAACTCAATTATCAATAATCTTGAGCCATAATAGTATTAGCAAATGGTTTTTTGAGCGATTCTGCAACAAACTCTTTCATAAAATTGCCAACATAAGACTTCATCTCGAAATTCTTGCCCAGCATAAAATAACTTTCGAAATAAGCCATGGCCCATACTACAAGAAAATATGCCATACATAATCTCTAACTATATCATTCTCATTTCGATAGCAGGTTACTATAGCTTATTGCAAATAACTGAGATGCTATAGGAATTATGAGTACTAAGGGAAGAACAAGCATTAAAGTTAAAAACGTCTTGAGACTATCATTCTTAAAACTAGAATAAGAATTTCACTAAACTATTAGGCACCTCCAATCAAGAATTGGCATCCAGCCAAGCAGAAACCGATAAATAACCTTGAATAATCCGTAATTAAATTGGGCTGCAAAATAAAATTTGTATACAAAAACAAGGTATTTGAACCGCCCCTATCGCAAAACGATATAGGTTACAATAGTATTATTCAAATGATTGTTTTAGTATGATACCCATATAATATATTCAGCAATTTTTCGAGTGAAGTTCTCTTCTTGCTATATTTTCCTACTATATTTTTAGAGGATACTGATAATTACCCCTTTTTGAAATTGAGCAAACCAAATCTAAAAGTAAGTTTTTAGGGCAATATCATCTGCAATGTTCAAATATGCAACCTGATTTGTACTGGTTACAATATCAAGCAATTTCCCAATCTTTTTTTTAGGTCCCTACCACTAAAATAGGTCGTTTTACCGCCATTATTCGAATAATTTTCCGGGTAATTGATTCCAATAGTTTCTCTTTGTGAATCTATCTCTACTAAAAGCAAAATTGCGAAACTTTCTGATATTCCTAAAGCTTTTTCCATGCCGAACGTATCCCAATAACCTCATATGGTTTTTGTAAACCTAAATCATTTAACGACTGCAAATACATCATTACTAATTAACGCATAATTGTAACTGCAGGCATTTTTAAAATCACTATTCTGTTCAGACATTCTGATAAAACCTGCCATAATTTAGTAGCGGTTACGCCCCTGTAAAGCATAGACCCAATATTGAGAAATGGTAAATTTATTTCATCAAGATTTTGAAATTCATTGAGAACATTACTATCAAAACCATTAGTATTAAACTTGAATGGGGCCTTGATTCGTATTTGCTGAAACTCTCTTTTAGTAAGTAGCAACCTGGTATAACTATAATTTTTTATCGGCAGAATTAAGTACAGTAGACTCTAGTCGCTTATGTTTTTTTTCAGAAGAAGAAGTAAGCTTTATTTTTTATGATATCCTATTGTAGTCCCAGGACTTAAAATCAAGCAATCCCAATTTACAGCTTTTGTCCTGCCTTAAATAATAACAATAAAGATGACACACTCATGCGGCGGTCCAGTAGTAATTATCGTATTCTATTCCTTCTTTTTTCTAATACACCCTTCAAATCAATTAACGCGTGGTTTATCCAAAACTTTCAGCTCAAGGAATAAAGAGGTTACCGAAATCCAAATAAATATTTTTTTCAGTAAACGACCTGATTCTTAGACTGAATGATACTGAACTAATCGTTTTGTCTTCTTACTAGAAAAATATAGAAGCCCAATCGAATATGGTTCCTTAAATAGGATGCCTTGTTAGATAATTAGAAAATCGTTCGGAATCTCCTTTAAAAATGTTAATTGTTCCGATCAGAGGATAGAATCAGGATTCTCAGGATGTAACAGTCGGGTTCAATTATCAAAATCTCTAAAGATACTTTGAATTTGAGCCAACGCTGTACCACCTTGGTCGCCAGCGGGTGGGCCAATAATCGTAATGACAGAACTTTTTCTCCATTAATTTTTCTTCTTCTTTCTTTAGGCTTCCAAAAGAAAACCCAACCGCCAACGGATTACAAGGCCTAGTAAAATTGTACTTGCAAGGGTTATTTTACTACCCTGAACAACAACTTGAGGTTCCAACTTAAATTCTTATTTTAATGCGCTCCTGAAGGAACTTAGAGCTCTAGCCACATAATCAACTTTAAAATAATCACGCTTTAAGCCCATCCTATATAAGCATTCCATCCATTCTTATAATACATCTCGAAAAAACGGCAACACCTTCATTTATATTCTTGGATGCATAGGTAAGAATGATTTGCTCAATAATCAATTAATAAAGAAATTGATCTGTAGAATCAACTTGAAAATTGTAATTGAGTAAATACTTTAAAATGGTAGATGTATTTACAACTGCAACATTCCTTGGTGTTAAACTGTTCTAAACGCCATATATCTCAGCGTCGGCATTTTTCAACAAGTCTTAGCTGTTTTTACAAACCAGGCATTACCATTGTATTCGGATTTTCGATGGAAAGAATTACTTCTGATCTTGCCCTAATTAATATTTTACATTTAACATGTTCAAAGGCAGAATTTCCATTGTAAACACATGAAATTGAATAAATCTTGGCATGCCAGCCTGGTTTTTGCAGCATGATAGCAGTTTATAACTCTGAAAATGAAATATGCTGTTTAGCTGAATCAAAACCTTGGTTTGGTCAAAAACACGAAATACTCCATCGTCTTTAGCAATCAGCTTGGTCTGCTCAGTTTCTGAAATGGTTCTAACATTTTACGTTTTAGAAACAAAGTTAATCGTCGTTCACATAACGCAAATCGACTCGACTACACAATCAAACCCAACTAGAACTCCAATAGCAATAATTTATGAAATTCCATCTTCAATTAATCCTTCAAATAAAACATATCAGTACTGAAGTAACCAAAACAACCCCAGTGAGCGTAATAAATCACTTGTATAACACTTTTTACGAATCCAAGCGTAACATCTCAGGTAGCTCTTCTAAACTCTGTCATTCCGCAAATCTATATCCATTTTGCATCCAACCCGAACATTAAAAGCTCCCTTTAATACGATAATAATACGCCTAAGCCAAAAACAGTTCCGCAGCTAAGTCAAAAGATTTAATTTTATCGCTTTGCGGAACTTTGGGTCCATAAACAACTTTTTCAACGCTAAACATTGCAAATAGGTACACAAAGTCTAATAACAATTTGAATGGAAGAACTGACTGCCCTAAACTTATCATATAACGGAAAATAGTCAATCATGAAATCGAGTAAGCGAGCTGAAATTTTTTCCCCACGACAATAACAAGGATACTAACGAACCTATTAATAGCCACCCTTTGTGCCTACCTTTACCAAGACAATCCTAAGAACAAAAAGAAAAAATATTACAGCACTAAATAAGCCGTCCTGACGTACTTTGGTGATCACCCAATATAAAGGTAAACCACTATACAAAAATTTAAAGCGCTTGATTTTGGCAAGCCTTTGTCCATTATATTAAAAGATTTCGAATTTCAACTAAGTTTTCTTGACTTTTGCTCACAAACAGACGAGGCACAAACAATTCAATGATTCTGTATTAAACCGTTTTAAACTCACAATTCGTTATATATTCTTTACTTAAACCACCCGTAATCTTCTTTTGCAGAACCTATCTGGATTTATGGTCAATTTACTTTTTACCACGTGTACTCCAATCCGCATACTCTTTAAGTAACCATTAGGCCCGTAGCATTTGCCGAGATACCAAGAGTAACTGCCAGTAAACAAGGATACCGCAAGAAATGAAAAAATGCTTAATTTTGTTTTTTTCCTTATTGCATAAATAAAATCACCATGCCAGACAAGTACGCAGTAGCATAAAGTAATAGGTCATTTGATAATGATTGGCAGTAATTTCTAACAGCCATTGCCAAAGCGTTAAAACAAAACCCCAAAGATATTTTTTTCCTAAAAAACAAGAACAATACCTGCCAAAGAACTGCAAATAGGCCTATAGCATGAGCTTTTGCGTTGTTTGCCCCGCACCTAATATAATTATAAGGTATGTTGAAACCAACGCAAAAAGCTAAAGCTCCCACTATGGCTAAACGATAATCGACTTTCAAACAACAAAGGAAGACATTAAATCCTATAGAAATATAAAATAGATAATCTGCAGGTCTTGGTAAAAATCGAATTAATCGTCGAGTTGTTTAATATAATCTACAATGAGGGATAATTTGCGCCTAATTGATAAAGTGGCATACCACCGAATGCGTCTGCTATTTGTCCAATATGGTTCTTGGTCCTTCGATTTTTCTGAAGATCGTTTCTGTTCTTCGCCATCCCCGTGTATTTGGGCAATATATGGCTGATCATTACTTTACCTTGAAGCACAGGGCTGAAGTAATGCAAAAGCCGCAATGATAAAAATACTACAAAAAAATGATGAAAAGAATTTTAAGCCTTGGCTTCAATGTGCAAAATAAGTAGTAGTTTTTAGCAAGATAACTGCTAAGCTCTCAAAAATCAATGGTAATCGCCTACTTTTTCTGATCGTTTTTTTTTCTTTGAGTTTTTTTTTATTTATAATACGTCCTCCAATATTTTCCTCTCTGAACGCTCGTTGATTATCAAAAAGCTTGGCTTAAAAATGCGATTCTGTTTTTCTTTGCTGCATAGGCTTAAAATTTTGGCGCAAATAACTTTTACTAAAAATTCTATAGTAGTAATACACCAAAAGAATTTCGAATTAGTTTTTAAAAAGCCATTTTATTACTTGTCTAAGCTATATCAAAAATACAATTATCACGTTGTAATAAATAGAATCATAATATTAAATAATTTAAAATCCGTGTTCATGAATAGTTTATTTGTCTACTCTAAATTAATATCAATACGTATTAAGCATTCTACTATTACTACCCTTGGCTGTTATTTACAATACACAGATGTTATAAATTCTAACAGACAGGTCTTTCGGTAGTGCATACGCGGTTGGAAAAATGTTGTTCCCAAGCAGAGTTAGGTGTATTCCTATGAATCAGCGCCGACGCAACACTTTAATTAAACACTCATCTGAATATTTTGGCGCGAGTGACATTTCATTACGTTATGGACATTATTTATTTGAAACGAGATTAGAAATCATTTTGAAGTACTTTTCAAAGATTCAAGATATCACTTACACAATTTTAAATCCTCTAGCAAGCGTAGAGATTTTTTCTAGAAACCTTAATTGGGTCCTAAAATATTTAATCTACGATCCGTTTCAACAAATCCAGAAGCGCATAAACCAAATTTATATAGCTGAGAGCAAATAATAAATTTCAGTTTTAAAATTTAATACCGGCTGTTTCATTATATGGTGGTGCTAATTTCGTGCTTAGGCGACAATCCTTTTTATGTTTGGCGAACGCAACCTGTCCATACCGAGGTATGATGCTACTCAAAGTCGTATTACACAAGATTCGTTCTTATAACATACTGCTTAGACCGTAATTAGTTCTGGATGACCCTGAGTTTAAGTTATTTAATTTCCTTATCTCACGCTTTAGAAACCAAAGTGGAGTGTATTTGTTGAACACCAAGGTATAACAAAGCGATTAGATATGGCGATTTATTGATTAGAGGGAGGTATTTGCCCATTTAACTAAAAAAAACTACGTTAGATTTTTAATATGGGGGCAAGTTTAAAAAATACACCTTCCGAATTTTCAATCGACTTAGGAGGTTCATATGAATGGATTTTCATCAGAACAGCCTAATTGCAATCTGAAGATTCAAGAAGGCCTTGATCAAAATGGTGTGCTATAATAGGACGCCAATGGAAAAAAGACCAAAAGAAAAGAATAAGGCAACGGAGCAGAAGATATTGATCTGGACCTTCAAAAAAACCAGCTTAAAAATTAAAGAAGGCAGAAAGAAGAAAAAGGAGAGAGTAGCGAAATTAGACTTATTTAACACTAATTTCTTAACCTCATTTTCATTTCTATACCCCTTTTCTTGTTCTGATTAATATTCCTAATATTGACACATTCTAAAGAGTTTAATGAATCAACTACATGAAGCTAAATCAAAAGCAAGACCTTAAAGCGCTTGTAACCTTTCCATTTTCCACTGTACAAAAACAATAAGTATTTGGGTACGGACATTATTAATGATGAAACTGGAAGTTTTTGAATAAGAGTAAAATCCTGTTTTAAGATGCCGAGCTTGGTTTTTTTCTTGCCTTTGATGGTTGATAAATTAGTAGGTCGTGTTTGCCGCAGTAATAAATCACATTAGAAGTTAATCAACAGAAATGTAAAAAATTTGCGGTTTTTTGATGGTTTGATTTTGTTGATGACCATGCAGTGGTCAAACAACTTTAAAGACAAAGTGGCTGAAATTGGGAATCAACATAACTTGGAATATATGGAAAGGCCCCGATAGGGCTTTTAAATTTAGACAAGTAGGTGTTGTTGGTAGAAGGTTTTCGACCAATAATAAGGGACGATGATTACTTTGGTATACACCACCCCTATTTACAAAGACCATTTGAAATTTAGGCTTTGTAAAGGAGAAGGAGTACATGGAAAATAAAATTTCCGCAAAAAATGCCTGATCCGAAACTTTTTTCAAAACTGAATGATTTAATAAAAGAGAAACGCTACGGACTAAAAGAGGTCAATTTCACAAAAACAAAGGAGTTATGCCCTTTGGCTGACGAAATGTTTCGCACTTATTCAATGAACCTATGCCAGTCTTTCTTCATTCGTACTATTTCTGAATACAAAAAGCTTAATTTCAAAGAAAAAAAATATATAAGTTTTCATAAATCCTAATATATAAAGTTCGGTTAAGGACAAGGACGATAAATTAATTGCTTTTGCAATTGTAATGCCAATATTTTTCTGAAGCCTACAGAAGGCGAGCGGTAAATTGTTTTCCTTTGGTTTATACCACCTTTTTTTAAAGCTAAAAAGAAAAGTAAAGATGTTATCTTTTTAATCTTGTAGGCAATACATCCTGAATATTCAAAATAAAGGGGTAACGGCAGTAATTTTTAAATGATAGTATATAAAATTTACCGAAAAAGGTATCGATATGTTGCTATAGAACTCCCAGAACTTGAAGAAAACTTAGGATTAACAAATGTGGAAACATTTCGATCCAGTGATTTTATAAACGTAAGGACATATAAGGAAATCACTTTAGATAAGCACAAATAAAAGCCCGATTCAAATTTTGAATCGGGGCTTTTTAAATTATAATGGCTGAGATTACTCTCCCATTGCCGCTGCAACTGCAGCAGATAGTCTCTTATAAGTTCGAATTCTCTAATGCTCACGAATAGACCGAAAAGGCAACCTAAAGTCTCTTCAATATCTTGTAATAGTAATGTGTAAGCGGTAGGTATCATACGAAGTAATATCAAAACCTTTTGGTATTCTGGATACACTACTATTGACAGATAATACTATGATTTTTCAGTAGTCCTTTAACCAAGCATTGCTTTCTGGTATACTACATTTAAATATACTGGGTCACAACACTTGTTAAGTGGTTCCTATATCGAATCCTTTTTCTTTTAGTCCGTTTGTAACGCATCTACATTCTCCCACACTTAGCCTTAAGTTCTGGTTTGTGTTACGCAACATATCTAAACGCTTTAATGCTCCTTTCACATAAACCATTGGCAATGAAATTTTTAGCGACATTTGCGACGGTAAATTATAATTTAAATGATCAATGATTCCTTGATCTGCTGCTAAGAAGCAACCAATATTGCATTGATTTTTGCGAACGTTGCAAAATAAACATCATATCATTTGAATACCTGCTTTCCTCACCTGCTCCAGCACCTGTTGTTTACCTAAGGTACCAAAACCATGTCATCATCAACCATAAACGGAAATTAAACTTTTCTAAGTTCAACTATTTCTTATTAGCTTTCTTGCTCACCACGCATCGAAAACACTTCGAAATAACTAAAATACTCCGCCTGTTTTGTTCGGCCATTTTTTAGTAGCGCGCACCAAGTTCAATTCAAACTCTCAATATCATTATGTTTAAACGTAAAACGTATTCCATGTGTAAACGCCACCATCAATAATACAGCATGAAGAATCTACTCATAAACTATAAATATCATCTTTACCTACGAACGCGTTCAATACATGACATTAATCTTGGTAAACCAAAGTTTAAAAGTATGCTGCTTCTTTATCAACAAAAGCAGCCCAATTCTTGTTCTAAATTGCCCGTTCATGAAATTGAGTATGAACTCATCATTCAGCACCCATAGGGTATGCAGCACATATTCTGCCGCAGCTTCGCCATCACCTTTTTTAATTTATTTCAGAAGATTTGCTAGCTAATAATCGTTGATACTCCAGGTAATAACATTTTCTTGAATTTCATTCTATTAGAAATAGGAACCTTCCTAACTTAGGAAATACAAAATATCCTTCGGCTGTGAAGCCATTTACTCCAACAGGGCCTTTATTTTCTAAATTCTTCAAAATAAGTCTCTCATTGCTTAATTCAGTTTCTGTCTGCAAAAGTTAAATAATTTTGATGTAGGATCATAATATATTTATAACGCAAAAAAGTGGGCTACAACCCACCTTTTTCTAGCAATTGGTTTAAAAAAATGGGTTTATTTGATAAACTGAATCTCTTGAGTTTCTTTCAACCGCAGTGGTATTTAAGAATCCTTGATCTCCATCCATTTGATCACTATAATATTTGCTCATATAACGAAGAGCCCTAGATCCAGGAAAAATAGCAATTACATTACTGGTTTTTATTCAAAGGTATTCAATTCGTCTAATTGCTTAATAGCTTGCATTACGCACGCACATGTATTCCTGCAAGAATACTCTGTTCTAGAAATTTATCTAGCCGTATGTGCACTTTCAGCATCGTGACCTTTATAAGCTCATCTATATAGAAAAATCGGGTCGCTCCCTGGAATCAAATTTTTACCTAACCTTCAATAGGTAAGGATAATTTCATTTGTGTCTAATTTTCAGTTTCATGATATTTTCTTAATACTGAACCAAAAAGCATCACACAATGACTTTTAATATTAGGATTTGCTCTTTCAAGTTACGTCTCTACGCAGAAATAGTACACCTGTTCCACTACACCAATTAATTGGGTTATTTTGCCCACACGTTTTGTTCCAAATTTCAGGACCTGTAGATTTATAGTGTGCTCCATATTCATTTGTTGAAATATTGATTGGATATAGGATGGGAGTTTTTTTTGTCTCTTTATGTATCTTTTTTTTGCTACTTTCGTAGTAAAGACTATGGGTCATCAGCACTTACATGTGCAGGACACACATATACTTAGCACCATAGAGCGAAGCATTCATTTTAATCTGGAGATGATTTTGAACTTACAGCCAAAAATGCCAATCGTAACGATTTAATGATACTAAGCCATTGCATACTAAAAACCCGTGTTTACCAGAAGTTGTTTCAATAATGGTACTACCTTCGGTAAGTCAACCTGCTTTTTCTGCTTGCTCAATAATATGAATCGCTATTCTACTCTTTAGAAGATGACTGGATAAAAGCCTCGACCTTTGCGTAAAATTAACCGGTTAGACCTTCAAGCAATCTTATTTTCAATTTACTAATGGTGTATTACCTACTAGTCTAATATATTGTTGTAAGCCCTGATCTCATTTTTCATAACGGGGGATCAATGGTTTTTTTTAGTTATTTCATTAACGAAATTTTGTTAAAATTTCTGACGTAGTGGGTACGTGCAGTGAAGAGGGAGGCTATAGCGTGCAAAGCTATATTCTTTTTTCAACTATGCGATTATTCCTTCTAATCTAAGAAAGGGCGTATTCCTTTGGTACTTCACGTAAAGATTCGAACCTTTCAGGAAGCACCAACCATGGCCAGCCTCCATATTAGTAATTAAGTAGTAATGGATGATTATCTGTTTTTGAATCCCTCAATTTTGGCTACCATTTAGCCAGGTTTCAAAATAATTTGGTTTGAGAATCATAGGCAAACCAGTGGTTACAAACCATATTTGGATTATCCTTGCTGCAATAACATTTTATCAATAAGGAGAATAAGACTTCATATACGTACTACTCCTTTTCGTTCGGATTTCCCCATTCATCATACTCACCAGTTGTTAGAGGAATAGAAATCATCTAACATGTGGTTAATAACATCAACGAAGGGCACTGGCTGCAATTATGCTTATATATATTAGGTGGCATATTAATACGCTCCTAAGCAGGCACTGCCGAGCCACATAAGCATATAAATGCTGAGCACTAGTCATTTTTTTTTCGTTAAAAATTTTTTTTTAGAAAATCTATAAATCGTAAAGGTGTTTATCTTTTGTAATACGTTTAACATTATCATACATCTTCGCCCTAATACTCTCCACCCTTATTGTGCATGGCGTAAACAAAACCAACGATTAGTAAACTTAAACGAACACTAGAAAAATAAGGATGCTATTGTAGCGCCATCGAACCATATGCATATTGTAATAAAGGTGTATTTTATCTAAGAGTATCTTTCTATAGAACCAAGGACATGGTAATCTTTTCACCATCGGCGACTGTAGCCACGACGAAGTTCTTTATGTTTTCCCTTGTCAAACTTAGGCGAGGTCTTTCCTGTTTCTTTCTTGATATCCTTCGCTTTGGTACGCCAATGTTTAAAATCGATGACCGAACTTGGGTGTAGACTTGAATTATATGAATATACCTTAAATTTCAGTATCAAAATCAGGATTACTACCTACATAGGCAGTAATATGGTTTCACTTTGAATGGTAAAAAAGTATTCTCAGTAACCGCCCAATCCTAATTATGGCAATTCTTATTAAGTCCATTTTCACGTTCAGAAAGCACATAATATTCTTTAAAAATGTCGATATCTCTAGTACATTTCTTCACGATGAGGAATAAAACTCTTGCATAATGTTTCAGATGCGAGTTCCTCTTCCGAAAGTCGATTAATTTAAAATTCTCGCTTTATCCTTATCGTAAATGATAGAAGCTAATTCTCATAATGAAAATAGTATATTCTAGACCTCTTTTTCTCTAGAGAAAACCACAACTCCCATACAGGATTACTGTAGGTAAATTTGAAAAACTCCGCAGTCAACGTAAATTAACGACCTATAACCAAATACTTTTTCGATTTGGTACGATATATAAAAGTACTGAAACGTAATCATCCGTCCTCAATGAAAAATAGAACATCTCGAAGTAGGCGTTAACTAGTTTATGCTTGTAAAATTTTTAATCAGAAACGAAGCGTAACTGGGTCTTTCTCGTATAAAAAACGTCATAATTATCATTTTGCCCAATACCCACCACTGTTTGTATTTTCAATTTTATCTTCTAAAACAATACCAGTTTTCTAGATTTTTATTGTATGTATATTGTCTTCTTGAACGGTATCTACACCAAATGCAGCTAATTTTATTGTCTGGGCTGATAGCAATACCCCCAGACTGAAATAATCGTGGCCCTTGGCCATATCATTACCAATTGAACATTATTTTCTTCAGCGTTTAAATGCTTGCTTAAACCTTGAATACAAGGGTACTGCACCCCCTTTAACGTAATCGCGTGCTATACCAATAATCATTTATTTTAAGGCCCAGAAGAATCATCTTCTTTAATTCTACCTTCATATTCTTGAAATAAATTCTTGAAACTTTTTTAGTATGCGCCGTAGTGTATCATAATAAGAATTTTCAGCTTCTAGGTAGAAATAACTTCCTTTATCCTCTTGTCATTTAAGCCAATAATATTTATGCAGCAACGCACATCATCATGAATGATTATCTCTTTTTCTACTTTTTTCGCTTATTGGCGGATTCTATGATCCATATTAAGTTCATTAATATAATAGCTGCAAAATAAGAACTATTCGCAGAACCTTTTAGAATACTAAAACAAAATGGGTTCAATTTTATTTTTTTTACATTCTAAATCTAATTATTAAATTAATGTTCGGAGATATGATGGGAATGATGGGGAAACTTAAAAGAAAAACCCAACAAAAAGTAGAGCGCACTAAAAAAAGATTAGATACGGTTACACTTGAAGAAAATCAATGACATCATATCTGTAACTATTACAGCCAATAGAAACAGATAAAGAAAATAACAATAGATGAACAGTCTTTTGGAAGACAAAGAATCATTAGAAAGACTACGCTCATCATGACTTTAAACAAAGCCATACAAAACGCCAAATGTTAATGAAGCAGAATTAGCGGGTGTTGCAAATAGAAGGAATGCCCAATATACCTGGTATGGATTTCGCTATTCAAGTAACATTGGGCGGTTTTTTTGTTATTATCCAATAGATGTGGTTAATCAATAAATTCGTTATATACTTTATTTATGTTAACCTTACTAATTATTTTTCATGACACTTTATGAAAAGTGTGGATGGATTATTAATGGATTAAATGATTATGATTATGCTACATATAGACGAAAAACAAAAATGGTTTAATCTACTTTAAGGTGGTGATTATTTTTCCATATTAAATACTAAAAACTAACTCTGTTTAATACCAACTGTTCAGAATTAATCAACAATTTTGTTATTGTTTATGTAAACCAACCTATAATAAATTCGTTTTCTTAGAATGTAGTTTGTTCATACAAATTTAAGGTTAAGAAATTCTTCTCGTATCAATTTAATGAATTATAGCGTGTAGATTCTTATGAAAAGGATAATAAAAATCTGTTAAAAGCAACTACTCCACCACCTAATAATTGAATACAGGTTATTTATCGAAACGTTACTAAAAATGGGAGCGTAATTATTATTTACCTTTAAGGATATGTAAAGATTGCTAAAAAAAAAGACGGCAAATTTTGCGTTTTAAATTAAACTCTACGAAATGGTAAACCTTGTTTAAGTGTGTCATTTTCAAGCAAAGAAGATTTTTAGATAAGACCTTAAATGATTTTAAGGACTAAAAGATACTAGAACTAATTTTTTTGAAAGAAGACAAATACCCGAAGGTAAATTCTCTTGTAGAGTTTAGAAAAACTCAAACGGCAAATGACGATGGCTTAGTGGGACTTTATACTTCAAAGAGGCGGTAATGGAGGAAAACGGGAATTTTAAATATTTCTAATAGTCTTGAGCTTAGGTCTTTCATAAGTTTTTTAAAACGCAGGCCAATTGTTTTAAATAATCATCGTGCCATTGCTGTTGTATAGTCTAAATGAGTGACCATTCTTAATTTACTTGTCCCTACCGATGATTAAAATATCTTTTTCCTTAAGTTTTATTTGACAAAAGTAATCGCTAGTCCATAAAGAATCAATCTATTTCAAATATGAGCAATAATTGGTCTCATTGGCTCCACCTTTTTTTATAAATGATTTTCCAACAATGCTTTCCCAATTCTTGGGCTTTTTTGTGATCTTCTGCCAATCGTTTCATAGATTTATCTAAGACCCATAAATAAGCCGCAGCAGCTAAAAATCCTGACTTGACGCATTCGCACCAAAAATTTTTCGAATTCGATTGCCTTATCCATTTTGTTCTTTGGTTCCCAATCACAATGAACCAACTGGACAACCAAGCCCTTTACTCAAACATACGCTAATAGTATCGATAATTGACCATACTGGAGTGGTTGTCTTGCATTTTTTTCAGACTATCGCCATTCCATAAACGAGCACCATCTAGTGAAAGCCTAAAATGATGTTCATCCACAACTTTCCTTATTTTTTTTCAAGTTCTTGAAATTTCCAACATGTTCGCCGGCTTTTTATTTGCAAGTATTTTAACAGCAGTGCGGTCAACTAAGGTAGTTAAACGGACTTGATAAAAGGTCTGGTGGGTTTTTATTAACAGATTCTACTTGAGCAGCTGTCATTGTACCCTACTGCCATCTACAGTCTACAAGAAACACCGCTATGAAACTACTCCCGCTTCATATTATAGTATTGGGCATATTTATCAAATAAGTTTTGTTCACCAGGTTGTGTATGTAATTAATGCCGTCTGGTTTAGTCCTTGTGCACTTGGAAAAAATAAAGCAATCATACCAAAAGCTTAGCTACTTTTTCTTCTAAAGCATTTTACCGTGGGGTCTTCTTTAAAACATCTCACCTACAACTGCCGACAGTTTCATAGCATCTAACATACGCAGGTGTTGGATTTTGTTCCGTGTCACTTATAAGATTTATTTTGCATTAGCCTTTAAATTTATTATTAGTGAAACAACAATTCCTATAGGAGAACGGATCTAGGATTTTGGGTGAAGGTAATCACTTTGAACAATTTCCTGGAATGCTCATTAAACTTCTTTTATTCTTTTAATCAATCTTTCCGTCAATATATTGCATTGCTTCTCAGGTTCCTTGACATTGCTATTGCGCACATAATTGAAAGTGAATCTCAACTCTTTCATTTCTGTGATGCAAATGGCAATTTACTGAGGATGTACTTCGGTATGACCTGCCAAGTTCAATGATATGAAACAGCAATCTAAAATTAATCGTTGTTTGGGCTTCACTTAAATAAGCATTTTTAATGCTTATTAATTAATTGTAGATGAAAATCCAACTCATTGATACTCTTCTAAGCCCAGATTATTTCGCGTCATTGCCTTTGCCTGAATAAGTCCTCCGAAGCACGCTCTGGAATGTAATAAAAACAATAAGTCCATATCAGATGCTGTTTCTACCAAGCCGATAATGCATCAAAAGAAACAATAGTTTTACCATTTATCGATTCTCGAGTTTTGGCGTTCCCGAAAAGCAGTGGACGGAAACAAACTCATTTTTATCTTTTGGTATTGCAATTTCGGTAGGCGTCCAAAGTTTTAAACGCTTTTTAGCGCTTTCCTTGCTGCGAAAGGCCTATCTGCAATTGGCAACAGTTTGTTGCCTCGTTCACTTTTAACTGCGTAGTTATATTCATAAGCCTCCGATAATTTTTGCTACACCTTCTGTTTGATATCTATGAAAAAATAAAAGTGGCACAAAAACATATTCCTAAACGGAATATGGAGTGCCATGCTTGAATATTATAAGAAAATTATTGATTGCGTTTTAACGAATTTTCAGCATCTCATCTAATTCCTTACTAACACTGGTGGCCATTATCCCAAAATGGGCTAAATACATGAGCACTACCTTGAGGTTCGGGCAATCTTGATCGGTAAGTAACGAAGTCCGTCTGTTTTCGCCTTATCCAAAATGGGTTCAAACCTTTCTTTTCATCATTTTAGAGACATTTTTGATATGATAAGCCAACCGTCACTTTATCCCAATCACTATTCCTGTTTCCGTAAGCTTTTGAAAAATCTTTTCCACCGTTAACTATGAAACTGCGATGAGGGTAATCATAACGATGACTTATCTGTAGTACTGAGGCATAATTATGAGCAAACCCAAGCGTGTGTCTATTTCGTGGCAGACAGTTGACGAATACGTGCAATCGCCATATCTACATTGGCCTGGTATTCATCACGTTCAGCAAAAGGTTTATTCATTAAAGCCTGCGCGATTAAAAAATCTTGTCGTATTCGTAAGCTACCAA
>Ga0163217_1031982_pt1 | contig 19550 bp, 13 predicted proteins | sample SynspAceP_FD_185933 | JGI IMG/M metagenome (GOLD analysis project Ga0163217, IMG submission 185933) | Saline lake microbial communities from Ace Lake in Antarctica - Synechococcus sp. Ace-P (PacBio error correction) | ecosystem: Environmental > Aquatic > Non-marine Saline and Alkaline > Saline ...
AAGAGAGAGATATATAATGAGAAGGTTAATAACTAATAAAAAATGGAGTTTATGGCAAGATCCCATAATAAAATTTAAATTAAATAATAGGTTAAAACGAAATTTTTGGGTTAAAAATTTCGGAAAAAAAAAATAAATAAATTAAATTTTTTTTTTAGATAGTAAAAAAAGGTAAAAAAAATTTTAAAAGCGCCTTTTTTAATCCCAAATTTTTAATCGCAAAAGCTAATCAAAAGCCCAAGCTGGAATTGGCCCTTTTTTCCAAACTAACTTTAATTTAATAAAAAGTTTAATTATTAGTTTAATTAATTTTTTAACTGTATCAAAGGCTTTATCAGTTTTCACAGAGTCCAAAAAGTATAGATTGTTGGCCCATAATTTTAAACTGGGGGATTGTCAGTCGTTGTTCGGATGGTCATGGTGAAGTCTTGTCAAGGGGGGAAATCAAAATATCCTTGGAAGGCCCAACTGTGGAAAGAAATCACGGGCCATAGATGGCTTGTGGGAAACTAGCCCAAATTTGTCTAAAAGAATGGGCCCTGGGTCCCTAAATGGGGCCACTAATTTTTCAACTTAAAAAAATTTTACGGCTTGTGAAAGATTATTATAAATCTTTTTTCCTGAATCATGACATTGCTTTGCGTGCAAGTCGAAATATAGATTCAGAATAAGAGTAAATCAGAATAAGGAGGACCTTAAAATCCCTTGCAGTTCAATAATAAATGTTTTTCTTTAGAATACTGTTATTGTGGAAGCTTCCAAATTCAACTTCGTTTGATTATTTATTTTGACCAATCGTGACATTAATTTCATTGATAGAATTCAAATCAAAAGTTTCCAATTCGATCATCAGGGTTAATTTTTAAACAGGAAATTTTTAGGCAGGGGAGATGGTCCAGACCGAACCAAAATGGGATTTTTTGGTATTGTATCGGAAAGCGATGAATTGTTGTTTTTAAGTGAATAATCAATATCTCTATTTTTGATACTTCAATTCAAGCTGAAAGAATCGGATTGAACTCACGCTTGGCGCCAAGAATCAGTGGAAGAAAATGCTTCATGCCCAAGACAGAAATATGTTTTTTGGTCTTTATGAGATTAGTTTGGATTATCAAAGGAAGTCAAAATATGCCGATTTTCCCCTTAGCTGAGGGCCAAGGATTTATTCTTCCTGTGGATGATGACACATCCAGACTTAAAATTGGCTATTGGACCAACGAAATATTATGAATCTTGTCGCAATTTTTGGACTTTTGATGAAGAAATATAACTGCAAAGCCTAGGTGGAAAGCGTTTCTGAAGAATACTTTAAAAATACAATTACTTGCCGAATTGATTACTCCTATTTTACGGACCAAGGAAAAGTCTTACTGGTATCCTTCCCGATAGATCCTAAAATCCAGTGTTGTAATGCATTTGGAGTTTAAATTTTTTGGGACAATTCGGAGAGGCCTGGAATAGCCCATGAATAAAAGTGGAATATTAATCCCTACCCAAACGCTTGAAGAAGCGGAAAGTCAAATGGGAACTGATCGAGTTCAATTGGCACTACTGATGATATTTTTTAACGATGCAAAGGAGGTTTATTATTTCGAAGTTATTTCCGAGAGGAAAGGAGCAAAAAAATCTGCTCGTTTTTGCAGGTTTATAAGGGAAGTCAACTTGCACGCGATTCTAGAAATGCCAATTTAGATTTAGAGTATTTGGGTTCGTCGATGGCGTTTTTTCGGCCGATGGGTCCGTGTGAGAGAATGAAAAACTGGCATTCTTTAAATTCCAAGCTCGGATGAAAAATTAGGCAATTTTGGGTTTTTTTTACTTTGTTTTATGAACTCAAATCTATTTTGGCCCAGAGCCCTTAAAAGTAGTAGACGCTAACAATTGAGACCGATTCCATTTTTTCATCTCTATGACCCCTCAAAAAAGTAAGGTGTTAATGGTGGCCTGAAGGAACGGTTTCACTCGATGGAAATTGATTTAGCCACTTATGCTGACTCACTTTTATATTTCCCTCACGTGGGATATGAGACTTATGACTTTGAGAAGGAAGATCTAGATCTAAACAGTCCGAAATACTAATCTAAATTTACGAGCCTTTGTAAATATGAACTGGACGAAGCTAGGGCCCCAGAATTTTGGATGAAGAGCAGCTTTTTATCCGGTTTGCAGACCAAACATCAAGAAGCAACTCAGTAAAAAATCTTGGCTAGTTCGTGTCCCATTCTTGGGAAGTTTATAGATGGATCAAAGTCAAGTAATGAGATCAATACGGAGTTTGTTTGGATTTCGAGGTTTGAGAGCGAAAAGGGAAGTTAAGCGAAATATATGGTTCGAATTATTTTTTTGGTGTTCTGATACGCCTCGGAAAACAGCCGTCTAGAGGATGTAGCATTCTTTCGACACCAAAGACATAATTTTGTGGTTGTGGCTGAACGAACTAATTGCAGGGGATAGCTCAGGCAAACTCAAAAAAAATAAGTGTCTTGAGTTCTTCAGGAGAAAAGTTGACTTTGCGGTAAGCTATCGATTGCGGAGGTTTGAAAATCGAATTTATGATTTCTGAGTGCTGCTGAGGCTACTGCGAAATAAGTGGATACTGGACCCACTTGATTTAACCTTTTCTTGCTGATAAATATTCGCACTGATCCCCGGAAAGATTAGATTTTATGCAGAATTCGGAGTTGCTCGTACCGATCTCTAGATCCTCAAATTTGAATCGCTAGCTTCCAAAAAACAGCATCGAGTTTTTATATGCCTATACCTCTTTATCCCATCCACTCGAAATTAATAGGTCCTTCTCAGTGAAAAGTTATTCCTTGGGAGATTATTACAACTAATGGCGCCAATTAGGGGATTTAGAATGATTACGATTCAGAAAAAGCCACCTTTTTCAAAGTCAAAGCACGGGTTCGAATCCAAGGAAAATGACTCAATTCGCAGGAAAAATCTTTTGATGAAAGCAATATCTGGATAGACATCAAACAGCAAAAGCGCAGTTAACGCCACAACGTCGAATGTGGACGATTCAATGAAAGCCAAAGGTTCAGGAGTTTACGAATACAAAATCGCCTTACTGGGGGGAGTATAAAAAATTAGGTTTGACTTGTAATTTAATCCTTGAATGTTCCTTCCGCTGTATGCCTCTACGATCATCTTTTTCAAATCAAACGATATAGAATATTCTCATATTCTGCGTCGTCAAATCTGGAAAAGGCGATCCTTTGCTACAGAATATTCACTAATATTGAGGCGCAGTATTAAACTATGTCCACACAAATATTCCCTTCGAGCTGCTTAATTTCTTCTCAGCAAAGCTTCCTGATCTTTTAGGGTCATAGATTCCTATTGCACTCCGAGCTTTGGTCGACTGTGAGGCCAATGCGTGTTTTTGGTTCGCTTCGTAATACTGTGGCAAAATACAGCTTGATGTCTTTGTCCGCAAGATTTGGGCTAATTCGAAGAACGTAAGATTCTCCACTTGCGCAAGTCCGGATCTGAATCTTTCCTCCAAGAATTTATTTCTGCAATGTACGACGATTGATGGTTTTGGGTGGAGATGGACTGCAAGCGCCTAAAATTAGAATACCGAAAACGAAAGTAGAAAGATTTTTAAATATCATAGACTAAAGATAATGCTGTCAAGATAATTTAATCAAGATAGACTTTCAGATAGCCCTTTGGAAAAGAATTGCTCCTTACCCTCTTGCGCAAGGAGTCTCTTCGACTTATTTCGAAATCCGATGATTAAGCTAAACAAACGTCGAGATAGTTTGAATTGTAATCTCAAATAGTTTAATACAATTGATGAATCCTCAAACGTTCTAACCCGAAAAATGTATTAATCCAAAATGCTTGATCTTGGCTTTGAGAGTAGTTTCAAAACTCGAGGAATTGCTCAGAATTTCTCCTCTGGTACTGCTCCACGTAGGTATAATTTATCCTTTTTGAGATCGGGGCTCAAAAACTAAATTAAAAGCATGCAGATTGTCTTGCATCAGGTTTGGCTTAGCAAAACCATATTTCAAATCGCCATCGGATCGGGCAACCCATCGAAGCCAATTGTACTTCGGATCTGGTGTGGGCGACCGAAATCGGGCGAAAACCTCCAATAGCCAGTGAAATCATGATCCATAAACCCAAGCATACTTGTATTCAGCTCACGCTTTTGCCAACTGGCACTATCACGATCATGGCAAGTGACCACATTTTTTGCCTCACCTTCACTAGCCAATGGGTTAAATTTCCCCATTCCTCTTTTAGGCTTCGGCCTTACGATTGCCAATAGACTTTTGTGAATTCCCGCTTTGCGGAACACTCCATTCAATTCGCTATCCAGTCCTTTTGGAGGTGCGAGCTAAAAGCTACTAATCCACTACACGGACCGATCCAAGACGGTGAAGGGGTGCAAGGAAAAACGGCTCCTGGTTTATCGCTATTTTTGGCAATAGTACTCTATGAGGGTAATCCGTCAGCGTCTTATCACCGGGTTTTGTCCCCCTTGGAACATAAATCCCGGCGGCTTTATTGACTACAAAAAGAGGTTGTCTTTCGTAGACAACGGTAAAGGGCTTTTTCTTTTCAAATGGGGCTTCAATTTACGAGATTTTCAGTGCTTTGTTTCAATCTTCTGACTTAGCTTTCTTCTAATTTGTCCCATTCAAAGCCTTTTTCACTCAGCTCTCCAGCTTTTTCCTTCAAATTCCCCACTATATCACTCCAATGAAACTCGCGCCATGCACAAGCTGTTTCTCGATAAAAACTCTCTCGGTATTTCAATCCCGCCACATGACCACGCCTGCAAGGTAATATCCCCTGGCACATTGGAAATTCCTGATTGTATGATCACTAGCAAGGTTTGACGCTTTTCATCTTGACTCATCTCCAACACCGATTGGTTCCCAAATAGAAACCAAAATTTGGTTTGTACCCAGTCCATTGCCAGTACAAAATCATTTCAATGGTGACTTCCCCCTCAGGAGTAGAAATTATCACTTCCTGTTGCCGATTTCTTCAACTTTCGAATTTGGGATATGCCGTATCGAACCTTCCTTGATCCGGTTCATGATATCAAACGCACCCAATATTTACCAAAGAATAAAAATTTTTTTTTTTTTTTTTGGGAAAAAAATTTCCCAAAAACTTTTCCAAAAAAACCCCCAAATCCCCTCCCTCCCAGCAGGACCATGCTACTTCAAGCTCCTTTGCGCCCAGCACTCACAGCGCGGCATTCCACAGCTGAATTCGCTTTTCACCGACGACCCAATACTTTTTTGCCCGATAAATGGCCAAGGTTCCTATAATAAATGCATGACTTTCTCCAAGTCTTCTGTCTCCGGGAACATTCATTAGATTAGGCAAATGCATAGAATCCCGTGGCCAATAACGATTTTTCTGGTTTGGTACTGATTTGGTAGGTTTTGATTTGGAAAAAGATCTCCTGCTTTTTTGAAAGGTTTCGACTCCTTCGTGAGGTTTACATTTAGGTCAAAGTGGAAAAAAATCCTTCGGTAAGTATTCCAAAGCCTCAGTTCTAGTAGGTTTTAATTTCCACACTGACATAAAAGGGATGTTGCGCATCTCCAGCGATCTGTAGTGGAGAAAAGTCATATTCGATCCGGGTAGTTGAAGATCGAATTGGTCAGTGTTCCTTTTCCAAAATGACATAAATTCATCCTGCTTTTTTTGCTCCACAACCGCAGGCTATCCTATTGGGCTGCTGCCAATAATAATCGAGGTCAAAATTTTGCATGAACTAGTGTTGATTTAAATGAAGTTGTAAAGGAAAGAGCAAGTGTCTAGGTAAACCCATACTTGATTTGGTAGGTTCGTTCCTTCAATTCGGACAAGCCCTGAAGCTTCTTTGAACTACCGCTATGGCTGAAAACAGTTTCCGTACGATTCTCCGATTCGACAAACTGTGCAGACAGTGCTATTTTCCATATCATAGGAACCCCAGTGTCTTGGAAGTCCCCCCTCTCCAATTGCATAGGTTCGGTTGGATTTTAAGAATATGCAACAGCTTTATTTTCATTAGGTTCAGTCCCTCCCATGAGTGCGTATAGTTGTGCTTTGCCCAATTCGGTTTTTGGCCAAGGATCATTCACAATCCATTGCTGATAGCAATGAATTTTCCGGGATGATCTCACTCATTCCATTCCCATAATTACTCAGATACCAGAGACTTTAACCATCTGAGACAAGAAGATTGAAGCCTTCCGTATTTCCTGAGACTTTCCGATCTCCCCAGGTATTGCTTCGGAGCAGATTGACCTCAGCCAATTCTGGACCAGTTTTGCCTCTACTAATTATGGGCTTTAGTGAAGTGGAGAAGTCACGGATAGTTAGTCAGTAAAGGCCCAGCGCATTGAATGAAAGCCCAACCAAGTCCACCACTCTGAGATCTTTTTCCTGCATAAATCTTGCTATCCCATCTGTGTATAGTTTTGGGTGGGTCCGTTCATAACAACTCAAATCTCGAGTTGGCTGAAAAATAAACCAGTGGGAAATCAGATGAGATCCTTCCAAGCAATAGCTACTAAACACATATCTAAAGTAAAGAAAAAGGCCGGAATTAACGCTTTTGGAATATTATACTTTTGAATTCTTGGTAAAAACTTGGTAAGTCTTGTAGCCCTTTTTCACCTGGGGTGTAAAAGGTGTTCCTGATCCTCAATGCTGCCAGTTCGCTCCGAGTTTCAAATCGCTTCGGTAAATCTGGATTAGAAATAAATGGCTTTTTTCCAAAAACAACTGCGTCAGCCAAACCTTCAGAATAAATTTTATTTCCTTTTTCTTGGTCAAAACCTGCATTGATTTGGCTAATGTGCCTTTGTACATCGGGCGATAGTGCTTTGGCGATCTCAGTGGACCAATATAAGGGAATAGACTTACATCAGTAAAGGTTCTGAAAGATGCGGTAAGGTCTTAGATCTGTAATCATTCAGTTTTTCCTACGATTAGTCCAAAAGTTGGAATCGTCCTCCTCATCGGCTTCCCATCCCGAACACGCCATTAAAGTGAAGGTCAGTCGAAGTCCAATTCGATTTTCAGGCATTACTTCTTTGATTGCCATCTATGAATTTCAAGAGGATTTTTTGCACGGTTCCAATGCTCCACCATATTCAATCCATCGACATTGCTTGGTTCTGTTGAAAACTGATGAAGTAAGTAGCCTTTGAAGAGTGAATTTCCACCCGTCAAAAGCCACCTTCCCATCGCGATTTTTTGCCTTTGCGTTTATTGAAATCTAAGACCGTTGCTTGATTCCCTCAATCGTCATCTCTTTGGGAGTGACGTTTCCTTTGAAGCCTTTTGGCGTAACGATTTTGCATGCGGATTGATGGCAGATGGGGCTACTGGTAATTCACCTTATGAAAATCAGGATGAAATTCGACCCACGTGCCATAAGCTGAATAAAGATGTGACCACCTCTTGTGGCAGCTTCAGTCACTTTTTCCAATCCTTGCAACTTGCTTCCTTGGAATAAAATTCCTGGAGTTGCTTGAGTATCCAACGGCTGCTTTGGAAACTTGTGATCCTTCGTGATGATCAAATCCCGCTGAGGCACGCTGCTTAAATATTTTACTGAAGATAAAATGGGGTATTTTCGCTTTCATTCGCGGCTCGGCTTCTGGTCAAAAGGGCCATCCCATACTCGATTGGAAAGATTTAAAATCACCAACCTGCATTGGTTGTAAAAGTGGTTCTTTTGTAGCTCATGATTAGATAATTGGTTTAGTTTTTTAAATTCCGATGTCTAATACAGACTGTCTTGCCTGCCCCTACTCATTCCAAGATTGATTTATTTATCTCGAACGGCTTAAACCTTAATCGCGAGATGAACTGATTGTCAGCATCGAGTTTGATTATATTGTAGATTAAAACGCTCTAGTATGGATAACAAAATTGGTGCTCATTAACGGTGCCTGGAAGTGGAATAGGGCTTCACTCGCTAAAAACACCTCCAGGAAAAGGGCATTCATTTTATTGATTGATTTAAAAATTGAGCATACTTCAGAAAGCATTTTACAGAAGATGAAGAACTAAAGCCTTTTTCAAGCGGAACGTCTCAAAAGCTGAAGTGTGGAAAACAAATTGGCACATTATATAAGTTTACAAAAAAGCTCAAAATTTTCTCATCTTTTTAACCTGGCGCTGGAGTGGTCAAGGCCAGGTTTTGTTCGTGATTTTGATCTGGCTGATATTGATTACCATCTGATATCAATACCAAAGGAAGTATCCTTAGGATTAAGACTTTGGCAGATTTGATGAAAATCAAAGGATTTGGTCACCGTCATTACGTTCGTCTTTGGCAGATTGGCGCCATTTCTGGACTGAGCTTAAAATACAGCGCTCCAAATTTTGGCCCATTCGAGGTTTTAGTTTGGCAGCTGCGGCAGAATATCGTTCAGTTTTGGGTGAAAATTTCCGTGTCTCCCGGATTTGGTAAGCCACGCCATGCTGGATTTACAGCCACATACCCAGACGAAGCCAAGCTTTCCTTTAGTGGACACATCAAAAGTTTAAAAACCAAGCTGACATTACTGCTGCTTGATTCGCCTGATGGAAAAGCCCCCAAAGACATGATCTGCATCCCAGATCTCGAGAACTACTTTTCTAAAATGCGGGGGATTTGGCCGGCAGTTGGAGAAATAATTTCGGATAAATTGAAAAAAAAAAGTTCAAAAGCTATTAAAAACTGCGTTAAGGCTGATTTTTTTTAGATTTAACAAGTTTTTTAAGACGATTTATTCGTACTTATTTTGACCTTACGATGAACTTCGTAAATAACTTTGTAACGAAAGCTATCGTAAGAACTATCAAATGACGAAACCAACCGAATCAGAATTAAGAGATCCTGCACTTCTTTGGGAATATGAAAGAAGCAAGCGTTCGACAAATTCATGAGCGACTTGCTCTTAACCAAAGACACCGGTTATACCACACTTTGAAAATCATGCATCATGCCAATGCAAGGGATGGTCCTCGAGAAATGAGGCCAGAATCGCTCGCATATCTATCGTCCATCGACCAATGCAAGAAAACACTCAAAATTCATTGTGGAAAAAATTTAGTCAAAACGCCTTTGGAGGGTCAGGCACAAAAACTTGTCATGCAGGCCTTGGTCAAGAAGAAATCCTCAAAAGATTGACTTTAGATGAAATCAACTGTTTAGATCACTAACAGAAATAAATCATGAACTTTAGCAGACCTGATCCCCGAGCATTACGCTATGGCTTAGGTTGACAACTTGTTCATTCACTTTGGCAGCTTCTCGCGTAGGAGTTGTACTTGTTGGATTGAAAATTGGTAGCTATAAAAGTTGCTTCCTTCAAATCACTGGGTTTAGTCGCGCTTCGGTACAAGCCTTTTAATACTGACTATGGGCCACTTTTACTACGATGCTAGTCCAACTTTGCTCCTAGCTCCCTACTATGAAGTCTGGCTCACGAATCTCGTTTTTTGTAGACTCAATAGTGCTGCTTCAGGATTGCGCTAGAAGATTCCTCCTTCAGACAATTCGCTGTATTTGATCAGCAGTTACCGATTTATGAACTTTCGGTTTCTTGGTGCCTTACTTTTTCTTTTCAGACTTTTCAATAGCCTACTGAATACGGAGCTTCGCAAAGCTCCAATCGCTGAAAATTGATTTTGAGGTAAGAAAGACTTTTTAAACCGATGATGGCAGAGGGATTGGATGTGAAGTTAGTTTGAAAGTAAGTGAATCAGTTTGTCTCCGATTACTTTGGGTTTCTAAAGCCAGTGGTTCTGATCCCGCTGCCTTGGTTTTCCATCTTTCTCCAGCACCAGCTAGAAAGCCATTATCGCCCATGAGTTGGCTCGATGTCAGCGAAATGATTACCTCCTCAATTGATTCAATCGGCATTGGAGTCCTTTTCTTTATCAATCCGTCCATTGTGGAATGAGCCAGAACATCAAGAGCTTCCGGGAAAAATGCCGCAGATTGACTTGGCTTAACAGCCTGGAATCCCCCAAAAAATTGGCTATAGCTTGGCAGAAGTGTTTAAATTTTTGGAAACTCAAATCCCTCCGAATTGCTTTGCCCGCCAGTAAGAAGCGAAATCCACATTGCCACGCATCAAAGAATCATGGGCCAACCACCCAAATCTAATCCACAAAAACCCTATATTCTATCCCTATTTACGAACCTTATTATTCACGCAGGCTGATTGCCAGTGCGTCAGCAAGACAGTCCAGAATACCTTTGAGGCCTATGGGTATCGGAGGTGCATTAGATAATCCAGAGATTTTCGGTCTGGAATCAAAATCCCGATTATCACTCAGCTCGATACCGTCAAAGGTGCAGCAGGGCGGTAAATAAAGGTGAGTCTTCTACGAATGGAACTAATTCTGGAGAAGGATCATCGTCAAAACGGGATGGAAATAATTCCTATACCTACGTTTTTCAGCAATACAGTGATTACAAATGGGATACGGATCACAAAAAGGAAAATAAAACTAATTTTTCAAAAAAAGGGAGTTGATTGGCTACTTATGCCCCAACCCATGACTTCAATTACCGGAGGCTCCAATGGCACCGGATTTTTCCAGATGCCCCGATTCCACCTTTCCTATATGGCGAAATCCAGAAATGCCCCCATGCCGGAAATAGCCTTCGATGCTGAATATGCCCCCGATGCTGAATGGCCCCCGATGCAGAAATGTCCAAATTTTTTTGAAATTTTTTCAGTTCCTGGAAAGGATCTACAGTCCATCGGAAATGGAAAAATGGAGTAATTGTCTTCTAGTGACACGACTAAACATACCAAAGCCCAAAAAGAAAACTGGGCCAATATAATGGAAAAGCAAGGCCAACGATTGGCCAAAGCAAAGTGGAAGAAAGCAAGAAAATTGGGAACCACAAAATGAAAGAATGGGAGCAGAAGATAATGGAAAGTTTGCAAGAAATCTAACGAAGCCCTAAAATAACAATTCGGAGGAGAAAGATGAAAGCTTGGGATACGTCCATGAACCCCCAAAAGAAGGAATTCGAAGAAAAGATGAAGGCTTGGGAGAAGCTCAAGAACCTAAGATGAAAGAATTCCGAAAAGCGGAATGAAGAGTGGCAAGAAAAAATTTTCACCTAAAATGACAGGGAGTTTCAGCGTAAAATAGGAAAATCTGGCCAGGAAAAAAACGCCGGGAATTTAAGAGTTTTCAGCGAAAAGCCCTGAGGAGCAGTTTAAGAAAAAGGAATAATTTCAACACAAACAATAACCTATAATGTTTTATGGCTGTTGACATTTCTAAAAAGACCAGCTTCGATGAGTTGGTCCCTTTTTTTAGGTTCTATTCACCAAGTCTTTTTGGCAAACAAGTCCATTCAAATGGCCTAGAGAAAAATAATCGCTTTAAAAGAAGGATCTTATGACCCATCCTTAGCCACCATAAGGAATATTAAGGCAATTTTTTTTTATGGTGCAAATAAACGATTAACAGCAAAAAAATCACTGAAATCCAAAGTTGGATTTTAATTCACAATCTCAATCAAAACCTGGGCCGCAAAGCCAATTATTCTAAAGATCCCTGATCAATAATAACTCCAATAGGACCAGAGGAGCGGATCATCTACAAGATATTGATAACACCCATGTAATTTCCATTCGAAGATGTGTCACAGAAGCCACTCTCCAATCTGAGTCACAGAGTTGCTTTCTCATTATCGATAGCCGTTGAAGCAATCTCACGATTTGCATCAGCGGATCAATCTCATCTTCTTCTTTGCATGATACAAATGCTAGAAAGTAAAGGGCGAAAAAGAGGAATAATCGAGTATTTTTTCCATTTGGGATTAGAAAATTTGGTTGAGTCCATTTTTTTTAACGAAAAAAAAATGGTTAAGGTTAGGGGTCTAATTAAAAACTATGGGATAGTAATTTAATACGCACTCGCTGAGCCAGCTTAAAGTTTAAGTTTTGCCCTTGCCAGTTTTTCAAATGATGAATGATTGGCAGGGAAAGTTGGAAGAACAGTTTAAAAGAAAGACAACTTGCGAAATTCACGCCCTTAAAAATTAATTGTGGTGTTGAACTCTAAAAAAGTCTTGCTCCATTGAGCGGGACTTTTTATTGAAATGGAGTTGAAATAGTGGTAATTATTCCAAAGTGTAAATTAATATGCGGCCACCAATTGAAATCCAATGCTAAACACCTAACAAGGCGCTACTTTTATCTATTACGATTTTAGTCGATGTGATTCGGCTTAGGGTAATTATACCGTTGTGGCCTAAATTGATTGAAGACTTGACCGGTGAAGGATTGAGTCAGGCATCTAAATACTGTGGCTGGTTATTTTCTCTTTGGCAGCGATGGCAATTTCTTCTTTCGCCGATTATGGTGTCCTTTCGATCGATTTGGTCGAAGACCGGTTTGCTTTTTTCCTTATGTCGGATTGGGAAGTTGATTATGTTGTTTCCATGCGCTTGCCCAAACAATTTATTTGGCTTTTTGTAGGTCCGACTTGATTGCAGGAATGTTTTGGAGCAACTTACAACTGCCCACCTGCGTAGATCGCAGATATCAGTAACACCGAAAAGCGTGCTTCAAAAACTTCGGTTTGATTGGAAGCGCCTTCGGTTAGGTTTTATTATTGTCCGGTGATCGGAGATTGGCGGAGCTGCGTTGGAACAGAGCAACCGTTTAGTAAGGCTGCAGCCTCTCCTATTGAATGTTTGCTTACGGGTTTTTGTGCTTCCTGAGTCAACTTCCTTTAAGAAAAGACGGGCTTTTAATTGGCGAAGAGCCTAACCCCATCGGCTCATTAAGCAATTGAAAAAGTATCCAGTAGTCTCTGGGATTGGTGTTTTGCTGGTACTGATTTATCTACTGGACGCTGTCAAAGCAATTGGCCCTACTACACCATGTTTAAGTTGAATGGAACGAGGCCCATGGTTGATAGTTCGCTTGGGTGGTTGCCTGCTTCGTGGCATTGTGCAAGGAGGTTGATTCGGGTAGTTATTCGCCAAAGCTTGGAGCGTCTCGAGCCCGTCTACAATCGAATAGCACTCAATTGCGATTGGCCTACTTTGGTTTTGATGGCTCTGTGGGCTGGAGATGTTTGTTTTCTTGGTTCCTTATTGCTTAGGTGGGGACTCAGGGCCAGCATTGCAAGTATATTTCCGCTTCAGTCCCGCATAATGAGCAGGGAGAGCTCAGGCGCACTTGACAAAGTCTTGGTAAGCCTTAACGGCTATTGTCGGACCGGTCAATGAGAAGAGTAATTTTTGCCTATTTTTCTTCAGACGAACAGCCCCAATTTATTCTCCAGTAGCCTCATATTACCTTGCTTCATTCTTGACTGTGGTCAGCTGTTTTTTTGCTTATCGGTACTTCTACTCGACTTGGTAAGTCCACCTGATCATATCCTGAATTTAATTAACAGGTAGATTTTCCAGAAATCAATCGAGCCAAATCAAGGGAATAAAATATTTCTAAAATATAGTTTTAATAGAATCCACGGAATTTCCCCACTTTCTAGATAAAGTGGATTCGTGAGTTATTTTTTATAACAATTCTATTCGCTCGGAAAAGAGCCTCAAATTCCCGTTTTGGGGGTGTTTTCGCCAACTCTAATTCCCTTTCTATCAATGGTAGTACCCCCATCAAAAAATCTCAGATTTTTCTGGTTTATTGGGATAGATAAAGATTTAGCTACTTTTAAGAACAAAGTGGGAAAAGTGGGCAAAGGGGTAGATGTGAATTTCATTTTGTTAACTTATGTCCTCTACCTCCTATTCAACAGAAATAAATATCCGTAGCAAATGTTTAATGGTCAAATGATGTAAAGCTAGATTCCGAAGGACGTCTGTCTTGCCAGCCAAAATCAAGGCGGCGATGTCCAGAGTCTAATGGTGACGCTTAGATTCAGAGGCTGGCGGGGATGCCTTAAAATGTATCCTAAATTGGTGGAATTCCCGAAAATTGGAAAATCAGGTAAACGTCCACTTTCGATCATACCGAGGAGACAAAGAAGATTGAAACGTTTCTGTCTTCATCCGAATCCGCTGAAGTAGATCTGGACAGTCGGAAGTTACTAATTCCCTAAAAGCAATTCCAAGAATAATGCGGGTCTTGATAAAGATGTAATCGTAAATCGCTTTGGGATAGTAAAAATCGACGAGCTTTGGAGTGCAGACGTCTAGAAGGGTACGTCATCAATGAGGACGAGACCTAAATCACAAACAGATGAAAAACCATCTTTCTTAAAACAAGCCATGACAGAGTCTAAACTTATCATATCCAGTGATTGCTTCCAATCAATGCACTGAAGGATTAGCTATAGATCCTAACGGGATCTATGTTCGATGTGACCTTTGTGGTGGTGGGCATTCACGAGAGATTCTGAACATTTGGCAAAGGTCATTTGTAATGGATTCCGATCAGGATCAGGAGCCAGAAGCGAATATTCCTGGCCGCGACACTTCCAACGTTTGTATGCGGCCAACTTTCCGAGATTTGAAGAAATATCTCCGCTTTTACGGAGTGGACTAAGGTGGATGGGATAATTGGCGGGATTTGGAAATTTCTCCATCAGATAGATGTGCCGACCAGAGGATTTTCCACACGATTCAAGTGACCTGGATTATGCGGAATGGATCAGGAGGCTTCAGTTTCTGCCGAAAGAAGTATTGAATACCTACGAAGCAGCTAAGCTTCAATAAAATCTTAGGAATCAAGGTGAATCAAGAACGCGAAGAACCGTTAGCGAAATGCAATTGTGTCAGAGCGGACGCAAAGCCTTTTGAAACGCGGAAGACTTTACTGCTTTCTAAAAGATATGCTCCAAAGGGGAAGATTTTAAGTACTATACGCCCTAAGTCCTTTCAAGCATTGCGCAATCGAAGTCAACGATGAGATCCGATGCCTTGGAGGCGCTATTGATGATTCCTTGGAGGTGTTTGAAGCCGAAGGAAGATTGGGTAGTGAATGACTATCATAGCCAGTAGAAGATCGATTAGTGATGAATCTGATGATTAAAGGGAAAGTTTCACGGTGAGGTGGAAAAGGATTCTATGGAAATCTTATTCGCCCTTTGGAGCTTTGACACGAGGAGCGCTGATTGCGACGAGCCCGGAAGTGGAAAAGAACCCAAAGCGAGAAAGTGCGAAACTCAAATAGCTAAACGAACTAGTATGAGTCAAATACCATTCAGAACAGAATTAACGTTCAGGAAACACCTCGAAAACAGTAAGTCGGAATACGAATTTCACTGGATCGAGGAGAAGCCGGACGTGAACCGGAATTCTGGTGAAGAGACCAGTTCAATTGGTTCCCCAATTGGATTTAATCACGCTACTGGCGCTGATCTATACTGGGAAATCACCGGGCAAGAATAGGTCCCGGGAAATCGAAAAGCACAATACAAGAAGTAGAAGACTTCGCCGCGGAATGTGACCACGCTGGAGTCAGAATATATGCTCAGCAGCATGCCACGTTCAGAAAGTGGCAAAGCGTGTAAGCTGCGCAAGATTGGAAGGAATTAAATCAACCTCCTATTAAAATTGAAGTACCCAAGTGAACTAAAGCAATCAATTGTCCGAGTACGGGTGTTCATCCTAATCGCTCTTGCGGCTGCAGCCATCCATACGGAATCGGCAGTTGCAGTTCAGAGGGAGATCAAATGCGTAAGAAGCGAGAACCATTAACTTCAAATATCGAGAAGGTTCCATGCTACTCGAGGTAACTTTTACGCAAGGAGACGGGAAGCCTTTTGGCTACAAGTCTACCTTTCTATCGAGTGCGATCGACCCAACTATTGCAAAAGGAAATCTTTTAACGAGGTTTGGATGCCTGTCCAAAAAGCTTTCAGCTTAACAGGATAAATCGGCGTCAGCTACAAGCGAATGACAAAGGATGGCCCGTCTTGGATAACAAGCGCTATCTGGTGGTGAATAGAAAACAAATTCGGATATCAGGGCATGCAGGAAATGTCCCAATTGGCCTGATTTTTAGAGCTGGCAGATTAGGTGAAGGATAATTTTTTGAAAAAGTAGAAAAGCGCTATCACCTTTCAGTATTGGCTAGCCGTAACGTTGGATTCATTAATCAGATGACTACGGTGCAGAATTGAGTACAGTTTTTATATTCTCAGCTCAAAGGAAAAGATGGGAAAGCACTTTTTCAGCGCTAGCTGTGGAGTTTGGAAGCCAGTTTTTGATGCAGAAGAGTCAAGCCTGAAAACGACAGGGTTTGGATGTCTACACCAACGTTTAGATGTCAATAATTCAAGATGTGGCGGAGACGGCTTTGCTTCGGCAGTTGATTGATCGTGAGGCTGAGTTGGCTCGGTCATCGTGATGTAAGTGAAACCTGGCCAGATTAGGCAATCTCTAATCTCAGCGTAATAAAGTGGAAACGGCTACGGAGAAAATTACATTTTTGCGATTGGGGATCAAGGAAAATCAGAGCCAGGTGCCACATTTCAGATTAACTTCCATGCTTGCTTTGCTGGAGGAAAAATAATACAGCCTCAATGACAAGGTCGAGACAGGGAAGGTGTCCAACATGTTCTATAACCGGCAATGCTGATGCTAAAATGGTGGCTAGGCACCATCACCGTTCGGGAAGCTTTTGAAAAGTCTTCCAATGTAGCCATCTCAAACTGTCGATCGATACTTCGATCTAGTTCCTTTCCAAATCCATGGCCTACATTGGAAGGCAGGATTAAAAAAGTGAGCCATTGACTTTCAACTTGTCGGTGAGGCAAGCTTTTCAAAAGCCCGGGAACGAAACCTTGGTATGGACCTCCTTGCCCTGGATTTCGATCGGCTACGAGTCCAAAATTGAATCCGCTTCATACCTCTCGCGCTATATAATGCGTAGCGAATAATGGGAAAATTGGTGAAGCCGTATATCATTACGAAGTAATTTCCAAAGGAAACAAATTCAGGAAAAGCTTCCAGCCCGGTTCTTCGAAATCAAGATCGCTTCAGAAAAGACCATTTAAGCACTTCCAAGAATTGTTAGAAAGGTGTGGTAACCAGGAACAGCCAAGAAATATCTCCAATGCTGATTATAAAAATATGCAGTAAAAACAGGACAGCCAAAACTGATCAATGGAGCATACACCCAAAAAAGTACTACACCATTTTTGGCGGGCTACTTTCCTGCTGATCGTCCGGAAGTAATTCGATGATCAATTGTGATCGACAGTCCAAATGGTTTGGCCGCTTATGGGCGGTGAGTTTTCCCGCCCCAGTTTTTCCAAAGAAATCGCCGATAATTCCGGGGAAAAATCTAATGCATTGAATTTAGAATTAAAATCCTGTAGTAGCAAACCAATGGTCCCGCGGCAGCTGAGGATCGAGACTTCCATATAATCCAAGCAGGAAAGGTCGAGGAGCTCAAGAGATTTTGATGACGTTTGGACTGAAGTCAAAATACCATGAATTCCGAGAGTGGGTGACGACGGTTCGCCTCCAGATACAAGGTCAAGCTCAGATCACGATCCCGATAAGGCAATCGTTCGGATTATCTGGTCTTCCACTTCGGGATGCACTATCCATTTAGAAAATAAAGGGTTGCAAGTCCAATTTATCAGAAAAGGCGTGTTGAAAGCACAGTCCTTGGTTCCCGGAAACAAAACTAAGCCCGAAAAATGCTAACTATAAATCTTGTCTTAGGCTGATGAAGATATTTAAGGACAATTATATAGTAATTGTCGCTGACTTCCTGTGGGAAACATGGAAGTCAAGTGAATGCACTGCTTGATAGTCGAACAAGGTCAATGGGAGGGGACAGTCTGTGGCCATTAAGGAACCAAGTGGATGGTCACGAATACATCGAAAAGGCACTGGAGTCAGGCCCCTGCTATTGTATGTGAGCAAGCTCCTGCTTCGATGCAAGCCAGGGATAACAGTATGTCGAAGTCCAGAAATACGCAAGGCTTTAGGGATTTTTGGCAAAGTAATTCTTTGGAACCCTTCCGAGAAATATCAAGGTCGTAGCAATAACCGTACAAACGGAAAAAACCACTACAGGCACTTTGCTCCACCAGCCTTATTTTATTCGCAAATGGGGTACAGTAACCCGGCTTTGCTATCGGACCAGTTGAAAAATAAAATCAACAATCAAGTAATACCTTCAACACATACCACTCCAGATGCCATCAGGTACAAGCGCTGCTGAGCAAATGGTAGATGAGGATGACTCATTGCTTAAATGAGGCTAGTTCTCATGCAATCGTCAAGACGAATCGCTGGATGAAACTTGTGGGGGCCGTATCAACTAATATTCACATGAATCATATACTATCACGGCACTTTTGGATGAATACATCAAAGGCTAAGAAAAAAGCTATTGATATTTGCCAAAAGATCTTTGCACTTGTTAATGACGGACGATAAGCGAGTCAATGTGAATTGCTTCAGAATTGTAAAGCAACACCATCAGACTTTTGCCCTAAAGGTCACCCGCAAGAATTCAAAGGACAGATCATTTCCAAACCCTGAAGGTTTGGAATCGATATCAATGGGAATTGCATGGTTTCAAGAAATGATCGGTTCATTCAAGGCCTTAACAACCTGTTAGCCAGTGCTTGGAGTGGCAGTTTTGCCTGGGCGAGGAGGAAGATGAAGTCCTTCCGGGGGAGCTATCAGCGATCGTGGCGCGAAGGCAGATTTGAGTCGAATGAAATAGGAGGAATTATCGCCATTGTGGATTAAAATGCACACCCTGAATGCGTTTAGAGAATGTAACTGAGCTCTTAATGGAGTGGCGGACGGCATCGAGCAATTGATCAACGGTCGTGGGCTTTGCGGAGGAAATCGGATAAGACCCAGGCGGCCGATTAGGCGAAAATTCGCGTCCAGGAAAGTGGATAAAGTTAATTTTTTGACTCAGACAATCCACGATTGAGAGGCAGAAAATATCCTGAGGATATTGCAAGCAGGTATCGGACAACTGAAATCGAAAAATCCCTTACAATCTCTGATCCGAAGAGAGGCCATTTAAAACAGCCTGTATGCTTTCCGAAAAAGGAAGATATCATCCTGAATTGCTGGCCAAAGGCCTAGATTACAAAGAAATAAAAGGCGTGAAGCATCATTTGATTGATGCAGAAGTGGTAAATAGAAATTCCTACACAATTCACCAAAAATAAAGAATGTTATAGACCCATTTTTGACCTATTTGACCGCGTATGGATATCCCTGGCACAGGGGTTGTATTTCGGTACATTTCGTTCCGTGCAGGTAATGGCACGGTAATTTTCTTTTGATCACCATCACTTTTTGGGCCACCTGCATTTATCATTGATCCAAAAAAAAGCAATTCGGTGAGACCGTCCGTGATCTTCGGACTGCAGAGCAGGCTCAGAAGAAAGGAGAAACCCCTACGATGGGAAGACTGATGATCATTGCGGCGATCCTGATTCCTACTTTGCCTTTTTGCCAATCAACAACATTTATATATCCTTTTGCTGACAACCTAGGTTTGGCTTGGAGCCATTGGTTTCGTGATGATACATCAAAGTATTCAAAAAAGATAAGAAGGATTGAAAGGTCGATTCACAAACGTAGGTCAAATCGGGAA
>Ga0163217_1097416_pt1 | contig 19549 bp, 11 predicted proteins | sample SynspAceP_FD_185933 | JGI IMG/M metagenome (GOLD analysis project Ga0163217, IMG submission 185933) | Saline lake microbial communities from Ace Lake in Antarctica - Synechococcus sp. Ace-P (PacBio error correction) | ecosystem: Environmental > Aquatic > Non-marine Saline and Alkaline > Saline ...
AAGAGAGATAATCGTGAAATATAATTTTCATCCCTCAATAAGTCGGGGGAGTTAACTAGGAAATGTAATGTTTGCTGATTCTCCGTTTTTTTTTCCCCCTTATTTCGAAGGGCCTTAATTTCTTGGGTCCCACCTTCCAGCCCTTTGCCGACCACCATAATTGTAATTCCCCCTTTAAACAATTAAAATCTTTTAAATGCTTTTTTATGGGTTACTGGAAATTTTTCTTCTTGGGCTCGGAGGTGGCAAAAAATAAAACCACTTTTTGTCTTTAAAACCAGCTGTGGCTTTTCGGGCAAAATTTTCAAAAGGCTGATATATTTCCCCTTTTTTCCCGGTTTGGGAATACTTTGAAAAACAACAGGTTTTTTTTAATTTTTTATTTAGGAAAAATCGTGGAAATTCCCAATTCCAAAGGTAAAAACCTCGAAACGCATTTGGGAGTTCCTCGGGCTTTACCTATTAAATTTTTGGTCCGTTACTTTATACATCCCAAATGGTTCCTTTACTGTTTAAACCAACATATGGACCTTGGAATAGATTTGTATTGGCAGAACCTTCTAAATCGATGTTAATCAATTCCTTTTTTATTTCCTTAAAGAAGCAAATGTTTTTTTAACCAAGGGATCATCTTCCTAATCGAAACCGTTTTTAAGAATGATGTTTGGCAATCGCTTCTATTGAGTGCTTCAATATTCACAATTATGGTTGGCTTTCCCCGGGTAAGTGTTTGCTGCTGTTGCGGTAGCTTCCCAGATAGAGACCACAAAACAGATTGTATAATGTCTCCAACTCTTTTTTCATTGATGCTCCTTCCAATGGCTCATTACCTTTATCTTCAACGAGGGCCTTATATGCTGCAATAAGCCTTAGGTAAATGTTTTTGAGGGTTGGGTAAAAATCACAAATTTTTTCTCAACCTCATATAAATATACTACCACGGCGGCACCCCCCTCCACTCTGGACAAGTAGTATTTATTTCGTCAAAGATATTGGAATTTTATCCTTGGGAAGGTCACCTTTTAAGGAGCTTCAAACATACTCATTTTACTACCGCGGGTGTTAACCTACCAATCTTGCAACAAATGCTGACTTACTTGCAGTGAGGCAATTTTCGTTATTGGATCACCCCCTTAATGGATAATATACACCCTACATCAAGATCCTCATTTGGGATTTGTCCGCCTCTTCAATTTATGCCTCACTGCCATAAAACCACCAAAGATGTATAAAGAACAACCTTTAGGCTGCCAAAATATTGGTCAACTTTAATTGTTCTGGATAAAATATTTGGGTCGTTGGCCAACATCGAAAGCCTCATAACTCATGGAGGGAGCTGTGTGGCATGGGTGCACCTGGAGACCTATGGTCAAATCCTATTGATGTAACACTGGCTTATAATTGGCGATAATCCAAATTACGTCGCAATACCGCTTCCTTGTTCCAGATTTTAAGGGTTTCGTTGGTGTTTGGAGTAACCAAAATCGTTTCCCTAGTAAAAAAATTGTTCCAACCAATCAATACGCCTGCAAAGCCAATAATTCCTGGTGTACGTAATAACCTAATAATCCCTAGTTCGAACCAATTAATTTTGGTCCACCATCACCACGTGTTAAGTGATAGATAGGCGGTTTTGGTCCCTTTACTTTCCATTGGAAAGATAGGAAAATGAGCCTTGTTTATTATCATCTGGTTGCGCGGCTATATATAGGGCAGTGCCCAAAAAATTTATTTCTGTATTGCATGATATATGGTCGGGTTTCTTTCTAAGGTGCTTGTGCGAAAATAGGTTTAACAGGAAAGCAGTAATTCCAAAAAAGAATACCCAATAAAGGCGCATATAGTTTTGTTTTCGTTTGGTCCTCAAATATAGAAATATATAATCCGAGATCGTAATATTTAAAACAACTTCTTTAACACCTTATAAGACATCATTCACTATTTCCAAGGATCCTCATAGGTTTTTCAGCCAAGGATTTGTCTTTTCTGAGCAATCAATGTTATTAGGATAGGTTAATAAATTCAACGCATATATTCCTTACTAAGATGAAACATCGAAAAGCCCTATATCCCCCTCAATTAATATATTTCTTCTGGCAAAATCAATCTCTTGTCATTATTTTTATTTTATCCCCAATTCTAAAAAGGAATGAAAAAAACAGGATAACTCCTGCGGTTATATTGCCTTAAGATAGACGCCCTGTGCAAAAAGGGCCACATCCTACTTACGAGCAAAAGCGAAGGACCCAGACCAATATCCTTCATTTCTACTCCGCCAAATCAAAATTAAGGCAAACTATTCCCTAAAGTAGTTTAGGCCTGCGGTAGAGTATTTTAATGATCAATCGGGTACGTACCCTTGTTTATGATTCACTGATTTTTCCAACTTTCTTATAGGTTTTTGCACTAGATATCTTTAATTGAAGAAAAGACCAAACAAACCTATGCCGGTGCCTACCCAGTTGAATCTGGTAATCTAAAAAAAATCTATCATAAATATTATAGTCCTAACTGTTCGCGCAAAATACGTCACTATTTCTGTTTTCTTTTGCAATAAAGCTCTTTTTAATGTTTTTTATCTTAGTGGCTTTGGGTTAAGTAAGTGTTTGTGAATTAGGTTCCAAACCCACTTTTGAAAACTTTCGGACCAATTCTCCTCTATCCCATAAGGGAAGGATTTTTGAAAAGCTAATGGAACAATGTTCTTTCCAATTCATGGATAGGTAATTTTATAGGTATTTAGGTTGCCTTCGGTAATTAATTCCGCCTTTGGCATCGTAAGGCCTTTAATTTTTTATAGTCCATACGTAAATATTCCAAGGAAGGAATAGATTTTAATATTGCCCTCCGGTAGTTTAAATTAGGGTTATTCTTATCTTATTCAGATGTTCATTTTCCAAATCTGTCTTATCCAATGTCAATAGTTTGGTCACATCACTCTCAAAATAGGAAGAAGGAAATTCACTTCAAATTTGTCCGGCTATTGTTCAACTGTGTAAAATACATGGCCACTCGCATTCCTGTACGGAAGTGGAGAGTTTTAATTGGCTGTTGGTTATCGATACCGGATAATAACTACTGTTCATAAATAGTAGGGATAGATCCTCAGTAACGAAAAAACCTTTTTTGGTGCTTTCGTTTTAAAACAGATATCGTTATTTTGGATGTGATTGATCAGCCTTTACCTGTTTAATCTGCCAAACAAAGGTTCTGTAACGTATATTAACGGCATTTCCGTCCCTTAGTTTCGCCATATTGGGCCGTTTCTAATTTTATAGGGAGGTGATTTCTGCTTCCCTGCGTACCAGTAAATTTTTTGAATTCCTTGCGATAACTTCTTTTAAAGGTTTAGCGTTTGACATGGTCATGTCGTTAGCTATAATTGAAAATGTTTTCTGAATTTTTCCTTACAGGCATTAAAGGGCAATTTAAATAAAAATAGGAGGGGTAAAACTATAGAATTTTAAAGGCGTTGCCAATAGTAAATTAAATTTCAGCAAATTATTCAAAATAACCTAGTCCCATGCCATGGCCATTAAACGTTTTTTTGTAAACCAATTGAGTGGTAAGCCAACTACATTGGTATAGAACCTTGAATTTGTTCTATTCCAATAAGTCCTATCCAATCCTGAAAATCCATATCCGCCCAGCCTTATCATAAGGAATATAATTCTTTATATAGTACCCATATCTCTTCTTCCGTCAATTCCCTGAATTACTTGAGGCAGTGGTTTTACTGGTAGTTGCCGTTCATTGGTGGTAAAAGCAAACGGAGGTGATTACATCATGCCAGTCATTGGAAGTGTTTTTTAAGCATGACAAAGGCTTCGCCTTCATCTGCTGGTTTTTTGTCCCAACGATTTATTTTATAACCAACCACGGTTCGGAAGTTTATAAAGTATTTCCTTGTTTCGCCAATTCATTTTTTAAAGCCTGTTGCCCTTCAATTCAGCAGATAATCTGAAAAATTTGCACACCTTTAAAATGTAAGGGAATAAGTTTTGCCTCAATACAAATTAATATGAAACTTTTAAAAAATCTATGTTCATTTCCCTAAAGAACTGTTGGTCTTCGAGGGGAGGCAGAAGGCCAATATTACCCTGATACCTGTTTTAGTCTGTTTTGAACCATGCCATTAATCCGTTCTAGCGCTGAATTTTCGGCCCAATGTCCCCTAACCCTTTTAGTACCTGTTCTATAAACATCCTAAACAACCATCCACCACCGTGTTTATGGGAGATATATTGGGACAACTGCTTTTTCTTCGGAACGAGCATTCTGGTGGACAACATGGTATTCACCAGCTAGTCTCATTGGTGGAATATCAGGAATGTCATCAGCCCATGTTAAAGTACATGGCTCGGGATTTTATATTTATATATATCCAAATACTCATCAAAGGGGTCTATTTTATGGTGGGCGCCCATGTGGATATCAGTAAACTCCATCCCTCCTTAAAACGCAATCTAACCCGCTTCGTTGGTTCCGCCCGAAATGATACATTACATTATAACCCTGTTGAATGGCCACCTTTACGGGCAATAACCATCTTTGAACGTTCAATCGTTCCTCAACATTTTCCCCTTCAGAAGTAATAATAATCTTTACCATTCCGTGAATACCCCATCTACGTCAAATACAAAAGAGTAAATGTCTTGTAACAGTTCCCTTATAGCTCTTGTCCATATTTTTTCTGCTTATCGATTTGCTTACAAAGCTGTAAATATCCTTATAATTTTTTTAATTTTAGTTGATTTAAATGTTTTCAATGTCTTAGTATCAATTTCTTTTGGGCTGGCCCCCTGTTTGTGCACGAATGGAGGGGTAAATAAATGCCAGTTTTTTTTGTACCAGTTTCTTTTATTAAAGGGGGTTAGAATATGAAAATGGTAAATCATTATCAGCACAAAATTTTCAACTAGCAATAGTAAATAAATGATTGGTGAAAGTTATTGGCGAAAACGGGAGCCAACATGGATCGATTTTCTTTGGGTCCGATGAAAATTTCATAAACCTTTGAAGAAATAAAATGTGCCAGCCTTTAAGTAATGTTCCAAATCCACTTCATTTTCGGCTTCTATACAAATAGGCACCCGATTTAAAATCTTAATTGGCTTTTCCCTCGCTAAAAACTTTGAAGGGGAATAAAACACCCCTTTCCTTAATTGATTGCCAGAGTCTCCCAATGGTGCACTTCCAGAAGTATGTAACTATAATACCTTTTTTAGGGTTTTAGGAATTTGTGCTACTTCCGCTATGGCAATCCATCAACTTACAGCAATGAGAAATATAATCGGCATCTACCATTTTTGAATAATCGTACTCGTGGCTAGCCTTGTCTTTAAAATAGGAAACGCTTATGCTTATTCCCCTGCCCAGTACCTGTAAGCACATTTATATCTTTCAATATTTCCAAAATGTAATCGAACAAATGTTTTGGCGACAATTGCCAAGTTTCCCAAGATTAAACTCTATCATATTTCCAAAAAGTAAAATATTATATCAAAATTTTAAGGTTATAGCAATAAGTTTTTTGAAGTTATACTTTTTTTTTAAAATCCATTTAGGCTCTTCAAAATACATATATTGGCCAAATTTACCAAGGACAATTTGACTAGTCAGGTATATTGTAAATGGCTATGTTGTCCTAATTCCGATAATAATGTTAACTCTATAAAACCTCTAAATAAATAAAATCATTGGAGATAATTTTGTAACAACAATCACCTATAATGCATCCTATTTAAAATGGAAAGATGGTGTTGGGTAGCTTTTGATCAATAAATTTTAATTCCCTATAACAGTCAAAAATGAAAATGTCTCTTCCTATTTATCCAAACGCTGAAATGCCATGAATGTAAGAAGGTCGTAATAAAGGACTAAATTTTTCTTCTATTTTTATAATAGAAACACTATTAAAACAAAAAGATTTAATATTTAACCCTTATAAAAAGTGTATTTTTGCTTGTTAAAAAATCAAACCTTTCTTGGCCAAAATGATTGAACTTCTTAAAAAAAATCTTTTTTTCCACCCCGTTTAACCGCCGTCTTATTTATTGTTTTTTTTGCTACTTCCATGGCCTTTTGGCATACCTTTGTTGGAAAGTTGGTATAGCACCGCAACGGCAAGAAATTTGGATTTACAATGCCACATGGTTCGAGGCAAACTTTATGGTATTTTTTGTCAATCAAATTTTATTGGGTAATATTTCGCGATATAAGTGTGTTAAGAAAGGAAAAATGGGCGGTATTAAATGCTACATCTTTTCTTGGGTTTTAATTATCCTAAGGTTGCTTTGTTACCAGATATATTAAGTTTTTTGAAAGGGCATGATGCCAATTCGTGAAGGGAATACGGAGAAAATGTTTTTTTATTCGGACAAAACTTACCTGACCGTTTATGTAGACGGAGAATTAATAAGGAACCCAAACGTAAGATTTTTTGGAACCGATGACATATTGGTTACCTCTGAAGCCGATAAAAATCCAATTTGCCTTGGAATTCCGATTTTAAACGGCCACCTTTTACCATAATCCTATGTAGGGTTTAATTTGATGGAGCGAAAAGAACAGGGTTGATAGATAGAATGGCAGCGGAAAGGAATTCTGAAAATTGTGGAGGCAGGAGATGGCCAACGTCCACGATCATTATTTAGAAAGTGGTGAGGTTACCAGTATTGCATATGTAACTTTTTTCCTTGAATAAAATGACCGAAGGGGCTATAAATATTTATTGAATCTGACGGAGATTTTCAAAAATTAAATCAATCTTTCGAAGGAACAATTTTTGAGAATGGTCGTTATCAGTTGCAAGGGAACTTTGGTAAAAGGATAAGTTCCCTTTCAAACCTTCCAATTAAGATCCTTATATACCACTGGCAGGAATGCAATTCGTAATACAGAACCCATTATCAAGGGATCTTATGGGATCATTACTATTCCGGAAAACGAAAACAACAGAAAATGAATCAGGATGCATTGTTTTGGATATTACTTCCAACGGGGAAAACGGTACGTAAAAAATTATTGGGAGCTAAAGGCATATCAAGTTTTTCCGGAGAATTTAAATGTAGGTGGGCTCGATTTTAATTTATCCTAATGGTCTAAGGTGTATCACGCTTCCGTTTGGAATTAAATTGAACCGAATTTTTATTGCCGAAAAGCATCCAGGAACAGAGATAAGCTAATGCTTCCTTTAATGAGTAAGGTTTCCAATAGATGACGAACCGTCCGTTTGATTATGATATATATATTGAAGCCATCATTTTGGACCACAAGCGGGTAATCGTTTTTTTCAAGCTAGTTTTTTCTCACCCGGATGAAAAAGGTACCGTATTATCTGTACACCACGATTTTTTGGGGCACATGGATAACCTATATTGGATATTTCTATTGTACGCCCGGTCTATGGGTATTATGTTCTTTGGCAAGACGAGTTTAAGGATTTGGGTGCTTCATTAGAAAAATTAAACGAACAAAAGAACTAAGTTGGCAGTGCCTATTTATTCTTGTACCAGTTTAAAAATATGATGGCTCAGGAGAATGTGGGAGGCAGACAGTCATGCACATGACAATACAACCTACTGCCCAGCAAGTAGATTCTTTTATTACACGCTATTACGCCCATCAAAGAGCATGCCTTCAGAATTTGGTAAATTGTTATTCAGGTGCTGGAGGCGTATGAAAGCCTATAAATAACATTTTTTTTCCTCGCAGAACTTTTGGAGAAAACTAAAGTCTCAAGGAGAAGTATACGGACTTTAATTCTGACCAAGTATTTCTATCCATGGATGCTGAATCCTAGGTTTGGTATTAGCTGAATTTAAAATAGGCCCTTCGGATAAAAAAGGACAAAATGATAGTATTCGCAAGATCATAAGGGCTGGAGCATGGTTAAGGAATTTGCCAAGGCCACACAGATTTTCCTTTGATGAAAAAGGGAAATACAAAGTTAGCCGATTTTATCTTCAAGAGGCGTAGCCACCAACACCCCAAAACAATTTCAAAAGGACTTTTAGGAGTTTGGATGAACGTTTGGTATTGTTGAATAGGCATTGGAAGGTGAAATAGTTTAAATTTTCCCTTTGCTTAACGATGAAAATAACAAATGGATTTTCAGCCGTGGAGTTATAGGGGTGGTCCAGTTTCCAGTGTCGGATTCCCTTTATGCCAATTTTAATAAAAAAATTGCAGGTCCCTTTTTACTTAATGAGCCTTGAAAAAGCGGTTAAGAATGGAGACTATTCCGAAACTGATAAATTGTTGGCCGCCTTTAAAAAAAGAACCCAAGAAAAATCACGGGAGTGAAGTATTGCCAACAGAAAACCCAAAATAAAAGCGGAAGTTGTTCTAACACATAGGGCAAGATATATATAATAAACTTTACAAGTATTATGCTTGGTAGGTTTTGTTAATGTTTGTACTTCTTGTATTCCAAATCATTAAGGACAGGAAGGCGGCTTCGATTTAGTAATAGCTTGGCATCAAGGCATAATTTAATGTGTTTTTTATTCTTACATACCTTAGGATTGATAATGCGATGGTATATTTCTGGTCACTGCCCATGGAGGCGATGCTTGAAAGTATCCTATATGTTTCTTGGCCCACTCTGGGCCATGGACTCCTGTTTTCAAGCCATAAAAGAGCGATAATAACCGTAGCGGCAGCCACTTTTGTAACCGCTATGTTATTATGGACTTGCACATACAGAAGTTGGGTAAGACCCTCTATAGCCAATCTAGTACCGGTTCTGGTAGTTAATTGGTTAATGATACATGTGCGTAAATTGTTTGGAAGTTTATGGCCCACTTAACTGTAGAATGATCTTGGGGGTGGTGATCTAATTTGTTAATTAATTATGGACAACGAAACAGAACAAAGTGAAAATGGAACATACCATTAAAGAGCTTAACTATAATTAATGGAGCTTATCCTAACGGTAGGTTTGGTAATGCCTGACCATTGGCAACTCTTGGGTGACAATGGGAACCAACGAGAGTTGGGGCCGCGCTAAATTGGGGTTGGGATCCCAAGGAAAATTGGGCCTTGATTTCCATAATGATTTATGCATTTGTGATTCAATACAAGATTGATTCCCGGGTTTACGCCGGTAAAATGGTTGTTTAATTTGTTGAAGCGTCATTGCATTCGGCAGCATCAAAAATGGAAGTTGACCTACTTTGGTGTCATTATCTTACTTGTCGGATTGTCACCAGTTACGCCCAGCGGGGCACAAGGTATTACCCCCAACTTTTTATTTATTATACGAATTTTGGTGTAGTGGTTTTTGGGAGGTGTAAAGTTATTGGCGCAATAAAAAAATTCTATGCCAAGTAAATTTTTGCACTTTTTTTTAAAAAATTGAATGCATATTTGTTTCATTAATGAAGTAAAGGAAATTAAATGTTTTTTATAGATGTTCCAGAATCAATTACTGCGAGAATCCTAATTTTTAGATTCCCCTGTTGTTGATTTGCGTTTATTTTTTCTTCGTCTAACATAATTTTCTTTACTCATGGGAAACCAAAATAAGCTTACCCTATCTAAAATTAATATAAGTTATTTTTATATGCCGTGACGCAAGGAATCCCGAATTTACCAACTGGAAGTTATTCGAAAGGCCATTTTTATGCTGTCCATCCAATGATTTTGGAAATGTTGAATGGAATCTAATTTTTTGCCCGTGGTCGATATTGGCAATAATGTATCACGGGTAATTGTCAATGCCGTAGCTACCATAGGAACTCCGGCCATCTGTAATTACTCTGATATATGCAATAGCTAATAGGAATTAAGTATGGCGGCAACCGCCATTGTTTGCAGAAGGATAGGTGAAAAAAATATTAAAGGAGCCAGGGAAACTGCAGTACAAGGCAATTTTATGGGTTTATCGCAAGTAGCAAATTAAGTAACAGGGTGTAATCGGGGCATTCTACGCAAGAGGATATCCTTGGACTAATGGAGGGAGCAAAGAACTTATACTGAAAGGTAAAGGGTATACCAGTCTTAATGATCCGTGGCAATAAATTACTATTTTAACTTATTGCTTGAATAAATGCAATCTTTAGGGGTGCTGGCGACGCCTTCAATTGCCATGTGGAACCTAGTGCTTTCCAACGGACTAAATATTATACTTGATCCAATTTATTTTGGATGGGACCAAAATTCCGCCGATATGGGGTTTTGGGTGCCGCCATTGCGACAAACATTGGCAGGGGTTCTGCTGTTTTATTTTCAATTGGCAATTTTGTTCTTTGGATGGCAGCAGGATTAAATTAGCAAGATGTCCCGATTAAGTCATTAGATTAAAGGTTAATGACAAACCTCATAAATGTTTCACTTGGGGGGATTGCTCAATTCTTTGATCGTTACCCTCCAGTTGGATATTTCTAATGGCGAATAATGTCGGGAAATTTGGAAGTGAAGTCCTTGCGGGCTTATACCAATGTGCCATCAGGGTAAATGAATGTTTTCCCTTATGCCTTCTGGGGGATGAGTAATGCATAGCGGCAAAACTTTAGTGGGGCAAAATTTAAGGAGGCGCAATCAACCTAACAGGGCGTTCCGTTTGGAAAACAGGAAGTATAATGCCATATTCATGTTTTTAATATCCTTAATATACCTATTTTTGCGAAGGACATAATAATGTTTTTTAATACTACACCAAAGTGGTTTGAAAATGGCACATTTAATGTCCTACAAATAATGCCTGCCTGGCTATGTGTTCTATGCCTATGGGATGTGGTATTAAACGCAGCTTTAAATGTGGCAGGGGATAACCAAGACCCCTACCAAAAATAATTTTTTGATTTTTTGGGTATTTATCAACTTCCCTTGGCATATCTCATAGCTATAACCTTTAATTACTGGGCAATCGGTTGTATTTATCGCCAATTGCTGTTTTGCCGAGAATTTTACTGACTATCATTAGCTAACATACTGTCTTAAAAAAAGGAAAATGGAAAGAAATTCAAGTATGACCTAATTTTTGTAACTTTGTTAGAACCAATTCATTCATTATCAATTTAATCGGTAAAATGAAACAACTAAAAAGGGCCTTAATAACCATTTGCACCCATGTTGGTCAGTTGGAGGAATTAAGGACATTCAAAGGAGCTATTTCCCCATTGTATATGGGACTGCCTATGCTTTGAAGATATACGACGTAAAGCGTTACCCAAGATACTTTAACACACCCCAATCAAGTAGCCCTGGCCCAAAAGATTGCTGCCTTCTGGAAATGCGGAAACAGCGTTGATTTTTGGTAGCGGCATGGCCCGCCATAAGTACGCTCTTAAACTTTTGCCCTTTTTAAAGTTGGGGACGCAATATTAGTCTGCAAAAGATTATTTAATGGTGCACCTATAAAATTTTGATGTTGAGGAAATTTGAAAAATTTTGGAATTTCCCTACTCTTTACCGATGTTTTTTTCCGGGGCCGAGGATTTTTGAAGGCAAAAATTCAGAATAACACCAAAGTAATTTATATTGAGACCCCCATCGAATCCCTTATTGAACATTACGGACCTAAAAAATGGTGCCGATATTTCAAATAAACATGGGCCTCGTATCCATGATCGATAATACTTTTGCTAGCCCTGTTAAATCAAAATCCTATAGATTTTGTATAGATATAGTAATCCATAGTGCACAAAATATAATGGGCGGGACAATTCCGATATTTTTGTGCGGGTGCGGGTTGCTTCTACGGAGAAGTATATGCGCAACACATCCTTCAATTTGCCAAAAACGCCTTGGTGGTAGCCTAAGCGATTACACCGTGTGGTTGTTAGAAAAGAAGTATAAAACTAATGGGGAATTAAGGGTCAAAAGAGCCCAAAATGAGAATGCACACACCCGTGTTATGGCCGATTATCTGTATGCTATAAAGATATTTCGCCGTATATTAATCCCGGACTGCCTTCAATCCGGACACGACATAGCCCAAAAAACAAATGAAAGGATTTTGGAGGCATGCTGTCATTTGAGTTAACTGCGGATTTAATGCCTCTAGATTTCAAAACCATCCCTTAAAATTGATAAAACCGGCTATGAGTTTAGCAGGAGTGGAAAGCACTGTGCTTTCCCAACTTTAACTTCGCATTCATTGTTGAAGCGCTGAAGAGCGTAACGACCAAGGAATTTGCGGATGGTTTTAATACGTTTTTCCTGTGGGAATTGACGAAACGGAGGACTTGATAATCTGACTATTGAGGCAAGCTTTGGAAATGGTAAGAAAAGAAAGGAATTGGTCAATTAGGTATAGTAGACATCAATCTACGGCCTATAAAATTATTAAGGAACATTTTAAAGGAAGATAAAATTGATACTTCCGCCTAAACAAAGTAGAAATACATAAATGAAATTAGACATAATTAGTATTTGGCGCGCAACCCCTGATGACGCGGAGCTGGGAGCGAGGGCAACCAATAGCGAAAGAGGTGGCCAATGGCAAAAAGGTAGGTATTGTAAGACTTGACCCGGGGGAATTTAGGTAACACCGGGGATCTGCGAAATTAGGGATCAAGAGCCCGCTAAGGCAGTCAATTTTAGGGGTATCAATTCGTGAAAAACTTGAATTTGCCGAATGGATTTTTCAACTAACGATAGAAGCAATCATTGGGAAATAATAAAAATGATCAGGAAGTATACGGCCAGAAACGGTATTGGTGCAATGCTGTCGAACGACAGGCATATAGATCATGGCCCAAGGGCAGCAAAATTGTTAGTGATGCCCTGTTTTTTGAGCCGGACTAATAAAAATAGATACGAAGATTGATGGGAGGAACAATGGCAAAAGGCCTGGAGACGCCAAACTCGTACCCATCATTACCATAGCAATGGAAGAATCTTGAACCGGATTTTTGTCATAAGGATGTTGTCGGAGTTTATAGATATAAAGGTTAAAGCCATTATGGCCTATAGTTCCCAATTTTATGACCTAAAAGTAAGAGCCTGAAACCCAATAAAGTAGCAAAAAATTTTATAGACAGTGTTTGTTTTACGATCAAAGGAACTTAGGTAGGAATGGTAAGGCGTATCTAATGCTGAAAGGTTTTTACAACAGAGAGATTTGTTGCCATTAAAAAGTCTTGAATAGTCTTTATTTAGGCCGATTTTTTGGAGTGTTTTTTTCCCCTTGGGAACTGGTAAAATAGAAGGTAGGCCAACATTAAGTTCACTCTTTAATCCAAAAGGTTACCGCCGTTTTTAATGAAAACCATATTCAGAAACAAAGGATAGGCCTAGACCTGTTCCTTTCGTCGTTTGTTTGTGGCCATGGTAGTAAAATGCTATTTTTTTGATAATATTATTTCTTTGAACGGATTCGTCTATACAAATACCGTTTATCCCTTAATAAATACTTCAGAAATTCTGGTCTATCTACATGCCAATGGTGATGTGGCATATGTTGGGTGTAAACTTTAGGGCATTGCTCAATAGAATTTCTGATTACATACCATTTGGGTTTTTCATCAGTCCAGATAATAGCCCTATTAACAATGAGAATTGTCCATTGTAATCATTTTGGTATATGCAATCCTCACTAAAAGTAAATTAATGTTGTTTCTCTACTTAGGGAATTCAGGTCCAAATATGGATGGGTCGTAAATCCTGCCTCCCGCATTTGTGTTTGCCCAAGTAAGAAGATGTTTCAGGTAACAGGAAAATACTGTTTACGTCATTTTTTTAATTTTGGAAAAATTCCTTGAATTCCGATTCTTTAAATATCTCCACTGTTAGATAATTTCAATAAGCCCTCAAGTGCTCCAATAGGACCCCGTAAATCATGTGCATTATGGAAAGAGTTTGTTTTTAGTGTTGTTGGTCTCCCATAATTCGCCTCTCTCAATTCCAAATCTTGCTTTTGTCTTTCAAGCTCCTTGTTTAGCTTTTTCCAGAATTTTTTTGTTCCCGTTGTGATTTTTCATCTCAATCCCCTTAGCCACTAAAAAACGCTATAGCGCTCATATGATTAAGACAAGAGTATTGCTAATATAGACGTTAAACGCCTGTTTGGCCAAAGCCTTTTCATTTTTTAATACAATGCTGCCCGCTGTTGATTTCTTATGGTCTATTTCTGTTTTCACATGTTCAAGCTAATCTTATTGCCATCCCTTATAAAGTATCCGAAATTTTAACGGAATATCCTCATGATATTTTAAAAAAGCTTCGTAATAGTTTCTCTTCATTCTTATATATCTGATATACGTGTGGTTGGAACATTTTTTTAATGCCCTCCATAGGTTTTAATAGAGGAGGAAATTTCAAAGGCCCATCATGGCATAGTTATGTTGATATACTAATCCTTTTTCAATCCAAAATTGCCTCGCCATGCCATTGTAACAAAATCTATTATCCCCCTGTCGTCTTGAAAGATTTCATGGTAATTCAATACCTTTTGTCATAACCAATATAAAGCCCGCCGTAAATTGCTTTTGTTTCAAATACACCTTCCCCTTTACTCATATGCGGAAAGCAGCCAATCCAAGCCTTCCGCTTGTTTTCAAAACGTTTGATACTGCGGTTAATTTTGAAAAAGTGGCATTTTGGAAATCCCCAGTTTCGGCCATATATGGAGGCTACATTAACTCCCGTTTTGTGTGCAGAGGTTTACCTCAATACCCCACATTTGTTATTTATTTTTTCCCAACTTTATTGTAAAAAATATAGTCGCTTGATCATATTTTTTTGGTGCCGTACAGATTCCGCTACGTTTTCATCCAAGAATCGACTTCCATTTTCTCAAATTATTGAGTATCTGAGCCAGTTTTAATATTTTCCTAAAAAACCAAAAGAAGCGCTTTTGATAATCACGCAAACTGTATACTTGTTGGTTTTGACAATTCGTTGCCAATTCGTAATGGAATAAATTCCTGTAGTTGTTTACTACTTGGCTATATCCTGGGCTAATTCGTAATTGTCTAGTGGCCTTGGATGTTCGCCATATCGGATAATAGGTTACCCAATTGAATAATGAATCTACCTTTCTCCTTTTTGAAATTTTTTATTTTTTACTACTAAATTCTTGCGCCTTGTTTGAGAGCAAATAAAAGACTATCAGGTTTACAAACCCTGAGTTTACGCAAGCAATCAATAATCCAATGTAAAGGGTATCGTTATCAACTTCTTTCTTCTGGCTCTGTATAGTTTACTATTTTTTTCTAAAGGTCCGCGACGGACAGCTCGCTGTGCTGTATTAACCCCACAACAAGAAAAAGGGACAACCCAGTAGTGCGGTGAAATTTTACTTTTAATCTCCGGTAAGCTTTTAAATTGAATGTTGTTAAAGACATTTATCGTAAATTAATCAGTGGGATAAAAATACTTTCATATAAAAAGTAAGTAAATAAATGTTTGTGAAAGCCACTGTTTTTTGTGTGTTTTTAGCTATCAAAAACATGTATTTCGTCGATATTCACTTGGCCAGTAGTAAGGCTAAAATTTCCAATTGTAACCAATCAATCATACATTCTAATGTTCAAAATAAAATCAATTTTTAATTTTGTGAGATTAAACTAAAAATTTAATCTTTGCCACACGCTTAACAAATGGGTGGTTGGTAGCCTTCAGCTGGTTAGAGCAATCGGTTTTGGTACCGAGGGTCGGCGGTTCGAACCCGGTCTTCCACCCTATAGCGTAACCCCGTCAGAAATGTCGGGGTTTTTTTGTGTCTTCAATCCAAAAGTTTAGTGTTATTCTGGCCGTAGTAAGATGTATCCAGCGAGAAGACTTAGTGATTTTGTTTATATCTTACGCAATTTAAGACGTATAATTACAATGTAGTTTATGATTGGTTATAGGTATTTGATTTAGTTTTTTTATGTCATATAGATTAATCGCTACTTTTTTTTTTGTTCTAATGCCAATAGTCCAGTTCTCGCAGAGAAATAGGATGGAGGTGGGTGCCCTGATTAAATGATTTTAAAATGGAAGATTTTCAAGTTCAAAAACATAATGGTAAAGGATCTGAAAGGGTGTTTGTTTCATGCAGGTTGTTATGCATGCTGGATTTTTCGCCTTTCCAAATGTCTAATAATTGAATTTATGTTCACTAAAGAACTTTAATTCGAAAGTTGAAACTGTACAATTTCTTAGTGATGCTGCGGTTATAATTGCCACCGACAGTATAGAGGCAAAAAATTGATTGCTCTTGTTCATTTGACTTTGATCTCTCAGAGCTTTATGCTAGAAAGATAGAAAGGAACTATTTGAAAACAAAAAAAACCTTTTCCCGATGCAACGTTTTTTCAACCCTATTTGACAAAAAGATACGCTTGAACGAAATAAGATCAGTTCTCAAGGGTCTATTTGGAAACGGATTTTGGAATAAGGAAGCACTATTAAAAAAAAGGAACATGAAGTCTTAAAAGTGAACTTGTAGCATTTTTCTGATTTCTGCATGGAGTGCAAGCCCCCAAAAAACGTAGAACTAAAGTGCCCATGGGCGACAGCCCCAATTTTAACTGATATAATTCCCAATATTTTTATATTTCACCAATTTGCGTATAGGCATGAAGTATAATTGGGTAATTTCTGCAAGCTAAATATCTTCCTTTAAAATTTTTAGGGCATGGTATCTAGCGTCTTTTAGTATATCATTGTCCTTATAATGTCCCGCTATTTTTTTTTAAGTTAAGAAACACCAAACTTGTTGGTTCCATTAGAGTCACCAGGTCCCGCTAAGTTTTAGATCTACTTCTGGCAATCTGCCTAATTTCCATCATTCCGTGCCCACCATGGTTTTCCAATCTAGTCTTTGAATCGGAGGAAAGTTTGTGGCTTGTTCATTAGTATACAAAAACTTTGGTCTGCCTTCCACGGCAACCCTACCTCACTATTGGTGTAGTTGCGACAACCCAAAACCGTTCCGCCGCTTTCAATAATCAATTAACCGAGGCCGTTGGGGACCATTACACACCTACTTCTAAATTACCGTTGTAGCCCACCCATAATATGGTTTTTCCCCTTACAAAAGCGTTCCCATTTATGAGTCTTTGTCTGCAGGTCATTTTAACATGGTACAATGGAAATCTGAACAATCTGGAAGCGGAAAATCTCTTGCTATACTCTCATAACCATCCATAAAGGTCTTTATAGTCCAAAGCTTCAGATTCTTGGATTAATGGATAGACCACAATAGACTTGCGTCCTTTTAATCTCATCCCTTATAAAATGAAATACTTTTAGACGTTGGAATCGTACCGGTGGACAGTTTTATGGTTTTTTTCTCCCGAGGTAAACTCAATCTAATAGTAGAAATATCCAAATCTCCCGTATTAGACTCATAGCCAAAGTCCCGGGGATAGGTGTGGCGGTCATTACCAAATGTGGGGGGGGCATATTCGTCTTGTGCATAACTTGCTCTTTGTGCAACACCAAATCTATGTTGTTCGTCCCACAATGGCAAGCCTAAATTTTGATATGGCTACCTTATCCCTCCAATAGGGCAATGGGTACCTATAAAATGTTCAGGCTCGCCATTTTCCCCACTTGTTCATGGATTATCTTTTACGTGCCGATTTCTTTAACCGATCCAGTAAGTAGAGGCTATGTTTACACCAAGACCTCCAAGGACAGCTCCTTGATACCATAAAGTGTTGGTTTTTTTGGCCAAATTTCTGTAGGGGGCCATTAACAGGCTTGGTAACCATTATCTTATGGCCAAACAGCATTGGTTCAATTAACGTGCCACAATCGTTTTTTTCTCCAGACCCTACATCTCCCTTGCAGTAATCTATTCATTTGGGCATCTACTCCCCAAATCTGGCCCCTAATCTCCCTTTATTACCCTTTTTTTGGGCATTGGTAAGCTCAAAGGGCCAGGTGATGTTCCCATAAAAAGTTTTTGAAAAAGTGGTCCCAACTTTGAATCAAAATTGGTACGCCCTTTATTTTTGCTTATGTTATAAAATTTCTTGGAAATGAGCTGTAACTGTATATAGAATAATTTCCTTCAAAACTTAGCCGAAACTGGGCCTTGCCAGTAGCTCTTGATTTTCTTGGAAAATGAATATTAAACAGCGCTTCGCTTATTGAATAAGGCTTAATTCACTTATAAGTCCAGGGGATAAAGTTTCAGTAAACTGACCCTTGGTCTGCCATAAATAACTGTGAATAAGTTTGTTTTGGTTACTCTATTGGTAATTCCCATTGTTCGTTTTTTTCTGTGAGGGGTAACAGGGTTGCTGCTTTTTTTCCTTTTTTTTGTTCTTTCCATTAATTCCAATTCCGGAGGGGCATGGAATAGGTGGCCATTGAAACCAATTAAAACTTTGCCAAAGATGACATAGGGAATATTTTAACTTTAGGTTTTCCCTGATCCCAATTTTTGGCCACGGAACCCAAACCAGTTCACATATCGCCCGTAATCAATCAAAAATTTGGCTACTAACCGCTTTCCCTTTTTTTGTTCAAGTTCGTTTTAATGTTGACAATCTTGCCGACAATTTGAACGATCTGCAAACTGGTTCCTTTGCAGTTGGTTAATTTTAATAATATTGTGTTTTATCTATATAGGATTGGAAAAAGATTTATCAAATCCGATAAGTCTGTATACCAAGTTCCGACTGTAAGGAATCCTGCACGGTTTGGAACAAACACCTTTTAAGTAACCAATTGGCGTCTGTAGTACATTGGAATTCCTCGGGATACACTTGATTATTGGTAGAGAGTCTAATTAATAATTTGTTGTTATTAACTTAGGACTACTAGATTTAATGACCTATTTTTTTCATACGAACTAAAATAAGAGTTCCACCATACCAAGTGCAAGTGTGTAATTATTATTCTCACGGTACTTTAGAAATAAGGATAATAAAAGCAACTTGCATTCCTCTAAAAGGGAATGCTTGAAATTTTCAATCTCGTTTTTTTTCCTTAACCCGAATACCATAATCATAACACCTAGAAACAATAGTGAAGCCCCCACCAACCAAATACATGTTGAATGGAATTTCCCTTCATATCATGGCTCCGTAATATGCAAACCCATTCCAAATAGTAAAGGTGATTTTTTAAGGCAATTGGGAATAAAAAAAAACAAAAACATTCTTGTCCGGTTAAGTAAGATGTTTTTGCTATATGGTTTCGATCAAATACAGATCCAGATGATTTTAAGCGAATTGTAAAATCGGGACATTACCGGAAGGCTGTGCTCTGTCGTTTACTTCAAAGTGAACAAATATACAGATGAGGCCCCGGCATACTCAAAAAACCACGTGCTACGCTAATGGCTCCTTCCCCTTTTTGAAAGTTTTCCATTCCGCGTTTCACAGGCACTTTTAAGATGATTGTTTTTGCCGTTCATTATCTATAACCTAATGTAGTTCGGCAGGTACAGTATATCATCATAGAAATATGTACATGTGCCGGGACTACACACACTACAGCTCACACTGCCGGCATGTGTCGATAGTGAATTAAGTTTATGATTTTTTGATTTCTCAATAAATTGTTTTTGTTGCCTGAGACTCTAAAACCAATTCCGCAGACATAGTATCGCCCTAGAAATTTTGGCGCCTCTAACTTCGGAAATAAGATAATTCGT